>OBJS01000133.1_pt1 | contig 25385 bp, 22 predicted proteins | sample 1519851 | NCBI WGS metagenome assembly OBJS01 (sample SAMN03019806, study PRJEB22545) | beach sand metagenome | biome: beach; feature: sea beach; material: beach sand | place: USA: Municipal Pensacola Beach, FL | collected 2010-10-20 | depth 25-47 cm m
TTGGCAGACTGGCGCATGCATCAGCGCAAATGGCACATATTCGACATTATTGCCATGCACACGCGTCGCCCGCCGCATCTCGTCACTGTCGCCTTCGCCAATTTCGGTTTCGGTCTTGATACGCGCGCGCACAACCAAAATTGCCAAGACCAAGCTCAACAATACATTCAGTCCGATGTAAAGCGTTGAAACCGCAATCGGCCCCCCGCCCATTGCTTCCATACCTGTCGCCAGCTCTTGCATTTGCTTACCTTCCGTTTAAGGCCGTCCAGGGCCTGTTTTTATTGCCAGTCGATACAAACGACTCAACTCTTACAAGCAACGCAACTGCAGGAAGGTTAGCCTCAATTCTCAGTTATTTCCAAATTGGTTTACCGGATCCGGGCAAACCAAGGCGCGGCCATTTTTCGCTGACAAGGGACACAATCTCCTCATCCATGCGAATTTGCTGACCCCATTCACGCCGGGTTTCAGGCGGCCACTTATTGGTTGCATCAAGGCCGACCTTGCCGCCAAGGCCACTTTCGGGGCTTGCGAAATCAAGATAGTCGATTGGCGTATTTTCGATCAGCGTTACATCGCGAACCGGGTCCATGCGCGTTGAAATCGCCCACATCACGTCTTTCCAGTCGCGGATATCGATATCGTCATCCACCACAATGACCCATTTTGTATACATGAACTGCCGCAAGAACGACCAGATCCCCATCATGATCCGCTTGGCGTGACCCGGATATGCCTTCCGGATCGCGACAACACCAATCCTGTAGGAACAGCCCTCGGGCGGCAGCCAGAAATCGGTGATTTCGGGAAATTGCTGCCGCAGCAACGGCACGAAAACCTCGTTCAACGCCTCACCCAGGATGCTGGGCTCATCGGGTGGGCGGCCGGTAAATGTCGACAGATAAATCGGCTGCCGACGCATGGTAATCGCGCTGACCGTGAAAATGGGGAACTGTTCGACGGCATTATAATAACCCGTATGGTCACCATAAGGCCCCTCATCGGCATAGTCGCTGAGCGAGACATGGCCTTCGAGCACGATTTCCGCCTGTGCGGGCACTTTCAACGGCACGGTCTTGCAATCGACAAGCTCCACACGCTGCCCCCGGATGAGGCCGGCAAACTGATATTCGCTCAATGTATCGGGCACCGGGGTTACCGCTGCAACGATCGTTCCCGGGTCCGCACCGATCACTGCGGCGGCTGGCAACGGTTCGGGGTTTTGCTTCCCCCAGCGTGCGTGATGCTGCGCGCCGCCACGATGTTTGAGCCAGCGCATGATCGTCTTGTTGCGGCCGATCACCTGCATCCGATAGATGCCGAGATTGAAATTATCCTCCGCCGCATCGCCGGGGCCTTTTGTCACCACCATCGGCCAGGTGATAAGCGGCGCCGGCTCCCCGGGCCAGCAGGTCTGCACCGGCAATGCCGACAAATCCACCGCATCGCCTTCCAGCACGATATCGTGCACAGGTCCGCTGCGGCTCGTTTTCGGGCGCATCTGCATGACTTGCCGCAATATTGGCGTCATCTCGACGGCGTCGCGCAGCCCCGCGGGTGGTTCAGGTTGGCGCAAAAATGCCAGCAATTCGCCGACTTCACGTAATTCCGCTGCCGTGCGGCGTTTCTCCCCGCCAAGGGTCACCGCCCGCGCGACCCGCTCAACCGTGCCGAACAGGTTGATCAGCACCGGCATCGTTGCCGCCGCGCCATCCGCATCAAGCGGATTTTCAAACAGCACCGCAGGGCCGCCTTCAGCAAGCAGACGGGTCTGGATTTCGGTCATCTCAAGCACGGTGGAGACGGGCTCGCTGACCCTGACAAGCTGCCCGTCACGTTCAAGCTCGGCCAGAAAATCGCGAAGTGATTTGAAAGACATATGACAGTTCTAAAGCAATTCCGCGCGCTGGGGAATCCGCATTTAACTCACCCTTGTTTGGGCGGCAGCAACCGCCAGACGCTTGTATTGCGCAAATCCGTATCTTCCAGCTCGCGGGTGGTTTTCACTGCATAGCTGATCAGCTTTTCATGGCCCGACTTCGGGAAATAGGTGCGACCGGGATCGCCCATCAATACAGTCACCCCGGCCGCGACAAGCCGGCCAAGCCAATCGACGATCCGCGCGGCGGCGGGCCCTTCGTAGCAAACATCTGCCGCAAGCACGACATCCCAATCGGCATCCATCACACCGACCAGATCGCTTTCCACCGCCTCGATCATCACATCGTTTTCACAGGCGTTGAGCTTGATCGAGGCCACGGCGATAGGATCAATTTCACTTGCGGTAACATGCGCGGCCCCCGCCTTTGCGGCGGCAATCCCCGCAAGCCCCGAGCCGGCCCCGAAATCGAGCACTTTCCTACCCGTCACATAGCCGGGATGATCAAGCAGAAACCGCGCCATCGCCTGACCGCCGGCCCAGGCAAACGCCCAGAAAGGCGGCGGCAGGCCGGCCTGCGCCATCTCTTCTTCCGTCATCTGCCAGAGCGGCAGAAACTCGCTTGCAACATAAAGGCTGACTTCGGGGACAAGCGGCGTTTCGGTCAACGCCGTATTCTGACGAATGAAATCTTCCGGATTGATCCTGGCTGCCTGCTCGAACATGGTATGTGACGCTCTTTGTACGGCGATCAGGCGGCAGCAATGTCTGGCCGCGACACCGCCATCGCCAGCACCTTGCGATAACCTGGTTGCCACTCCATCCGGGTGCCAACGCCGCGCCGCCACAACAACTTCTGCAATTCGGGCAGCCGGTAGCAGGGCACGAACATCATCAGATGATGCTCGACATGATAATTCACCCAGTAAGGGGCCAGAAAGGCACGGATCAGCCAGTTTGCGCGCGTGGTGCGCGCATTGCGGAAGGGATCGTCATTATCGGGCACCATCGCATGCTCGGCGATATTCCGGATCCGCGTGATCAACTGATAGTAGGTCAGAAGCGGCAACACCCAAAGCAGGGGGTAGAGATACCAATAGCCCAAGGCCGCAAGCCCACCGAAAAGCACCAGATTTGCGATCAGCGGACCACCGAGCTTGCGTCGGAACACAGCCAGGCGCGCCGATAGCGGCATATCGGGGGTGCCAAGGGCGGCCTTGATTTGCGCCTTGCGCTGCTTGAAGCCTGTTTGACCCGAAATATCGCGCCACAGCTTGCGTTTGAAACTGCTGCGCGTGATTGGAAACGGTGCCGACAAGGCAAGGTCAGGGTCCTCGGCTTGCTGGGTATATTTGTGATGCACAAGATGATAGGCGCGATAGGCGCGCGTATCAGTCAGCACGGGATAGCCAAGCAGCCAGTCACTGACCCGGTCATTGAGTTTGCGATTGGGGAACAATGCGCCGTGCGCCGCATCGTGCACAAGGATCGCCAGCCCCAACTGCCGCGCCCCGATCAACGCCCAGGCCAGCAGGAAAGTCAGCGGATTAGGCCACAGGACAAACACTGCCATCGCGCCGAAAACAACACCCCAGACGTGGCAGATCAGCCAAACCGAACGCCAGGGATTGCGCGCGCGCAAACGCACGATTTCCTCAACAGTGAAATAATCCGCGGGCCGGATCATGTTATTTCTCGCATCGCACAACCGGTTCCGTAACTGCCGCGCTCTTCATCGTGATCGGGGGAAGCGGCCTTGTTGTCCTGAATATAGCCTGAATATAGGAAGCCCAGCCCCCATAAGCAAAGAATGAAGCAGCATGACCTCATGCACTCGCGGCACCTGCCACCATTGCGGCAAACAGGATAAGCCCGAATTCGCGATTGCTGCGAAACAGCCTGAGACATATCTCGGGCGCATCGATATCAAGCTGCCGGATCTGCCAGCCAAGATGCACCCCCGACGCAAGCCAAAGCGGCCAGAAACCCCAGCCAAGCCCCGCCTGATGGGCCGCCGCAGCAAAAAGCAGCAGGGCCAGCCCGTAAAAACCCCACATCGCCGTGCCGGTCCGCGCGCCAAGGCGCAAGGCGCTCGACTTCACGCCGATCAGCGCATCATCTTCCTTGTCCTGATGCGCATAGATCGTGTCATAACCGATGGTCCAGAAAATACCGCCGCAGTAAAGCAACCAGGCCGCCACCGACAGGCTGCCGCTATGCGCCGCCCAGCCCAAAAGCGCGCCCCAGTTGAAAGTCAGACCAAGGAACAGCTGCGGCCAATAGGTCACCCGCTTCATAAACGGATAAATCACCACCAGCCCGACAGACAGCAACCCGATCGTCACCGCAAAACTGTTGAAACTGAACAGGATGGCAAGCCCCAGAATGCATTGCGCGAACAGGAACAGCCCTGCCCCCACAAGCGTCACTTTGCCTGCGGGCAGCGGCCGGTTCGCCGTGCGCGCGACCTTTGCATCCAGATCCCGGTCGACGATATCATTGAAGGTACAGCCCGCGCCGCGCATGACCACCGCACCGACCCCGAATGCCGCAAACATCCACAAAGACGGCCAGCCACCTGCAATCGGCACAGCCATCGCCAGGCTCCACCAGCACGGCCATAACAACAGCCAGGTGCCGATCGGCCTGTCCATCCGCGCAAGACGCAAATAAGGGCGCAACTGCGCCGGTGCCCACCTGTCGACCCAGTTACCGGTCGTATCGGCAACCGTAGGATCTGCCGCTTGATCTTTCTGCTCATCATCTGTCATGAAATATCCCCTACAAGGTCCGGGAACCGCACTCAAGACACAGATGACTGAAAAAGCCGAAGCAATCCGCCTCTATGTCTCCGCACCGCTCGCCACGGGCGGGCTGATCATGCTGGACCCGCAGCAATCGCACTATCTGCGCAATGTGATGCGGCGCAAGGTCGGGGACAGTATCGGCCTGTTCAACGGGCGCGATGGTGAATGGCGCGCCGAAATCGTCGAAGCGGGCAAGAAGGCCACAAGCTGCACCGTGTCAGAGCAAACGCAGGCGCAATGGGAAAACCCGGATTTATGGCTGCTGTTCGCGCCGCTCAAGCGCGGCAAGATCGACTATCTTGCCGCCCGCGCCACCGAATTGGGGGTACGCGCGCTGCAACCTGTCTTTACCGCCCACACCAATGCCACGCGCATTAATCTGGCGCGGCTTGAGGCCAATGCGATCGAGGCTGCCGAACAATGCAGGCTGGTCTCTGTGCCCGAGATCCGCGCGCCCGAAAAGCTCGATTCCCTGCTTGATCGCTGGCCTGCGGATCGACATATTCTGTTCTGCGACGAAAGCGGCAACTCACCGCCGATTGCCCAGGCGCTTGCCCCCTTCAGGCACGACGATACAGGCACGTCCACGCCATGGGCCATTCTGATCGGACCGGAGGGCGGGTTCAGCGCCGCCGAGCAGCAGCGGTTGCGAACGCTCGATTGCGCCATTCCTGTCTCGCTTGGACCACGAATCATGCGCGCCGAAACAGCGGCGATCGCCGCCTTGTCGGTATGGCAGGCGCTGCTTGGCGACTGGCATATTGCGGGGAAATTCGCGCCGATAAACACTATCTTGTGAGGCGTGGCTAATTCCTTTTTTCTTGTATGGTTTCTGGCTGTTCCCTAAATAAGCTCACACGTCATGCGCGCGCACTTGACGCATATAATTATTCGGCCGGCGGGAGGAAAATCAAATGGCGGGATCAGAACAGAACGACACGCCGATCGACGACCGCCGGCAACTGATCGACTATCTTGCCTCGGGCTGCAAACCAAAGTCAGCCTGGCGGATCGGTACCGAGCATGAAAAATTCGGCTTCCGCCTGTCGAACCATAATCCACTTCCCTATGACGGGCCCAATGGCATTCGTGCGATGCTGGAAGGGCTGCGGCAATTCGGCTGGCAACCGATCATGGAAGGCGAAAATATCATCGGCTTGAGCCAGGATGGCGCGTCGATCACCCTGGAACCAGGCGGCCAGTTCGAACTATCGGGCGCTCCGCTTGAAACCTTGCATGCGACCTGCGCGGAAGTGAATACCCATCTCGCCCAGGTCAAACAGATCGCAAGCGAACTTGATATCGGTTTTCTGGGGCTTGGCTTTTCACCGCTTTGGACGCGAGCGGAAACACCCGTGATGCCAAAGGGCCGGTATGAAATCATGACCCGCTATATGCCAAAGCGTGGCACGCTTGGTCTGGATATGATGTACCGCTCCTGTACCGTGCAGGTAAATCTCGATTTCGCGTCGGAAGCCGATATGGCACGCAAGTTCCGTGTCGGGCTGGCCTTGCAGCCGATTGCGACCGCATTATTTGCAAACTCGCCTTTTACCGAGGGCAAACCCAACGGTTATCTAAGCTTCCGTAGCCATGTCTGGACCGATACGGACCCGGACCGCTCAGGCATGCTGCCTTTCGTCTTCGAGGACGGGTTCGGCTTTGAACGCTATGTCGATTACGCGCTTGATGTGCCGATGTATTTCGTCCAGCGCGACGGCATTTATCACGATGCCAGCGGCCAGTCCTTCCGCGATTTCCTGGATGGCCGGCTGCCCGCCCTTCCCGGTGAAAAGCCGACAATGGAGGATTGGGCCAGCCACCTGACAACTATTTTCCCCGAGGTCCGGATCAAGAAATTTGCCGAAATGCGCGGCGCCGATGGCGGCCCCTGGCGCCGTCTTTGCGCGCTGCCAGCCTTGTGGGTTGGCCTGCTCTACGATCAAGACGCGCTTGATGCGGCGTGGGACCTTGTCAAGGACTGGAGCGCTGAAGAACGCCAGGCATTGCGCGACAATGTACCAAAGACGGCCCTGCACACCGACTTCCGCGGTCGGCCAATCAAGGAAATCGCAAACGAGGTTCTCGCAATTGCACGCAGCGGGCTGAAATCACGCGCAGCGCTAGACCGCAACGGCAAGGACGAGCAGCATTTCCTCGATGTGCTGCAGGAAATCGCCGCAGCAGGCCAATGCCCCGCCGAAGAACTACTGAACAACTATAAGACCAGATGGGACGGCAATATTCATCACATATTTGATGAATATGCCTACTAAGCCACAAAAGACGCACAGTTGATCTGCCGCCCCGGCAATGTCAGGGCGACACCCAAATCCCGCATTCGGCACAGCCATTGCGCTGAAGACTCACCCCTTGCCTGCCTACCCGCCAATATTTTTCCATACCGAATACCATACAAAATAGAAAACGGCCCCGGTCCGGTGGTGGAGCGGGGCCGCTTGTTTGAAACGCTGAGGGCGAATGTGCTGTTAGCGCACACCCAGCCGGCGGATTGAATCGGGGGTATAACGTTCCTCGTTCAATTCATCAGCGAAGAAGTTGATCTGCGTTTCATGATTGATGAACGCGTTCGCCAGATAACGACCGGCATTCAGATCATAGCTGATTGCACCGACCCGCAAGCAAACCGGTACTTCATAGAAAGTCTGCGGGAATGCTTCCTGCAGCCGCCATAATTCACCGCGACCGTCATATTGGCTTGTATTGACCACAAGCCATGCATCCGGCTCGATCCAGAATTTGCGTTTTTTATAGATATGACGGGTATCGCTGCGCAGATTGGCTTCGACCACCCAGGCACGGGTCAGTTCATACCGCGGCAGATCCTGGTTGATATGGCCACCAGCAGTAAAGATGGTCTCGTAAGGAATATCGCGCTGCGCCATGCGATAGTTATTCGCCGGCAGATAATATTCACCACGCCCGACATAGGTCCAGTTATACCGGTCCATCGCACCATTGAACATGCCGAAACTATCGGTTGTTTGCAGGCCATCAGAGTTCGTGCCGGGATTATCATAAGCGATATTCGGTGCCCGACGGACACGACGGGTGCCCGGGCTGTACACCCATGCCTTACGATTGCCCTGCCGCTGATCGATCGTCTCATGGACCAGAACGACATTACCCGCACGACGCGCCGGCGCAATCGTATTGGAAATATATTTCAGGGAAATATTGCCCAGTTCCTTGACATCTGTCTTGGACGGATCGGAATAGTTCTGCAATACCTCGTCCTGCACCGTCACAATCGTATAATCGCCACCACGTGTTGGCGCCACGGCAGCAAATTGCCGTGTCAGCTTGAAATTGCGGAACTTCAGCTTGTGGTTCCACAGCATTTCCTGCGCGACGGACGGGATCGGGAACGCAGTTGCGCGAATTGCCCCTTCCAGGCCGTCACCGCCCGACGTGACACGGCTGTTCAGTGCATTCTGTTTGTTAATTTCGTATATTGCAGGCGGCTGCGCACAGGTGCGGCGGCTCTGATATACGTTCATTTTATAGGTATCAGGATACGTCTTCAGCATCGTTGCCGAAGTCTCGGTCAAATTATCCGCATATTGCGCAGCATTGGCCGATGTAATTGTGAAGAGGATCTGATCTTCGGGGAACGGATCCGGGTGCCGGTCACCGATTTTATAGTTCGACCCGGCCGGCGGCTCTGCAAGCCCACCATCCCAGGCACTGATCGTTCCCGCCGCATTGCCCGACCGTTGTGACCCCATTGGCGTCAAATCTTTATCCAACCGGTCGGCCACGTCAGCAGGCACACCTGCCTGTGCGCCTGTCAACGACAGGGCAAATGCAAATGATGCACCCATTATGATATGTGATTTTTTCATGTTGACGCCCTTTTTCTGAAGAGTTCTTTATATACGCCATACACTATAGATTTAAGAACGGTAGCCGATCGCAAAAAAAGGCGCAACAACTCACATGTAGCAAGGCGCACATTTCACGTAAAATTTACGGCAAATAACTGACATCTCTGTCAATCGTGCGTTTGCCGGGCCAGTGAGGTCGAATTGCCGCCCGCCCGTCGCCAGGCGGCAGGGTCAGGCGGCGGTTCCTCCGACAGTCAGCCGATCGATTTTCAGCGTTGGTTGCCCGACGCCGACCGGAACGCCCTGGCCGTTCTTGCCACATGTGCCGATTCCGGGATCAAGCGCCAGATCGTTGCCAATCATCGATACCCGTGTCAGCACATCGGGACCATTACCAATCAGTGTTGCACCTTTGACCGGTGCGCCGATTTTGCCATTTTCGATCAGATAGGCCTCTGTGCAGGAAAACACGAACTTGCCGCTGGTAATATCCACCTGACCGCCACCGAACGACACCGCGTAGATCCCTTTATCGACAGAGGCAATGATTTCCGCGGGATCGTGACCACCCGCCAGCATATAGGTATTGGTCATCCGCGGTTGCGGCATATGGGCAAAAGACTGTCGCCGACCGTTACCAGTGGGTTGCGCGCCCATCAAACGCGCATTCAGCCGATCCTGCATATATCCCTTGAGGATACCATCCTCGATCAGCACCGTATTGGCGGTGGGCGTCCCTTCATCGTCCACCGTCAGGGAACCGCGCCGGTCAGTCAGCGTACCATCATCGACAACCGTGACCCCGGGAGATGCAATTCGTTCCCCGAGCAATCCGGCAAAAGCGCTGGTTTTCTTGCGGTTGAAGTCCCCTTCAAGCCCGTGGCCAATCGCCTCATGCAGCAAAATACCGGGCCAGCCATTGCCCAGGACAACGGTTTGCTCCCCTGCGGGGGCGGGTACCGATTCAAGATTAACGACAGCCTGCCGCAAAGCCTCGTCAACGAATGGCTGCCAGGTGTCGGGCTGAAGATATGTGCTGTAGCCGGTGCGCCCGCCCGCGCCATAGCTGCCCGCTTCCTGACGATCGCCTTCCCCCACAATGACAGATACATTCAGTCTGACAAGCGGGCGGATATCGCGAACCGTCTGCCCACCGGGGCGTATGATTTCAACAATGCGCCATTCCCCGCTGAGCGAGCAGGAAAGCTGCCGCACCCGGGGGTCCTTGGCGCGACCATAAGCATCGATATCCTCAAGCAATTTGATCTTCGTGCCAAAATCAGGGCCAAGCAGTGGGTTGTCGGCACTATATAAGCTCTGATTCGTGCCGACAGGCGGTAAGGCCAGCTGGCCGGATTTACCAGCCTGAACAGCCCTAACCGTTTCGCCGGCACGCGCAATTGCGTCCTCGCTCAATTCCGCGGCATGCGCATAGCCGGTCGCGTCGCCGGCCACGGCACGCAGCCCGAAACCTTGAGCCGTATCGAATGACGCATTCTTGAGCCGACCGTCATCGACCGCAAAGCTTTCGGATACCGCATATTCCAGAAACAGTTCACCGTCATCACCGCTGCCGACGTAAGAATCGACGAGCCCCTGCACGCGCCCGCGATCCATCCCGGATTTGTCGAAAAAGAATTCCTTCTCAGGTGACACATCGGGCTTGCTGCTTCCCATCGATCCTACTCCCGTTCCGGCTCTGGCCTGTCCTTCATTATCAGATAGGTAGAGTTAACAGACATTCGACCCCGATGCACGTTATGCAAGAGGGGCACACTGACACATGACTGCCCGACCGACTCAACCGCTGGGCAAGGGGTTCAAGCAGCCAAAGTTGCCCGCGACCACAGCCAGTCGCATCGCTGATTCCGAGCCATCATAAAATTTGCGACAATTGGCCGCGCAAAAATTGCTGGTACGGTCGACCGGGTCGGTTCCGGATCGGCCGGAGCAATACAACCAGCTGAAAACAAAAGGAATTACCCGGTTTTTGCGGCAGCACGGCAAGATGGAGGGCAAAACCTTGCTTTGGGGAAAAATCCGCTTAGTATCGGCCCGCATGTGATCGAAGCTTGCCAAAAACAGACAGCTATGTTTTGTGAAGTCGATCATAACGGATCAGTATCGAGGGGAGCGGGTTTCGATGCTGTGATAGGTGCGGGATCATTCGGGCCAGGCTTTGAGCGGGCCGAGAGAGGCTGCACATCGCTCCCCGCCGGGTCGGACAACAGTTCGGACAAGTCAGGTCAGACGAACAGGAAACAGATGATGCGCTCCATAAAGAAGTATCGCGCTTATTGGGTGGGATTTTTAACTTTCATATTTGCGCCATTCTACGGTGCGACCGCGGCCTTTGCCGACTTACCTGAGAATTGGCAGCTTGGGTTTCAAGCCTCTGCTTCGCCGATCATGGAAAGCATCACAAGCTTTCATAATTTCCTATTGGTAGTCATCACCGCGATTACCCTTTTCGTGTTGGTGCTATTGGTCATCATCATGCTGCGCTTTAATTCGCGCGCAAATCCGGAACCGTCGACCCGCACCCATAACACCTTGCTGGAAGTTATCTGGACCACAGTTCCAATCCTTATTCTCGTGGTCATCGCAATCCCGTCTTTCCGCCTGCTATATGCGGAAGATGTGGTGCCAGAATCCGACATGACCGTGAAACTGATCGGCAACCAGTGGTTCTGGACAGTTGAATATCCCGATCATGATGATCTCAGCTATGACATCATCATGCTTGAGGATGACGAACGTGAGACCGACGACCCGCGTCTGCTGGCGGTTGACAACGATATCGTTGTCCCGGTCAACAAGACTGTGCGGGTGATCACCACTTCGGTTGATGTGATCCATGCTTTTGCCACGCCGGCGCTTGGCGTGAAGATCGATGCGGTCCCCGGCCGGCTCAATGAAACCTGGTTCAAGGCAACCCGCGAAGGCACCTTTTACGGCCAATGCTCGGAATTATGCGGCGCGCGGCACGCCTTCATGCCAACCGCAATCCGTGTGGTCAGCGAGCAGGAATTCACTGCCTGGCTTGAAGAAGCACAGGAAGAGTTTGGCGCGGTTGAACAGGAACAGCCTGTTCAACTGGCGGCGAATGCAGCAACCCGCTGATACGCTGTCCGCGCCTGGATAGATTTCGAACGTTACGAAAAACAAAGAGAGACAAGGCACCATGACAACGGCAGCCGGAACACATGACGATCACGCGCACCATCCGACAGGATGGCGCCGTTACGTCTATTCGACGAACCATAAAGACATAGGCACGATGTACCTGATCTTCGCGATCATCGCGGGGCTCATCGGTGGTACGTTGTCGCTGATCATGCGGACCGAGCTTGCCGCGCCAGGCAACGGCATCCTTGCCGGCAACTATCACATGTTCAATGTGCTTGTGACCGCGCACGGGCTGATCATGGTGTTCTTCATGGTCATGCCAGCCTTCATCGGCGGCTTTGGCAACTGGTTCGTGCCGCTGATGATCGGCGCGCCGGATATGGCATTTCCGCGAATGAACAACATTTCATTCTGGTTACTGCCCCCCTCGCTTGCCTTGCTGGTCATCTCGATGTTCGTCGAAGGCCCTCCAGGCGCCAACGGCGTTGGCGGTGGCTGGACCATTTACCCGCCGCTCTCTTCGGTCGCGGGACAACCCGGCCCGGCAATGGATTTTGCAATCCTCAGCCTGCATCTGGCCGGTGCGTCCTCCATTCTCGGTGCGATCAACTTCATCACCACCATCTTCAATATGCGCGCGCCAGGCATGACAATGCATAAAATGCCGCTGTTTGTCTGGTCGGTGCTGGTCACAGCCTTCCTGCTGCTGCTGTCGCTGCCGGTGCTGGCAGGTGCCATCACCATGCTGCTGACGGACCGGAATTTCGGCACGACCTTCTTTGATCCGGCCGGTGGCGGCGATCCGGTGCTGTTCCAGCATCTGTTCTGGTTCTTCGGGCATCCGGAAGTGTACATCCTGATCCTGCCCGGTTTCGGAATCATCAGCCAGGTCGTCTCGACCTTCTCGCGCAAGCCGGTGTTCGGCTATATGGCGATGGCCTACGCGATGGTGGCGATCGGCTTTGTCGGCTTCATCGTCTGGGCGCATCATATGTACACCGTCGGGATGGACGTTGATGTGAAGGCCTATTTCGTGGCGGCCACCATGGTGATCGCTGTACCCACCGGGGTTAAGATCTTCTCCTGGATCGCGACCATGTGGGGCGGTTCCATCGAGTTCAAAACCCCGATGCTGTGGGCAATCGGCTTTATCTTCCTGTTCACCGTTGGTGGCGTGACCGGCGTTGTGCTGTCGAATGCGGGCGTCGATACGGCCATGCATGACACCTATTATGTTGTCGCGCACTTCCATTACACCATGTCGATGGGCGCCCTGTTCGGCATCTTCTGCGGCTTCTACTACTGGTTCGGCAAAATGTCCGGCCGGGTCTATTCGGAAGTTCTGGGCAAGTTGCATTTCTGGATCACCTTCATCGGTGTGAACATGATCTTCTTCCCGCAGCATTTCCTCGGCCTTGCAGGCATGCCGCGCCGTTATGTCGATTATCCCGACGCGTTCGCGGGCTGGAACATGGTATCGAGCATCGGGGCTTATGTAACATTCGGCGGAACCATCTTGTTCCTGCTGACGGTTGCACATGCATTCCTGCGCAATCAGCGTTGCCCGGACAATCCGTGGGGCGAGCACGCCACCACGCTGGAATGGACATTGTCGTCGCCGCCGCCATTCCACCAGTTCAACGTATTGCCGAAAATCAAATAAGAGACTGGCTGCGGGGAGCGGGCACACCCACCCCGCAGCCACCTCACCCCTGTTTTTCTTTATTTCCAGTTTGTTTTGCCATTTACGACATATTGACCAAGCAAGACGGTAACCAAGCACTACAAAGCACCGGTTGCGGAGAGCAGCATTGAGCAATACCCATTTCGATCAGATCAATATGACCGACAGCCCGCTTGCGGCATCTGATGATGCCCGCATCGCGGATTATTTTGCGCTGCTCAAGCCCCGTGTCATGTCGCTTGTGGTATTTACCGGGCTTGCAGGGCTTGCGCTGGCGCCCGGTGAGATCAACCCCTTCATCGGATTTGTTGCACTGCTCTGCATCGCGGTTGGCGCGGGCGCGTCGGGTGCGCTCAATATGTGGTATGACGCCGACATTGACGCGAAAATGGAGCGGACGAAAGCCCGCCCCATACCGCAAGGGCGGGTTGCCCCGGCGGAAGCGCTTAATCTCGGTGTGACCTTGTCGCTTGGCTCAGTTGCGGTTATGGCGCTTGCCGTCAATTACACGGCTGCCCTGCTGCTTGCGGTTACCATCGGATTCTATCTTTTCATCTATACGATGTGGCTAAAACGGCGCAGCCCGCAGAATATCGTGATTGGCGGCGCGGCGGGGGCTTTTCCGCCAATGATCGGATGGGCGGCTGTGACCGGTTCGGTCAGCCTGGAATCGATCATATTGTTCCTGATTATCTTCATGTGGACGCCACCCCATTTCTGGGCGCTCGCGCTTTATCGCAGTGGCGATTATGAAAAAGTGGGCGTGCCCATGTTGCCTGTGGTTGCAGGCAGGGCCGAAACCGGCAAGCAGATTTTCATCTATTCGGTTATTCTTGCGCCAATTACGTTACTGCCCACCTTCATGGGATTTGCAAGCGCGCTTTACGGCGGTATTGCCGGACTGCTTACGACGCTGTTCCTGATTTTTGCATGGCAGGTCTGGCGCAGTGTCGCGACGGTGGAACGTACAGGGGTGGAAAATACAGGCGCACAATTGAGCGCGCGTGCGGAAAAACACGCCAGGAAATTGTTTTTCTATTCAATTCTCTATCTGATGCTGCTGTTTACTGCCCTGCTTGTCGAAGGGCTTGTCGATCTGCGCGAAATTTTAGGTTAGGTCATGCCCCCAAGCGAACTTCACCAGCGTAAACGCGCCAAGAACCTCACCGTCGCAGGCATTCTGCTGGCGTTGATCGTGCTGTTTTTCATCATTACGATCATCAAGCTTGGTGGCGCATCCGCGCCAGCCGGGATGTAATTGAATGCGTGAAATGAACTGTCGCAAAGTCACAGGATAACCGCAGACTTCCATGACCCGAACCGCTCCCGATACGACAAACAATCCGATGCACCGGGATGGCGTGACGCCACCGGTCTCGCGAGGTGCGCCCTTGCGCACGGCGGCGATTTGTCTGGCCGTTGTTGCGGGTATGGGGGCGATGGCTTACGGGGCGGTGCCACTTTACCGGATTTTCTGTCAGGTGACCGGTTTCGGCGGCACGACACAACAGGCTGACGCCGCCCCCCAGACCGTTCTTGATCGGCAGGTAACGGTCCGGTTTGACGCGAGCCTTGCCAAGGGGCTTGATTGGCAATTCAAGCCCGCGCAACACAGCGTTAACGTCAAAGTCGGCGAGGTCGGGCTTGCCTTCTACCGGGCCAAAAATCTGTCAGACCATCCGGTGGTCGGCACCGCAAGCTTCAATGTCACGCCGCTGAAAGCTGGCAGTTACTTCACAAAAATCGATTGTTTCTGCTTTACCGATCAGCGGCTTGAACCGGGCCAGGAAATGGATATGCCGGTGCAGTTTTTCGTCGATCCGGAAATAGCGGAAGATGCAAACCTCGATGATGTGACAACCATTACCCTGTCATACACCTTCCACCAGGCGCATGAGACGCTGGCGGAAGTGAACGACAACGCTTTTCCCGATCCGGCCAGGTCAGGCCAGCCGGATGAGAACAAGAGTTTTAATTGAACCGTAAGCGCAACAAAGAGAAATAACATGGCAGACGCACACGCTCCGCAACATGATTATCACCTGGTAGACCCAAGCCCCTGGCCGTTTATCGGCTCGATCAGCGCCTTCATCATGGCGATTGGCGGCATCATGTTCATGCATGGCGGGGCCCCCTGGGTTCTGCTGATCGGAACCGCCGGCGTGCTTTATACCTTCGTCGGCTGGTGGCGCGACGTTATCAAGGAAGCCGAACATGACGGGCAGCACACTCCGGTGGTGCAGCTACATCATCGCTATGGCATGTTCCTGTTCATCGCGTCGGAAGTCATGTTCTTCGTTGCATGGTTCTGGGCTTTCTTTAATGCCAGCATTTTTCCCGATGCCAGTATCGGTGGCGTCTGGCCGCCCGAAGGGATTGAAACGCTTGACCCGTGGCACCTGCCGCTGATCAATACGCTGATCCTGCTGACATCAGGCACAACCGTCACCTGGGCGCATCATGCGTTGCAACATGGCGATCGCGTGGGGCTGAAACGCGGATTGATTTTGACGATTGCACTCGGCGCGCTTTTCTCGGTAATCCAGGCATATGAATATATGCATGCGACCTTCGAGTTTGCCGGCAATATTTATGGTGCGACCTTCTTCATGGCGACCGGCTTTCACGGCTTCCATGTGATCGTGGGAACCATATTCCTGATCGTCTGCCTGCTGCGCGCGCAAGCGGGACACTTCAAACCCAATCATCATTTCGGGTTCGAGGCGGCGGCCTGGTACTGGCACTTCGTCGACGTCGTCTGGCTGTTCCTGTTTGTCTGCATCTACATCTGGGGCAGCTGATCACACGGCGGTAACAGCGCTTGCTATCGAATGCCCCGCTGCTTATCTAGACAGATCAAGCAGCGGGGCATTTGTTTTTCCGACACAGCCTGGACACCGTACCCGGATAATTCAGACGACTAAAATGGAACAGGAAATTTCCGCCCTGGCAGCAGGGCTTCAATGCAAATGCCCCCAATGCGGCAAAGGCGCGTTATTTCGCGGCTATCTGCAACTGCACGACACGTGCAGTGCATGTGGTGCGGATTTCACACATGCGGATTCCGGCGACGGTCCGGCAATCTTTATCATGCTGATTGTCGGATTTATTGTTGTTGGCGCCGCATTGGTTGTCGAAGTCAGTTACCAACCACCTTACTGGGTACATGCGGTCATCTGGTTGCCCCTGATTCTGATCCTGTCCCTGGGGCTGCTTCGCCCGTTCAAGGCCATATTGATCGCGATCCAGTTCCAGCGCAAAGCGCGTGAGGGGCGGTTGCAGGATTAGCCGGACAGAACGAAAAGATATAGGATAATAGGCAGATTAGCCTTGTTATTGCGCTGTGAAGTGGCTTAAGCCCACTCAGACGCAGCCTCCCACAAACGGAACCAGATTGTGCGCATCGCGAACTATCAAATCCCCTTATGGCCAACACTGTTCGCCATCCCGGCCTTTATTGTCCTGCTGTCGTTAGGCAGCTGGCAGGTCCAGCGCCTGCAGTGGAAAAACGCACTGACCGAAACGATTACGGCGCAAACCGCCCTGCCACCAGTGCCGCTGCCAGCGGATATATCAGACCCCGCAGTCTGGAAATATCGTCCTGTCACGGTTGAAGGACAATTCCACCATGATAAAGAGCTGCACCTGTTCGGCCATAATAAATACAGTGCACCGGGTTATCTGATCATCACGCCCCTGGAACGGGCGGATGGCAGCTTCGTTTTCGTCAGCCGTGGCTGGGTGCCGCCGGAAAAGCGGCCGGCCGACACACGCCCGGAGGGGCAGATTTCCGGCACGGTGCAGATAAGCGGGCTTGCGCGCCTGCCATGGTCCCAGCAGCTATTCGTGGCCGATAACGAACCCGAAGCCAATATCTGGTTCTATGGCGATATTGATGCGATGGCGGCAACCCACAATATTGCGAACTATGCCCCCGTCTATGTCGAGGCGGACGCCACCGGGAATCCCGGCGGTTTTCCCGTAGGCGGGCAAAGCCGCATCACCTTTCGCAACGATCATCTTTCCTATGCGCTGACCTGGTACAGTCTGGCGGTGATACTTGCCCTGGTTTATGCGGCCTTTGTCGTCAGCGGCAATCGCAAAAATGACTGATACCCCCCTTTCCGCCGCCTACTCCGATCTTGAGCAGCGCTTTGCGCGCGCGCAGCATATTGATGACGCGCTGGAACTGCTTGAATGGGATCATGCGACAATGATGCCCGACGGTGGCGCACCGGCGCGCGCGCAGCAAATGTCCACCTTGCGCCTCATCCGGCATGAATTGATGACCGACCCTGCGCTCGGCGAGCTGTTGCAGCGCGCGCAGTCGGACATTGCGACGCTTGATGACTGGCAGCAGGCCAATCTGGCCGCCATGCGGCGTGCCTGGGTGCATGCGGCCGCGCTACCTGCAAGACTTGTGGAAGCACTGTCCCATTGCGCGGCGGAATGCGAAATGATCTGGCGCAATGCGCGCGAAGCGAACGATTTCCCCGCCCTCGCCCCCAAGCTTGCCGAATTACTACAGCTCACCCGCGAAGCCGCGGCTGCCAAGGCCGAGCATCTGAATACAACCCCGTATGATGCCCTGCTCGATGCTTTCGATCCGGGCATGACGACCGACACTATCGACCGGCTGTTTACGGAACTTGAGAGTTTTCTGCCCACATTCCTGCCGCAAGTCATCGAGAGACAGCGCAGCCAGCCAAAACTTGTTATGCCTGCTGGCCCGTTTCCCGTTGAAGCGCAACGCGCGCTGGCCAGCCGGCTGATGACATCGCTCGGTTTCGATTTCACCCATGGCCGGCTTGATGTCAGCCATCACCCCTTCTCTTCGGGTGTGCCGGGCGATGTACGGGTGACGACACGCTACGCCGAAGATGAATTCCTGCAAGGCTTGATGGCCGTTCTGCATGAAACCGGCCACGCGCTTTATACGCGGGGATTGCCGCCTGACTGGCAGGGACAGCCGGTTGGCGAAGCGCTGGGCATGACGCTGCATGAAAGCCAGTCGCTGATCATCGAAATGCAGGCCTGCCGCAGCGACGCCTTCATCCACTATGTGACGCCGCAGCTTGCGGAAACATTCGGCAAGGCCGGTAATGGCACCGGTGCCTGGACGACAGCAAACATCAAAAGGCTGTTTCAGCAGGTCAAGCCGGGCCTCATCCGGGTCTATGCCGATGAGGTGACCTATCCCCTGCATGTAATCCTGCGCTACAGGCTGGAGCGCGCGCTGATCGCGGGCGATCTTGCCATTGCCGAACTTCCGGGTGCGTGGAACGAGGGGATGAGCCGGTTACTTGGTATTTCGCCACCCGATGACGCGGATGGCTGCATGCAGGATGTGCATTGGCCCGCCGGGCTGTTTGGATATTTTCCGACCTATACCCTGGGTGCACTGGCGGCATCGCAATTCATGGCCGCCGCGCAAGCCGCCCGTCCCGATATGCCCGATGCCATCGCCAAGGGGGATTTCACGCCCTTGACCGACTGGCTGCGCACCAATGTGCACCGCTATGGCAGCAAATACGGCACCAATGCGCTGCTTGAGAAGGCAACCGGCAGCCCACTTTCCAGCGATGCCTATATTCAACATCTGAAACGCCGCTATCTGCCTGACTGATCGCGTTCCGAACCGGTTGCGGCGCGATAGCCGGCGGATTAGGTTAGCGACGCACAGGCTGCTGCGCGGCAGCGACAAGCATGAAGAGTATCCAGTGAATTATATCAGCACCCGAGGCGGGGGAAGCCCTGTCGATTTCGAGACCGCATTGCTTACCGGACTGGCCGGTGATGGCGGGCTGTATGTGCCCGAAAGCTGGCCGCAATTTTCCACGGCCGAGCTGACACGGCTGGCCCGGCTTGACTATGCGGAACTCGCATTCGAGGTGATGGCGCCACTTGTCGGCGATGCGATCCCTTCCGCGCGCCTGCAATCACTGATCGATGCCGCCTATGATAGCTTCGATCACAAGGCGGTGACGCCGCTTGTCCAGCTTGACCGGCGCAACTGGCTGCTTGAGCTGTTTCACGGTCCGACCCTTGCCTTCAAGGATGTCGCGCTGCAGCTTGTGGGGCGCCTGTTCGACGACGTGCTGACCCGCCGCAAGGCACGGGTGACGATCCTTGTCGCGACATCGGGTGATACGGGGAGTGCCGCCATTCACGCAATCGCGGGCCGCGCGGCAGCGGATATTTTTGTTCTGCATCCGCATGGCCGGACCTCGGACATTCAGCGTTTGCAGATGACGACCGTGACCGAACCGAATGTGCATAATATCGCGATTGAGGGCACATTTGACGATTGTCAGGCGCTTGTCAAAGCCATGTTCAACGACAGTGATTTTCGCGACAAGGCGCGATTATCCGGTATGAACTCGATCAACTGGGCCCGCGTGATGCCGCAGATCGTCTATTACTTTCATGCGGCCCTCTCGCTTGGCCGGGAAAGTCGCCCCACCGATTTCAGCGTACCAACGGGCAATTTCGGCGATATCTATGCAGGATTTGCCGCAAAGCGCATGGGGCTGCCCGTCGGGCAACTCATTATCGCCACCAATGTGAACGATATTCTGGCGCGCACGCTTGCCACAGGCCGTTATGCCGTCGGGGAGGTCAGCCAGACAATCAGCCCCAGCATGGATATCCAGATTTCGAGCAATTTCGAAAGGCTGCTATTCGATGCGGCAGGCCGGGACCCGGTAGCGGTGCGCCGCTATATGGACGGGCTTTCCCAGTCCGGCGCCTTCACCCTGTCAGAGGCGGCGCATCAGGCTATCTGCGAAGATTTTGCCGCGTGCCGCATCGATGAGGCAGAGACCCGCGCCGAAATCGCGCAGAGCTACCGCGAGACGGGCATGCTGATCGACCCGCACAGTGCGGTGGGGCGTGCCGCCGCGCGGCGGCAGATCCAGCCTGACCGCGAGACACCGATGGTCACACTGGCCACCGCGCATCCGGGCAAGTTTCCCGACGCCGTGCAAGAGGCCACCGGCCAGACGCCCGCACTGCCCGAACGCTATGCCGATTTGCGCGAACGCGAAGAACGTTACGAAATCTTACCGAATGACCTGCAAGCTGTTGAAAGCTTCATCAAGGCGCGTATCTGACTTTTATGGACCATCAACTCACCACCTTGCCCAACGGGCTGCGTGTCGTCAGCACCCATATGCCGCATGTGCAGACAGCGGCGATCGGCGTCTGGGTCGATGCCGGTGCGCGCAATGAGGACATCGCCACGCATGGCATTTCCCACATGCTTGAACATATGGCGTTCAAGGGCACGAAACGGCGCGATGCGCGCCAGATCGCCGAGGAGATCGAAGCGGTCGGCGGCCATCTCAACGCCTATACAAGCCGCGAACAGACCGCCTATTTCGTCCGGATCCTGAAGGACGATATTCCCCTGGCTGTCGATCTGCTGGCCGATATTCTGCAAAATTCGACATTCGACAGGGCGGAACTTGCGCGCGAACGCGACGTGATTTTTCAGGAAATCGGCCAGGCGCTTGATACTCCCGATGATCTTGTCTTCGACCGGATGCAAGAAGCCGCCTTCCCCGAACAACCGCTTGGCAGGCCGATCCTGGGCACACTGGACAGTGTCGGCGGTTTTACCGCAGATGATCTGTCCGCCTATATGCACAGCCATTATCACGGCACGACGATGGTGTTGTCCGGGGCGGGCGCCGTCGACCATGATGCGCTGGTCCGGCTCGCGCAAACCCATTTCGGCGCGCTTGCAACCGGTGCCCCCAACAACCCGCTGACCGCCGCCTATCGCGGCGGCGATACGCGGCAGGAGAAAAAGCTTGAACAGGCGCATCTTCTGCTCGGGCTTGAAGGCTTGCCATACGGCCATCCCGACTATTACACCGCGCAGCTCTTCACCACGATCCTGGGCGGGGGCATGTCATCGCGGCTGTTTCAGGAGGTTCGGGAAAAACGCGGCCTGTGCTACAGCATCTACGCATTTTCCGCCGCCTATTCAGATAGCGGGCTGATGGGCATCTACGCGGGAACAGGCGATACAGGGCTTGGCGATATTGTTGCTGTGATCGCCGATGAAATCGGTGCGATGGCAACCGGCACAAGCGCTGATGAAACCGCACGCAGTCGCACACAGCTGAAGGCCGGGCTGATGATGAGCCTGGAATCGCCGGCGGCCTGCTGCGAACAATTGGCCCGTCAGTTGATGATTTACGGCCGCATCATCCCAACCGGGGAATTGCTTTCCCGACTTGACGGGATCGATGAAAGCCATATCCGGCTGTTTGCGGAACGGCTGCTGAACCAGGCCTCCCCGACCGTCGCGGCACTCGGGCCAATTTCCCGACTTGCCAGCCATGACGAAATAAAGGCAAGATTCACGCTGCAATAGATTTCCCGGGGTGGGAGGGCAGCGCCGATGTCTATATTACGCTCACTGGGCGCGGCGGATAATGAATTATGCGTGGAAGGCAAGCATGTCTATCTGCGATTGCCTGTTTTTGGCGATTTCGACGCGTGGGCGGAACTGCGCGCGGAAAGCCGTGCTTATCTCACGCCCTGGGAACCGGTCTGGCCGCATGACGATCTGACCCGCCCCGCCTTTCGCCGCAGGCTGCGCCGCTATACGCAGGAATTGCGCGATGAGACGGCCTATCCGTTTTTTATTTTCCGCAAACAGGACAATGCGTTGCTTGGCGGCATCACTTTATCAAATATTCGGCGCGGCGTGACCCAGTCCTGCTCGGCCGGTTACTGGACCGGCGAACGGTTTGCCGGGCAGGGGGTGATGCAGGATGCGGTCCGCGCCACCATCCCCTTTGTGTTTCGCGAATTGCGCCTGCACCGGCTGGAGGCCGCCTGTCTGCCGGAAAACGAGGCGTCGAAAGCCGTTCTGCTGCGCACCGGGTTTCAATATGAGGGGCTCGCACGGCGCTATCTCCGGATCAATGGTGCCTGGCGCGATCATTTGCTGTTTGCAATGATCGAAAGTGATCCGGCTGCACGCTTTATGACATAATCACTGTTAATTCGCGGCTGAATTCCGGTAAAGTCGGAAGTGATTCAAAGGGGCGGGGCGTTGGTCCCGGGGTTGAAAAGGGGTTTTGCATTGATACCGGTACGGCGCAGAATATCAGGCCGACCTGCAACTGTACGGCTTGTGCAGTTGCTGCTGGCTGCTGCCGTTACTGCCTTGCCGCTATCGGCGACAGGCTCGGGCAATGTTATCCGCGATCGGGTCACCGGGTGCGGCACAAGCAATCCGTTCCCCGCAGAAGGCGAAAGCATCCGCTGGTATGGCAGCTGCCAGGACGGTCTTCTTTCAGGTCATGGCACCCTGATCTGGTATCAGAACGGCCAGGAAACTCAACGCAATGAAGGGACGTTCTGGGCCGGCGAAATGCATGGCCCGATTACGACAACCTATCCCGACAGGACGCAGCTGATCGGCACCTATCAGGCGGGCACCCGTAACGGCCAGTTCATGACCTTTCGTACAGATGGCAGTCATACGGTAAGCATTTTTGATCGCGGCCAGCTGATCTCAGAACGCCTTGTATCGGCGACCGGCCAATTGCCACCGCAAACCGCACCGCAACCTGCCACCGCCGGCAGCCCACAATCCGCAGCGCCCCCGTTGGCGCGCCCGACCGCAGCAATAGCAGATCGCACTGCTACTCCCCCAAATTGGCGTGACAACTTTGCGGGCGGCAGCGGTTTGGCGCAGGACACGGTTGTCATTTCCGGCAGCGGGATTGAAAACGGTTATATGGGTGCATTTCCGCCAGGCGCGGGAGGCGGCTATCAGGTTGCAAGTGCGGGCCGGGCGGATGCGCCGCGCTATCGCTCGAGCGGCAGCTATGGGGTCGCCCCGCCAGCAACAAGCACCTCGGGCCACACCATGTCCGGCGCACCGGATGCTGCCCATACTGACAAGCTGACACCGCGTAATGCGCCGCTTCCCCCTGCGCAAGCGCCCATGCCGCTTGCCGATGCAAACAGCTCTTACAGCCAGGCAGGCGCTGCATATTCCGCCCCGGCTTATGCACAAGCCCAACCAGCCGCACCGCAAGCCCAGATCGCGACACCCGAACAACGTTTCGTTGCCGCCTTCAGTGCCGAGCAGGCGGGCCGCACCGAACAGGCACTGGCCAGCTATGCCGCTTTATCGGCGCAATATCCGCATAGTCAGGCGGCACAGCTGGCCGGAGAGCGGATGGCCGTTCTCGATCGTGGCAGCGCGGTGGTACAACGCGCCGCGGTACCGGATGCACCCGCGCAATCGGCCCCCACCCTCATCGGCGGCAATGATGAGATCGGCAGTTATGTCTGCTCGCTTGAGGGGCTGTTTGGCGGTCAGTCGAAATGGTGCGGTATCGTGCGCGATTCAAATGCCGCTTATCACTTTATCGAAGTGACACGCGTTAAAGCCGACGGTTTATTCAATATCGGCTTTACCCGCGCGCCCTGTACAGGCAATACATTTATCAATTATTTCAGTCGCGGTATCCGCGTCACAGTTCCTAAAAACTGCATGGGACCAGTTTGGTGAAAACGCACATGAACATAGCTGCAAAACGCATCACCCGGATCGCCAGCGCGGGACTCGCTTTATCCTTGCTGACGACGCCGGTCATCGCACAGTCGGTTCTGACCGCGGATACTGAAATTTCCGGCGAGGCGTATCTGAACCGTCTGGTGGAAATCATGGATGATATCCGCCGTCTGGTTCCCGAAACCGTTGAAGGTGAAGGGCCGCTCCTGACAATCCTGCCCGAGACTGGTGAAACCGGCACCGAATTGGGTGCATTGTCGGATGCCGACAGGCAACTGGTGCAAGCGGGAAGACGGCTTTTTGATCTTTATCGGGAGGTAGGCGGCGATCCCGGCGGGCGCCCGCTTCTTATTCAGCGCACCGCCAATGGCCTGTTTTCCGCCCTGGAAGGCGAAAACGGCAATGTCTCCGCACAGCCGGGCGAAGCCTTGGCCGGCAGCTTGAACGATATCGCGGCCAATGACGAAAGGCTGCCGGGCGCTGTCGCCCCTGTGGTTGCTGCCATTGCCGATACGCTGGCCACCGCCCCCAATGCGGATGCCGCATTCGATCTTCTGGCGGCGCTCGAACCAGATCCGATTGCGGTGCTCGCCCGCAACCAGCGGATCGGGCTTACCATTACCGGACCCGATGTTGAAACCGCCGGACGTTTCGCGGTAATTGCCGGCCCTGCGGGAAGTACAGTGGGCCGCACAGCGGTCAATGGCGACACGCTGACTGCAAATATCGTCATCGGCCCGGATACTGCCGACGGCTTTGGCAAAATTCTGCTGTTCAGCGGCTCTGACTCGCTGACCCCCGTCACAAGCTACGATATTGCCGTGCGCGGCGGCGACACGGCCCCCCCGGCGTCCGAGCCCGATGATCATGGCGACACCACGGCAACAGCCACGCCGTTACTTGGCGGTGGCGCGCTTACGGCAAGCATCACCGGCCATATTGGCGGGGCGGGTGACGTCGACATGTTCAGCCTGACTGTCACCGCGCCGGGCAACCTGACCATCGCATCAAGCGGACCGACCGATATTACCGCCAGCCTGAGCGATTCAGACGGCACCCTTGTGGGCAGCGATGACAATAGCGGCAGCCGCTACAATTTCGCGGTTCAAAGTGCGGTCACGCCAGGCACCTATGTGCTGACGGTGCGCCATTGCTGTTCAGGGTCGGGCCGCTATCAGCTCGATACCGTTCTCAATCCACTATAGGACGGGCTGACCGCGGCAAGTTGAGGATATGCGCAGGTAACCCCCCGGGCACGCAGCCGGGGCAGTGCGGGGCGGCCGGGCAGTGCCCCGGCATTTTCGGGCTTTCAGTCAGGCTTTCAGCTTTCTTCCACATCTGGAAAAAGCTGTTCCTAACTAGCCCGCGCGCCCAAACCATATGTCGCAGAAAGACCGACAACTGCTGGCAAACGCGCGAACACTCGCCTGCGGCTATTCGCTGAATTCCTGACGCGGATGCGCAGCACCTTCCTGCTGAACCCGCAATA
>OBJS01000134.1_pt1 | contig 25105 bp, 21 predicted proteins | sample 1519851 | NCBI WGS metagenome assembly OBJS01 (sample SAMN03019806, study PRJEB22545) | beach sand metagenome | biome: beach; feature: sea beach; material: beach sand | place: USA: Municipal Pensacola Beach, FL | collected 2010-10-20 | depth 25-47 cm m
CTCTATGTGGGTAATCATGGCTGAGCAAACTGCTTCGCCTCTTGTGAGGTGAGATTCCCAACAATCGCTAACACACCGTTTTTGGCAACATAGTAACGATGATAAAAATTTTTCAGCTCTACAGGTGACAGCGCCATTAATGTTTCTTCAGTCCCCTCCTTAGGCAAACCGTAGGGATGGTCCGGATAGAGAGCAGACATCAATTCAATCCCGGCAATAGCTGCTGGAGATTGCTGTTTCGCCTGAATTGCCACCAAGGTTTGTTGGCGCACCCGCGCAAATCCTGATTGAGGGAACGCCGGAGCGGACAACAGTTGTTGGGTTAACGCTATGGACGGCTTGAGCAATTTTGCATCTGTCAAACTGCGCAAACCCACCACTGCACTATCTCTATCTGCACTTGAATAGAATTCGGCGCCCAAAGATTCGAAACCTTGTGCCACCTCATCTGCCGTTAGTTTTTCGGTTCCATCGGCAATCAGTGCGCTGGTCATTAAACTCAAACCTAGACGTTCTCCGTCTCGAGAACTGCCCGCATGGAACACCATGCGAAAATCCACCATTGGTAGTTCCGGAGCCGCCACAAACAGCACCTTCATGCCATTGCTGGTGCGCCACTCTTCGATAGCAGCCAAGGCGAAAATCTGACCACTGAAAACTAAGCATATGAGTGTTATCAGCCGACGCATCAAGTTTAGTTGGTTTCGACTCATGATTTATCTTTCTTATTAGTCTGGGTGGACAGCGAAATGGGTTCCAAAATGGCTGATGTCAAACGCTCAGAAACTAAATACTTGACTGCTACTTGTCGCACCTGTTCTGCTGTCACTTGTTCAATTCGATCTGCGTAAGAATCTATTAAGCGATAGTCTAAACCGACAGAATCTAGGCTACCAAGTAGACGCGCCTGATAGTAGATCGAGTCTTGTTGATATACGTCTTCCGCTCGTACCTGGGCTTTGATACGCGCCAATTCTGCTGGGGAAACAGGTTCCTTCTGCAAGCGGACAATTTGTTGCTGGATTGCATCTTCTACTTCTGCTACGGTTTTCCCAGGTGCCGGCACGGCGTCAAACATGAATAGACTATTCATTCTGGCAGCGATATTGTAGCCCGCACCAGCGCTTGCGGCTATTTGCTCACCACGAATTAACTCTTTGGCTAGTCGCGCACTGGCACCACCGTCCAGCACCGCCGCCAGCACAGTTAAGGCATAAGGCTCCCACTCTTTTTCGGCGGTGGTTAGCACAGGCACTTGATACCCCATCATCAAAATCGGCACCTTCGCAGGCACCCTCACCTTGATCCGGCGCTCTCCTATTGGCGGTACCTCCCGCTGGGGTTTGATGGCCGGCAACTCACGAGACTTAATGCGTCCGAAATACTTTTTTGCCAGTTTGAATACCTGCTCTGGCTGCACATCGCCCACCACCACTAGAGTGGCGTTATTTGGCGCATACCATTGGTCATACCAGAGTTCAATATCCTGGATGGTTAAATGATTAAGATCATCCATCCAACCAATAATGGGCTGATGATAAGGGCTGGATACATAGGCTGCAGCAACAAAGCGCTCGTAAGTCAAAGCGCTGGGATTATCTTCGGTACGCAGTCTACGCTCCTCCTTCACTACCTCAATCTCCTTCTTAAACTCCTCCTCAGTGAGTAGCAGATTGCGCATTCTATCCGCTTCAAGCTTAAAGCTGGTTTCTAAGTGACTACGTTCTAGAAGTTGGAAATAACCTGTGTAGTCATAACTGGTGAAAGCGTTTTCTCGCCCTCCTAATTTCGAAATGATTTCGGAAAACTCCCCAGAACCATATTTTTTGGTGCCTTTGAACATCATATGTTCCAAAACATGGGAAATCCCCGTCAATCCGCCAGGTTCATAGCTGGATCCCACCCGATACCAGATTTCTGACGCCACAACCGGCGCACGATGGTCTTCCTTTACCAATATCTTAAGACCGTTCTTCAATTGATATTCATGCACACCCATTCCGTTGTGATCATGTGCGAACAGCCCCATAGTGGGTAAAAGCAGACAAATTGCTAAACTACGTAAGATTATTCGATTCACCGTATTTCCTTCATAATCGCTCTGGGCTAGGATAATGCATCTTCTATTATTTAGATTACCAAATAAAATAACCTACCATTAACCCTTAGTATCCAAGATAAGCACTGATGTTCGGATTAAGACGCAAAAAGAAAGCCAAAGACAGTAAAGATTCCGTAGTCTCCAAACTACGGGCTCGTTTATCCAAAACTCGTGACAGTTTGAGTCAAACCTTATCTGATCTCATCCGCGGTAAACAATCTGTAGACGAAGATCTGTTGGAGCAGGTGGAAACCCAACTCTTGCTAGCAGACGTGGGGGTAGACGCGACGAAAATGATAGTCGATGATTTATATCAGAAATTGAAACGGAATGAACTGCAAAACCCTGAACTACTCTACTCAACCTTGAAAAGTGACCTCGCGAACATTTTAGCGCCGTGCAGCATTCCCCTAGAGTTGCCAGAACAAACCAAACCTTACATTATTCTCATGGTTGGAGTAAATGGCGCAGGTAAAACCACTACCATTGGCAAACTCGCCCGCAGGCTGCAGTCACAAGGGAAAAGCGTGATGCTGGCTGCAGGCGACACGTTTCGTGCCGCCGCCATTGAGCAATTACAATCCTGGGGGCGACGCCTTGGCGCACCAGTGGTGGCGCAAAACATAGGTGCAGATTCGGCATCTGTGATCTTTGACGCCTGTGAATCCGCCAAAGCCAAAGGCATCGACGTACTCATTGCCGACACTGCAGGTCGGCTGCAGACAAAATCAAATTTGATGGAGGAGCTCGCCAAGGTAAAAAGAGTGATAAGCAAATCTATTCCTGATGCGCCCCACGAGGTGATGTTAGTATTAGACTCTGGCACGGGACAAAATGCCATCTCGCAGGCAAAACAGTTTGATGAGGCCGTGGGTTTAACTGGTATCACGCTAACTAAACTGGACGGTACCGCAAAAGGGGGCATCATCTTTGCCGTCGCCAATCAATTTAAAATTCCTATTCGTTTTATCGGCGTGGGCGAAGATGTGGAAGATTTACGCCCATTCAATTCGGACAATTTCATTGCAGCGCTGTTTGATGATGCTGCCTAAAATTAGGTAATCAGGATTGATTGAGTTTCGTCAAGTCACCAAACGCTTCAACGATGGTAAGTTTGGGCTAGTAGGTATAGATCTACAGATCCACCAAGGAGAAATGGTGTTTCTCACCGGCCACTCCGGTGCAGGAAAATCCACCTTACTAAACCTCATCACTTTACTCGAGAGACCGACAAGGGGCGAAGTCTGGGTAGACAATGGAAATTTACTGGCCCTCTCCTGCAAACAAATCCCAATTTATCGACGTCGTATCGGCGTTATATTTCAAGATCATCGTTTACTTCTTGATCGCAACGTGTTTGACAATGTCGCACTACCTCTAGTGATATCGGGCGTGCCTCGGTTGGAGATCCCAAGACGAGTTCACGCTGCTCTGGATCTGGTCAATCTATTAGATAAAGAAAACAAACTGCCCTCGTCACTTTCCGGAGGTGAACAACAACGGGTGGGAATTGCTCGCGCCGTGGTGAACAAACCTCCCATCATCTTGGCTGATGAGCCCACAGGGAACCTAGATCCAGAACTCTCTAAAGAGATAATCAAGCTGTTTGAAAACTTAAATCAGGTGGGCGTCACCTTACTCATCGCCAGCCATGATTATCAATTATTAATGTATCGCCCCTATCGCGTGCTCACACTCGCCGAGGGACGCTTGATAGCAGATCAAAAGGGCGGGATCCAACGAGCTGACACTCAACCGCTGGTAGCAGCCTCATGAGCCGAAAGTCCTCATTTTGGCACACCACTCTGAGCCCTTATCTATTGGAGCACGTCCGAGTGGCATTAAACAGTGTTGGCGATGTGCTTAAGAATCCGGTCGCCAGTCTACTAACCATTCTGACCATTGCTGTCGTTTTGCTGCAGCCCACCCTACTCCATATCGGCCTTAAAACCGCCCAGTCAGCTTCTAACAATCTTGCGAATAATTACAATTTAGCCTTGTTCTTGGAGCCCGAGCTGCCCGAAAGTGCGGCCTTAGATCTACGCCTAACGCTACAAAGAAGAACAGGGATCAAAAATGTAGACTATATTTCGCCAAAACAGGGCTTAAAAGAATTCGCCGAACGTACTGGTTTGTCAGCGGTGATTGAAAAACTGCCAAACAATCCTCTACCTGCGACCTTGGTCATCACTCCCAACACACCCATTAGTCAACCGCAACTCCTCGATTTACGTAAACAGATGTTAGCCATCGAAGGAGTAGATTCAGTCAGACTAGATATTGAGTGGGCGGAGCGGTTCGCCAAAATGGTACTCATCGCCAATCGAATTGGTTTAATCGTAAATATTCTATTAGCTTTAGCTGTGTTATTTGTTATTGGTAACACTATTAGACTGGCCATTGAAAACAAAAAGAGCGAAATTGAAATAAGCCGATTAATGGGAGCAACAGATCCCTTTATCCGAAGACCTTTCCTTTATATGGGTTTTTTATATGGATTTTTGGGCGCCACCTTTAGCTGGGTAGCATTAAGTTTAATCGTGGCCTGGCTAGTCCCACCATTGAGATATTTATCAAAAATATATAACTTTCAACCACCTACTGGATTAATCCCGATGGAAATAGTGTTCCTTCTATTGGCGACCGGCACCGCAGTGGGTTTTGTAGGTGCTTGGGCTGCTTTCTCTAGCCATCTGTCTGCTATCGATCGAGTCTGATCTGAACCGATACCCTCAGCAAAAAATGGAACCTTGTGAACACTAGATACGTGTTAGGTTTAGCAGTCTTAATAGTAGAGTGCTAAAATTTTTAGCACTCGAGCCGATTGAGTGCTAAAATCGGGATATTCATTAGAGCTGTAGGGAGAAAAGTATGAGCAAGCTAGCAAGCACCTATAATGTGCCAGTTGTTCAATCCAGTAGCCTGGATAGCTACTTACAAACCATTGCCGCCATTCCTGTCTTGGAGGCAGAGGAAGAACGCCAGCTCGCCTTAAAATGGCATACAGAACAAGATCTTGATGCCGCCCGCCAATTGGTATTGGGACACTTAAAATTCGTCGTCCATATTGCCAGAAATTACTCTGGTTACGGACTGCCATTGGCGGATTTGATACAAGAGGGCAACATCGGCTTAATGAAAGCCGTCAAACGCTTCGATCCTGAAGCAAACGTGCGTCTAATTTCTTACGCTGTGCATTGGATTAAAGCGGAAATCCATGAGTTCGTGCTTCGCAACTGGCGCATGGTAAAAGTGGCTACTACCAAAGCGCAACGTAAATTATTTTTTAATTTGCGCAGCAGTAAAAAAGATCTTGGCTGGCTGAACCAAGAAGAAGCAGAATTAATTGCTAATGAACTCGGAGTCACCACCGGAGACGTGTTTGAAATGGAATCGCGGCTTTCCAGCCGAGACAACAGCTTCGACGCAATCATCGATGAAGAGGAGGAACAATATTCCGCCCCGGTCAATACCATCGCTGACCATCGCTATGAACCTAGTGAACTAGTGAGTACTGAAGAACTACAAACACAACATTACGCTAGCCTTATCGGCGCACTAGACAAACTGGATGAGAGATCAAAAGACATCATCGAATCTCGTTGGTTAAAGGAACCAAAAGCCACACTCAAAGAGTTGGCAGTCAAATATGGCGTCTCCCACGAACGCATCCGCCAAGTAGAGGAAAACGCCATTAAAAAACTTCGCCAATCTATGTGTTAACCTGAATCCGGTTCGACTTTATCGAATCCTAACAATCGTCAATTATGCTCTAAAAGCTGCTGTATCTAGAAAATCTCCCTCAACCCGAGGGAGATTTTGACTACAGCCACCGAAATCCGTATACTGACCGTCCGGTCAGACAGTCATTTTTGAGAATAATTAGTCTGCCTAATCAAGTTCCTAATATTCACTAATTTTTGACAAAGCATCAGGTATGGTCACGCATATTAACAATGACGGCGAATTTAGGATCCTAGCCGCAGCGGAAACCCTGTTCGCCCAACAGGATTTTGACAGTGTTTCGCTCAGCCAGATCGCCAAGCAAGCAGGGGTAAGCAAAGCCAATATACTTCACCATTTTAAAAGTAAGAGTGATCTATATGGCGCCATACTAAAAAAGGCATGTGAAGACATGACACGATTGTTGGAAGAAATGGATAGCAGCAGTGGTCACACAAAGGAACAAATTCCACGCTACACTCGTGCACACTTGAAACAGCTAATGCGAAATAGCGTCATTACTCAATTGACCTTGCGAGAATTACAAAAAAGAGGCCAGCGCGCCACTGTAGAAATTGCTAAAAATACCTTTGCGAAAAATTTTTCTCGCTTAGTACAGATCCTAAAAAGTTCGCAGGAAAAAGGCGAAATCAAAGAGGGGGTGGATCCTGCTTTAGTAGCAACGCTCCTCATTGGTAGCAATGTGTTCTTTTTCCAGGCCCATGAATTTTTTAACCATTTTCCTGACATTGTTTTCGCAGACAGCCCTGATCGCTATTGCGAGAACGTCGCAAACACAATTTTGTATGGAATATTAGAAGAATAATTCGGTTCCATCGGAACTAATCTATGAAAGAAAAAATATGAAAAAATACAATTGCCTCCATCGACTTACTCTGGTGGCAACTCTCTGCCTACCGGGCGTCTTAATCACTTCGGGGTGTGGCAACAATTCTGAAGCCAATGGGGCAGTTGATGAGTCCATTTCTGCAACTTTAATCACCCTAGCTGAACCCACAGTGGGTCCGGTTGAGGTGATAGAAAGTAGCGTCGGCCAAATCACCAGCAAAACCTCACCTAGAATTGCTGCTGAAGCGATGGGCCGTGTGATTCGAATATATGTGGACGCAGGACAAACCGTCGAGCGAGGCCAAAAACTTGCACAACTTGATACTAAAGACTTAGAGCTACAACGGGATGCTGCGGACGCTAATGTTAAACGCCTTGAAGCTATCGTGAACAACCTAGATCGTTTGGTCACTCGCAACCGTAAACTTGTAGAACAGAATTTTATCTCTGAGGCGATGTTGGACGAAGCGGAGGCACAATTAGCCGCCCAATCTGCTGCTCTTAATTCCGCACAATCCCAGTTGGCCCAGGTCAATGAACAGATAAAGAAAACTGCGATTCGTTCACCGGTCAACGGCATAGTGGAAAATCGTAAGATCTCCGTAGGTGATTTTGTTGCCATGGGTCAGGGAGTGTTTGAGATCAGTACCGATGAACTGCTTCAGGCACGATTAAATTTTCCAGAAACCCTGAGTACGTCACTCAAGACCGGGCAGATTGTGCGCCTCACAACAGACACTTCACCAGGCCAAGTTGCAGAAGGAACCATTAGTGAAATCCTACCTAATATAAATATCGGCAACCGAGCACTACAGGTGATCGCTGAATTTAACAATCCCGGCAACTGGCGACCCGGTGCCAGTGTGCAGGGGGAAGTTGTTATTGACGCAAGGGAAGAGGCATTGTTGGTGCCGCTGAGATCGGTGGTGCTTAGACCTGCCGGCAGGGTAGTCTACGTAATTGAAAATGGTTTGGCGAAGCAAAAGGTTGTGCAGACAGGTGTTCGTGTAGGGGACAAAATTGAAATCCTCAGTGGCCTGGATAAAAACACCGAAGTCGCCTTAGATGGTGCTGGATTTTTGAGTCATGAGGCACAAGTCCGCATTCAGGAGAGCACACAATGACACTGCCTGAACTTTCCGTTAAACGATATGTCCTAGCCTACATGCTCAGTGCGGCGCTGATTCTCTTCGGTGCTATTAGTGTGGATCGAATCGGTGTCGCACAATTTCCAGCCATCGACTTTCCGATGATCACCGTAACTACGATCTTACCTGGTGCCAGCCCGGAAATTATTGATTCCAGTGTGACCAACCTTTTGGAATCTGTGGTCAATAGTGTGCCAGGTATTGATGAGCTGCGTTCAACCTCTTCACCGAGTGTGTCACAAATCATGGTGCGCTTTGACATCGATAAGAACGTGGACGTTGCTTTTAACGAAGTGCAAGCAAAAATCAATCAGGTAATCAATAATCTACCCACCGATGCGGAAACCCCCATAGTGGCGAAAGTCGATCCCGATGCCTTTCCTATCATGTGGTTAGTGCTACAAGGTGATCGTACCTTACAACAGTTGAATCAGTATGCAGAAAATATCATCAAGAAACGTTTAGAGAATATCGACGGCGTTGGCCAAATCACAATGGGTGGCGGTCGTCAGCGAGTAATCCGAGCTGAAATCGATATTAAGAGGCTGTCTGCTTATGGGCTCACTACACAAGATTTGATACGTGCCTTTCAAACCTCTCATATTCAATTTCCGGGCGGTTTCCTTAGCGCCGATGGTGCAGAACATCTAATTCGCATGGATTTAGAATTTCACGATACAGATGAACTGGCCAATTTGATTATCACAAACCGCGACGGTTTAAACATTCGACTCAAAGATGTGGCCAATGTAGTGGATGGCCTAGAAGATTATCGACAATTGGCACAACTGGATGGCAAACCCAGTGTAGGATTAGGCATCATCAAAGTTGCCGGTAGTAACACTGTAGCCATCGCCAATGAAGTCACTAATAGGTTAAATGAGGAAATTCGCCCCCAGCTTCCTCCAGGTCTGGAAGTCAGAATCGCCACTGATAGCGCACGAATTATTAAAGAGCTGGTAAGTGCATTGTATGAGCACGTGTTCCTTGGAACCATACTCGCTGGATTGGTGGTGCTGCTGTTTTTAAAAAGCGGTCGCGGTACTATCATTATCTCTCTTGCCATCCCTGTCTCACTATTGGCGGCAGTAGCCGTGATGTTTGGTTTCGGCTATACCTTCAACACCATGAGCTTACTGGCGCTGTTGCTGTTAATTGGCGTGGTAGTAGACGATTCTATTGTGGTTCTGGAAAATATTTTCCGTCACCGCGAAGAAAACCCCGAAGAAGATCCCGGTGAAGTTGCCATCAAGGCAAGTAACCAGGTGTTTTTTGCTATTTTCGCTGCCACCATGACCTTGGTTGCTATATTCGGTCCGGTCATATTTATGACCGGAATAATTGGCGAATTCTTTCGAGAATTTGCCGTAGTTGTCACCTTCGGCATTATGGCATCTTTCTTTGTCGCTATTACCCTCACACCAATGTTATGTGCACGATTCTTAAAAGTACAAGCAACACACGGTGTGGTGTATAACTCTTTAGAGAGCATGTTTCGCTCGATGGAAGAGGCTTATAAGAAATTTATCAATTTTGGTTTAAAGCATCGCGTCAAAGTGATGCTCGTCAGTCTAGTCGTGGTAGCCACCAGCTGTGTCCCCTTCCAGCAAATGGGTAAAGGCTTCATGCCAAAAATTGATGAAGGCCAGTTGATGATTACCTTCAAAACGCCTCTAGGTAGTGATATCGGATACACCGCAGAACGTTTACAAGAGATTGAGCGGATCGTAGAGCGCCACCGAGATTCTATTGGCACCTATTTTTCTGCCGTTGGTTTAGGCCAAACACAAGAAGTCAATAGCGGTATTGTCTTCATCACCATGCGTGGCCGTGATGATCGCGACCAAAAACAGTGGGAACTGCAAGCGCAGCTCAACGAGGAACTTGCGCAGATCCCCGGTGTGCGGAGTTTTGTGTCTAACGTCAGTCCGTTTGGTGGTTTTCGTGGGGAACCTCTTCAATTTGTAGTGAGTGGATACAGCTTAGACAAGGTCTCTGCTGTTGGGGACAAGATTGTTAACAAGCTACAAAGCTACCCAGGATTCGGTCGCATCGATGGGGACTTACAGATTTCGTTACCCCAAGTTCGCCCGACTCTGGAAAGAGAACAACTTGCCAATTTAGGCATTAGCGCCAGCGACATCGCCTTCACTGTGAATGTACTGGCGGGTGGCTTTGATGTTGCGAAATACAATGACGAACCTGGTGACGGTGAACGCTACGACATTCGTCTGAAGGCTCAGGAAGGTACTTTGAGAGGACCTGAAGACTTGAAAAATATCTATCTAAGATCCAGAAGCGGTGAGATGGTACGACTCGACTCGATTGCTGAGTTTGTTGAAAACATTGGCCCCTCTGCCATTCCTCGTCATAATCTCAAGTATGCTGCTACCTACTATGCGGATCCCAATATGCCCTTATCGGAAGCCACAAAAATTCTCGATGAGGTATCAAATGAATTATTACCACCAGGCTATTCAATTGACTTGATTGGTCAGGCGTCATCGTTCGAAGAAACTGTATCGAATATGATACTGACCTTCTCTTTGGCCTTAATCCTGGTGTATATGGTACTCGCCAGTCAGTTCAATTCCTTTGCACAACCTGCAATTGTCATGATCGCACAACCCTTGGCTGTAGTGGGCGGTGTCTACTTACTCTATTTCACCGGCCATACCATGAATATGTATTCAATGATTGGTTTTGTGCTCCTTGTCGGCTTAGTTGCTAAGAATTCAATTCTACTGGTAGATCTCACTAATCAATATCGAGAACAGGGCATGGCCATTGATGAAGCACTATTAGCCGCTTGCCCTCACCGCATGCGACCTGTGCTCATGACATCCATGACCATTATCCTAGCCCTGTTCCCTGCAACACTTGGGTTAGGCGCCGGTGCTGAGACCAACGGCCCCATGGCAATAGCGGTGATTGGTGGCATGCTCAGCTCTACCTTGTTGACCTTGTTAGTAGTGCCTTGCGCTTATTCTCTACTGGAAAACTTTAAAATACGAAAACAGACTAGCGCTACTACCTCTTCGGGCGGCACACCCACTTACGCGCAGAAACAAGAATAAATTATTTAACAATTAGAGAGATGTTAAGTGAACAATATCTATAAAAAAGCATATCCATTGATGCTTGCCGGCAACCTCATGTTGATTGCCAATCAACCAATGGCAGAATCAAACACCAATTCCTCGACTTCCATTATAGATATCTATGAGCAGTCTCTGATATACGACGCCAAACTAAAAGCAGCCCAAGCCACTTTAGAGGCGAAATTAACTATTGGAGCAAAAAGCCGCGCCATCGTCATGCCGCAATTAAATTTAGTAGGTAACACAACACTAAATGATATAGAAATAGAACGAGAATCCTCAGCATCGCCTAGTCCGACCGGGTTTGATATTAACTCAATCTTTAAAAACGAACTTCGCTACAACAGCAACGCGGTTACCTTATCCTTAAGCCAACCAATCAATTTTCAGGCTATCTATCTCATGTCTCAGGCCGGAGCTTTGCAGCAACAAGCCAGACTTGAATATCAACTCGCTGAACAAGACTTGCTGTTTCGAGTAGGCAAAGCGTATTTAGAATATTTAATCATTCAGGATGAATTGAAGCTAGCCAATGCCGAAAGGGATGCGATTGAAGAACAAAAAAACAAAGCTGAAGCAGCTTTTGAAGTGGGTGCAGCAAGCGTCACCGATAAACATGAAGCCCAGGCGGCATACGATCTGATTGCTGCGCGCCTAGTGGCTATCGAAACCAATCTACAAAATAAATATTACGAGATAGCCGATCTCGTCGGGACGGAGCCTGGAGACATACCCAGTTTCGAAGGCGAGTTGGATCTAGATGCACCCGCCATGCAAGTGCCCTCTGCCGAAGAGTTAGTCACGGTTGCGCAGAAAGCGAATGGTCAACTAAATTTAGCCCGTATTGGCCATCATGTGGCAAAGAAAGAGGTGGCACGACTGCGGGCAAAACGATTACCGGTCATCTCCCTGAATGCCAGTTATACTGAATCTTCTGAAAACGATAGTGCCTTTGGCAGTCCCTCAGATTCTGACGCTACCCTATACAGTATCAATGGCCAACTGCCCCTGTTTACCGGTGGTTTGAGAAGTGCTGAGATAAAAGAAGCCATCGGCAATCGAGAAGCAGCTCATCAAAACGTTGTTCATCTAGGAAGAACCATTCCCCGACAAGTAAAAGAGGCGGCGAGAAATTTACAAACTACCCGCCGACAAGTATCGGCTTTTCGACGATCGCTACGATCAGCAGAACTATTATTGGCTTCAACTGAATTGGGATTTGAAGTTGGCCAAAGAACAGCGGGTGATGTATTGGCCGCCCAACAACGACTATATGGCGCCCAAACAAATCATGCACAAGCACAATACCAATATTTGTTACAGTTATTAGGCATTAGCTTAACTATAGGCACGCTCTCTAAACAAGACTTGGAACTAGTGGATCACATTCTTACGCCAAAAGAGAACAGCTAATGGACTATAATCTGAGCATTGAGGTTAAACGATCAACTATCCCCCGGTCGTAGACATAAACCTCAGCACCTGATAGGGCTTATCATTAAATTCATGCTTTTCGGGTTTAGCCAAAATCGCTTGTTCTAATATATTTAATAACCCATCGTCTGTGACACCAGTACGCAGTGGCGTGGCTAAATCCACTTTATCGTTTTGACCTAAACATAAATATAATTGACCATCCGCTGTCAGTCTCACGCGATTACATGTCTCGCAAAAATGTTGAGATTTAGGTGTGATAAATCCAATATGTGCTCCACTTTCACCCGCCTTCAAATACCTTGCCGGTCCGCCTCCCGGCATGTGTCCGGGAACCGCTGCAAACTTTTTCGCCAAACGGTTTTCTATCGATTGCAAATTCACATATTGGGCAGTCGCCTCAAAACCCGGCTCACCAATAGGCATAGTCTCGATCAATCGCAAGGTTAGATTGCGCGCCATACAGAAAGTGACCATTTCGTCCACTTCGTGATCATTTATGCCTTTCATCAACACCATGTTAATTTTTATTGGTGACAAACCTGCCTCATATGCGGCATCAATACCCGACAGTGCTTTATCTAATAACCCACCAGTAATACGGCGATAGTTCGCGTTATCCAATGTGTCCAAACTAACATTGATTCGTGACACGCCGGCTGCCTTTAATGGTTTAGCTAAGTGTTGTAGGCGCGTGGCGTTGGTACTGAGAGATAAATCATCAATCCCCTCTACGGTGGAAATGCGTTGCGCCAACTCAACAATATTTTTTCGAGTGAGAGGTTCTCCACCCGTGAGTCTTATTCTTTGTACCCCTAACTCAGAAAATAATCGAATGACGCGTTCAATTTCGTCGAATGTGAGCCATGATTCAGGCTCTAAAAAATGATTAAATTTTTTCGGCAAGCAATACTGGCATCGGAGATCACATCTGTCTGTGACCGAGAGGCGTAGATATTCTATTTTACGACCAAATGAGTCTAACAATTGAATGGCCCAGAAATGGTAGGGATATCAGTCATGGCAACAATACATATTTAAGCATAGCTAAAGATCTATGCCCGGGTAAAGCAGCAAATAGTGCATGAGTTCACCTATCAGCGTCAATCGCCAACGGAACTTTGGCAGTCATGTAAATAACCGAATATGGAGAAATAATGGTAAAATATTGCGGATAATCTATTGAAATTCTCTTCTTTTACTAAAAAGGACACTTAAATGTCTAAGTTAGTGGCACCGCACGGATCTGACAAGCTGTTGCCTCGGATGCTAGGAACCGATGAGTCGAAACAAGAACGCCAAAAAGCTACCTCTTTGCCCCGAGTAGACATACAGTCGCGGGAAGTTGGTGATCTGATCATGCTTGGTATAGGTGGTTTCACACCTCTAGAAGGCTTTATGAATCAACAAGATTGGCAGAATGTATGCGATAACATGCGCCTTGCTAACGGACTTTTCTGGCCGATTCCAATCACTCTCTCCACCGATCAACAGACAGCTGACGCCATTGCTCTTGATAGTGAAGTTGCGCTCTATAGTGAAGAGACCGGTGATCTGATGGCCACCATGCAGATCACTGAAAAGTACAGTATAGACAAAGCCCATGAATGCCAAACTGTTTTCGGCACTACCGATGACGCCCATCCTGGAGTGAAGATGGTGATGGCGCAAAAGGCGGTTAACTTAGCAGGCCCGGTCAAGGTACTGAGTGAAGGGGATTTTCCATCAAAGTATGCCGGCCTCTATATGACGCCCAACGACACCCGAACCTTGTTTGAAGAAAAAGGTTGGCACACTGTGGCGGCTTTTCAAACCCGGAATCCCATGCACCGCTCCCATGAATACCTGGTCAAAATCGCTGTGGAAATATGTGATGGAGTGATGATTCATTCTCTATTGGGTAAACTCAAACCGGGGGATATTCCCGCTGAGGTCCGTACCAAAGCCATCTCCTCCCTCACTGAAAATTACTTTCGGCAAGAAACGATTGTGCAATCTGGCTATCCTTTAGATATGCGTTATGCCGGGCCACGGGAAGCGCTATTGCACGCTTTATTTAGACAAAATTATGGATGTTCCCATTTAATAGTCGGTCGAGATCACGCTGGGGTAGGGGAGTTTTATGGGCCGTTCGACGCACAACAAATTTTCGATAACATTCCCCCTGATGCACTCTTAACAAAACCACTAAAAATAGATTGGACATTCTGGTGCTATCGATGCGGCGGTATGGCCTCCATGAAAACCTGTCCACATTCGGCAGAAGATAGATTGCTATTGTCCGGTAGTAAACTAAGAAAAATGCTATCTGAGGGAGATGAAGTACCACCTGAATTCAGCCGACCTGAAGTACTAGCCATTTTGCGAGACTATTACTCTAGCCTCGCAGATGAAGAAAAAGTGGAAGTAAAAGTCACTGGCCATTCAGCACGTTAAGAGGTATTAAATCAGGGGTAAACTCAGTTTGTCCCTTGCTCTGCTGCGTCTCAGCTAATTGTCGTTGCTGATAATCTCGGTAGAGTTTTCGTCGGATTAATCCGGCGGGATCAGATTTTATATTGGCAATTTTTTGCTGATACTCTTCCTCGCTAAAAAGGCTATCCTGCTCGGTTATCGCTGCTCGGCCGGACAATTGTTTTGTGCTATCCACCGTTCTGCCTTCAATCGCCGCGCGTGTTTCTGCCTTCTTGTTTGCTTCTAACGCGGAGACATCATTCATATTGTTCTGTGATTGCGCAGCCTGAGAAGCCGCATCTTTAGGATCCCGTTGTTCTTCGCCTGTGGTTTGTTGACCCGCACCCTGTAGGTTATCAGAGGACTTACTCACGCCGTTTTCTGACTCACCTTGCCCACTGGAAGCGCCTCCAGCGACACCTGTTTGATTACTTTGCTTAGGAGGTGATTTTTTTGCTTGCTGTTTATCCAGTACCCGCTCAATCACAGCCATATTGTATTGTGCATCTTCGTGCTCGGGATCCATTGCTAAGGCTCGACGATAGGCATCGAAGGCTTTGTCATACTGGCCACTATATGCCAACGCATTGCCAGCATTATAAAATCCGTCCGCAGTTTGTAGTTTTTTAAACAGTACCCCAGCTTCAGAATAATTCTGCGCCAAATAGAGAGCGGTGGCACGCCAAGCCGGATCCTCAAATAGCTCTGCCGCTTGCCCATATGCCCCCAAGGTTAGCAGTTCCTGAGCACGCATGTTTTTGTGGCTCCACCAGGGTACAGATCCCTCTTCGGCCTGGGCCGGTGACAACATCACTGTATTCAAGGTTGCAAGCATTAAAACGGTCATACTCCAACTGACAATTAATCCGCGTCGAAAACCATACAACACCATTGGCAAGGTCAACAATACTAACAATGCACCGCGATCTTGCCATCTTGTTGTCTGATGTCGCGACTCATCATCGTGAATGGATCGATCCACCTTCGGCGACAACACTGCCAGCAAATCATCAGGAGAGCTACTTGAGTCTATACTGACACCATTGGCTACCGCAGAAACTCTAGAAATAGATTGCTTCTTCGCTGACAACGAGGCGGGTGTATTCACACCAGGACGCAGTACATCTATCGTAGAGATCCGCATCCCCATAGCAGTTAATTTGTCTAACCAAGGTAAGGCCGCGTCAATATCTTCCACACCATCAGAAATCACTATCATACTTAAACGCTGAGCTGAAATAGTCTGACTATAGTCATACACTAGCCTTAAAGCAGGTGTCACCAAATCCCCCTCCAATGGCATCAATTCAGGTGTCAATCCCTCCACTATTAAATCAATGTTTGCTGGATCGTGGGTCTGAGGCACTAACATAAAGGCATCGCCACTAAAGACAACAAAAGCGAAATTACCTTCCTTCGCCTCTCTGAGTAATATTTTTAAAGTATGTACTGCATCGGACAATGGTGTGGGAAAACTTTTTTCTAAGTTCATAGAAGGAGATAGATCCAGGACAAAAAACAGAGTTTGCTCACTTTTATAAGCAGCGCTGGGTAAACGCTCCCAAGCGGGTCCAGCAACTGCGAAAACTAACAACAAGCCAAGCCACAACAGAAAGGCGGAAAGTGGTTTGACACTGGAACCATTTTGATTCATTAGAAATCTATTGGCAAAGGGTGCCTGCACCCATTTAAACCAATGATTTTTAGTATTGGATAGATGCCACAAACGCCACGCAAAATAGAAAACCGGCACAATTAGCCACAATAACTCGGAACGTAAAAAATGAAATTGTTCTAACATGTTTAATTTCTATTTCTTGCTGCAATCCTCGCCCAAAAATCACCGTGAGTTAAATAAATTCCTAATAGAGTCGCTAACAAAAGCGCGACCGCTAATGGGTATAGATATAACTCGGTAACGGGACGAAAATGGTCTACATCTGCGGGCAAAGGTTCAAGTTTGTCTAATAGTTCATAAATCTCCTCTAATCCCGTAGTATTGCGCGCGCGAAAGTATCTGCCCTCCGTTGCCTTGGCAATTCTTTTGAGCGTTAGCTCATCCAGCTCTGCAGAGGGATTATGAGAAGTTGCTCCTAAATAGGTCTCTGTGGAAGTAGCATCTGCACCGATGCCAATCGTGTATATTTTCAGATGTGCTTGTCTTGCTAAAGCGATGGCTTCCTCGATATTATATTTTCCTGCTGTATTACGGCCATCTGTGACTAGAATCAATACTCGGTGTAATGCATCTTGTTGTTCTATCGTTTGCACAGCAAGCGCAATCGCATCTCCAATAGCAGTTTGCTTGCCGGCAAGCCCTATCGAAGTGTCATTCAACAGGTATCGTACAAGATCGCGATCAAAAGTAAGAGGTGTTTGTAAGTAAGCTTGACTACCAAACAGAATTAACCCAAGCCTATCTGCATATCTTCGGGCAATAAATTCATCCGATACCACTTTCACTACATCGAGCCTGGTGACTTGAAAACCATTCACGGAAAAATCTACCGTTTCCATGCTTCCAGAGAGATCCAGTGCCATCACTAGATCACGCCCTGTCATAGGAAGAGCTTCCGGTTCCCCTAACCATTGCGGCCGAGCAGCGGCGCAAACGAGGGCTATCCAAATAAACCACAAACTTGCCAGTAGCAGTCGTCGTTGGCGACGCATACCAGTATCCACATAGCTCTGTTGAGCGACATCGACAAAATGAGGTACTAACAATGCTGATCGATTGGGCGGTGGCACAGCACGCATGAATCGCCTGATTATTACCGGTACGGGTAGCAAGAAAAAGACCGCGACTAGTGCCCAGCGAACCATAATGCTCTATTCCAAAATCTGTTTTCCTTTTTAAATCGAGGGTGCTGTTTCAACCAAACAGTGGTATTTGCCAATAATTCATCTTCGGAATAAACCAGCTTCGGGTTATAAGGTCCTTGTGCTAATGGCTGATCTTCTGTCACTGAAAATACCGGCTCCTTCACAACCTCGTTCAAAAACTTGACCCATTGATCTCCGGTAATGGAAGCGACAGTAGCAGCAGGAAAATAATATAAGACGTACGTTCGCAGTGCGATGTTGATCTCTGCGGCTAATAAGCGACTATCCTGGTGCTGTAGAAATGAACTATATGCTTCTCTGATCTGCTTTTTAGTACGACGTAACACGCGGCCCCTATAGGCCACAAAAAACAGATAACTTAAAAATATCGTCAATAAAAGTGCAGCTAAAATTAAATACCAACTTAATGGCCAAGGCCACCAACCTATTATCTCAGGATAATGTATATCACGTAGTGAGTTTAATTCATTCATCATGACAAGTTACGCGCTTGACGCAAACTTTTCTATATTGGGATCCCGTGCTTCTTGAATCAGTTTATCCGCCAATACATTTAATGGAGATTCATCCGTCCGCATTGAAAAGCTCATGATTCCTTTTTGCTTTTTTAAATACTCCAAAGCTTTCAATCTGGTGAGCATTGACTCAGCATATAACTGCTGGTTCTTGGCACTATGAGCATCTACAGCAATGAAATCATTGCCATCTGAGAGATAGCAATATTCATCCGCCGGTAAACTTTTCTCCATTTCATCGTAAAACAAAATCAGTACCACGTCAGAATGCTGACCCAACTGAATGAATCGTTGTGCTACCGTATCAGACAGTTGATAAAAATCACTGAGAATAAAAACCAGACTGCCAAACACCGCACGTTGTTGAAGACGATGAATAGCCGCATCAAAGTAATGAGCTTGACGGGAATCAAAAACGGTTTTTTCCGGCGCAGTGAAATTGATCTGAGCAAACATGTTCGCCAGTGCTTCTTCACCGGTTTTAGGTAGTGCTTCTTTAAGCTCATCGGATCCTAAACACCAGCAACCAAATCTCTCACTTTGCGCGCACGCTGCCCACGCCAGCAATGCAGCACTCTGAGTAGCACGAACAGATTTTAACGCGCCGCGAGTGGCAAAATGCATACTGCTACTTTGATCCAGCAATATCAAAATTGGCCGCTCTCGTTCTTCACGATGAACTTTCACGTAAAGCTCATCTCTCCGAGCACTCATGCGCCAATCTATCGCACGCACATCATCCCTGGGCAGATATTGACGGGAAGATTCATAGTCGGTTCCTCGTCCAAAAAAAGGAGAGCCATGATGTCCAGGGCGTTGCGCTAAAATACGTCTAAACTGTTTTAAGGGTAGATTTTGCCCAAGCGCACGTAAAGCGGCCAGGTCAGACACAGAACAACCTAATGGTGAGTTGTGCAAATCAACTTCGTTGTGAGTGATTTTTGTCTGCTTTGAGCGAAACCCCAACATAAATCTTCTCTCAAGGGGCCGGAAGTTTTTCTAATAGAGCCTGTATATAATCGTCTGCATTCATTCCCGACGCCTCTGCATCAAAAGACATAATCAGGCGATGGCGCAATGCATCTTTAGCAATCTCCTGCACATCTTCAGGTGTCACGAACTCTCGACCCTCTAACCAAGCGTGGGCGCGGGCACACTTATCTAAAGCAATAGAGCCTCTCGGACTAGCGCCAAAACGGATCCATCTATCAAAGTCGGGGAGCAGTTGGCTGGGATGCCGCGTGCATTGCACGAGGCGCACCATATAGGCTTCCACTTCAGGCGCCACAAATACTTGCAAGACTTCCTTTCGGGCCTGAAAAATCGTCTGCTGACTAATTAGACTGGCAGATTCAATACTCGCCATGCCTTTGGCCGACTCGTTTCGAGCCAGTTGTAAAATGGCTTGCTCATCTTCGGCATTGGGATAATCAATATTCACCTGCATTAAAAAACGATCCATTTGTGCCTCAGGTAGCGGATAAGTCCCTTCCTGTTCAATCGGGTTTTGCGTCGCCATCACCAAAAACAACTCAGGCAAACTATAGGTGTGGCTACCTACGCTGATTTGGCGCTCCGCCATCGCTTCCAATAAGGCAGACTGAACTTTCGCGGGTGCCCGATTAATTTCATCCGCCAATAAAAAATGGTGAAAGAGTGGCCCTGGCTGAAAGACAAATCTGGCCTCATCACGTTGATATATCTCGCTACCAGTCAAATCTGCCGGCAATAGATCTGGAGTAAATTGTAAACGTTGAAAATCTCCCTCAATATGATCTGCCAATAATTTGACCGCCCGAGTCTTCGCTAAACCAGGAGCGCCTTGAACGAGCAAATGGCCGTCGGCCAACAGCGCCATCAGCATTCGCTGCAACAACTGGCGCTGACCGAGGATAAGATGCTCTAGATCATCCAATAGTTGTCGAATCGCGGGATACACTGCGCTTATGGTTGATGATTTCGGTTCGGTGGTAGACATATATATTTATAATAATTCACTGAAAACTAAGATCTCTAATGGTACAAACCATCGTACCTACAGGCTAGCGCGCTATCCGATCCGACCCCCTCGAAGCCCTTCTCTAATCTCTAATATTATCTCCCCGGTTCCGGAAGCGAACCTGCAGAGCCCCCCGGCCAGCTCATAAGTACTTAATTATTAAAAGGATTAGATTCAAACAACCAGACTTGATAGCGACATAGCCGGTTCGGTTCCCATATTGATCTGATAATGGCAATTTTCCGCCCCATCACCGTATCAACATAGAAGTTGTTCGACACAGCGAGTTTTGCTAGTGAATCTATTTCCACATTTGCATCTGAGAACAAATTCGGGTTATGTTGAAACTACTCAATACTGATCGAACACTCGAACAACCAAACCTGCATACATAAGCTTATCAGCGGCAGGTGCCAGAACTGAGGAAAATCCCATGAGCAGTATTAGTAGCGCACTGGTTCGTCCATTTCTTCGCTTCTCGGTCAAACTCCTGTTTCGTCCGAGCGTATCCATCAACACACAAAGATTCGCCTTAGATGCAGCATCAAAATTGCCTCTTCCAAAATCAGTAACCAAACAAAATATAAAAATAGACGACTTAACCTGCGAATGGATAGAAGATGAATCACAACCAACTAAAGGGGTCATTCTCTATTTGCATGGTGGTGGTTATAACATAGGCTCTTGCGCTAGCCACCGCCTGTTCGCGGCAACATTGAGCCGCGCCTGCGCCACACCTATTCTATTAGTTGATTATCGATTGGCGCCAGAACATAAATTTCCAACGCCCATTGATGATGCTATCGTGGCTTATGAATGGTTATTAGAAGAAGGCTATTCTTCAGAAGAGATTATCATTGCCGGGGACTCTGCGGGCGGCGGATTAGCCTTAGCAACTAGTATGGTACTCCGAGACGAAGATTACGCTTTACCTAGTGGTTGTATCTGTTTATCTCCGTGGGCCGATCTACTCCAAACTGGCGACAGTATGAGCAGTCGAGCCAAACAGGATCCGATGTTATCTAAAACCATTTTACAGCGATGGGCGGACAACTATATTAATGTTGATGACAATCCTACGAACCCCCTGATCTCGCCGATTTACGGCGACTTTGAAGCCTTGCCTCCTCTTTTTATACAAGTGGGAAATGACGAAGTGCTACTCTCTGATGCACAAAGAATTGCTGACACAGCACGGGCAGCCGGCGTGCCAACCGAATTTGAAATCTGGCCCAATATGTGGCACGACTGGCAAATGCTTGCGATGATATTACCGGAAGCCAAAGAGGCCATAAATAAAATGGCTGTATTTGTGAATACACAACTGCACTCCAATATCAAACAGAGGTCAAACAGTCCCCTCGAGCAACAAAAATAAAGAACGTTGTCTCTTAGTTGATTAAGTGCCTCGCACGCTCATTAAGCTAACAGCGTTGCAGATATCAATTGTGTTTCAAATGGAAGTCTAAGAAGAATCCGATCGTTTGAGCGCTAATAAAAAGAACACCAAAGAAAGTGCGGATGTCACGACACTAATGTAAATCAGTATACGACCAAAAAAATGATTTGCAGTACTCGCAGCTGCGATCCATGTCATGCCAGAAAATATCAACATACTGCCACCAATGACAGAAAAATTTCTTCTGCGTGTAGATGCCGCTAACTCGTGTTCAAGCTGCTGCATCTGAGAACTGGAGAATCTAATTGGTAGTCCTTCGCCATTAGCTTGTTTCAATAGTTCGTGTAGCTGTAGGGGTATATCTGGTAAGCGCTGTGCATATTTTGGCACATGCTGACCAACTTTCTTTAACAATGCTTTGGGACCCAATTCTCTTTTGATCCAATCCTCGATCAATGGTCGACCCACTCCCCAGAGATCCAATTCCGGATCGAGTCGGCGCCCCAAGCCTTCTATATGTAAGAGCGTCTTACCAAATAGCATGTAACGAGGCTGCAGATGGATATCAAATCGATCGGCGGTGGCAAACAGTCTAAATAACAATAGACCGAAGGAAATCTCTTTTAAGGGCTGATCAAATATAGAGTCTAAAATACTACGCAGTGAGTTCTCTAAGTCATCAATTCTCACGTCGGTTCGCTTCACCCAGCCATCCTCAATGAGGAAATTGGAGATACTTAAGTAGTCCCGATTAACCAAAGCCCATACTTGCTCTGCCATATTGCGCACATCTTGCTGTGTAAATGTACCCACAATGCCGTAGTCGACACCGGTAAAAATGGGCTTCTCGGGATCATCCACCATCACCCAAATATTGCCGGGATGCATGTCCGCATGAAAAAAACGATGATAAAAAACTTGACGAAAAAATATCTCCACCCCCATGTTGGAGAGTTTTTGCAAGTCCACACCCTTTGCTCTTAATGTGTCTATATCATCTACTGGAACACCACTGATGCGTTCCATCACTAATATATTACTGCGACAATAGGGCCAGTAAACTTCCGGCACATAGAGTAGATCAGATCCTTCAAAATTTCGACGCATGAGTGTGGCATTGGCCGCTTCGCGCAACATATCTAGCTCATCTAAAATAATCCTACTGAACTCGTCAACCAGTTCATTCAGCTGCAATCTTTTGCTATCTTTCCAAATGGTTTGTACAGTGGCGGATAACAGATGCATTAACCATAGATCTCGACGAATAATTTGTTCAATACCTGGGCGAATTATCTTCACCACGACATCCGTTCCATCTTTCAAAATGGCGCCGTGAACTTGTGCTACGGACGCGGCTGCTAAAGGTTCAGATTCAAATTCTATAAATATTTCTTTGAGATCTTGTTCATAAGCGTCGCGCACGATCTGCTGTGCTATGCTACTTGAAAATGGCGGCACTTCTTCTTGTAACTTGGCCAGTTCCAACACCACATCTTCTGGAAATAGATCACGCCTCGTAGACAAGAACTGGCCTAACTTTATAAATACCGGCCCTAAGCTCTGTAACGCATGATGGGCCCGGTGAGCATGAGACTTATTGCGGTAACCAAACCAATAAAATGGGCTTAAAATTCTTATCCATGAAAGTGCAGCGTATCTTTGGTGTTCTAATGGCAAACTAAATACGCCATTTAAGAGCAATGTCCAAATAATGTTGACACCACGAATTAAATATCCAATGAATCGCACAACTGCCCTTTTTATAGTTGTCGCTAGCTAACTTTTGAACGAATAATTTCGATTTTAGCTGCTACACGATCGACGTCTACCTTTAACTGATCCACTTCATCTAGCCACTGCTCAACTTCTGTATGAGCTGGTGTTAATTGGGTTTCCGTGCGCAAATATTCGGCGCTGTTCTCTAACAAAATCCGTCTAGTCCTGCGCAACCATTTACCGAGTCCACGGGCGTGGTAACCAATCTGATAGGCTAATACATCTCCCACTAAATGGGATAGATGCTCCTCCCAATCAATTTCAAGATTATCGAGTATGCGTTTAAACTCTTGCCCAAGTTCAACGTCTCCTTGCATTTCGATTTCTCCGGCAAACAGACCGGATCCAGTGCCTAATCCCATGCCGGCGAAAGTCACTGGCGAGCCAACGATGGTGGTATCAGGCACTCGTACAGCATAGTTATTCAAGCTGATTCCGGAGACTAGTGGGGAAACAAATATAGGCGTTTTGATACCAGTCAATTTCAACTCTATCAGCGAACCTTCGAGTGCGGCCACTTTATTTAGACTCCATTCATCCAGACTCAGAAAAGCATTGATCGCGGACTCTAAAGTCCATAGTGCCCAAGGCAACTCTCTTTTCTGACTCTGCATTAGTATTTAAACCCTCGGTGAGCTGCAACGATACCGGCTGATAGATTATGATATTCACAATGATCAAAACCCGCTTGCATAAACATTTGCTTCAATCTTTCTTGATTCGGATGCATGCGAATAGACTCAGCCAAATATTGATAACTGGCGCGATCTTTTGCGACCCATTCACCCATCCTTGGTAAGAATTGAAAAGAGTAGAAATCATACACCGGCGCGATTGATCGATGGGGTTCGGAAAATTCCAATACCAACAGTCGGCCACCAGGTTTCAAGGTCGGCAAGATACTTTCTAACGCCTTTTGAATATCCGGTACATTCCGTAAACCGAAAGCCATGGTGACACAATCAAATTGATTGTTTTTAAAGGGTAGATATTGCGCATCGGCTTGCACATATTCCACTAACGAAAGGGCGCCACCGTCGATCACTCGCTCACGGCCAATGCCGAGCATCGATTCATTAATATCTGACAGAATAATTTTGCCACTACCACGCAGCTGCTTTGACATCAGCAGAGTCAGATCGCCCGTTCCACCCGCCAAATCCAATACAGTTTGTCCAGGACGAATACCTGTTAATGACATTACCCAGCGCTTCCAAAGCCGATGCATGCCGAGAGACATGAGATCGTTCATGAGATCGTAACGCTCGGCGACAGAGTGGAAAACTTTATCCACTTTGTCTTGTTTCTCAGTGAATGGGATCTGTTGAAAACCAAAATGGGTTTCTGTTTCTTTTGCTCCTGAGACTTTTCTAGGCTTGAGTTTATTCATTGTGCTCTACTAGATTTGGATTCGGATCTCGCGAAGCACCAGCCTTTTCGAGTTGCGCAAGGTACTTTTTCCACTTTAACTCTTGCTCTTTGCCAAGTTCATACAACCAAGACCAGGAATACAAACCGGAGTCGTGACCATCATCAAAAATCAACCGCACTGCATAATGACCAACTGGCTCTATTTGCCGAATATTGACGTAACGCTTCCCCGTTTGCAGCTTCGGTTGGCCATGGCCCCTCACCTCAGCCGAAGGGGAGTAGACCCTCAGATATTCACAAGGTAGATGAAAAATCTCTCCTGTATCAAAAGCAATTTCTAATACTCTTGATTGCCGATGCAAATTTAATTTAGAAGGTACAGGCGGCATCA
>OBJS01000135.1_pt1 | contig 24666 bp, 24 predicted proteins | sample 1519851 | NCBI WGS metagenome assembly OBJS01 (sample SAMN03019806, study PRJEB22545) | beach sand metagenome | biome: beach; feature: sea beach; material: beach sand | place: USA: Municipal Pensacola Beach, FL | collected 2010-10-20 | depth 25-47 cm m
TGGGGCGGTTTTCCGCAAGGTTTTAAATTAAACAGGGGTACTAAAGGCACGGTATCCCTGCTTGATAACGGTTTTGACTTAAGGAGGGCCAGCGGTACCGGCACTGTGTACCAGCATAGAGAAGGTGAGTGGCGTGGAAGGCTACCGCCAAGTTTGGCCAAGAAATTAGGCTGTAGCCGCAATTTTGGAGCATTTGAAAGTAAACAGCAGGCGATAGAAGAGCTGGATAAGTTTATTGCCGAATGGTCTTAATTCAGGCCGCTAATGCCGAACTGTAAAACCTGACACTTATCAGTTATGATAGGTAACTCACATACATTGGAGATGAAAAATCATGAACGTTGATATAAAGCTTGGCACAAAAACATTTTTTGCAATTATCCTCACGCTAGTGTTACTAATGGCTTGCAAGCCGTCTCAAGTCATTGAAACTATCGATACAGTCAATAAGGTGGCTGCCGTAACGATTGCGGTTGAAGAGCTGGAGGCAACCAAGGATAAGGTTCTCGCTATGCCTATTGGCGAAACCAACAAAGAGCTTATTCAAAAAGCGTACCTAAATGTAAAAACTGTTGCAGAAGGGTATCAAAAACCTGAATCAGCTCTAATCAAGCTGCCGCAATTGAAAGCGGATTTAGCGACCGTAGCCGATAATTATTTGATGGTTTATGACACTTTGGCCAAGGAATTGACTAGGCCAGGTACAAATTATTCGCATACGCTTGTTACTGAGCTTTCCGCGTATGACGGTTACGCTCGAACAGCTTATGAACTAGCACTACAGCGGGTAGCCGAGCTGGACGAAGTGATCAGCCAAGATGAGGCAACCAAACCTGTCATTGATTTGGTTAATAACATCCAAAAAGTTTTAAGAATTTATTCAAAGTAAAAAGGAACAGAATACATGCTAAACCCGAAAAGCACACTCGTTCTGAGGGTCAAGAAAAACCATCAGGGCTTTATGGTCAATTATGGCAATAATGACGAGGCTGTTGCGGTTACACTGAAACGTGTACACAACGATGGTAGTGTAGACATAGCCGTTACGCTACCAAGAGAAGTACCCGTCAACAGAATGACAGAAGGCCCAGACACTTACTGGGTTTACAAAGTGGCGACAGACGGCAGCATCGAAAAAGAAGTTCTGGATAAAAAAGATTTCGGGGCGAATGTCCCTGCGGAGTACCAGCACGGTAATAAGTAAGTAACAGGGGAAAAAACAGGATGAAGCCAAACCTTGATGTCGGCGGATCTACGCCCTTGATATCCGACATAAAAAAATACAACCGAATAAAAAGCAGCTTAGGGTACTACATATCAACCACAAAGAAAGGAGGTAAAGGTGGTACGGTTGTTCTTTTTAAATGCACGTACTGTGGTGAGACCCAGAAGGTTACAGTAAATCGTGAGGACGTTTGCGTGAGCGTTCCTGACAAGTGCTTTCATATTGAGATGAAAAAGCGCAAGAAGAAGAGAAAGAGACGCCAACCGATGTACCGATTGGTTACGTCAACGAAGGACAGATGTGGTATGTTCATGGATATTGCTCGATACCACCATACCCAGTTAGTTAGACGCTCGTTCGACAGAGGTATGCCACCAAAGCCTAACCTTCTTGTTTTCGATAGCTTTATTGAAACGTTGATTGAAATGTACTACACGCGAGGCTGGGATGCACCGATAGACCCAACTTCAATGAGGCTGACACTGCCTAAAGTTGGTCTAACCTTGGAAAATCTTACGATAGGCTTTCCGCCGCAAAACATGCGTAAGGTTTACCCGAGTATTAAACGTTTAAAGGAGTACATCAGTGAACGAGAGACCGTCACAAAAAGTCTTTATTCCTTGTAGACAGATTAGTGGTAGCCTGAGAGTTAGAGTATTAAATTATGATAATTTTGGGGTTGGTGTTGTGCTGGATCATGAAGAGGTTACGAACTACGTTAAAGATAAGGTTATTAACCCGAGGTATTTTTTAGACCCTGAAACTGTATTCGTAACAATAGACAAGGACAAGTAGATGCAGCTCAATACATCAGCCAAGGTTCAGGAGTTTGTCAAAAAATACATTAAAGAGTTGGAACAAATCAGAGCAGAAGGGGGCAATTGTAAGGACCATATTGTACGGGTACAGTTGGGTAAAGGCTCTTTCTACGGTTTGGCCAAAAGGAAACTTCAGCATCATTGCGAATTGGTTCGAGGCACAGACAAAAATATGAGGGATGTCGTTTACGCTATCCCATTTGAATAGGAAATGATATGTACCAATATTACCAAACAGGTGATGAAAATAAGTGGCACGTCATACCAAGTGACGACACGCTTAGCGATAACTTAGACCAACTGAAGGCTACAAAATGCACAATTTTAGCCGTATCAGAACCACTTGGAGACGATAACGAAAATCTTGATGAGATACGATACAAAGGTCCGTTCTACGTTGACATTGATTGTAATGAGGATATCGGTAGGGCGGCTGAATCTGTTTTGGAATTGGTGGAGGCTATCAAAGCCAGAAGCGTACCGGAGCACTACATACAGATATTTGCTTCAGGCGGCAAAGGTTTTCACGTTATCCTGTCGGCTAAACTGTTTTCAAATAACCGGGCAGTTAAAAACCTTCCATTAATATATAAAGAAATGGCCTTGATGTTGTATGTCTACGGTATGGACATGCAGGTGTATGGTGTTGGTCGTGGGAACTCATGGCGACGTGAAAATATCCTGAGAGAAAACGGAAGATACCGAGTCCGTGCTACGTTAAGTGACGTTGAGCGGGTAAAAGAGGGCGGTAGAGATGCCTACGAACAACTGGTCTCAAAACCAAGGCTTGATCTAAAGGAGCCGTCCGTTGCTCGAAACGTAAAATCAACGGAACTGGAAACACTGTTCAAAATTGCAAAGGCCAATGCTACAAAGAACAAAATAGTAAGAGACCCGGTATCTGAGAAAAAATTAAAAGAGGCTTTTAAATCGGAAGAGCCAAGGTGTGTTACTGAAATTGTAAAGGGCAATGCCAGTAAACAGGCAAATTTTAACCAGATAGCGTTATCAGTTGGCACGTATCTTGCACGGTCTAACGCGAGCGAGAGTGTGATTAAATCCTACTCTACGCTGATGTCGGAAAAATATGACAGCAATACCTACAACACAGCCAGCAAACGGTATAAACACGCTTTTGGCACAGTAAAGTACTTAAGATATACGCCAAGGTACAGCTTCTCTTGTGGGGCGATGCGGGGCATTCTAAACTTTGACCCGTGTGAGGACTGCCCATTAAACGACAAACAAAACCGGGCGTTTAGCCTCGATAGTATTGGTATTGTTGAAGACAATAATGTGTATTACAGAATTACTAAGGAGGCATCCACGGTTATTGGTACGTTTAATCTGGAGCCAGTGGTTAAAATGCTATCCAGAAACCCAGATACCCCAGGTGTGCTTGAAAACACGGGTATACTGTTTAATATACATACCCCAACTGGGCGCGTGTATAAGCGCACCTTCGATGAAGGCGTGTGGAAATCAAAGTCAAGTCTAATTGGTGCGCTTGAAGGGATAGAAAGCGCCGTATTTTTAGGCTCTGACCAAGATGTTCAAAAGCTGAAATTTTTCGTACAGTCTAAATACGGTGAGGATTTGGATGAGATGGTAGAAGTAGACCAAGCAGGTACGTTCGTTGAAGAAATCAACGGCAAATCAACGGTGACTTACGTGGAGCAGGGCGTGAGTGTTAACAACTATGGAATAAAAAATACTCATAAGCTAATGAGCGAAGTCGAAAACGGGCCAGCTATGGTGGATGTTCCCATCACAGAAACCAGTGTTCAGCAATCACTAGATGCGTTTAACTTGCTCATGGGTATTAATGAAAAATCAATACTGGCCAGGCTGATAGGTTGGTTTGTGGCTTGCCACTACAGCTCTCACATTTATTCCCAATTCGGGCAGTTCCCACTACTCAATCTGTGGGGGAATTCCGGTGCCAGTAAAACTCAGACAAGTCAAATGATGCTATGGCTATCTGGGTGTGGCACATCAAACCACGACAATTTTCTGAACCTACCCATGTCAACACCCTACCCATTCCATCAGTACATCTTGTCAACATCCGGTGTGCCCCGAGTTTTAGAAGAGTTTAACCGGGCACGATTAATATCAGGTAAAAAATATTATGATACCGTACATGAAGCTCTGAAAAATGCCTATAACCGGGGGCCGGTCAAGCGTGGAATGATTGGCAATAGCCGGGGTAGAGGTATTAACGCACGGACCTATACGGCACACATCAGAAGCGCACTGCTCTACACATCCGAGCAGCCTGTAGAGTCACCACCTTTGGTTGAAAGATCCGTTGAGGTGGGTATGGACTACCAAACCAAAGACAAGTACACGCCAGTTTGGGAAGAGTTATACGAGGTGAGACACCACCTAAAAACACTGGCTAAAGTTCTAATGATGGACAGCCTCAAAACCAAACCAAAAACACTTAGGGAAGTTTTTTCAACCATCAAAGTGCCAAGTGGTATTACAGGGGCACGGCCAAGATTCAACATGCAAGTAGTCGCTTTTGGACTGGATAAAATGGAAGAAATTCTAGATTCCGTTGATAGTCGTTATGACGCAATGCCCAAGTTTAGAAAAATTAAAAAGTCGTTCCATGATTATATGGAAGCGTTTTCTGTTGAGGGTAACTTAAAAGTGACGCACACAGAAACAGACTTGATTATCATGGACATGGGCGCTATGGCCTATATTGGTAGAAGGACACAACTTGGTACACATAAAGGCTACGAATTAGTGCTTGGACGCGACTATGTTGTGGACGGTGACAGGTTGTTGATTGATATGCGGATGGCGTATCACAAATACAGCATCTATAAAAACACGATGAAACAGCAAGTAATATTAGGTTCCTTCATCATGTTCCTAAACCTGCTAAGTAGTGAGACATACTACAAAGGTGATTCAGCGGTGAGTGAGCATTTTGATATCCCGGTTGTTGAGCTGTCTTTGACCAAGCTCAAAGACAAAAATATTGACACTAAAATGTTTAAAGACTAAGGAGAAAGACTATGATTATTGATAAAGTTGACAGTGGTTTTAAAAGAAGTATGCGTAAGGCCCAAAAATTGGTGGAGGATTGTAATAAAAATGAGAAGATGTCGTTGCGGTCAGTGTTTTTGGTCAACCCGTACATCTCTTGCGTATTGCTAGCACTATCCCATGTATTTGACAGCCATATAGCCTTATATTTAGGGGTATTGGCAGCAGTTTTAGTCATGGGTTACTGTGTGTTTGCGATAATTTGTTCGGAGATAGCTTTTGAACAAACCGTTGGGATTTACAAAAAACATACTTTTGTCGCCGCGACTGTGCATCTACCTGTAGCAAATATTCTTGGTATTGCCAAGCTCTGCACACATAGCCTAGCAATAGGTGTGACTATGTTGTGGATAGGTTTATCCAGAGAGACCACTGTATCAGACTACACAACCTTCCTTACTTTAATGATTTTAATGCTGTTCATTAGTTTAAAAAATATAGTTTACTCATTGGTTATCTGTGCAAGCTGTATCAAGAGGATTGAAGACGCGGCGGAAGAAGAAAATAGCAATGAAGACTCTTAGGGATATACACAAAGCAATCGGTTTAAAGGATATTGAAGGTGCCGACAAGGTAAGTATCCTAGACCCAGACATCATTCCAAGACCCGATCAACTGAACAACTTAAAGTGCGCGTTGTACTATAAGAGATCAGGTGATTTTTCGGATGCAGGCATTGGAAAATCCTTAACATCCTACATGTACCTGCTCACGATGGTTCTACTCGGCAAGCGTATTACAGTAATCACAACATCAGGTACGATACAGCAATACTTTAATAATCTAAGGAGGATATTTGATACGACTTCCATAGACCTTAAGGTTCTGAACTTAAGTGATTATGGAGCCCCGAAGACGAGAAAGTTAGCTATAAATGAAGCCGAGAATGTTCAGGTACTTGCAGCGTCTATTGCAATCGCTCGGATAGAGGCACAATTTTTAGATGGTTTTAACGCAGACATTGTTATTTTTGATGAAGCTCAGTACCTTAAATCTACGGATTCGGACATACACAAACTGGTAGCCCGGTTAGTATCTGGGGGTAAGATGTTGCACCTTATGACGGCAACCCCGAGTGAAACTACCCCCAAAGATGCTTACGGCTTGATAAGGTTAAAAACACCTACAGCTTATAGCTCTGAGCGTCAATTTGACAGGATGCATACGATTACGGAAGACATAAAGCGGAAAATAACCACAAAATCCGGTGTTAAAAAACTCATCACTGTAAAAGCTGTTTCAGGGTATAAAAATCTGAATTTGATTCAGAAAAATCTTTATATTAATGCTTGTAGAACGTTAAAGGAAGAGGTTTTAGACTTAGAAAAGCCCAATATCATACCCATTGACGTTACATTAGATAAAAAACATAAGAAGTTGATTCAAGAGCTGATTGACGAAAGAATAATTGAGCTTTCGGACGGAGATATTGTACCTGCGCTACACACGGGTACGCTAAACTCACTGATATTTCAAATGTGCATTGGTCCAGAAATGTTTTTTGATACTAAAATAAAAAATAATGTCATGGCTAGGGTGGACGAAGAGCTGGCGTCCATAGGTGTACGTCCGTATTCCAAGAATGATTACGAACTTGAGGGGCGAGAAAGAAACAAGGTAATCATTTTTGCCTACCATCGAAATGTAGTTGAATATCTCTACAAAAAATACGAAAAACTGAACCCGGCTTTGATCTACGGACCTTCAGATACAGAAGCCAATAAAAATAAATTCATAGAAGATGATACTTGTCGCATGAATATTATCCAGCACCAAGCAGGGGGTGAAGGGCTGGATGGTATGCAAAGAGTATGCTCAGACATTATTATTCTTGAACCCTTTGGTAGCCCAGGAAAGCTAGACCAAGGCGTGTCACGGTTATTACGAAATGGTCAGAAAAAAGTGGTAAATGTAAGGCTTGTAAAACCGAACATTCGATTGTACCATCACCGATACGATGTCATGCTGGGAAGAGTAAAAGACCTAGCGCAAGTAGATGTCAAGGTAAGCCAATTTTTGAGGGGCTTATCAGAAGTTTACTAACATCGTACCGAAACCCAAACCCAAACCTAAAGAGAGACACAAAATGCCATTACGAAAACCAAAGACCAATCAAACACCGAATGACGACACCGATGCTGAGTTATTCGATTCAGACGTTGAGCTTGATGAAGTAAAGCAGCCTGAAATCTCAGAAAACGAAATTGAAAATGAACTAGCTGTTCCAGAAACAGGCTCAGAGATGAGTATGTTTGAAGATGATGACGTGGGAAGTGACGAACTTTCCGAAGAAGAACAACAGGCGTTAAGGCAAACACTTGGCTTTCGATCCTTCGCACAAATTGTCAACGATAAAGGGGAGCTGATCGTCAAGTACCACCCTTCTATCGAAGAAATCGATGCTAAAGAGGGCATTGTTGGGTATGTCCGACAGTTTAAGCAAAGAGTCTGCTACAAAGTTAACAAGAATAAATATGAAGATTTAAAAGAAGACCTATTGGTTTACACCCATTGGACGGGTCCAGCAGACAAGTTCAATCCTCCTGTTACAACAAGCGGTTCCCCGCTTGATGAAATCCTTGCTGACTGGAAAGAGCGCGGGTATAAACCTGAAAGGTCAGAATATATGGATGTGGTTGTTAACGTAACGGATGGGCAACTTAAGGGTGAATTTGTATCAGTATCTATTAGTCCTACATCCGTGCAAGCGTTTAGCGGTACGATTCTAAAGCTCGGCGCAAATTGCAAAAAGGTCAAGGTCAGAATCAGTGTAGGTAAAAAAGTATTGGGTAAAAAGTCAGGGGATTCTTACTACCCTTGGGCTTTTGCTGTACTGAAATAAAAAAACCTCCAAGCAAAACCATTTTGAGCGTCTATAGGGCGCTCTCTTTTTTAAAAAGGTGAGTAAAATGTACACTCTAGTTGACACCCAAGGTTTAATCATGCGTGCATGGACCGTTAAGGGGGACAATGCCGCAATAACAGACCCAGAGACCGGGAAAACCCACAACACGTGGGAGTATGGGTTTGAAAACTTCTTTGATTTTGCTTTTCAAAAACTGGTGAGGGATGCAGGGGCAGACGCTAACAAAATTATTTTTGTTTTCGATGGCGGCAGCGAATTCAGAAAAACACTGTATTCAGGGTACAAATCCGGCCGTAAAGACTCATTTAGTGAATTGGGTAGAAAAGAACTCAGTAGACTACTGAATGAAGTAAAGAAAGCACTGTATAAGCTCGGGTTTACTTGCGTTATCCAAGACGGAGAAGAAGCCGATGACGTGATTGCGTATCTGGTAAAAAACCTTCCGGGTATGAAGCGAGTTGTGACAATTGATGGTGATCTAGTGGTGCTTGGAGATTACCCAAATACATTGGTCAGTCTCATGAAGGTAGGAGGTTCGGTTGAAAGTTATTCTGACTGCCCAGACATACCCTTACAGCTACTAACCCCAAGACAGTTCTCATGTAGGCACATTACGCTTGAGAAAGCCATTGTTGGGGATACCAGTGATGAGTACAAGGGTGTCCCAGGGATGGGGCCAAAAGCTTTTCAGGGATTGCTAGAAGCTTACGGGGAAGACGGTTTAGAAGATATCTCAACGCTAGTTCAGAGCAATAATAAAGATGAGCTTGCGGATATCGCACAGGAAAACGAATGCAAGCTGCTCACTAAGATGGTAGAGAACTGGGACGATCTCACACTATCCTACAAACTGGCTAAGCTGTACCCAGAGAGGATTAATCGGATAGCAAACAACAAAAAGTACCCGTTACAGTGGCACAAAGGCGTACCGGATAGGGCCTATGTTGAGTCCCTTGCCAAAAGGCTAAACCCTCAAAACCTTGAGGATGAATACCCTTGGCTCGTGGACTTCATGCCGGAATCCTACCTTGTGGAGCAACAGGACTACGAGGAAGCTATGGAATTACTCGCTGAATGGCTACCACTATCGTCGTCTGTAGGGTGGGACTACGAGACCTATGATGAAAATGAGTATGAAAATCTGCAAGAGGTGGCCCGAGGACAATTTGTGGATGTCCTTAGCGCACGGGTAGCAGGTGTTTCTGTTGCACTTGGTCCACTTAGCAATAAAGCACTTTATTTCCCGCTCAACCACATGAACACAAATAACTGCACAAAGGATCAGGTAAAATCCGTGGTCGAGTGGATTACTTCACTGAACGTACCGACTGTTGCCCATAACTCAAGTTTTGAGCACACGGTAACAAAATTAAATTTCGACATACATGGGAAGGACTACACAGATACCGCCATGTTTGCGAAAAACCTGTTTGAAAATGAAGAATTTGGACTGAAATATCTGTCCAAAGGGCACTTAAACTACACCCAACAAACCTATGAAGAAGTGCTGGGCACAGAAAAGGATATGAGGGGCTTATCAGGTGAACATGTCCTTGATTACGGTTGTGATGACAGTGTAGTAGCTAACCAACTGTACTGGCTGTTCCGTCCTATGACGGAGATTGAAGGCAGCTACGATTTTGTTACTCAATACGATATACCCACGCTTGAAGAGATTGTTGAGGGGCACATCAAAGGCGTTGATTTTGACCCGGATTATTTTCAGGAAAGAAAGGAGGCCAACGAAAACAAACTGAAACAGCTTAGTCATGATGTGGAACAAACTTTGGCTAAGCATTGTTCACAGCCTAATGAAAAGTTTGTCAAGCAGTGGTTTGATGATGACATACCCTACCTAACGGCCAAGTTTAAAGAAAAGAATGGGGGTGATAACTCAGACGCATTAGCGGAACATCTGGAAGAAAAGTACACAGATTACTTAGCCAAGTCCTGCTACTCAATACCTGTTGAAATACCACAAAAAATTGAGTTTATTCCAACACCTACCAAGATTATCAAAGTGCTGGAATGTCTCGGAATTTATGTTGAAAAGGATCAGTTTAAATCAGTAAATGGCCGGTCATTAACAAACCTAATGACTACTATTGGCGATGATCTTGAGGTATCCCCTGAAGCTTCAAAATTTATGCAATTGTTAATCAGTTGTAGTACACAGGAGCTTAAGGATAGGAAGGGGGAAAATTACACAAATCTATGTGATTTTGGTTCAGAAGTCCTATCAAATAACGCGCCTAAGAAGCTATCCAGAGAGCCTTTAAATCTTGGTAGTAGCAACCAGTTAAAAGGCGTTCTGTACGGTATGCTGGGGCTGCCTATCCGAATCCGAACAAAGGTCAAAAAAGGCGATTTCAGGGATACACACGGGCTGCAAGGTGGGGCTTCATCGAATGAAGACGCAATCAACTACGCGCTGGTATTTGATTACACTGATGATAATTCGTGGCAAAAGCAATTGCTTATAAAACTCAGAGATGCGGCTAAAACAACCACAGCAATATCAAGGATTTGGTCCCGTTACAACAAGTGGGTTTACCCACATGACGGTAAGGTACATGCGACGTTTAACCAGTCGGCAACGACATCTCACAGGCCAACAGGTTCTAATCCTAACCTTTTACAGGTCCCTAAGCGGGATGGTGGCGAGGTCCGGTCATGCTTTATTGGTGGAAAGACAGAAACGGGTGAAGACAAGCTTGTAGTAAGTATCGATTTCAACGGTCAAGAGTTAAGAATTCAGGCTTCAGAGAGCGAAGACACGACGTTACTGTCTGCCTATATTGGGGATAATAAGCGTGACGTTCACTGCCTTACAGCAACTAGCATAGGGACTACTATACTGGCCAATAAGATGCCGGAATTTGATCTGTCAAAACTCGAAATGTCTGGTAGCGAAATTGATTATCAGTTTTTCGAGTCTGCCTATAAGGGAAGGATCGAAGTAGACAGTGACGTTCAAAAAGCTTTGAAATTTGCGAGAGACTCCAGTAAGCCCGTTAATTTCGGTGTGATTTACGGTGGAACAGGAAAAACCGTAGCACTGGAACTTCTGGTTTCTGTGGATATCGGAGATGCTATTGTGGATAAACTCAAAGGCAAGTATCCCGGTATCTGGTCGTGGAGGGAATCAGTTTTAGACTTTGCACGTAATAATGGATATGTGCAAACAGTGTACGGAGCTGTAAGGCATTGCTGGCCGGACATTATTCAATCAGATAGCTACATCAGAAGTGGTGTTGAGCGCAGCGTATGTAACTTCCTTATCCAAGGCACTGCTGCCGATATTCTCAAGGTTGTTATGGCAGAGGTGATGCGAGAAGAGGTTATGCAGCGTACTGAATCTACCTTGCTGGCCCCGTTTTATGATGAAAAAGCAACAATCACGCCCATTAAACATCTTGTAGACTACGTAACTAATACCTGTAGAATAATGTCAATTACACCACCAGGGCATAAAGTTCCTATGGTGCCGGAGGTTTCCATAGGGTTTAATTGGGGCAATCAGATAGAATTGGGCGCATCCCCGGATGAAGATGCTATTCTAAGTGGTGTAGAAAAACTTTATAAGGCAAAGGGGTAACTAATATGGCTGATGAAGCAGACAAATCCAATATAGAGCAAGAATTCCTGCTTAAAAATAATATTCAAAATGCCAAGCCACCACAGGAACTAGGTCCGAAAAAATGTTTTAAATGTGGTATGGATAATGATAGGGCATGGGAAGGTTTTGCAGTGTGTTACTCGTGTCTGGAGACTGAATGAAGCATCCGTTATTTACGATTTGCCAGCACCACATATCATTGAACATGGATTATAAAATATCTGGTGTGGTGGACCCAAAACACAATGACTTGAGTTATTGTTGGGTATGTGAAGAGGACAATGACAGGTCTCAAGAATGCAAGATTACCTGCTCAGAGTGTAATCAAATGCTGAAGACTGAAACATCAAAAGGCTTGGAGGCGTACTGTACCCAAGCCATTCGTGAGTACGATCACCATAAGAGTGCTAGCGAAGAGGTTGTCTTTAACCTTGTTATGGTTCTCAGAAATTTCATACATTACCTTATCTTGGAAGATTCCAAGGACTCAAGGTACACGCTAAACACATTCATCCACAGGTACGTTATGGGGATAGGTGGGTCGGAACGTGGCCCATTTAAGGGGTTGACGCCACTAAGATCATTTTTTGACACAATATCAGCTAACCCTTTACAGTTTCGTATGAGCAAGTTTGCCAGCTTTTGTTCCAGTGTCGATGTGGATATGATGCATTTGGTCTACACGTACTATGGTCAGTTGGTAATGTGGGAGTTTGACCATAGCTGGTATGATGCCCAAAGAAAGGTTAGAAACCAGACGATCACAATGTACACCATGATCAGTAGTGAAGGTTGCGACAGTTTGGATAAAGCTGAAATGATTACCCGCAGAGTTAATGAGCTGTGATTTATTAGGAGTAATAAATGGCAAGCAACGGTAAAAACCTAGAAAAAAAGATCACTGAAATCAAGGCACAGTTTATGAAGTCCGGTAATAATCTGTACCTGATTGACCAATCAGCCACAAATATCTATGGGGGAGATACAAAGCAGGCTGACTTCGGGGGCGTAGCAAAAGGTAGAGCCTTTCTGCTTGAGTGTAAATCATCCGATAAATACCGTACTTTCAAAGAGTGCAGGCCCAAGGACTACATAAAATCCGCTCAGTACGCTGGTGCAAAAATACAAATGAGGGCAGGCGGATATAGCCTTTTTGTCTTCTACAGTGAAATATTTAAGATAACTGAATACTGGTGCGGGTCAGATATTTGTGATGCGTATAAGAACGGGTGGAAAGAATACCATACCCCGATACATACCCATTCACGACTAGGTAATAAAACCGTCTTGGAAGCATTAGATTTAGTGTTTCCTTTACTCTCAAACTAAGTTGATTAGGATCCAGAGAATGAGTAGAAGAGAAGAAATTGTTAACCAAATTAAGCAGCTTAACCACGAGTTGCAGGGCTTAGAAAAGCACAAGGGTATTAAATCCCCAGACGAATACTTAGGAAAGTTCTTCAAGTGTCGACGGTTTAAAGATGACATTGATGATGGCTACCTCGATAGTGACCGAGATTTAGGTAAGGGATGGTGGAAGTATCTTAAGGTCACGGGCGCACACATAAGCGGGTACGTTAGCTGTTTTTCCTTTCAGACTACTGTAGAAGGCGAAATACGCATATTACGGGGTGAGCTAGTAGTGACACAGTGGCTGGACCTTATAGAAATTGACAGGAATGAATTCAGGGTAGAATGGGACAAGTTGTTAGTGTCAACTAATCTCATCCAATATTAGGGGCCAGTAAAAAATGATGATTGAATTTGTAGGTGACATCCACCACGGGTACTTGAGAAAATCCAATACCCCAAGCTTTGCAACTGCAAGGTATGACTCATATCTAGAGCAAAAGCATAAAGGCACTATGCGGTCCCTAAACAACGACCAGATTCGTATTTGTATGGGCGACCTATTTGATCGTGACAGGAACCCAGATCACGTACTGCGGGATGGGGTTAACACACTCAACCAGTATTATGATGTCTGTTTGTCGGGCAATCATGACATACCACCAAGGCAAGGGGCCAATTCAACCTTTGAACTATTACACGGGTTAACAGAATGCAGTCTGGTTGTGCCTTACGAGCCGTATGTACTTTCTACGCCAGAAAAATTTGACGGCGTAAACGTGCATGGTGATAACTTGGTGGAGATGTATAAAGACAACCTGAGCCTGTTTTTCATCCCGTACTGTATGACACAGGAAATGTTTGTATCCGCTTTAGAACTGTGCTCAAAGGTAAAGTCTGTTGGTGAGAAAAAGATACTTTGCCTACACACAAATTATGATTCCCCGTTTGAGGGATCGGAAGGTACCAACAACCTAACGGTGGGGATGGCACAAAAAGTGCTGGATAGTGGGTTTTCTTACATTGTGTCCGGGCATGAACACAACTACCGCGAAGAGTTGGATGGAAAGGTCATCATGACAGGCAGTTTTATGCCGGTCACTAAGTCTGACTTGATGGACAAATATGTAGTTCAGTACGATTCTGAAACAGACACTATGAATAAGGTCCGTGTGTGGGAAAAATCAGTACATTTTGCCGAATACGATGTCAGTGAAATGCCCTCGGAACTCCCTGAAGAAATTGAATTTGTATCTGCCACAGGAATGATTAAACCCTCTCAGCAGTCGGCTTATTTTAAGACAGTGAATGACTGGTGGAAAAACCACTACCATCTGATTGCAGTATTCCCAAGCTTTGAGGTTGATCGCGTAAAGGTCAACGTCGAAGTAGATGAAGCTGTTAACCCTGAACCCACCAGTATCATTAAAGTGGTGGAGAAGAAAGTGAAGCCTCAGTACCGTAAGCAATTCAAAGACTTATTAGAGGGGGAATAAAAAATGATTTTAAACAGTCTGGAACTCGAATACTTCAGGAAGCACAAAACCCTGAAGGTTGACTTTACAGAAGGCTTAAACCTGATAGTTGGGGATAACTACACAGGAAAGACAACAATAACTCATGCTATTTTATTCGCATTTGGTGGTGTCAGAGCGTTACCGTTTAGCGCAGACAGGGTAGCCACCAGGGGCAGCGGAAAAACAGCCAAGGTGGTTTTGACCTTTACAGAAAAAGGTACTGTCTACACGCTGGAAAGAACGGTCAAAAATGCCACATTGACTAAAGGTGACGAAGTGATTGCCAAAAATAACACGGCAGTATCACACATGATTGGAGTCTTAATAGGGCTAGACTTAAACCGCTTCCTAAAGCTGAACGTCAACAGACAGGGTGAATCCTACACTCTGCTAAATACCCAGACTCAAGAACTTAAAAATTTTGTTGAATCACTTTCTGGGTGTGACGTGATTGATAGAGTGCAGTCAAAATCCAATACCCAACTCAAGACTTCAAAAGACAAGTTGGAAGTTCTAACGGCACAACTGGATCAGGACTATTCAAAAAGTAAAACTGAAAACCTTATCCAAGAGCTAGAAGAAACGAGAGAAAAAGCAAGTGAGGCTGTAGCTCGATTCAAGACCTACAGTGACGAACTGTCCGTCAAGCTTAGCCGCTTTACCAGTCAACTTGACGAGGCTAAAGAAAACAACACAAGGGCGGCAACAAATAAGGAAAGAATCGAGTCCAACAGGGCGCGAGTACAGGAAGCCAGTGAAGAGCTTAATGAGATAACAAAAAGCACGCTTGATGAAAAAGCCATTGATAAGATGCGTGAAGACTCCAAAATCCTGGGGGACAATATAGATCACCATGCATTTCTACATGGTCAGGTAGAAGCAAGCCGTCAAAGTGTGGATGAAATTTCTACAGCTGTTGGAGATTTGACAGGTAAAGTCGAGTCCTTTGCGGCGTCTTTAGCAGGCATGAAGTATGACAAATCCGAGTATACCCGGATTGAGGAACAATTTAACAAAGCAAAGGAACGCTATAATGACTCACTTGCTTTAGTGGCCAAACTAAAGAGTGAGCTGGAGAACCGAGCGTGTTCCGAATGTGGTACTGAGTTCATGAAAGCTGAGCAGGTACAATCACTAGAGTCCCGATTGGCGGAAGCGAGAGAAGGTCTTCCAGAACTGAAGAACAGAGCGGTACAACTGAAAAATGATTTGGAGGACCACGCTAGCAGGAAAGTCGAATATGATAAAGCTGTGACTGTACACGAAAAGTACACTGGCCAATTAAATGATGCACTGGTTAAAGCTATCCATGAAAACAAAAAGCTCAAAGTTCTTAAAGAACAGGTTCAGGGGCTATCAGACATAGGTGAATTGAAACTCCAGAAATCTGAGCTGGATAAATTAATTCACGATCATGACACAACCGCACGCACAATTAATTCTCTGAGAACTAAAATTGACAATCTAAATGCCGCTTATGAACAGTTGGACAAGTTCACGGATATTACAGATACCAAGGATTTAGAGAAACTAATTAAAGAAGTGTCTCAAACTAAGGAATCAGCCACCAAATCGGCTTATTCGGAAGCCGGTAAACTAGATACCGTTCTTGAAAAGCTCAAAAATACTGAGGAATACTACCAAAGAAACAACAAGGTTCTTGAGAGTATAGAAAGTTTTAAGCATGACTTTGATGCCTACACCAACATAAGCCACACGATCAAAACCAATCGTAGTAAGTTCATGGAACAGACGTGGCTCAGAATCACACAAGAGGCGTCTAGTTTTGTTCATAGCTGTACATCCGGCGATATAGAGTCCGTAATACTGGGGGATAACCAAGAGATTCTATACGTTGAAGGTGGTGACACGTGCGAGCTTAGCGACTCATCTGGTGCCCAGAGATCAATACTAAGCCTTGGGATTAGAATAGGTATTATCCGAACGTTAACAGGATTCAGTGACCTTTTAATACTGGATGAAGTGACTGCGGATATGGATGAGCGTGTGTCTACGGCAACAATGAGTATGCTATCAGCTTCCGCGAGTCAAATCATTGACGTTTCACATGAAACCAGTGAGCACGTCATGGCGGATAACCTAATTACTCTTTAGCTTACGCCCCACTTTTATGGAATAAATTTCAGACGGCCACTCCCCTGTGGCTGTCTGGCACACTACTTGCATGTGGTAATCACCACTGTATGGAAAATCACCCTCACCACTGCTGCTGGATATGAATGTCACTTTACCGTCTTGACCGTCACCAGAACCTCCGTCCTGAACACTGGTGAAAGTAACATTACCTGTAAACTTATGTGCTCTGGGGCCGTTACCAACTATCGACATGCTGGTAAACAGGCTGGCGTTAACAACTTGTGCCCCGTCCATAAGCGTTAGGATAAATTTAACTTCTTTTGAGCCTTGGTATACATCGGGCTTCTGTATATACATGTTAGCTTTTCCTGAACATAGCAATGTCCTCTGCGATGGACATTGGTAAATTTAACTCTAAATGAACCTCACGAATCAGGCTAAGTTCCGCGTATATTGTCTCATAGATCAGCGCTTCAATCTGAATTGCTGTGAGTTGCCGCGTGGTGGCAATACTGCCGACTTCAAAGAGTTTCTTAGCTACAACCGCCTGAAGCGCAGACTGAGATGTGATAGTCCCTAGTGTTGTATGCTTTCCTGCGGATAAAATCTGGGCGCTTCTGGCGACATTGCCCACCTCAAATCTTTTATATTTAAAGACTTGGTTAACCGAGGATTGTTTAGAAATTACGCCCAAATCCTTGAGTTTTGTAGCGAATATGGGTGTAACCGTGTGGGAACGTGAGACACTACCGGATAAGAAACTTTTCTTGGCAGAGATACCCTGTAGCGTTCTTTGAACAGATATCGAACCGAGTTCCTGCGGGGCACCGACTATTGGTTGTATGGTTCTTGTGACTGCAATACTGGGTAATAGCGTGAGCTTACGTGAAGAAATCGGGGCAATACCGTATCCACGCACCAAGTTCCCAACCGTAAATTTTTTAATTTTTTCTGGTGGGCTGAGTGTTGAATATGCTAGTAAACTTCCAACCTGTTTGGTTTTCTTGGACGTAAGCCCAGCTATTGAGCGTGTTACGACAATATTCCCTAAAACAGTAGGTCCGGTACCTACAGGGGACAAGGATCGTGTCGTTGTGATCGTGCCTACAGTGGTTTTCTTTGATGCGGATGGCGCACTAAGAGTACGGGTGGTAGTGATGTTTCCCAGTACCGTTGAGGACGCCCCTGAAACACCTTGAATCGTTCTATGAACAGTAATAGAACCCAGTGTTTTATGTTTTGTGGCTACGACACCTGACAAAGCAGAGGATCGTAACAGCGTACCCAAAGAAAACGTTTTAGAGTAACTAACACCCGCTATTGACCGAGTGCTTTGTATTGTTCCGGTAGTTCCTGCTTTAACAGACGATACGCCCTGTAAAGCAACACTTGCGGCAATGGAACCGGATGTAAAGAGTTTTTGAGCCGAGACTGAAACAAGCGCTCGTGAGACTGATAACGTTCCGGTCGATTTTAATTTTGACGCGGAAACACCTGCCAGACTTATTTGTTTAGAGACTGTTCCAAGTGTTTTTGACTTCGTTGCAGAGACCGCTTGCAGTGTTCTCGCAGTTGAAATCGTTCCGATTTGGGGCGATGAAGCCGCTGCCTTTATATGGACTGCTGTAACAACTGATCGGTTTGGTGAGCCTGACAGACCTACGGTCTTGGCGGATGTGTCTGCCAAGCTTCCGATATACCCAACGCTGTTACTGGCAGAATGAACGTTCTGTTCCAGTGTTTGTGTGTACCCTACCTCAGTGATGTCATTTTCATCACCCGTGGATGTCGATACAACAATAATTCCTGTTGTATCCGAAGGGCTGATACTGGTTGTCGCTGCTCCGCTGTTTGCGTAGTTCTTAGCGGTGACTGCTCCTGTAAAGTCACAGTCATCAACCAAAAAACTCAGTATTTTTCTACGGTCCTGAGACAATCCCCAAGTCCCAACAACGGTAATAGCAACGTTATCGTGGGAAGCTTGTGTTAGTGGGATGTACCATAGTGAGTTACTACACCCAGCCGTAGTGGTTGTGACTTCACTAACTATCGGATTGGCTTGTTGCCCGTTTACGGTAACATTGGTAGGGTTGCCACAATCTCCACTTGTTTCTTCTGATGTGCAACTGATTAGAAGACAGTGAGTGTCCGTAATGCCCGATACCGCTGGACGGTCATGCGTGTGAACGTTGTCCCCGGAACCGCTGGATGTGGCTATTCCATTGGTTAGGGCCATAATCAGCCTCCAGCTAAACTAATATAGTTTGCGATGGAGTCTGCAATCTGGCTAATTGCCTGAGATTCTTCGTGGCAGGATTTTAGTTCAAGAGCTGACGACAAATCTTTAAGAGATGAAACAAGGTTGTTTTGTACCTTGCTACGCCCGTAGAACAAGTCTTCGTTGATTAGCTGTGTGGCTTCAAATATGAGAGCAATATCATCAAAGGTAAAGGACGTAGCCCCAACCTTAAACCCATCACTGCTTATAGTGATGGGCGGAGTGGGGTATGTCGCTACAGCGTCTTTCAGGAACGCTACCTTTTCAGTATGATTCATAGCCTACTGAAAACTATGACTGAGTTGCGCTATAGAAATTCGTTGGGAACGAAATGTCTAAGGTACTTCCAGACGTGGTTTCCGCGTAGTCTAGGCAAAACAATGGTTCGATATTAGCGTCTGTACCTGCGGTAGTGTCCGAGTCATAACAAATAACAACAGACGTTATTGTGTTATTAGTTGCGCCACCTGCATCTGTAAAGACCGCGTTAGGTAGCGTAAATTGACGCTGGTTATTCGTGTTGTCTGGTGCTGGAAGCGCAGCAAGTTCAGTGTCGGTAAACGTTAACCGGGCATAGTTGGTGAAATCACATTCTGTAACCGCTGCATCACCCAACAAAGCACTAAGGGTAGCGAAATCCTTCAGTGTGTCATCATTACCCGTGATAACGGCTTTGAGCAGAACGACAACAAATGCTGAGTTAGCGGGGTCATTTGATTTAACCCGATTGTACAATTCAACCTCTCGGCCTGCACCGATGTTGAAAGCGATATTTGCCATGACTTGTCCTTAGAATTGAGTATGTTAATGTATTGTATCAAATAACATTATTAATACAATCATCGCTTAGGTTTTACCTGCACTGCGGCATCCCCACTAAGCGCCTTAGTCCCTAAATCAAACACCTTATCGTTAAGGTTATCCACACGCTGACCTAGGGAATTTATTCTCTCGTTAAGCTTTTGTTCCAGCTTGTAAAGGTTTTCTAATCCAGACTTATCACTTTCTCTGTTCGAGTTTGTTATGTGGTAAGCCAACTGTTGAAGACGTTCCCCAAGGGACTCAACAGCTGAGTTAATTTTTTCTAAAGACTGATTATTCGTTTCCCTCATAAGAGCCATATTCAAACTAGCTTGGGTAGCCATGTCCTCCATACCAGCTTCTAGGGCATCCATACGATTTTCAAGTACCGCTTGTGAGGCAACATCATTGGCATAGCTAACCATCAGGCTACCTATAGCCACCACAAAAGACACCACCACACCAATAGATGTGATGATTAATGCTAAGCGTTTAAAACGCTTTTCTACCTCATCCATTTGTTGTTTATCGTTCAAATTCATGACTGCGCAATACTTAAGTAAAAGGTTTCTAGAAAAAAAGTTTTAGTATCTGTAACGGATGCGTCCAGAAGGTGCAAATCTTTAGAAGAATCCAAGCTCACAACACCAAATTCATCAACTGTGTACTGCCCAATACCCCCAGATAATTGACATAAACCGCTTGAGTTGTAGAACCTAAACCCATGCGCAATTCCAGTGTTTAAACCAATACCGCTGAGTGCCTTCTTAGGGTATTGGTTTTTTTGAAACACATCACATTTTATTACCGCATCATACCCAGTGTCCGTTGCGGCTAGGAACGCTGGCTCATTCATTTGCACGGTTGCCAGTACAGTACCCAAATTGACATTATTAGGGTCTTGTTCAGCATAATCAGGGTCCGGGTATTCTGTGTCATAAATATATAAGGTGCTGCCAGATAGCTTATCTGCCATAGCGTTGGCTAGATGCAGTCGCAAGTCCTTGGCTATTTGTATTGTCACGTTACCTCCCTACTGGCTGTCAGGTATAAATATGTTGGTATTATAACTGGTTCTGGCATAGTTTGTGACTGTAGTCCCATCGGGAACTTTAACTTTTCCAGCGCGAGCGTAATGCTTCGGTTTAAAATCTCTCTCCACTACGATTTGTGTAGCATAGAGGCAAGGTTCATCATTATTATTGGAATCAATAGTCTCTATACTAAAAACCAATTCTGGTAAAACAAAGTTATTGCCTGTGCCTTGTTTTTCGAGTGCAGGGTCAAGTGAAAAGCTCATAGCTGCACTCGGCACTGTGGTCACTATTTGATTACCTTTGGTATCATAGGTAGTGACTTTGGTCAATATCCCAGACGGCATATTAGGAATACTGGTGTTGTCCTGCTGGTATATTTCCCCGCCTTCTACGCTTTTATCCGAACCAGACCAAGCTAGGTCAATATTAGCGTTATAAGCCACTGGTTGATCACTGTAGATAGTCCCATTAACAGTAACCCCGCGTACCGGGTAAGGTTTAGCATACCTGTTGATCGACACTGCTGGTCTATGTGGCGCTTCAGAAACATCAATCGCACCCCTTAGAGACTGAGGTACAACCTTCATGTTGAACAGGTACCCCTCATCTACACGGTCCTTAAGGGTAGTGTGTGCTATTTTATTACTGATGACCCAGATATAGGACTTGTTGTGGTGCTCTTCTGGTGGGGTATCGTACACGCCCCTAACGACGGTAACTGTTTTTGCTGACCGATCTTCGGCAGAAAAGTAAACCAGTTCATTACCCCATAAACCCACCAAACCCACAACATTACTCGGCATGTCACCAAGAAAACTACTGTATTTAACGGTACTCACCACTTCCTGTTTAACCACTTCTTTGGTCAGGAAGGCAGAAGCAAAATCATTAGATTCACTGGATTTAACATACTCTCCGACTAAAGCCGGTTTCTGAGTGTAAAGTTCATAGTCGTAGAAAGCTAGGTCAGTGGGCAAGGATATGTAACCCACCAAACCGAAATCTGACCCTAGTGTTTGTATCTGCTGAGCCGTAAACTTGGCGTGTACTTGGCCATAGGACAGTTCCACTACCCTACCTGACTGCTCCGCAGTTGGTACAGGTCTTGGGTCTTTCCACTGGTTGATATACCGGCCAACATACGTGGAATCCGGGAACTGAAACTCATCTTCGATCAGTTTCACGGTATACTGATGCGTGACTTGATCCCCTTTCTCTATTTCCACGATTCGGTAAGCGACTTTGTTAATAGCTTCTTCCGGGAGATCAACGATAATGATGTCCTCCCGACGTTTGTTATAGAAAAAGTTGTCACCCACCACACTTAATTCAGCAAGAGGCTTAGAGACTGTGTTTAGGATTCTCTGCCCAACTCTTGCTGCCAGCCAAGGGTTACTGATGCCTGTGTAATCGTAACGCTGAGACACAAACTGCCCTTGAGCTTGCATATTCCCAATATCATGTATGGTGACGGTCTCATCATCTCCGGTCATTTGGTTGCGATAACCAATGACCACTTCATTAACTGTTTCCGTAATCGTTTTTCGTGAGAATGACAAAAACTTGACAACATTATCATTAGTCAACACGTCAACGGAATCCAAATCAGTTTCACCCCGTAGTAGATCCAGCTCGTATTGCCCGGTTAGAGGATTCTCGGAAAGTCTTGCATTAACTGTATCAAGCACTTCCTGCAAAAAATCTTCATAATTGGAAGGAGACACCCAGTAGTAGCTTAGTCCGAAGAACTCACTGTGGAATCTGTCTGCTGCAAGACGAAATGACCCGTCATTAATGATGGTTTCTGGCTTACGCATACCTACGGTTTTATCAACAATAATTTCCCGGATAATGTGAGCTGGGTTACAGTCTGGGAAATCACTGTAGGAATTAGGTATGGCAACTTTTTCAGGGTACCACTGATCCTGTAAATCCATTCGGTTAAGTACCCGAGTGGCATGTATTTTGAGCGGACGCATGTAAGACGAGTAACCAAGACTGAAGTCTCGAAACACAATGCGTGTAAGGCCATAGTAGTGAGAAGAAGTGACACCTGTCTTCTCTTCAAGATAAGCACTTTTGCCTTGAGGATAATGGCCCATATAAACTTCTACATCACCTACCGGACCTCCCTCATCGATAGGACCAGAGAACAAACTGGGAGCATAAATTTCTATATCTTCCCCAGTAGAGCCGTCATCCCATGCCAGCCTGTCATCAAATACTATCTGGTTGATACTGTCGAATGGGCCGCGACCCAGTACCAGCTCCATCCCAAGAGAATATTCAAATTTGGCCCCAACGGGAGTAGTTTTAGTGTCTCCGTACCAAGAAACAAAGGCATCGGGGATAACTACCGACCCAAATATAACGGGTTTGGACTTTGCTTTGTCCGATGTGGGGAGATTACCTGGTGTAAACTCAGCAGGTTTTTTGCGCGGCCTACGGGGTCTTGTGGCCACCATCACAACTAAATTAATAAACCATAAAACCATTGCGGGGTTCATAATTACACCTACCTAAAAAATGGGCTGGCCATCAAACGGTCCAGTATCCGGGGATGTGTCATGCCCTTGGAAGAATTCAATAGCCTTAAATTCTTTCTCACAGGTTTCACGCAAACGGTCACAACCTCTATAAATAGTAATTGGGGTAGTCGCGTCCAAACCATAAAGCCGCATTGATACTGAGATTTTAGTCCCGACTTGACTGATAATGGTTCGAGACTCCAGGATTCCATCCTCTGCCTCATACTCTAGTAATCCCCCACCATAAACATGGTCTTCAACACCTTCTAAGGCGTTAGTCACTAGGCTGTAATCCGTAAAACTCTCAACTGTTGCCGGGACTGCAAAGTTGGCTTTTATAACACCACACCCAAGCACGTCTTCTTCGTACAGTCTGTTTACGCATAAGGGACTGAATGTTTGACTTAATCCCGTCCTGCGGAGTGACGTAGAATGAGGTTCAAACACCATCGTTACACGGCCTTCTTCTTTAGTAAACCCTGAGAGTGTCGCAAACCTTCGCTGTAGTTTTTCGTCCACTGACCGTTCAACCTCATAGAGTGTCAAGGTCATGTGCGCTGAAGGTGGGCTATGGAAATAACGCTGAATAGGTACAAAATCAGGGTCACAATAGACGGGTAGCTCCATCTTTTCAAGGTTGGCTCCGTCACGGTCACCTCCCCTACCCAAGTTGTGATGTTTGTACTCAACTCCTTGGTGAATATAACCGCCAGGGTAACTGGTGTATTTATGAGTTGTTGTGCCTAGAGAGAATTCAAATAACTCTACAACGTCACTTTCATATTCTGATGTCTTCTTAGTGTGAAAATCAGTCATGGTTTTTAAGCGTCCTGAATCCTACCGTAGATTTTGTAATGTCTGGAGTCACCCAATTTATCTCTACATCATCGCCTTCCAGCCTGCACCTTCGCAAGTAACAGCAGATTAAAGCGTTATTAGGAGTAAGTGACGCGGGTAGTGAGGCATCAATATCCAGCGTTAGTGTACCATTTAGGTTGTCTTCAACATCCGTAATTTTAGTCGCTACAAATTCTCCGTCCCTCTTCATTACGAATATGTGTTGGTAATCTGTATGGGTATGATCCACACTCTTTTTCTTCTTTATGGTTAGCTTACCGGCTGGTTCTAACGTGTGGTCAATGGCTACTTGCATGTCCTCATCCCATGTAGGCACCCATACTGGGGTCAATATACCTCTACGGGAATACAGCCATTGTTTGTATTTATCAAGTTGGTCTTTACCCTGAAACACAAAATTAAACCCAAAATTAGACGGGATGTAGTGTGTGGTTTCTCGGGTACTGAGATCACTTACTTCATTATCGTACACATCCACGCTGGGTAAAAACGATACCTCCAGTGCATCAATGTGGTTCTGCTCCGCAATCAGCAGGGGTTCCCCCCGGTATGTGTTTGCGTCAAATTCCGAAGCTTCCCAAGGAATAACGCTCACAGATTGAAACATCA
>OBJS01000137.1_pt1 | contig 24583 bp, 22 predicted proteins | sample 1519851 | NCBI WGS metagenome assembly OBJS01 (sample SAMN03019806, study PRJEB22545) | beach sand metagenome | biome: beach; feature: sea beach; material: beach sand | place: USA: Municipal Pensacola Beach, FL | collected 2010-10-20 | depth 25-47 cm m
AGGGCTGGGCCATTGGCCGGGGCAAGGCGCGTCAGGACAAAACAGCGGGCAGGGCAGCGGGCAAGAAGCCGGCTGGCAGGACAGGTGGCAAGGCGCGGCAGCCGGCCCCTGGGAAAAAGCCTGCCCATAAACCGGCAAGGGATACCGACCCGCAGGGGCGTGCCAAAACCGCAGGGCGCGCGAAAACGGATGCGGACGTGGCGACGGCAGCGCGCGCGAAACCGGCGCGCGGCGCGCAACGCCCCGGCGGGCCGCCACCCAAGCAGACACGCACCGGGCGCAAGGGCGTGCGCGGGGCATGAGGATCGTCGGTGGTCTGCATCGCGGGCGCGTCCTTGTCGCGCCCAAAGGCGATAAAACCCGTCCGACCACAGACAGGGTGCGCGAGGCGCTGTTCAATATTCTTGCTCATGGCACGCCTGCCTTGCCGCACGGTGCGCGGGTGCTTGATTTATTCGCGGGCAGCGGCGCGCTCGGGCTTGAGGCTTTGTCGCGTGGTGCGGTGCGGGCATTGTTTGTGGAGATCGCGGCCCCCGCGCGCGCCGCGATCCGGCAGAATATCGAAACGCTGAACGAAACCGGGCGGACCAAGCTCTATCGCCGCGATGCGACAAAGCTCGGACCCCTTGAGGCCAATGCCGGCGGGCCGTTTGATCTTGTGCTGATGGATCCCCCTTACGGGTGCGACCTTGCCGCGCCTGCACTGCAATCGGCGCGGGCAGGCGGCTGGCTTGCGCCGGGTGCGACGATCGTTCTTGAATGCGCGGTGGGCGAGGCATTTGTGCCGCCGGAGGGGTTCAGCCTGCAAGAGACCCGTGACTATGGCCAGACGCGGCTGCTCTTTCTCGATTTCAGCGATTAACGGCGACCGAATAGCCGCTCGATATCGGCAAGCTTCAGCTCGACATAGGTCGGGCGGCCATGATTGCATTGTCCCGAATGGGGGGTTGCCTCCATCTCGCGCAGCAATGCGTTCATTTCCTCGGCCGTCAGCCGCCGCCCGGCCCGCACGCTGCCATGGCAGGCCATCGCGGCGCAGACCTCTTCAAGCCGTTCCCTGAGGGCGTGGCTTGACTCCCATTCAGCCAGATCATCGGCCAGATCACGCAACAGCCCCTGCACATCGACCGTGCCCAGAAGCGCCGGTACCTCGCGCACGACGACCGCGCCGGGCCCGAACGCCTCAAGCGTGAGGCCAAGCTCGGCGAGCTCTTCTGCCCTGTCGCATAGCCGGGCGATGGCATCGGCTTCCATCTCCACCACTTCGGGCAGAAGCAGCATCTGCCGCGGCACCGCGCCTGCGCCAAGCTGGGTTTTCATCCGCTCATAGACAAGCCGCTCATGGGCCGCATGCTGATCGGTGATGACAATGCCGTCCGCCGTCTGACTGACAATATAGGTTTCGTGAAGCTGACCGCGCGCGACGCCGAGCGGAAAGGCATCAGTGGAGGGTGCGGGTTCGCTCGCGGTCGGATCGGCCCGCAGCCTGTCTTCGGGCGGGCGGGTGAAGGCGGCACTTGGTTCTTGCAGACCAGGCAGGTTCGGCAAATTGCTACCGGTGGGTGCCTGAAAGGCCTGCGCGGCCGCCCGCGCCGCGGCACTTGTGACCGGTGCGCCATAGCCGCGCTGCGGAGGCAGACCGCCCGGCGCGCGCATCGCACCAAGTGCGGCGCTTGCGATCGTTGTGGATGCGCGGTGCCCGGTCTCGGCCAGTGCATGGCGCAGCCCGCCGACAATCAGTCCACGGATGGTGCCGGGGTCGCGAAACCGTACTTCGGCTTTGGCGGGGTGCACATTGACATCGACCTCTGCGGGCGGCAGCGTCAGAAACAACACGACAGCCGGATGCCGGTCGCGCGCCAGAAAATCCTGATAGGCGCCGCGCACAGCGCCGGTCAGAAGCTTGTCGCGCACAGGCCGTCCGTTGACGAACAGAAACTGCATTTGCGCGGTGCCGCGATGATAGGTCGGCAATCCCGCCAGCCCGTCGAGCGCGATACCGTCGCGGCTGGCATTGACCGGGGTGCTGTTATCGGTGAATTCGCGGCCCATGATCGCGGCAAGCCGGGCTGCGCGCGCGGCGAACAGCTCCCCCTGTTCGGCAGGCAGATCGAGGCTGCGGCGACCGTTATGGCTCAGGCTCAGTCCGATTTCGGGATGCGCCATGGCCAGCCGCTTGACCGTCTCGTTGATCGCCATCTGCTCGGCGCGTTCGCTTTTGAGGAATTTGAGGCGCGCCGGCGTGGCATAGAACAGATCGCGCACCTCGATCCGTGTTCCCTTGCCAAGCGCCGCGGGCGCGGGCGGGGTCACCGTGCCGCCGGTCACCGCGATCTCCCATCCTTCGGCGGCGCCTGGCGGGCGGCTTGCGATGCGCATGCGCGCGACCGCGCCGATCGAGGGCAGCGCCTCGCCCCGGAAACCGAGGGTGGTAATATTGAACAGATCCTCATCGGCAAGTTTTGAGGTGGCGTGCCGTTCGATGGCAAGGCTGAGTTCGTCGCGGCTCATCCCCTTGCCGTCATCGCTTACGAGAATAAGCGCGCGGCCGCCTTCGGCAATTGTGATGTCGATCTGCCGGGCGCCCGCATCGATCGCATTTTCGGTCAGTTCCTTGACGACATTGGCGGGCCGTTCGACAACCTCGCCCGCCGCGATGCGGTTGACCGTTGCTTCTGGCAGCCGCCGGATCGTCATCCGCCAAGCTCCGCAAGATAGGCGCGTGCGCGCTGCTTGCCTTCCTCCACCGCCGGCTGGTCGAATGGATCGACGCCAAGCAGGTCGGCCGCCAGGATCGTTTCCAGCATGAAATGCATCATCAGCGCGCCGATGGTCGGGGCATCGGGGCGGTCGATGGCGATGGTGCGCAGCGGCCGGCCATTGGCGATCAGCGTGTCGATGGTGGCGCGTTGTTCCGCATCGGCCAGATCGCCGATGGTGCGCCCTGACAACCAGGCAAGATCGGGGTCATCGGTCACCGCGCGCGGACCGGCGCCGGCCAGCGACTGGGTGAAGATGGTATAAAGCTTGTCGCGCGGGCCGCCGAGATAAAGCTGCAACTGGCTATGCTGATCAACCGGGCCCAGGGCCGTTACCGGTGTGGTGCCCTTGCCCTGCTTGCCCAGACTCTCGGCCCATAGCTGCCGGTGCCACATGGCAAAACGCTCAAGCCGGTCACCATAGGGCATGAACACCTGCATCGGCTGCGCAAGCGTCCGGGCCGCGGCAACCGATAGCGCAGCGCCTTCCGCGGCGGGGATCGCGGCCGGTTCAACAGCGCCGGCTTCGGGATCAAGGGGGTCGAGCAGCGCTGCCGCCCCCGTACGGATCGCCACCGGGTCGAGGCCAAGGCAGATCGCGGGCACCATGCCGACCGCGGTCAGCACAGCGTAGCGCCCGCCAACGCGCGGCGGATGGTCAACCACCGGGATATCATATTGTGCGGCGAGCCGGCGCAGCGGCCTGTCGCCGGGTTCGGTGATCACCCCGAAATGATGCTTGATATATTTGCCGCCGCCCGCCGCCTCGATCCGGCCGATGGCGGTGAGCGCCTGCATCAATGTTTCGGCGGTGCCCCCCGATTTCGAGACGATGAGAAACCGGGTGCTGCGCAGATCGAGATCCGACAGCACGCTGTCCATTGCCCAGGGGTCGAGATTGTCGAGGAAATGAAAGTCCGGCTTGCCTTGCGCTGCGGGCGCGATGGGGCGGTAGAGATCGACGCTCTGCGCGAGCGCCTGGGCACCCAGGCTCGAGCCGCCGGTGCCCAGGAATACAAGCGCGCTTGTATCGCGCATGAGATGCGCGGCGAGCTGTTCGCAGGCGGCAAGATCATCGCGCGCATCGGGCAGTTGCAGCAGCGGCAGGTTGCCATCGCGGCGCGCCGCAGCAAGCTGCGCGAGGCGGGGCTGCGTCTGCGCGAGCAGCCTGTCATATTCGGCGCGCGCAAGCAGCCCGTCACCGAAGCAATGCGAAATATCCTGCCGATACGCCATACCACACCTGTCAGAAACCCGAAAAAGACAGCCTAGCACAAGGCGGCGATTCGGGTCTTGCCAGGTCTTGCCGGATCGGGGCGGGGCGCGCGGTGGCGGCGCACCGGCCATGCGGTTCAGGGCAGGGCGGGGGCGTCCGTCGCGGCGATCCCGTCCGGTTCGCCGACCGCGACAAGCGATAGCTGCCGCGGATCAAGCAGCCTTTCCGCGACGCGGCGGATATCGGCCTGGGTAACCGCGGCGATCAGATCGTTGCGCTTGTCAAAATAGTCGATGCCGAGATCCTGCAGCTGGATGCCCAGAAGCTGCCCGGCGATTTTTGCATTGCTGTCAAAGCGCAGCGGATAGGAACCGATGAGGTAGGTCTTGGCATTGTCGAGCTCTTCCTCGCCAACCCCGTGATCGCGCATCCGCTCCAGCTCGGCGCGGATCAGATCGAGCGTTTCGCCGGCGCGCGCATTCTGGGTTGCAACCCCGCCGAGATAAAGCCCCGCCTCGTCAAGCGGCACCAGATAGCTATAGACCGAATAGGCCAGGCCGCGCTTTTCCCTTATCTCCTCGGTCAGGCGCGAGGTAAAACCGCCACCGCCCAGCATATAATTCATGACATAGGCGGGGATGAAATCGGGGTCCTTGCGCAACAGGCCCGGCATGCCGAACATCATCACGGTCTGTGGTATGTCGCGCGCGATGATCGCGGTTTGCCCGGTCGCGGGTTGAAGCACGGGTAGCGCCGCAAGATCGGTATCGGCGTGCGCTGGCAAGCCGCCGAAAACTGAATCGAGGCGGGTCGCCAATTCTGTTGCCGTAATGTCGCCAACAACCCCGATAAACAGCCTGTCAGTGGTGAATTGCCGCGCCTTGAAGTCGCGCAGATCATCTGCCGTCAGCATTGCCACGGTCGCAGGCTGCCCGTGGTTGGGCCGGCCATAGGGATGGTCGGGGAAGGCTGTGGCGAAGAAGGCCTTGCTGGCGATCTGATTGGGATCTTCGGCCTCGAATGCGAGGCCTGCCAGAATCTGTGCGCGAATGCGTTCGATCGGTTCGGCATCGAAACGCGGTTCGTTCAGCGCCAGGGTAAGCAGGGAAAATGCTTTGTCGCGATGCTCGCTCAATGTTTGCAGACTGCCGCGAAAGCTGTCGCGATCGATGCTGAAGCCAAGCTGGATCGCATGTGCCTGAAGCTGTTCCTGAAATGCCTGCGCATCAAGTTCCCCCGCCCCTTCATCGAGCAGCCCCGACAAAAGATTGCCAAGCCCTTCCTTGCCGCGCGGGTCGAGCCGGGTGCCGCCCTTGAAGGCGAAGTCCATCGCGATAAGCGGAATGGTATGCTGTTCGACAAGCCAGGCCTCGATCCCGCCGGGGCTGACGACCCGCTGAATTTCCACAGCCATTGCGGCGCGCGACGACAATGCCCCGATAAGCCCGACAAAAATGACAAAGGCGGCGCAAGCCGGCAGGCGGGCCAGCTTGCCCAGGCGGGTCCGGTTATTCACGGCGCAGTCTCCACCGGTTCATCGGATGCCGTATCCGGCGAAGCAGCGGGCAGCAAAAGCCCGGTTACCGAGCGCGCGGGTGTGAACAATTGGCCGGCGGCGGCCTGCACCCGTTCGGCGGTCACCGCTTCGATATTGTCAGGCCAGGCAATGACGTCGGCAATGTCGCGGCCGACCACAAGGTTTGCGCCGAAAATCCGCGCCATGGTCTGCTGGCTGTCCTGTGCATAAACGGCGGAGGCAACAAGCTGCGTCTTGGCGCGCGCCAGTTCCTCCTCGGTGATGCCCTGCTGCTGAATATCGCGCAGCACGGTATCGAGCGCGGCTTCCAAATCGGCCATCGTGACACCCTCGCGCGGCAGGGCGTAGAGAATAAAGCTCGACAGATCCATGCTGTCGCCCTGATAGCCGGCACCTGCCTGACTGGCGAGCCCTTGCTCGACCACGAGCGCGCGGTAAAGCCGGCTGGTCGCACCGCCACCGACGATTTCGGCCAGCACCTCAAGCGCCGGCGGATCGCCCTGTTCGGGGCGGGCATAGCTCGGGGCGAGATAGCTGCGCTGCCAGATCGGCTGGCGCAACCTGGCATCACGCATTTCCAGACGGCGCGCGGCAAGTTGTGGCGGCTCCTGGGGGCGTATGCGCGCGGGAATACCGCGCGCGGCGATCGGGCCGTAATATTTTTCCGCCAGCGGGCGTAGCTCGGCGGCGGTGATATCGCCCGCGACCACCAGTACGGCATTATCAGGACCGTAATGGGTGCGGTAATGGGCGATCGCGTCCGCGGTTGTGAGGTTTTCGATTTCATGCCGCCAGCCGATGACCGGAATTCCGTAAGGATGTGCGAGATACTGAGCGGCGCGCATCTGTTCGCTAAACAGGGCGGTCGGTTCATTGTCGGCGCGCGCGCTGCGTTCTTCCAGAACCACATCCCGCTCGGGCCCGACGACATCCTCGCTCAGCTTCAGATTGGCCATCCTGTCGGCTTCCATCGCCATGACCTTGGGCAGTTGCGCAAGTGCGATCCGCTGGAAATAGGCGGTATAGTCCTGCGAGGTGAAGGCATTATCCTGCCCGCCCATACGGGCGACGATTTTCGAAAACTCGCCGGGTGCGATCTTGTCTGTGCCCTTGAACATCAGATGTTCGAGAAAATGCGCGATCCCCGATTTGCCCGGCGGTTCGTCCGCCGCACCCACCCGGTACCAGACCATGTGGGTGACAACCGGTGCCCGGTGATCGGGCAGCACCACCACCTGCAACCCGTTATCAAGGGTGAACGTCTCGGGCTCCACCCAGGGGCGCGCGGATGCCGGATGCGATGACAGGAAAAGCATCAGTCCGATAAATATCGCAAGCCGCGCGAGGCCCGTGTGGCGGGTATGATGCTGGATCAATGGCGTCGTCCTCAAGGAGAGTTTCTGGCGATATCGGCTCAGAATAGCCCCTCAAGCGGCGCTTTCTTACGTTGTTCGATGACCGGGACTTCCCCCTCATTCGGGGCCTTTCCGGCGGCTGCATTCTCACGCAGCCTTTCGGCTTCGGCGGCCGCATCGACAGCCTGTCCCGCAACCGGCTGCTCCTGCCAGAAAATGATCTGGTCGGTAAAGGTATCGCTTTTCTCGATCAGGCTGGCGGTTTCCAGATTGACGATCTGGCGGATGTTGGGGTCTGCCTTGGCGCCGCCGGTAATTTCCAGAATTGCCGTTTCGCCTTGGCTGAAACCGTCGACGCGGCTGCCATCCTGGCCGAACAGCGCGAATTGCGCGCGCCCGTCAGGGGCGACATAGGCGGGGCTGTTCTTGCCCGGTTGCGGTGGACGCAGGGAATAGTCAGGCGGCACGACAAGCGGCGCTTTCGTCACGACAGTAAATTCGTCGGGCGATATTTTTTCAACGCCAAGCGCGCGCTTGGCGTTGGAACAGGCCGACAGGCCGACAGCCATCGCAGCGCCTGCCGAAATAAGGATTGCCGCCTTGCCTAACTTCATTCTGAATTCCGCCATCGCCGATAGATTTAAGTCAAAAACTGAAACTGTCTGCGGCTGCGTCCATCAATCTCTTGCAGGGGAGCCCCTGAAACTATCGATGATCAGTGCCGCAACACCTAATGTAATCGCCGCGTCGGCGAGATTAAACACGTACCAATGATAATCCAATATATGAAGATCGACAAAGTCCGCAACCGCCCCCCAGGCAAGCCGGTCATACAGATTGCCAACCGCCCCGCCGATGATGCCGCCAAGCGCGACACTGACAAGCAGTTGTGTGTTGCGGTAGAGCCAGATGAGCAGGCCGCACACCACCAGCGCCGCGAATCCCGCCAGCAGCAGACGGCCGGTCATATCGTCCGCCTGCAGCATCCCGAAACTGACACCGCGATTCCACACCATGGTCAGATCGAGAAAAGGCAGCAGGGAAATCTGCCCCCGCGCGGGCAGCGCGACAATCTCCAGAATGGCGTATTTGCTGAGCCGGTCGGCGACAAAAATCCCGAGCGCGGTCAGCAGCCCCAAGGTTACCGGGCGCCTCATCCGCCAACGGCATCCGCGCAGCGGCCGCAAATATCGGGATGCGCCGGATTGCTGCCGATATCGGGCAGGACCATCCAGCAACGGCCGCATTTCCGGCCTTCCGCCCGTTGCGGTACCACCGCGACCCCGGCCACCTCCTCAAGTCTGAAAGCCGCGTCCGGTGCGGGTTCGGTGACAAGCCGGGCTGCCGATGTGATGGCGATTTCATCAAGATCGACGCCTGCCATGGCGGCGGCGAGATCGGGATCGCTGATATGTATCCGGGGCGCGGCCTCAAGGCTTGACCCGATGCGCTTCTCGCGTCGCTCAAGCTCCAGCGCGCCGGTGACGACCCGCCGCACCATGCGGATTTTCGCCCATTTCGCGGCCAGCTTTTCATCACACCATTCAGCAGGAATTTCAGGGAACTGGCGCAGATGCACGCTTTCGGTCTCGCCTGGAAAACGGGTCAGCCATACCTCTTCCATGGTGAAGCTGAGCACCGGGGCGAACCAGGCGGTCAGGCACGAAAACAGCTCGTCAAGCACGGCGCGTGTCGCGCGCCGGCGCGGTGCGGTCGCTGCGTCGCAATACAGTGCATCCTTGCGGATATCGAAATAGAATGCCGACAGATCGACCGTGCAGAAATTGAACAATGCATTGAAGGCACGGTTGAAATCGTAATCGTGATATGCCTCGCGCACCACCCGGTCGAGGCTGTGAAGCCGGTGCAGGACCCAGCGTTCAAGCTCGGGCATGTCGTGATAATTCAGCGGCGTATCGGCGGTGACATCCGACAGATTGCCAAGCAGGAAGCGCATCGTGTTGCGCAGCTTGCGATAGGCATCGGTGCTTGTCTTGATAAGTTCCTGACTGATCCGCATATCGTCGACATAGTCGATGCTGGCGGTCATCAGCCGCAGGATTTCCGCGCCGCTCTGTTCGATGACCTTTTGCGGCAGGATCGCATTGCCAAGTGATTTCGACATCTTGCGCCCGTCATCGGCCAGCACGAAACCATGGGTCAGCACCGCCTTGTAAGGGGCGTGGCCACGGGTGCCGCAGCTTTCGAGCAGCGAGGAATGGAACCAGCCGCGATGCTGATCGGATCCTTCGAGATAGAGATCGGCGGGCGAATGCAGATCAGGCCGGTTTTCAAGCACAAAGGCGTGGGTCGACCCCGAATCGAACCAGACATCCAGGATATCGCTGACCATCTCGTAATCGTCGGCGTCATAGGCGTCGCCCAGAAAGCTTGCCGCGTCGCGGGTGAACCAGGCATCGCAGCCTTCTTCGGTGATGGCTGTGGCGATGCGTTCATTAACCTGCGCGTCGCGCAGCAATTCGCCGCTTTTGCGGTGCACGAAACAGGTCAGCGGCACGCCCCAGGCGCGCTGCCGCGACAGCACCCAGTCGGGGCGGTTCTCGATCATGCCGCGAATGCGGGCGCGGCCGCGCCCGGGCACCCATTGCACCTCGTCGATCGCCGCCAGCGCCTTGTCGCGCAGATCGTTCGTTTCCATCGACACGAACCATTGCGGCGTGTTGCGGAAGATGAGCGGTGCCTTTGAGCGCCAGGAGCAGGGATATTGATGTTCCAGCTTGCCATTGGCGAGCAGCCGCCCCGCCGCGCGCAGGGCCGCCATGACCGCCTCATCCGCATCGCCGCGTTTGCCATTGGGTTTGAGCACCCGCTTGCCCGCAAAGAGCGGCACCGTGTCCAGATAGACACTGTCCTCATCGATGGTGAAGGCGGGTTCGATGCCGTGGCGCATGCCCAGCTCGAAATCGTCGGTGCCGTGGCCGGGCGCGATATGCACAAAGCCGGTACCGGTTTCATCGGTCACGAAATCCCCCGGCAGCAGCGGCACCGCATGGCGATACCCCGCATCATGCAGCGGATGGTCGCAAACGGTCTGCGCAAGTGTGGCGATCGGGATATCAGCGAGCCGCCGCCATTCCGCTATCCCGGCATCGTGTTCGACCTGCGCGGCAAGCGGGTCGGCGATGACAAGCTTCTCGCCGGTGGCCGCGACCTCGTAGAGGCCATAGGAAATCTTTTCGGAATAGGCGATGGCGCGGTTGCCCGGCATCGTCCAGGGGGTTGTCGTCCAGATGACGATGAAGGCGTCCTTCAACTGATCGGTAGCGGGGTCGCCGGAAATGCTGCGGATCGGAAATTTCACCCAGATCGTGTTGGAGACATGATCGTGATATTCAACTTCCGCTTCGGCAAGTGCGGTGCGTTCGACGACCGACCACATCACCGGTTTGGAGCCGCGGTAAAGCCCCCCATTCATCACGAATTTCAGGAATTCGCGGACGATCTGGGCCTCCGCGTCGAAAGCCATGGTGGTATAGGGATTGTCCCAGTCGCCCAGCACGCCGAGCCGCTTGAACTGCTCGCGCTGCACATCGATCCAGTGGGCGGCGAATTCGCGGCATTCGCGGCGAAATTCGACGATCGGCACCTCGTCCTTGTTCTTGCCGGCCTTGCGGTATTTTTCCTCGATCATCCATTCGATCGGCAGGCCATGACAGTCCCAGCCCGGCACATACACGGCGCGCGCACCCATCATATGGCGCGAGCGGTTGATGATATCCTTGAGGATCTTGTTCAGCGCGTGCCCCATGTGAATGTCGCCATTCGCATAAGGTGGTCCGTCATGCAGGATGAAATCGGGCCTGTCCTTGGCGTCCTCCAGCATCCGCGCGCGCAGTCCCATCGCTTCCCAGCGGGCGAGGAATTCAGGCTCGCGCTTGGGCAGGCCGGCGCGCATCGGGAAGTCGGTCTTGGGCAGGAATAAGGTGTCTTTATAGTCGCGGGTCGCGTCTGAATCGCTGGGGGGCATATCGCTGCGGCTTTCTGTCCGGAGGTGTGTCAGTGGATGAAGGACGGCATAAGCATGTCTCCCGGCCGCCCGCCTGATCTAGAAGCAGGAGACCGGGCCGATAATTCGCCCGCCGCGAATAGCACTGTCTATCGTGAAATGCCGCATGGGCGCGGTTTTATCAGCCCCCGCGCGACAAATCCAGTCATGTAATTGCATGATGGTCGGCTGCTGCATGCGGTGTCACCGTTCCCCGGCGGGCCGAATTACAGCTGTGTCAGCCGGCCGTAAAGATCGGGTCTGCGGTCACGGAAGACGCCCCATTCGCGCCGTTGTGCGGCGATCGCGCCGAGGTCGAATTCGGCAAGCAGCACGGCCTCCCCCGACCGTTCGGCCCGGGCGATGATCGCGCCGGTCTGGTCTGCGATAAACGAGCTGCCATAGAAGGTGACGGTGGCGGTTTCGCCGACCTCCTCGCCAAACCGGTTGGCGGCGATCAGCGGCATGATATTGGCCGCCGCATGGCCCTGCATCACCCGCTGCCAATGGCCGCTGGAATCAAGCTCGGGATCATGCGGTTCCGATCCGATCGCGGTCGGGTAGCACAGCAGTTCGGCCCCTTCGAGCGCCATGACCCGGGCGGCTTCGGGAAACCACTGATCCCAGCAGATCGCCGCCCCGATCGTACCAACCGCGCTGCGGACCGCCTGAAACCCGGTATCGCCGGGCGAAAAGTAATATTTCTCGCAATAGCCCGGCCCGTCGGGAATATGCGCCTTGCGGTAGATTGTCAGCAGGCTGCCATCGGTATCGAGCAGGGCGAGGCTGTTGAACCGGACCTGGCCGGCCTGCTCGAAAAAGCTGATCGGCAGCATTACCGACAGCTCCTTGGCGATGGCGCGGAAATGGCTGATTGCGGGGCTGTCCGCAGCCTTTGTCGCCAGGCCAAGATGTGCCGGCGCCATATCCTTGCAGAAATAGGGCGTTTCGAACAATTCGGGCAGCAGAATGAGCCGCGCGCCTTGCGCGGCGGCCTGGCGGACCAGCCGTTCGGCGGTGGCGATATTGTCGCGGCGGTCGGGGCCGCAGGCCATCTGGATGGCGGCGGCGATCAGCGGCTGTTGCATGTTTCTTCCTTCACGGCGCGCCTTGTCACGATCGGGCGGTCAAGGGCGGCCTGCCGTGGATGTCAGGGGCCAATCTTATTTGCCTGCGGTTAACCATATATCAAGGCCGCGCGGAAAAAATGAGACCCGTGCGCGGGCGATGGGGAAACGGCCAGCCTGTGTTCTTTACTGCGTTGTGGTCGGGCTGGGAAAGGCTTTCATGAACCCTTTGTCGAATATTCTTGCTGTTGGATCCTATGCCATTGTGGCGGGCGCATTGGCGATTGTCCTGCCGGCAGGTCTGGGGCTGGGCGGGGGCGCGGCGGTGCTTGTGGGGATCGGCTTTTTTGTCGTCGCTGGGCTGGCCCACTGGCAATTGCTGCGCGGTCGGGAGCTGTTGCGGCTGCAAAACGATGTTGTCGAATTGTCCGTGCTTGAGCAGCAATTGCGCGATGAGCTTGCGGCGTCGTCGGAGCGGCTGCGGATGCTGGCCAAATCGGTGAGCGCACTGGATGTGGTGACCAACCGCGAAGTGCTGGCGGAAATGCGGGTGCTGGAGGACATGCTGCTTAAAATGGAGCGGCGCCGGCAGAACGCCGAGACACGCGCGGTGGAAAATCCGGGCCCCTCATCAGGTCAGTTCCTGTCGCCGCCGGCAGCGGCGCCCGCTGCGATCAGTTCCACCGTGCCCTTGCAGACCGTCAGTGCCGCGCTGGAGGAGAACCGCGTCGATCTTTACCTGCAGCCGATCGTCAGCCTGCCGCAACGCAAGACACGTTTCTTTGAGGGATATTCGCGGTTGCGTGATGCGGAAGGGCAGGTGATCGAACCGGCGCAATATCTGTCGATTGCCGAACAGGCGGGGCTGATCTCGACCATCGACAATCTGCTGCTGCTGCGCTGCGTGCAGCTTATCCGGCGGCTGCATCACCGCAATCGCAGTGCCGTCATTTTCTGCAATATCTCCGCGCATTCGCTGCGGGATGAGGATTTCTTCCCGCAATTTGTCGATTTCATGGAGCAGAACAGCGATCTCGCCGGCTCGCTGATCTTCGAGTTTTCGCAGGAAACGGTGCGCAGCAATGGCGAACAGGAATGGGCGCAGCTTGCCCGGCTTGCGGCGCGCGATTATCGCTTCTCGATCGACCGGGTCGCGGATCTGACCATGTCGTTCGACGAGCTGGCGGCGCGTAACTTCACATTTATCAAACTGTCGGCCGACAGCCTGTCGAGCCGGGTCGACGAGCTTGGGGCGACACTGCAATCAAGCGATCTCAAGCGCGTTCTGCGCGCCCATGGTATCGATCTGATCGCCGAAAAGATCGAGGATGAGGCGATGATGGTCGAGTTGCTGGATTTCGAGCTTGATTACGGGCAGGGCTTCCTGTTCGGCGAGCCGCGGCGCAGCCGGGGACCGGAGGAAATGTCGCGCGAGGGCGCCAAGACCGCACGGCACGCCCTGGCCGGCTGAACCGCGCGCCCGAAGGGGCGGACGAGCGGTTCTTGTTTCGGCAATGTCGTGATTGACGGCGCTGGGCCGGGCGCGCTATTCCCCGCAAATGTCTGATCGCACTGAAGCGCAACCTGCCGACCCGGACCGCATTCGTCGGATCGGCGGCATATCCGAAATTGCCGATCCCTATGATGTGCTGATCTGCGACGTCTGGGGTGTGCTGCATGACGGCACGGTCGCCTATCGCGGCGCGGGGGAGGCGTTGCGCGCCTGGCGCGCCGCGGGCAAGCGGGTCATCCTGCTGTCGAATGCGCCGCGGCCCGGTGCCTCGGTTGCAGAGCAGCTTCTGCGCTATGGCTATCAGGCGGGGCCGGAAGGGCATTATGACCAGATCCTGACATCGGGGGATGCCACCCGCGCGGCGATTGCCGGCGGGTCTTACGGGCAAAAGCTGTTGCATCTGGGGCCTGAACGCGATGCGCCCCTGATTGAGGGGCTGCCGGTCAGCTTGGGATCGCTCGATGACTGCGAATTCGTACTGTGCAGCGGTCTTTATGATGATGAGCGCGAAACCGTCACCGATTATGAGGACCGGCTGCAAGCCATGGCCAGGCGCGGGCTGACCATGTTGTGCGCCAATCCCGACATAACGGTCATGCGCGGCAGCAAAACCATTTATTGCGCGGGGGCGCTGGCGGCACGCTATCGGGAATTGGGGGGCGAGGTGGTGTATTTCGGCAAACCGCATCCGCCTGTTTATGCGCAATGCCGCGCATTGGCCCGGACACTGATGTCCGCGCCGGGGGATAAGCAGACGCCAACGCCGCGCCTGCTGGTTATCGGCGACGGTCTGCATACCGATATCACCGGTGCGCAACGCGCCGCGATCGATAGTGTGCTGGTGTTGGGGGGCATCCATGCGGATGCGCTCGGCTTTGCCGACGGGGTGGATATGGCGGCTGTCGACCCGGTGGCCCTGCGTCAGGTTTGTGCCCGGGCGGGTGCGATCCCCGATGCGATCATCGGCCGCTTTGTCTGGTAAAACCATCAGGTGATGGTGTGTCCGTTTTGGTCAGCGGCGAATTGCCTGTCGCCGCTTCCCCCCTTGTTCGAATTTTGTGGCCCGCTTGCCCGGCGTCAGTTGAACAGCATGTCGATGTCTTCTTGACTGACCTCGCCATCAGCCGACATATCGCCAGCCTCATCCGAGGCGCTTGCCGCCTTCTTTGCGGGTGGGTCATCCTCAGGGGCGGTATCCGCCACAGTCCTGGCAGGCTGTTTCGGTGCGCTGGCCTGACTGTGGCCCTGATCGTCACCGGTACCATCGAGAAGCGCATCGATTTCGGCCTGACCCTTGGCATCTTTCTTGAGTTGCGGTCCGTTCAGCATCAATTCGCGTTTGCGTTTTTCCGCTTCCGTCTCCTCCTGCTCGGCGATTTCCACGGGGCCGTCCATCTTTGAAATCAATTGCGACAGGCCGGCCAGCCGGTTTTCGATATAGGTAAAGGTCTCGACCACCTTGCTGATGCGCTGGCCGGTAATATCCTGAAAAGAACAGGCTTCGAATATCTGCATGACGGCACTGTCGACGAGCGTCTGAAATGCCGCCGAATCCTCATGGTCGGCGCCCATGATTTCTTCCGCGGCCGTCATGATCGTATTGGTTGCCTCTTCGGTCGCCTCGACAATGGCTTCCAGTTCCTCCCCGGCACGGGGGATATGTTCCTCATTGATATTGTCAGGCGCGATGGCAGCAATATCCTTGCGCGCCTTTTCCATATAGTCGGACAGTTCGGTGAATTCCGAATAGATGCGGGTATCGATCGAGCCGAAATAGGCCTGCATCGTTGAAATCAGAATCCCTGTTACCGATGCCACATCGACCAGGGAAATGCTGCGCTCATCGCGTGTGCGCAGCAAATTCACCAATTCGTCGATGCGCCTTGGCAATTCCGCCGTATTCATAATTTTCGCCTCTTCGTCTGTCGCGATTGGCGTCAAAACTCACCTATCACAGATTGCATCTTGCCCTTGAGTGTGGCTGCGTTGAAGGGCTTGACGATATAGTTGTTGACGCCCGCTTTCTTGGCGGCAATCACATTTTCGGTTTTGGATTCCGCTGTGACCATGATGAAGGGCGTGCTTTTCAGCTTTTCATCTGCGCGCACTTCCTTGAGCAGCTCGTAGCCGGTCATCGGTTCCATGTTCCAGTCGGAGATAACCAGCCCATACTGCTTCATCCGCAGTTTCGACAGCGCGGCCGCCCCGTCTTCGGCCTCGTCGACGTTCTGAAAGCCAAGCTGCTTGAGCAGATTGCGTATGATTCGGATCATTGTCTTGTAGTCGTCGACCACAAGCACCGGCATTGTCATGTCCACGGCCATAATATCTGTTCCTCAACTTAAGGACGTTGTATCTCACAAGCCCCGGCGTGCCATAGGTCGTGCTTCCGGTGCCATCGCGTGTCAAAATAACGCTGTTTTTTTGAAAAAAATGTTAACCGGGGATGCGATTTATGCCGTGGCGAAATCAGCGCGGTCGGGCAATGCTTGAGCGGCGGGCCGAGGTTGTCTAGATTGCAACGCGCTAAAATGAACTTCGCCATCGCCACATTGCGGCAAAAGCCGCCGGTGGCCGTCACACAATTCAGGGTCAGGGGCTGTCTGTCCGTCTATGCGCCTTATTCGCGATATTGCAGAACTGCCTGACGATTGCCGTGGTGCGGTCATCGCCATCGGAAATTTCGACGGGGTGCATCTGGGGCACCGGGCGGTGCTGGGGCAAAGCGCGGCGATCGCCGATGCCGAGGGGCGCAAGCTCGGCGCGCTTGTGTTCGAGCCGCATCCGCGCGAATTTTTTCAGCCCGATGCGCCGCGTTTCCGGCTGACCCCGCTGCGCGCGAAGGTCCGGCTGCTTGAGGCGCTTGATATCGATCTGCTTTATGTCGAACGCTTCGATGCCGCACTGGCGGCGCAACCGGCTGAGGATTACATCCGCACCGTTCTTGTCGAGGGGCTGCGGGTCGCGCATGTGGTGGTCGGTTACGATTTCCGCTTCGGTCGGGGGCGAACAGGCGATGCGGCGCTTTTGCGCAGATTTGGCAAAAAGCACGGTTTCGGCGTCAGCGAGGTGGCGGCGGTCAATACCACCGCCGACGGGGAGCCTTATTCCTCCACCCTGATTCGCACGCATCTGCGCGAGGGGCGACCGGGTCGGGCCGCGGAATTGCTTGGCCATTGGTGGAGCGTTGAAAGCCATGTCATCACCGGTGATCAGCGCGGGCGCACAATCGGTTTTCCGACCGCCAATCTGCGGCTTGACGATTGTCTCGAGCCGCGCCACGGGGTTTATGCCGTGCGCGCACAGATTCTGGAAGGCGAGGATGCGGGGCTTTATGACGGGGTTGCCAATCTGGGATTGCGGCCGACCTTCGACAAGCAGGAAGTCATGCTTGAGGTCAATCTGTTCGACTATAAGGGGGATCTTTACGGGCGGTTGATGCGCGTCAGCTTTGTCGACTTCCTGCGGCCCGAGCAGAAATTTGACGGGCTCGACAGCCTGAAGGCGCAGATTGCCCGCGATTCGGAGGATGCGCGCCGGATCCTGCGTGAACCGGACCGGGCAGCGGACCGGTTTACCATCACCCCTTTGCGGTGACCGCGCGGCGTTGAACAGGCGCCTGGGCCCGTCTTTCACGGGCACGTAAAGTTCAGCCTGCCGGCGCGCCCGGATCGGCAAGCAGCCGGTCGACCAGCGCCTCGCAGCGGCTGCGTTCGGGGGCCATGAACTGCATCATCCGCACGATATAGGGATCGCCGCTGAAAAAGATCTCGTAATGTTCCTGGCGGCTGCCGAACTGTGTCGCCACAGCGTCCCAGGCGAGTTTCTGGATCTGTACCTTCTGTTCCGCCGCTATGTCGGGGCCTTGCACGTAAGCTTCGAGCGTATCCTTGAGTTCGGACCGGGCGAAATCGGCTTCTGTCGGGGTCATGACAATCCCGCTTGAGCCGATGCGGCGGATCACATCGCAGACCTGCGTGTTGACGTGGGGGAAGAATTGCCGCATCGCCGCGCCGCCGACGAAACTTTCAAACGGATGCACGCCGGGTTTGATATCAAGGCTGGTTGAGGCATCCACCGCATCGCCGGTGATCGCGGCGGTCGCCGCCGCGCGGCGCAAAAGCTCATTGCCGGTGGCGACCACGATCCCTTCGGCGATCTGGATATAGCCGACAAGCTCGCCCAGCATTTCCTGATAGCGGGGCATCCTGTCGCGTCCGTTGACCGCGGCAAGCTTGCAGGCAAGCCCGGTCATGAAGCGCAGCTTTTCGGTGCCCCGAATAGCCGCCTGCAGCCCCACATGCCCGGGAAAGGAGACGATCATCGTGTTGTAGGCCTGAATATCGCCGGCAACAAAGACCCGCTCCCAGGGGATCAGCACATTGTCGAATACCGCGATCGCATCGCCCTCATCGAACCGGCGCGACAGGGGGCGGTCGAAATGGCTGCGCTCGAGGTCATAGGGTTCGCGTGCGATGAAGCTCAAGCCTTCCGCCGCCATCGGCGTCGCGAAGGCAACCGCATAGGCTTCCTCCCCGGCCGCGCGGGGCAGGAACGGGCCGACCAGCAATTCGTCACTGATCGGTGCCAGCGTCGACAGCATGCGCGCACCCGACACAATGATGCCGGCATCACTTTCACGTACGATATGCAGGCCCTGCTGCGCATCCGGGCCCTTGCCGCGATCGACATGCGGGTCAAGCAGGGTATGGGTCATGCACACATCATTGTCGCGGCAATAGGCATAGTAGTTGGCGGCGTTTTCGGCGAATTTCTTGTCTTTCGCGCCCAACACATGCGGCACGGCGGCCATGTCGGTGACCCAGGCATTGAGAAAATCGGGCAGCCGCCCCATCAGCCCGTAAGTCTGTTCGCAGCGCAGCCGTTCCCCCACGATCCGCTGCTCAAGACTGTCGCGGTCACGCGCGAACAGGAAGGAATTGCTGACCGGCGCGCCGTCACGGGGGGATGCGAATGTCAGCTTGTCGGCAAATGCGGCGTCATGGTGCCGGTCGTAATGGCGCGCCAGTTCGCGCACCACGCCGCGATAGCCATGATAGTCGGTCACATCGCGGACAAGATCCCCGTTCACATAGATGCGGCGGCCATCCCGCAACCCTTCGATATATTGCTGACCCGTGCGTGCGCCCATGCCGGCTGCCTCCCCTGCTGCGGTTTTTGCGGGAGTCTAACCGATAATCGGGCGGGTGACATAAAATTGCACTGTCACGGGCGAAGCGTGTCTGCGCTATAGTAACGTGCATATTCGCGCAATATTTGTAAGGCGCGACATTTACGGGGAGATACGCATGTCATTGACGATTTACGGGGTGTCGGCATCACGCGCTATTCGGACACTGTGGGCGGCCGAGGAACTTGGCCTCGACTATAAGCATGAGCCGGTGGATTTCACTGGCGGATCGCGCAAACCGGAATTTCTGAAAATCAATCCCAACGGTCATATTCCCGCGATTGACGATGACGGGGTGGTGATCTGGGAATCGCTTGCCTGCAACCTTTATCTGGCGCGCAAGCATGGTGGCGGTTTGTGGCCCGGCAATATTGCCGATGAAGGGCGGGCCCTGCAATGGAGCTTCTGGGCGATGACGGAGGCTGAAAAACCGATTCTGACGCTTCTGCTGAACAAATTCATGCCTCAAGGCGGCCCGTCGGAAGCCGAGGTTGCTGCCGCGCGCGAGGAAGTCAACGCGCCGCTCGCGGTGCTCAACAATGCGCTTGCCGGGCGCGACTATCTGCTGGGCGGCGATTTCACGATTGCCGATCTGAATGTCGCTTCCGTGTTGCTGTGGGCGAATATGGCCGGGATCGATCTGTCCGGCTATCCCGATCTTGCCGGCTGGCTTGCCCGCTGTGCGGGTCGTCCCGCACTTGCGGCGGCGCAGGCGAAATAGCAAGGGCATCTGTTTGTTGGGGGCGGGGCTATCGCGCGGGACGTGTGTTGGCGCCCGCGCGTGGCCCGATGACAAACGCGCTCGTCGGGCCGCAACGGGCGAGCAGCCATAAAAGATCGCCCCGCCGGAGGGCGATGCAGCCTTCGGTCGGCGCGAAATTGCGGCGCGCCACATGCGCGAAGATCGCGCTGCCAAGCCCGGGCACGGGCGGCGTGTCATTATGTCCAAGCACCGCGATCAGATCGTATAGCGGGTCGGCGCGCCATAAATGTTCGGCGCGGCCGGCAAACGGAAATGCGACCGGCCGGTTATAGGCGGGATGGTCGGGATCATCGCACCAGCCATCGCGGCGGCGGATCGGACGGCATGGCAGGGCGGTCTGGGGGGCGGCCAGCCGGTCGGGGCGATACCAGACTTCGCGCAAGGCGAAACGGCCGCAAGGGGTGGCGCCGTCCCCTTCACGCTTTTGCAGGCGGAAGCCACCGCGCCCGCATGCGTAAGGCAGGCGGCGATGACCCGCGATCAGCGCGGTTGGTGTCACATATATTGATGTTATGCGCGGTTCGGGCATCGCGACAGGCTAGCGCGATTTGGCGGCGGCGGGAATCTGTAATGGTTTCAGGGGGTGGCGATGGCTTCGCCCCCGCGTTCCCCGCGCTGCGCTTCATATTGCCCGCGCTGCGCTTCATATTGATTGAAAGCCGCCTGCATGCGGATCAGCGCATCCTGATAACCGATCCGTGCGGCCGCGTCATACCGTTCCGAGTGCGGCGCACTGGCAGCCAGGGTGAGTGCGGGGGCGGGTTTCTCCTCGATCGGTGGGCGTGGCGGCGGCGGGGGGACCTTCTCCTCCCGCCCTTGCGGGTCGAGATGGGCGATGGCATCCGTCCCGCCCAGGGTACGGGCAAGCGCGTCAAAGGTCTGCTGGTCCATCGCGATCGGGCGCGCGCCTGTTGGCGCGGCGGCCAGCTGCCAGAGCGGTGGCCGGGTTTGTGCGCTGTCTGCAACCCCTTGTGATGCGTGGTGTTGCGGCTCATCATCGGTAGGACGCGCCGCCAGTTGCACTGCCGCGGCGGGTTGCGCGGTGTCGGTTTCTTCCCCGCCACCCAGGAAAGCGGTTGCGATATGCCCACCCAGATCGTCACCGGTGGCCCGTTCGATCAGGGCATTGGCGACCGAGGCGACGCCGCCGATCCAGCCGCCGAATAACGCGCCGCCGGCCACCCGCGACATCGGGTCGATTTCATCCCCTGTCAGCCGCCGATACAGGGTGGAAACAACCGGGATATGTTGCAGCGGGTTCAGCACATCGACGAGATCGCCAAACGAAAAGCCGCTACCGCCCGCATCGCTGTCGGTGCCTGTGCCGTTCTTGCCGCCGATAATATGCGGCCGGTCGATTTGCGCCGGTGCGTGATAGCCGCTTTGCCGGTCAACCGGAAAACCATTGAGCCCGTATTCGAACGACATCTGTTTGTCCCGTGCTGCTTTATTGAGATCTCCGCGGATCAGGAAGCAAGCAGCGGGCCAGATTCTCTGGGAAAAATTTTATATATATTTCAGGTGGTTATATTATCCCGCAACGCCCTATCGGGCGGTGGCGGGTAATCTTTGCCCTGTATGCGGGGCAGGCTTTGCCCGGGTGGCGGTCCGGCTTTTTTCGTGCTGTGGCGTTCTGCCGCAAGCAAATTTGATCCAGATCAATTTAATCGCCATGACCACGCATAGGATGAGCGTCAGGCAATCGCAGTTGAAGGAGAGTCCGATGACCGGTGGCGAAACGCTTTTTATGGCTTTGGGGACAGTCGGGGTTGCGGTCTATGTGGCAGTGCTGATGTGGCTGACGCTGACCTATCACGACAATATCACCGAAAGCTGACAAGCGGGCGGTTTGCACAAGCGGGTGATCGCATCTGTCTTTCGATGCGGTTCCAGACAGCATAGGCCAGGCCGGAGTTTCTCCCATGCTTGACTTATCGCTGCACAGGTAACCTCCAGTATCTCACTTTTCGGCAGGTTTTCCCATTCCCTGCCGAAATTCCGGTGGCCCGGCAACTTCCGTTCCTTTTCCTCGGTCGGGCCACCGGTTTTTTCTATTCTTTCGGCTTTACTTCCTCGACCGGGCCGCCGGCCTTTTTCCAGGCGGCGAAACCGCCCGCCATATGTGCGACCGGCGCAAGCCCCATATTATGGGCGGCAAGCCCGGCAAGCGCCGACCGCAACCCGCCCGCGCACATGAAGATGAACTTCTTGCCGGACTGGAACCGCTCCTTGGGATAAGGGCCATTGGGATCGATCCAGAATTCCAGCATGCCGCGCGGCACGTGATAGGCGTTCGGCACCCCGCCATCGCGCCAGATTTCGCGGATATCGCGGATATCGACGATTTCAACATTCGGATCGTCCTTCAACGCGACGACCTGTTCGGCGGACAGGGTTTCGATCACCTGTTCCGCTTGCTTGCACATGTCATAGACGCTTTTGATGGCCATCTTCAGACCTCCCTTACTTTCAGTTTCCAGCTATCACCATTGCGCACCACATGGGCGGCTGTCGGATCCATGAAATGGGCGGCCAGCATATAGCTATCCGTGTCGCAGAGTTTTTCCAGCGTCTTGCGCCGCGATGCCGATGACAGGGCGGTGTCGGTATCGACGCTTGTGCCCCAGTCCGGAAATGCCACCTGAATCGGATGATGGAAGCTGTCGCCGGTGAACAGCGCGCTGTCATTGCCGCTTTTGAGGTTGATGCTGACATGACCCGGTGTGTGGCCCGGTGTGGGTTCGAGCCAGATCCTGTCATCGATCGCGTGATCGGCGTTGACAAGATCGGCAAGCCCCGCATCGACAATCGGGATGACGCTATCCTCGAATGCCCCGTCCATTGCGTGATGCACCGGATTTTCCGCCCAATGATCATATTCTGTCTTGTGGAAAATATAGCGTGCGTTGGGGAATGTCGGTACCCAGCGCCCGTTTTCGAGCTGCGTGTTCCAGCCGACATGATCGACATGCAGATGCGTGCACATCACAAAGTCGATTTCTTCGGGTTTCGCGCCAAGTGCGGCGATTTTCGCCAGATAGTCCGTATTCATCATCGACCATTCGTCGAAAATCGTGCGTTCCTTGTGATTGCCCATACAGGTATCGATCAGGATATTGTGCTGCGGCGTGCGGATCAGATAGGTGTGCAGGCTTGCCTTCAGAAGACCGTCCGGCAGCTCGCCTTTCGGGGTCAGGAAGTGGGGTTCCATCCAGTCGCGCTGGGTTTCAAGCGCCTCCCACGAACCGGTGGGAAAGAAATCCCTCACATTGAAAAGCGGTCCGGTCCATTCGACGATGGTATCGACGGTGGTGTCGCCCAGTTGCAGTGTCTTCATCTTCCTCACCCTCCCTTATTTTGTTTTTGTTTTTTCGTGTTTGCCGCAAAGCTGCGCCGGTCTTGTCTGCTCAGGTGATCTAGCCGCGCAGCCCGTCTTTTGTTATCTGCGCGTCGGCTTCGTCGAGCGCCTTTTCCAGCCGGTCGAACAGCATGGTGATTTCCTCCTCGCTGATGATCAGCGGCGGGCAGATGGCCAGCACATCGCCGATTGCGCGCACGATCAGCCCGTTGGCCTGTGCCCGGGCCTGGCCGATTGCGCCCGCGCCGGCAGCCGGATCGAAGGAACGTTTGCTGTTCTTGTCGGCGACAAGCTCGACCGCGCCGATCAGCCCGGTGCCGCGTGCCTCGCCCACCAGCGGGTGGTCGCCCAATGCCTTCAGGCGCTTCTGGAACAGGGGTGCCATGCCGCGTACCCGGTTGACGATATCGAGCCGGTCGTACATTTCCAATGTCTTCAATGCGACAGCGCAGCCCAGCGGATGCCCGGTATAGGTATAGCCATGGCCGAAATTGCCGTTGCGCCGGCTGCCTTCCGCCAGCGCCTCGTCCATGAAGTCGGGCAGGATAACCGCACCGATCGGCACATAGGCAGAGGACAGGGCCTTGGCGATGGACATGGAGGTCGGCGCCATGCCGAAGGTTTCGGCCCCAAACATATTGCCGGTGCGGGCAAAGCCGCAAATCACCTCGTCATCAATGAACAAGATGTCATATTTGGCCAGCACCGCCTGGATTTTTTCGAAATAGGTCGCGGGCGGCAGGATCACCCCGCCCGCTCCCATGATCGGCTCGGCGATGAAGGCGGCGATGGTGTCGGGATCCTCCCGCTCGATCATCGCTTCGAGATTGGCGGCAAGCCGGCTTGCGAATTCCTCCTCGGTCTCACCCGGTTCGGCAAGGCGGTAATGATGCGGGCAGTCTGTGTGCAGAATACCCTGAATAGGCAAATCCCAGTCCGCATGCAGATGCGGCAGCCCGGTCAGGCTGGCGCTGGCGACCGTGACCCCGTGATAGGCCTTGATGCGGCTGATGATCTTCTTCTTCTTGGGGCGGCCGATGACATTGTTGTAATACCAGATCAGCTTGATCTGCGTATCATTGGCTTCCGAGCCCGAGCAGGTGAACGATACCTTGCCTGCATTGAACGGCATCATCGCCTTGAGCTTTTCGGCAAGCGCGATCGAGCTTTCATGCCCCTTGCCCGAAAACACATGATAATAGGGCAGCTTTTCCATCTGCGCGGTGGCGGCGGCGATCAGCTCTTTCTCGTGAAAGCCAAGTGCGGTGCACCAGAGCCCGGCCATCCCCTCGATATAGCTGTTGCCCTCGCCATCGAACACATAGACGCCTTCGCCCCGGTCGATCAGGAACGGCCCCGATTTCGGCAGGGTGGCAAGATTGGTGTAAGGGTGCAGCACGCTTTCGACATCGCGCGCTTCGAGGCTGTTGGGCTTGATCGGCATGGGGCGGTTTACTCCGGGAATTGATTGTCCCGACAGATTAACCGCAAAGGGTGTGTGGCTGTCAAAGTAACTCGCGCATCAGCCTGTCACGGCCCGGCAGGCGTGGCTTTGGCGGTGGCGGTAAGTTGGATGATGTCAGCTGCCGATCATTCAGGGTGGCGGCGGCCCACCATCAAATTACAGGCGCGGAGTGTCAGCCCCAACAACCAATCGGACAGAAAACCAGCAGGCAGGCTGCAGGGGATGCCGGCAACAGCAATGATGGGGGGGTGAAACCCGGCGGATGCGGAAGGGAGCCGAGGGGTTAACCTGTTAACCCTGGCGCGCCTTGAACCGGCGATTGGTCTTGTTGATCACATAGACGCGGCCCTTGC
>OBJS01000140.1_pt1 | contig 23960 bp, 21 predicted proteins | sample 1519851 | NCBI WGS metagenome assembly OBJS01 (sample SAMN03019806, study PRJEB22545) | beach sand metagenome | biome: beach; feature: sea beach; material: beach sand | place: USA: Municipal Pensacola Beach, FL | collected 2010-10-20 | depth 25-47 cm m
CGGGGGCGGCGCCGATGACCGCCGACGCGCTGTCCGGGTTGCGCGATATTCATCTGCCGGAGACGCCGATCGGCTGGTGGCCGCCTGCACCCGGTTGGTGGATCGTCCTCGGCATCAGCCTCCTCGGCTGCTTTCTGGTTTACAGAAGGTGGTCGCGGGCGCGAAGAGCGCGCTATTTCCACCGGGAAGCTCGGCGGTTGTCGCGCCAGTATCTCGCACAATACCGCGCGACGCAGAATAGCGCTGATCTACTCCAGCATCTGTTTGCGGTGATGCGACGTGTCGGTGGTACAACCGATGCGCAAAGCCCATTGAAGTCCGCAAGCGCACGTGACCTGGCCGAACAACTGCGCGCCGCCTTGACTGAGAAAAACGCCGATCTTGCCGATCAGATTAAAACTGTCGCCGTCGAGGAAATCCTCTACGATAAAGCGCGTCAAAGCTTATCCGGCAAGCAGGTCGAGGCGCTGGCGGCCGGCCTCAATGCGTGGCTGAAACAGGCGGCACGCTCGTGCTAACTCTGGTGTGGCCGTGGTTGTTGCTGGCATTGCCGCTACCCTGGTTATATCGTTTATGGCGACGTCCCCGGCAAACACAGCGACCGGCACTACTCGCCCCGGGCTTGACGCGTCTCGCGCTCGACAACGAATCGGACGACACGCGCAAGCCCAGCGCACGGCAATTAATAACGTGGGTTCTCCTGACCCTGGTATGGGCCTCCTGTCTGTTGGCTGCCAGTCGGCCTCAGTGGCTGGGCCAAGCGCAGACACTTCCCGCCACCGGCCGCGACCTGCTGCTGGCCGTGGATATTTCGCCGAGCATGGAAGTCGAGGATATGACCTTCAACAGGCAGACGCTGAATCGCCTGCAAGCGGTAAAATCAGTAGTCGGTGAATTTGTCGAGCGGCGCGTTGGCGACCGTTTGGGCTTGATCCTGTTTGGCAATGAAGCGCACCTGCAGGCCCCACTGACCTTCGACCGAGTCACGGTGAACACCCTGCTACGCGAAGCTCTCATCGGCTTCGCCGGCGACGGCACGGCCGTTGGCGATGCTCTGGGGCTTGCCGTAAAACGCCTAGCCGACAGGCCGGAAAACGCACGTGTGGTGATTCTCTTGACCGACGGCGCCAACAATGCCGGCACCATCGAACCGCTGAAGGCCGCCGAACTCGCCTCGGGCTATGGCGTAAAAGTCTACACGATAGGCATCGGCGCCGATGAACTGGTACGAAACAGTCTCTTCGGACCACGACGCTTTAACCCGTCTAGAGATCTCGACGAGAAGACGCTAAAAACGATCGCCGAACTGACCGGCGGCAGATATTTTAGAGCGCGGGATCCCGAGGATCTGGCCGGAATTTACGCGACACTCGACGAACTCGAACCCGTTACTCAGGCGGAGGAAACTTTCCGACCAAGCCGCTCTCTTGCCCACTGGCCACTGGCACTTGCTCTCGTGGCCAGTTTTTGTCTGGCTGGTTTGCAAACCGGAACGTCTGACGATGGCTGAATTCCTGGCTGTTGCCGATAACTTTCATTTTCAGCGGCCGGGCTGGTTTTTCGCCCTGATGCCGGCACTGGCATTGGCCTTTTTGCTGCGTCGACCGGCGCCCTATCTGGGAACCTGGCAACGCGTCATCAATCCCGAACTACTGCCCTATCTGATGCGCGGCAAGCCGGCGAAAAGCTCCAGCTTCAGGATTCTACTGCCTGCGCTATTCTGGTTTCTGGCGGTATTCGGGCTGGCAGGGCCCAGTTGGCACGAGCAGCCAGCCAGTGTTTTCCAGCTACAGCGACCTTTAGTTATTCTGTTCGACCTGTCACCTTCGATGCTGGCACAAGATATCAAACCCGACCGTCTGACCCGGGCGCGCCTTAAATTAATCGAACTACTCGAACAACGGCGCGAAGGCACAACGGCACTGGTCGCCTATGCCGATGATGCCCATATCGTGACGCCATTGACGGACGATGTGTCGACTATCAAATCGCTGGCACTGGCGCTGCATCCGGACCTTATGCCGATTCCCGGCAGTAATCCCGTGCGCGCGGTCGCCGCCGCAGTTGATCTCATCGTCCAGGCGGGGCACGGACGGGGCGATATATTGCTGATTACCGACGGTATCGACCCCGGAGATAGCGCCGCAATCACGCGACAGTTGAGCGGCGGTACCGATCTGACGATTTCAGTTCTCGGCATTGGCAGCGAACGTGGCGCACCCATACCCACGGCCCGTGGCGGTTTCCTGCGGGACGGTCGGGGCGACATCATCATCGCTCAGCTGGCCCAGGACGCACTGCGCCAACTGGCGGAAAGAAATCAGGGGCTCTATTTTTTGTTTGACGCAACGGATAGCGACATCCGCTCGCTGCTCGAGCACTGGACACATGTCGGGGACGACAACAGCAAGGCTCTGGACCGCCGCTTCGATATCTGGCGGGACGAAGCACACTGGCTGGCATTACTGCTACTACCGCTATGCATTCTGGTATTTAGAAAAAATCTGGTTCTGTGTGTTGCCGCATTCGGTACCGTAACGTTTAGCGAAGTTAGTCCTGCCCTGGATTGGCATGACCTGTGGCAACGCGGTGACCAGCAGGGGATTCAAGCCTTTACAGAGAACGACATGGAAACCGCGCTCGACAAATTCGAAACCCCGAACTGGAAAGGCGCGGCGGCCTACAAGAGCCAGCAATACGATCTCGCCAAAGAAATATACAGCGAAGACCTGAGCGCGGGGGGGCGCTATAACCTGGGCAACACGCTGGCGCAAATCGGCGACTACGAAGGCGCGATCACGGCCTATGAAGCAGCGCTGGAACAGGACCCCAAGCTGGAGGATGCCCATGTAAACAAGCGTCTGATAGAAGATCTATTGGAACAGGCTCGCCGGCAAAACCCAGCGCAAAGCGAGTCCGGCCAGACGAGCAACGAAGACAATGATGCTGCAAATGCGCGCCAGGCTGATGGCGACGTCGACCCGAGGCAGCAGCATGCGGACAGCGGTGCCGATGCCGAAGACCCCTCCCCTAACAACGCCCAGCGGGCGGATGACAAACCGGAATATAATCCGCGCAAAGCCATGGATCAGCAAGCACCGCAAGAGGAATCTGAAGACAATCAATCGCGGGAGGCATCGCCCGAGCGGAGCGAGGCTGACGGCGGCGAAAAACATGAGGCTGGTGCCGATGTCGCCAAGACCAAAGATTCGCTCACGGATGACGATACCGGTAATCGCGCTGGACAGGCGCGAGACAAGGATGACGAACTACGAGACCAGCTCGAAGAAGAGCAACGCGCACGCGAAGCCTGGCTGCGACGCGTGCCGGATAACCCCGGCGGCTTACTACGGCGCAAATTCCAGTACGAAGCCTGGCTGCGATCCCGGGGCGGGCAACAGCAAGAACACAGGGATAACACCGCCCGACCGGACAGGGAGCGATGGTAATGCGCCGACTGACACTGGGAATCGCGTGTTTATTTATCGTGCTGGCTTTCGCAACCAAGCCGGCGAACGCTGCGCTGGACTCGCGCATCGACCGCCGCTCGATACAACTGGGCGAAACTATCGAACTCGACCTGGTTCTGGACCAGCAGGTGCTCTTTGACAGCCCGGATTTCCGCAGCCTGGAGTCGGATTTTGAAATTATTTCCCGCAACCGCAGCAGTCAGATTTCAATTGTCAATGGCAAGCAACAGGCCTTAACACAGTGGCGGCTGACCCTGAGTCCAAAGCGGACCGGGACACTGATCATACCCAGTTTCAACTTTGAGGGCGACGTCAGCAACGCGCTGGAAGTAACCGTCCTCGAGCCAGTCGCGAGTACCGATCCCGGCAAGCCGATTTTTACCGAGACCACGCTCGATAAAACGACCGTCTACGTTCAGGAACAGGTTATCCTGACACTGCGACTCTATACGCTCCTATCGCTGAACAACTATGCAACGAGCGAATTGAAAATACCCGATGCACAAGTCATTAGCCTCGGGGAAAACCAATACCATAAACTCGTTGCCGGAAAAAACTACACTGTGGTCGAAACCCGCTACGCGGTATTTCCCGAAAAAAGCGGGTTGATTCAAATTCCTGCGGTGCAGTACAGCGGCAATGTGCGAACCCGCTCTGGCACCGGCAGTTTGTGGTTAAGTAGAAATAATAAAAGGGTCTCCGTGCATAGCGAACAACAGGAGCTGAACGTACAGGGCAAACCTGAAGAGCTCGCCACGGAAACCTGGCTGCCGGCAAATTCATTATCGATAAGCGATCGCTGGAGTTCCGAGGAGGCACTAACCCTCGGCGAACCGGTGACAAGAACCATTACCCTTACCGGATCTGGCGTGACAGCAGCACAGTTTCCGCCCCTGTCCATGGCCAGCAACGAGGCTTTTAAAGTGTATCCCGACCAGCCACAACTGGAAAACAGCACCGGTGAAGACGGCGTTACCGGTACACGTATGCAGTCGATCGCGCTAGTGCCGCAAAAAGCCGGGACTTATACACTGCCATCTATCGTCGTCCATTGGTGGGATACCGTTTCAAACCAGCCCCAAAGCGCGATATTGCCCGCAAAAACCGTCCGCGTCTTGCCCGTGCCAGGAAAGACTTTACCCGACTCTGGCGAACACACCGAAACGGGGCAATCGACGCACTCATTCGATAGCAGTGGCGAGGGTATGGTTGTTGCTAAACCGAATGCACATGGCACCTGGATATTGGCGCTGGCCTTTAGCAACGGACTTGCATTAATTGCAGCGGGCGTTTTCGCCCGCCTCTGGTGGCGCCAGCGCCGCCCCAGGCTGGCATACGCCGACAGGGATAGGGATACGGCGGCGACCGATGCGTCGTTAAAGGAGCGATTTGAGGCAGTAAAAGATGCCGCAAACAGCAATGATCTGACCGGCCTGCGCGAAGCCGTCATTACCTGGGCCAGACTGTTTTGGCAGGACCACCGTATTCATACCCTCGATCACGTGGCACGCAATCTGGACAATCAGGAGATCAAGGCCATTTTTTCGGCTCTGGACAACAGCCTATACAGCGCCGTCCCGGAGATCATGGCCGCCGAAGATCTATCGCGCCTGGTGCGAAACCTCGAAACCGCGGCGCGCAGTCCGGCGCTATCCGACTCGCGCCAACGAGAACGTGACTTGACGACACTGCAACCGCTCTACCCCGGCTAGCAACAACACTACAGTTTTAGAAAAGAAGCTTGACAGAGAAATCACTAAAGGGAGAAAAGTCTGTGCAAATCTGGCACCAAGCCCCCGACCGGGATGCTATCCGAGAAGAACTCGCTACTGGCGCTGCCGGTCATATGGGCATCGAGTTTTGCGACATTGGCGACGACTATCTCTTGCTCGGAATGCAGGTGCGCGAGACAGCCCTGCAACCCTATGGCATCCTCCACGGCGGTGTTTCGTGTCTGTTGGCCGAAACAGTAGGCAGCCACGCCTCCGGCCTGTGTCTCGATCTGGAAAAGCACTACTGTGTCGGACTGGAGATAAACGCTAACCACATTCGCGCGGTGTCATCCGGCTGGGTCTACGGCAAAGCCCGTCCCCTACACCTGGGGCGATCAACTCACGTCTGGGATATCCGCATCAGCGATGAGCAGGATCGCACGGTTTGCGTGTCCCGCCTGACCATGTTGATCAAAAGTCGCTAGGCAGTCTCGAGTAGTCGGGGCCTCCCCTGCCCGAGCCATCGGCTCGAGCCGACAAAATCCGCGTCACCCCATACCTGTCAGAAATACCTATCAGAAAAATCATGGCGCCGGGTTGGAGTAACGGGCATGAATCGCCTCTATACCTTCCTCCACTTCTACTGGCAAGCGGCACTCGATACTCGCGATATTGGTCTTGAGTTGCTCCAGATTAGTCGCGCCAATGATATTACTGGTGACAAAAGGTCGGCTGTTGACGTAGGCCAGCGCCATCGTCGACGGGTCGAGATCGTGCTCGCGCGCCAATTCGATATATGATTCAGCAGCGGCCACCGCATAAGGACCGCTGTAGCGCTGAAAGCGCTTGAACAAAGTCAGGCGCGCACCTTCAGGTCGCGCACCACCCTTGTATTTGCCCGACAACATGGCCATCGCCAACGGGGAATAGGCCAACAAACCCACCTGCTCACGAATCGCCATTTCCGCCAGGCCCACCTCGAAGCTACGGTTCAGGAGGTTGTAGGGATTTTGAATACTGACGATGCGCTGCTGGTCTCCGACGTCGGCAGCGCGCAAATACTCCATGACGCCCCAGGGACTTTCGTTGCTTACACCAATACAGCGCACCAGCCCCTGCTTGACCAGGTCGGTCAGCGCCGCCAGCGTTTCGGCGATCGGTACGAGCCCCTCCTGTTCGCGATGGCGGTAGCCGAGCTGGCCAAAAAAGTTGGTGACACGTTCCGGCCAGTGCACCTGATACAGATCGATATAATCGGTTTGCAGGCGTTGCAGAGAGTCTCGAACAGCCTGCGCGATATGTTCCGGCGACAACCGCGGACCACCCCGAACGTGTTTCCAGTCGCCTTGCGCGTCGGACCGGCCAGAGACCTTGGTAGCGAGAATCACCTGATCGCGCTTACCGGAGCGGGATAACCAGGTGCCAATACATTCCTCGGTTTTCCCCTGAGTCTCTGCCCGCGGCGGCACCGGATACATCTCGGCTGTGTCGATGAAATTAACACCTTCGGCGATCGCGTAGTCGAGCTGCTGCAAGGCCTCATCCAGTGTGTTTTGCTCACCCCAGGTCATTGTACCCAGGCAAATCGCACTCACCTGTATATCTGTTCGCCCTAATTGTCGATATTCCATGAACTCTACCTCTTCGTTGCTCCGTCAGTTGTTGTGCGGATTATTGTGTTCTGGCATTTATTCTTGTTGGAGGCCCTGGTCAGGGGATGCTTGGTGAAACCGAATCTTTCGTGCTAGTTTAATAGCTGCTCCGCGTGGTCACCAGCGTGCCGAAGAATCACAGACTACAGCCAGCTCTGTAAAACATTCGCCGACGCCCGCGCCAGATTAACCAAGAGAGGCATTGAGAGGTACAAAGAATGAAGATAAGTGCAGACCAAATGGTTGAAAACGCGATGGCCGAAATCGTCACCATCGATCTGGAAGAAGCACAAAAGGCTATCGACGATGACAATTCAGTTATCGTCGACATCCGCGATATTCGCGAATTGCAAAGAGACGGCAAAATCCCCGGCGCCTTCCATGCGCCGCGTGGGATGCTCGAATTCTGGGTCGATCCAGATAACGAGTATCACCGGGATATTTTTTCTTCAGGAAAACGCTTCATTTTTTACTGCGCCAAGGGTGCGCGTTCAGCCCTGACCACACATACCCTGCAAAATATGGGCCTGGCGCCAATATGCCATATCGGCGGTGGATTTGAAGCCTGGCGCAAGGCGGAGTTGCCGATCGAGAATGTAGAAAAAAAATAAGCTGGAGTGGAGCCCGTGACGCCCATAAGCGGGTGACCAGCCGACTTATACATCTATGAAGGCCCCACTCACACTGATAAAAGCCTCGCTCCCGGATATCGGCAATGCCCTGCCCCTACTTCGCCGGAAAGCGCCGCGGTCTTTTCTTAGCCTATTACCGGATTGAACTGTGTGTGAACTCCTTGGCATGAGCGCCAGCGTGCCCACGGACATCTGTTTCAGCTTTACCGGTCTGATCCAGCGTGGGGGTAGCACGGGCCCACATCGCGACGGTTGGGGCATCGCTTTCTACGAAGGCAAGGGCTACCGATCGTTCCATGACCCGGGCGCCAGCGCCGATTCAGAGATCGCCCGCTTTATCCAAAATTACTCCATAAAAAGCACCAACGTCATTTGCCACATCCGCAAGGCAAACCGCGGGCGCGTGTGCCTGGAGAACACCCATCCCTTTGCCCGAGAATTGTGGGGGCAAACCTGGTCTTTTGCCCACAACGGGCAGCTCAAGGGTATTAAAAAGTGGCCGCTGACCTACTATCGTCCGGTTGGCACATCGGACAGTGAACACGCCTTCTGCTGGCTGCTCGATCAGATCAGACGACGCTACCCGGCACCGCCCTCTAGCCAGAAATCGCTGTGGCGTTTCGTGGAAAAGCAACTACGCCTCATCGACGATACAGGCGTCTTTAATGTTCTGCTAAGCGACTCGAAATCTCTGTATTGCTACTGCAGCACGCGCTTGTCATGGCTGACACGAAAGGCGCCCTTCGGTAATGCGCAACTGATAGATGCGGACTTGAGGGTGGATTTCTCGCGGGAAACGCAACCCGACGATATCGTGTCGGTTGTTGCCACACAGCCTCTCACCAGCGATGAACAGTGGCACGGCATGGAAAAAGGTCAGATGTCTGTCTTCCAAAATGGTGTCAGTAGTTACGAGAGCCTGCGATTGGCCACATCGCCTAGCGGTCGTAGTCGACAGCGCATCAAATCTTGCTAGACAAGCAGTACGAGAAATACTGCCAGCACAAAGGCCGTGAAGTGAACCGGCCTAAATATCGCTCAGACGAAAAGCGCTTCGAGCAGTTTTGTGACGTTCATTATCTTCGACCTGGGCGAAACTGGCAAAAGCCTCCTTGACTTCGGGAATATCCGATTCCTCAGCGGCTTCACGGTATAAGTCGACCAGATAATCATCCACTTCCAGCGCCACTTTGACAATGCTGTCTACATCGTTTAAATCCACACCGCGAACTTTGTCAATCAGCTCTTGCGGCTGCCATTGGGGCGCGTACTGCAGCCAGGTATCCATGATGCCGGGTCCAGCCTGTTTTTCGTATTGCTCCGTCGCCAGGGCAAGCTGTTTTTCGTGGCGATGCAAATAGTCGAGCATTAGCTGGGCCCGTTCGGAAGTGGTTAATTGTTCCAGCTCACCAAATTGCCGCGCCAGGGCAGTATGTAGATCCTTTACGGTGTTGAGTACGTCGGCAACTGTTTCAAAACGCATTGATATCTCCTCACGAGATCACAGCTTCACTCACCCCGGCCGGGGGCGCCCTGACCCCGATCAAAAAGCTGGTGGGTAGTATGGCGTGTCAAAGCAAAAAGCTTATCACGCCAGACTTTTGCTTACGATTTCATAGACGTCCTTCGACAAAGCAGGTTGACTGACTAAATGTGTTAACTGAGCACGCATCATCTCGCTGTAGTTACTGGGGAAGCGTCGCCACTTGGTTAATGGCGTCACCAGTCTGGCGGCAATTTGCGGGTTCAGTTGGTCGAGTTCAAGGATTACCTCTGCCAAAAAGACGTACCCAGCGCCGTCCTCGCGATGAAAATTAATGGCGTTGTTCGAGCAAAAAGCCCCGATCAGGGCGCGCACACGATTAGGGTTCCTGATATTAAAAGCCTCGTGATTCATCAGGTCTTTTATGCGGTCGAGGCCGCCCGGTAAAGCGCAACAAGCCTGGATTTGCAGCCATAAATCGACTGCGAGTGACTCACTTCGCCATTTTTTATAAAACTGATCGAGAGCATCGTCAGCCGCGCCTTCGCGCGTTGCGACTGCACTATTGACCAGGCTCGTCAAAGCCGCGCTCATATCCGTCATATTGGTGGCCTGTTGAAACTGGGACCTGGCCAGAGCCAGCCCCTGCGCGGCTTTGCCATGCATCAGGTAATGGAGCGCAATGTTTTTCAGACTACGTTGGCCTACCTGTAGACCAGTGGCCTGATAAGGCAATACGCTACGGTTTGCCTCATAAGTATTAAGAAACATGTCTCCCAGCGAACTGCCCAACTCCCGGAGGGCAAACTGGCGTGCGGTGTGAATCGCGTCAACAGCGATGACTTCGGAAATTTCCGCCAGGTAGTTTTCGCTGGGTAAATTCAACATCAACGCGACCATGGCCTTGTCTGTATCAATATCTTCGCGCGTCTCATTCAAAAGCGTGCGAAACGCCTCGACGATCATGTCATCGAGTACCAGCTGTTCGCGGCTCAAGTGGTTTTCCTGGAGTGAACGGAGCACACCGACGGCCAGTCGATTGCTGGCTTCCCAGCGATTGAAGCCATCGCTGTCGCGCGTCATCAGGTGTTTAAGCTCGTGCGGCTGATAACTATAGTGAAGCTTCACCGGGGCGGAAAGGCCGCGCAGCAAGGAGGGTATTGGCGGTTCTTCAACCTGTCGAAACGCAAAGGTATGTGATTTTTCTGTTATTTCGAGTAACAGCTCGGGTTCTCCGTCGGTAATGCCGTCAACAAACAGAGGCAGATCGCCATCCTGTCCGACCAGACCCATGCGAAGCGGAATGAGGAAAGGCTGTTTTTCCTTGTTTTCTGGGGTTTCCGGACAGGATTGTTCAATATCCAGCTCAAATGTCTTATTTGCCGCGTCGTAGCGCCCGGCGACGTGAAGTTGTGGCGTTCCCGCCTGACGATACCAGCGCGTGAACTGGGTAAAATCGCGGCCACTGACTTCCGACATACAGGCAATAAAGTCCTCGATAGTCACTGCCTGACCGTCGAAACGATTAAAGTACAAATCGCTGCCGGCCCTGAACGTCTCCGGCCCGAGCAAGGTATGGATCATGCGGACGACTTCGGCACCCTTTTCATAAACCGTCAGGGTATAAAAATTCGAGATCTCCATGTACGAAGCAGGCTGAACCGGGTGAGCCGTCGGCCCGGCGTCCTCGGCAAACTGCAGGGTTCGCAGGAGATTGACATCCTGAACCCGTTTTACGGTTCGGGAATCCATATCCGCAGAAAACTCAGCATCCCGAAAGACAGTGAAACCTTCTTTTAAGCTAAGCTGAAACCAGTCCCGGCACGTCACCCGGTTACCGCTCCAGTTGTGGAAATACTCGTGAGCAACCACCGCGGCGACCCGCTGAAACGCTGCGTCAGTAGTGATTTCGGGGTGCGCGAGAACGCAGGAAGTATTGAATATATTCAACCCCTTGTTTTCCATAGCACCCATATTGAAGTCGCTAACAGCGACGATCATAAAAATGTCCAGATCGTATTCTCTACCGTAAACGCGCTCATCCCAGGCCATGGCGTCTTTCAATGCGCCGATGGCATGTCTACATTTGTCGCTATCGCCATCGCGAACATACACTCGCAGGGCGATTTCTCTGCCGCTACATGTCGTGAAACTATCCTCGATACAATGCAGATCCCCGGCCACTGCGGCAAACAGATAAGCCGGTTTCATAAAGGGATCGTGCCAGGTGACATAGTGACGATTACCGTCGATTTCACCGCTGGCAACCGGGTTGCCGTTCGACAGCAAAACCGGATACCGGTCTTTGTCCGCCTCGAGCGTTGTCGTGAACTCGGCAAGCACATCGGGCCGATCGAGATAATAGGTGATTTTTCTGAAGCCCTCGGCCTCACATTGCGTGCAATACATGTCACTGGATTTATAGAGCCCTTCGAGCGTTGTGTTCTTCTCGGGTTCGATAACGACTCGAGTAGTCAATCTGAAGGTATCGGGGACAGAAAAAATGATTAGTCCGTCGTCGCGCAACTGGTAAGCGCGCTCATCCAGAGGCTCGTCATCAAGGCGTATTTCACGTAATACCAGGGCTTCGCCGTCCAGAACAAGATCCGAGTTTGCGCCGCATGCCTTATCCGCCCGACGTATATGCAAGGTTGCGGTGACCTCGGTCTGCCCTTCGCGCAGACTGATATAGAGCTCGGTTTTATCGATAAAAAATTCGGGCGGCTTATAGTCCTTTAACAGAATTGCACGGGGTTGGGCATCTTTTAGAGCCATATATAATTCTCCGACGGCGCTTTATATTTTGGCCGGTATTTGAGTATCCGCGGGCATCGTATATTTATATTCATGCTTGTCGTACAAACGACTGGCACGGTTTATATCCGATCACCTTAACCGGTGATTTTCGCGGCGGATCAGCCGGTTTGTCGTACTTCCACATGATAGCCCGCGTATTTGCGAACATTGAGGACACCAGTATCGAGCATTAGGTACTGTCCCTTGATACCCATGAGGTTACCCTCGATAAGCGGCGTTTTATCAAGGTTTAGACTGGAAACTTTTTCCGGGTAAGTCATTACAGGATAGTTGATGGACGTCGGCGTCTCGTCTGTCAGAGGGCGTATGGCTTGAATCCCGAAACGATCGGTCAGTTGTGCCAATTCATCCCGACAGGTATACAGGAGCTGGTCGCGCATATCGTTCAAGGCCACCGGTTCCGGTTCGCCCTTGAGCATTTTCCGCCAGTCGGTTTTATCCGACACATATTTGCCGAGTATGATTTCGGCCAGCCCAGCCTGATAACGGGTGGTCACCCGCAAAACGGGTAAGGCCTGGACCGCACCCTGATCTATCCAGCGCACCGGTAGTTGGGTAACACGGGTAATGCCTACTTTGAGGCCGGATGTGTTTGCCAGATACACGATATGATCCGTCATGCAGTGATTGGCGGCCCAATCCGGCTCTCGACAGCTACCCTGGTCAAAGTGGCATCTCTCGGGGCTGACGATACAGATATCGCATTGGGCAAGGCGCCTGACGCAGGGAAAGCAATATCCCTGATTAAAGCTTTTTTTCGTTTTGCGCCCGCAATGAACACAGCAAATTTCTCCGCTGTAGCGCAATTGGAGGCAGCTACCGAGTAACGTATTCAGCGACACCGTAGCCCGATCTGAACCGAGCATGTAATTGACCGGAATCGCCAAATCGACGCGCATTTTGCGCAGGTGTCCAGCGAACATAGGAAGCGCTACGCTTCGTCTCTGTTTGATGACATATCGACAACGTCGATCGACTGCGTCGTGGCGTCAGAAATTGAAGTGGGAACGGCAACAGTTGTTTCGCGCCGACAACCACGCCTCGCGTCCGCCACATAGCCCACTCGATCGGGTTCCCCTTTATTAAACGTGTCGTAAATGATGATTGCCTGTAAACAGTACGCTGTTTGGTCGGCGGTCAACGCCAGGCCGTTTGCCCACTTTCCAATTTCTACCGCGCGCAGGTGGCGAATGGAGCCCTGTGGGGTGATGAGCGTGCGAATGCGTTGGATATCAGTAAATTCCATGATGCTCCTGTGTGCAGCGGCCCGATTAGCTGACCGACTGATTTTTTCCAGCAAATGCGCCGAAAAACATTCCGATGAGTAAGCCGCTGATATGGGCTCCATTCGCCACCTGACCGGGTATTAGCTTGTCGATAACACCTAGCAAACCCAACACCAGGAGTCCGAGCATAATAGGAATAATCCCAGGCAATAGTTTTAACACCGGATGCGGTCTGCGTATATTTCTTACCCAGATGTAACCCAGGAGTCCGTAGACGACACCCGACAACCCGCCAAATATACCCGGACCGCCTGAAATGTACTGTCCGACGTTGGCTCCAACAGACAGACTGAGCAGAATAAAGAAATAGGCTCCGGGGCCTATCAGCCACTCGACCCGTCGTCCCAATTCCCACATCCACAAGCAATTAAAAATAACATGTACCAGACCGAAATGAAGGAATGTCGGAGTAATCAATCGCCACCACTCGCCACTCTCGATAAGGTCCTCGGCCGGCGCGAAGCGTATACCATCATTGACGAGGGTGAACGCCTGAAAAGTCAATACGGGTAAGAGCTGCTCGGCGATGAAGACTATCGAGGCGCCAACCAGGCCCAATACAATCCAAAGCAGCGTGATCGGTATTTGAACAATGCCGATTTTGGCGGCACCACCCTCCTGCAGGGCCTGAATTTTTGTCTGTAGGGCCAAAGTCCGTTCCAGTTGACTAATGGCGTTTTGTGCGGGAGTCACGTCTTCGGGGGAGGCCACCCAAAGAATACTGCCAGCATCCTCGCGGGTAATGCGATGGACGATACCCAGGCGATTGAGCGTCAAAACCAGCATGTCGAGATTAGTATCCGGCGCTAACACGGTGACCGCCGTCCAGTCTGCCGCCATTAAACGTCTTCTCTAGGTAGAATGCGTGCTCGTTCATCCATACGTGTGCCCCATCCGAGCTTGTTGCGACAGGTCGCGTAAAAGTTATGATCAAGCGGATGTATCAACTGTATGGGGCGTTCTTTTCGTCGAACCTCGATGATATCCCCGGGTTCAGTCGGATATTCAACCTGACCGTCGCAGGTGACACGCGGGTGAAGTTCGTTGCGTTGACCCACCAGAATTCTGAGGTGACTGTCGCCGCTAACCACTATCGGACGACTGCTCAGCGTATGCGCATTCATCGGGACCAGGACGATTGCATTGAGTTCCGGGTGCACAATCGGTCCGCCAGCTGACAGGGCGTAGGCGGTAGAGCCTGTCGGGCTCGAAATGATCAAGCCGTCGGAACGCTGGCTATAGACAAACTGGCCATCGATAGACAGTTCAAACTCCATCATACGCACTGATTTGCCCGGGTGAAGTACGACATCGTTGAGCGCGAGGCCCTGACTCAAAACGGTATTGTCACGTGTAATCGACATATCCATCAGGAAACGAAAAGTCGAACAATACTCGCCGGCTAGCACGCGACCAATACCATCTTCCATGTTTTCCGGTGGAATATCGGTCAGGAAGCCCAGGCGCCCACGATTCAGGCCGAGCAATGGCACATTCACGCCTGCCAGGGCTCGTGCTGCGCCGAGCATACTACCGTCACCACCGACAACGATGACGATATCAACCGTGCCTTCGACCGTGCTGCGACTGATGGTCTTAATGGATGTGTCGTTCAACAGTCGTGCGGTGACAGTTTCCGCATACACGATGCGACCATCTGCCTGCAAAAATTCGATCAGTCGCCGTACGCTGTCGATCACTTCGGGATGCGGCAGCCGCGCCACCACGCCGACGTTCTGGAAACGGTGCATTGCTAGTTTCCCGTGGATAAGAGCGCAGAATTATACACCGATGCCGCCTGTCGGCAGCGCGCGAAAAAACGCCATGCCCGAAAGCATTCCCGGAAGGCAACGAAACCCTGCCGCGAGAGTAACGCTATATAGGCCAGAAGAGTTACATTACTTTGCTTGGCGACTAATCAGTCCAGGCAGCAGCTTCGAAGTGTGTCCGAAAATGCATATTTAGTGCGTATTAACACTCTTTGCGTGAACAGACCCTAATACGCGTTGGGGTGGATAAATCCCTTATACAAAGTACAAAAGATGATTCGCAGATCGAGACCCAGACTCCAGTTGTCGATGTACCATAAATCATGCTCGACACGCTGTTTCATTTTCTCGAGCGTATCTGTTTCACCGCGAAAACCGTTAATTTGTGCCCACCCGGTTATTCCGGGACGAATTTTGTGGCGCCACATATAAGATTCGACCAGATCCTTATAGTATTCATTGTGCACCAAAGCATGGGGCCTAGGCCCGACGATGGACATCCGTCCCTGTATCACATTGTAAAACTGGGGCAACTCATCGAGACTGGTTCTGCGCAGGAAACGCCCTAACCAGGAAATGCGGTCGTCGTCGCGTGTCGCCTGGGTTACTTTGCCCTGTTCTTCGTGCACTTCCATGCTTCTGAATTTATACACTTTGATCTTTTTGCCGTTTATGCCCTGCCGATACTGCTTGAACAGAACCGGGCCCTTTGACGTCAATTTGATTGCAATGGCGATAAGAATACACACAGGAATAATCAAGATGCCGATAATCGACGCCAAAACGATGTCTTCAGACCTTTTGATCACCCGATTCATGCCATCCAGCGGGGTATAGCTGAGATCGATGGAATACATGGGTCCCATCTGGCTGATTCGGTGGCGCAACAGATTGTTCTCCGCCAACTGGGGCATGAACCTGATCTCAACCAGGGAGTGCCGCAAGGCATAGGATATATCCTCCAAACCTTTACTGTCCTGAAGCGGCGTTGTAATCCAGACTTCGTCAATACCGCCAGCATCGATCAGGGCCGGGAGGTCCTCAACTCGAAATTCGGCCGCATCCATAGCGATTGTTTCGCAGATACGGTAACCATCTATATCGCTCAAGTTATCGACCAAGTCTTCACTACCACTCTCTTTTCGTCCCACCGGACACTCGCGATACAGCAACAGCACATGGCGTAAAAAGCGTCCCGAAGCCCGGTAATGCCGCAACAGATAGTGGAAAAAAGCCCGAGCCAGCATCAACAGCAAGAAGGAAGAGACGATCCAGGTGGCAAGCCATACACGGGAATATCGCTCGGATATCTTGAGAAAAACCAGTAGCAGGGTAAAAAACCCGAAGGCGAGAAGATACCTCAACAATAGATCAACATATTGTTTTCTCAGGGGAATAGTATAAAAACCGGCGTAGGAATCGTCGACAATCAGGGCAAGCGCCGCCAACAGGACCGCCGAGGTAATCGCAAGATGATAGAAGTCGGGCACATCAAAGTTGCCGAAACGCGTAAAGAACGCGCCATAGGCAGTCAAGATGAGTAGCGCCAGGTCGGTGACTAACAGCAGCACAGTCAGGCCTTGAGTGCTTCTATGATCTACTATGCCCATCAATTTTTAATTTGCGGCTCTCGGGCTGTATTCGGACCTGACTAATCTCGAATCAATTTTTAGGTTTAGCAGGGTGCGAGACTAAAACCCCGCCCCTGCCAAATACTGACACCGTCGATGCATACATCCGACGTATTGTCAGTGGACTTACTTAAACTTGATTAACGTTTTATTCTTGGTCACGGTTGACTCGCCAATGCCCTTTACGTTCATCAATTGCTCGGCGTTGGTAAAAGCACCATGCTGTTCACGGTACGCGACAATAGCCTTGGCCTTGGTTGTTCCAACACCGTTTAGTGCCGTCGCTATCTCCTCGGCATTGGCCGTGTTGATATTGACGGGGCGCGGTGCCGTTACCGATGTCTTATTCCCGGCGACCTCAGTAGCAACTTCGGCAAAGCCGTTGGTTGCACCGCCAAAAAACACCATTACCGATAATACAACAGCAGCTAGCCAAAGGTTGTCCGTCAGCCAAGTCTTGCTTGTAGCGTGAGTCTTCATATCTACTCCTTGTGCACAAAGGCACTCCCTTAGATTAAAAAAAACAATCGCGGGGAACTCAGTCCCCGTTTTCATCTTCGCCAATTTCCCTCTTGATCGCAAGCAGTGCCGCCTCCGGATCATTTGCTTGTGTCACAGGTCGCCCGACAACCAGATAAGAGGCACCATTTCTTATGGCCTCGATCGGCGTCACAGTACGCCGTTGGTCGTCGGCAAAGGTTCGCTCGATTTCAGTCGGCCGAATACCGGGGGTTACCAAAACCGGCGCCCGACCGTATTCTCGCCGAAGGGATGCTGTTTCACGGGCAGAGCACACCACGCCATCGAGACCCGCCTTCAAACCCAGATCAGTGAGCGTCAGGACCAAATCCCGCAGGTTATAGGAAAAACCGACTTCCTCAAGATCGTTGCGCGTCATGCTGGTCAGCACTGTAACGCCGGTCAGTAACGTCTCGCCGCCATGCAAGTTCAGCGCTTCCCGCGCCGCTGCCAGCATGCGCGAACCGCCCAGGCAATGAACATTGGTCATCCAGACACCGAGATCGGCAGCCGCAGTAACAGCAGCGGCTACGGTGGCGGGGATATCGTGGAATTTGAGATCGAGGAATATCTCGAAACCAGCGGCTTGCAATGTCTCGACCAGTTGAGGCCCGGCCCGAGTGAATAACTCTTTGCCAACTTTAAGGCGACAGCTTCCAGGCACCAATTGATCGACAAAATTCAACGCGGCGCGGGCATCCGGGTAATCCAGGGCTACTATCAACGCACTATCGTTCATGCTGTCGATGCACTAACGTTTAAACCCGGCGGATTGCCGGCGATATCAAAAACCATATTGCTCGAGATTACTCCGGTTTGCCGTCCAGTTTATCCTGCCCTGCCTGCATCTCCTGATCAATCTTCAGTTGCCGAATAACCTTGTCCTGCCGCCGCAAGGATTGTTTGGCGACAACGTGGGACGGCAAGCACACGAGTATTCCTGCTATAACGCCGGCCAGTAAAAAAATCAGCAGCCACAGACCGGCCGGCAAGATACCTAATGGAAAGCCGAGTAAAACCAAGCTGAGATCAGCGGGATTGTCATCCACTATCCACCAGCCTAACGCGCAGGCCAGCAGGACAACCAACAGCAACAACATCAATTTCAGCTTTTTAAGCATGATATCTCCAAAAAAAACGGTAAAGCGCCGCTTTACCGTTTTTTAAAATGGCCATCAGGTGATTTCAGACTTGCGATCTTTTCATCGCACCGTTAACCCGCTCGCGCAGCTCTTTGCCGGGTTTGAAATACGGGACGTATTTTCCCGGCAATTCCACTTTTTCACCTGTTTTGGGATTACGCCCTGAACGCGGTCCACGAAAATGAAGGCAAAAGCTGCCAAATCCCCGGATTTCAATTCGTTCGTTATTAACCAGGGCCCGGGTCATTTCCTCCAATACCATTTTTACCGCCAATTCGACATCTTTGGGCGGCAGCTGGTCCTGACGTTTTGTTATTTTTTCAATCAGCTCTGATTTAGTCATCGTAACCTTCCAATTGTCACTACACCCAGGGCGATCATCGCGCCTTACTTGTCTCCATTCTCCATTTGAGCCTTGATCAGGTCACCAATACTTGTTGGTGTGACAGTTTCGGCTTCGCGAGATTTGTGCTCCTTGACGGCCTGCTGTTCTTCAGCTTGATCCTTCGCCTTGACAGACAGATTGACTACGCGGTTCTTGCGCGCGGTACCTACGATGCGCGCTTCGATTTCATCACCGGTGTTGTACATGGTACGCGCATCATCGACGCGGTCCTGGGACAGGTCAGAAGCTTTGACAAAGCCTTCCACGCCGTTGCCCAAATCCACAGTCACAGATTTTTCGTCAACACCCATGACGACGCCCTTGACCAATGAACCTTTTTCATTGGCAGCAACGTAATTGGAGAAAGGATCATCGTCGAGCTGCTTGATCCCCAGCGATATGCGCTCGCGCTCGGCATCGATGACAAGAATGACGGTTTCGATCTCATCGCCCTTGTTAAACTTGCGCACGGCTTCTTCTCCGGACTCGTTCCAGGAGATGTCCGAAAGGTGAACCAGGCCGTCGATACCGCCTTCCAGGCCGATAAATATACCGAAGTCAGTGATCGACTTGATATTGCCGGAAATACGGTCGCCCTTGCTGTGATTCAGGCTGAATTCGTCCCAGGGATTGCTCATGCATTGCTTCATGCCCAGGGAGATTCGGCGACGCTCCTCGTCTACATCAAGAATCATGACGTCGATTTCATCGCCCAGTTGAACGATTTTGGACGGATGGATATTTTTATTGGTCCAGTCCATTTCGGAAACGTGAACCAGGCCTTCTACCCCGTCTTCCAGTTCGGCAAAACAGCCATAGTCGGTAAGATTGGTAACCGTGGCCTTGATTTTGGTGTGCTCCGGGTAGCGTTGCTTGATGTCTACCCAGGGGTCTTCTCCCATTTGCTTCATACCGAGAGAGACGCGATTACGTTCGCGATCGTACTTCAATACCTTGACATCAATTTCATCACCGACATTGACCACCTCGGACGGATGCTTGATACGCTTCCAGGACATATCCGTAATGTGGAGCAGACCATCGACACCGCCGAGATCGACGAAGGCACCATAATCGGTCAGATTCTTGACCACACCCTTGAGCGTCACGCCCTCTTCCAGGTTTTTCAGGAGCTCTTCCCTTTCCGCGGAATTGGCAGCTTCCATTACCGCGCGGCGCGAAACGACGACGTTGTTGCGCTTCTGGTCCAGCTTTATAACTTTGAACTCGAGAGGCTTGCCCTCGAGATGCGTGGTTTCGCGAATGGGGCGGATATCGACCAGAGAGCCGGGCAGGAATGCGCGTAGTCCGTCCAGATCGACCGTGAATCCCCCCTTGACCTTACCGCTGATCATGCCGGTAACGACCTCATCGCTGGTTTGCGCCGCTTCAAGTTGCTGCCAGACCTCAGCACGGCGGGCTTTCTCCCGCGACAGGCGGGTGGCGCCGAAACCGTCCTCGACGGTTTCCAGGGAAACCTGCACTTCGTCACCCACAGCCACGGCGACATTACCACTTTCGTCGTAAAACTGACTGACCGGAATGACACCTTCCGATTTCAGACCCGCGTGGACCGTAACCCAGTCTTTATCGATATCGATGATCACACCGGTAACGATTGCACCGGGCGACATTTCTACAGACTGCAGACTTTCCTCAAATAATTCAGCGAAACTCTCGCTCATCAGGTTCTTACCTCGTTTTCCCCTATTGACGCTTGTCGATCGACTTTTTCTATCGAACTCCGGCGCTGTCTAGAGGGCTTGTCTCCGGGTACCAGCGCCCGGGTTGGATTAGTTTAGGGGGTACGGCCGGGCATTACTGGTAGCCCGCTCGCCGATCCCGATTGCTCCAAGTGCAGTCGTGGCTCGTCGCTCACGCTGCACCTGGTCTTATCTCCTGTTTTCGTTTCGGCAGTTACTCGAAAACAGAGGCCCGAGTCCGCCACACACAACAGTAGACGGACCCGTTTTCGTCCACCGCAAGGGTCACTAATGGCCAAGACGCAAATCGACATGCTGCCTGACCTTCGCCAGCACTGCTTGTACCGTCAGCCCGGTAGTGTCGATGACTATCGCGTCTTCAGCCGGCCGCAAAGGCGAGACTTCGCGCTTGCGATCACGCTCGTCGCGTGCTTTGACCTTTTCGATGAGGGCCGGAAGGCTATCACTTTCTTCCTTACTAATCAACTGGTTATAGCGCCTTTTAGCTCTTTCATCGGCACTGGCCGTAAGGTATATCTTGGCCTGGGCCTGAGCGAATACCACGGTACCCATGTCCCGACCATCGGCGACCAGACCGGGCTCTCGAGCGAACACCCGCTGTCGTTGCAGCAAGGCCTGGCGGACCTCGGGCAAGGCAGCAACCAAGGATGCGAGTTTGCCAATTTCTTCGCTACGTATCAGATCGGAGACGTCCTCGCCTTCAAGCCTGACGGTAGGCGAACCGCCGTCCGGATTCATTTCAAAGCTGATATCCATATGCCCGGCAAGGACTGCGAGGCCTTCAACGTTGTCCAGCGCCACTTTATGGCGCTGCGCTGCCATCGCCAGCAAGCGATATAGCGCGCCGCTGTCCAGGTAGTGGAATCCCAGCTGTGCTGCAAGCAACTGGCTTATCGTGCCTTTGCCGGCGCCACTGGGCCCGTCGACGGTAACAACGGGTATTGCCTTAGACACGCAGCACCTCCTCGATCACGTCAATGCCGAGCGATTGTGCCAACTCGATGAAACCTGGAAAGGATGTGGCTACATTATTGCAATTGTTAATCAGGACCGGGCCGTCAGATTGTGTTCCAGCAATAGTGAAAGCCATGGCAATACGGTGATCGCCACAACTATCGACCTCACCGCCCATTAATTGGCCGCCTTGTATTACGATACCGTCGCTTCGCGTCTGCACCGTTATACCCAACGTGTTCAAGCCATCCGCCATGGCCTGGATACGATCGCTCTCCTTTACGCGTAGCTCCTCTGCTCCGGTAACGACCGTCGTACCCCGAGCACAGGCTGCAGCGATACAAATTGCAGGGAATTCGTCTATCGCCAGCGGCACCTGTGTTTCCGGGACCTGCACGCCCCGCAGTTGCGCCCCGCGCACTCGAATATCAGCCACTGGTTCGCCTACCGCGGAAGTCTCATTACTTAACTCGATGTCGGCACCCATCATTTTCAGAATATTGATAATCCCTGTCCGCGTCGGATTGATACCTACGTGACGCAACATCAGATCCGAGCCAGCTGTAATAGACGCGCCAACCAGGAAAAAGGCGGCAGATGAAATATCGCCGGGGATGTCGACGGTACCGGCTTGCAAACGACCCCCACCCCGCAGTCGCACACAGCCGCCGGAGACTTCCACGGGATAACCGAAACCACGCAGCATGCGTTCGGTGTGATCCCGAGTCGGCGCCGGCTCCGCTACTGTGGTTTCGCCTTCGGCGTATAGGCCCGCGAGCATGACACAGGACTTAACCTGGGCGCTGGCCATAGGCAGTTCGTAATCGATGGCGCGAAGCGTCCTGCCACCGCCAATTCGCAAAGGTGGTGTATCGCCTTCGGCGGTATCGACCTGCGCACCCATCGTGCGCAGGGGGTCGGCTACCCGGCGCATCGGGCGACCTGACAGGGATTCATCTCCCGTCAATTCGCTGTCGAAAGCCTGCCCTGACATCAATCCCGCCAGCAGACGCATGGAAGTGCCAGAATTACCCAGATAAAGTGGCCCCGAAGGCGCCTTCAGGCCATGCAAACCGACCCCATGCACAGCGACTGCGCCGTCCGTGGGGCCCTCAATGACAACGCCCATGTCGCGAAAGGCCTGCAGCGTTGCCAGGCTGTCTTCACCTTCCAGAAAGCCGTTGATCCTGGTGACACCTTCGGCGATGGAGCCGAGAATAATGGCCCGGTGAGACATGGATTTGTCCCCCGGCACACGCACATCACCAATGATCGGACGCCCCGCTTGAGCGCGATACCTTAATTGTTGGCCAGGCTCGGTTTCCATATAAGGCCTCCGATCGAGCATTTTCTGGAAATGATTTCGCGCTGCCTGGGCCCGCGTAAACGTGCCCAACAACTCATCCGAGTCGCAACTGACTACGGCCTGGCGCAAGTCGCCGAGTCGATCCAGCAGGCGGTCGAGAACAGATACGATCGCGTTGTTATTGGCGACCACGATATCCCGCCACATCACCGGGTCGCTGGCGGCAATACGCGTAAAATCGCGAAACCCACCGGCCGCATAGCGAAAAATTTCGCGATTTTCCTCCATCCCCGCTAACGTGTCGACCAGGGCATATGCCAGCAGATGAGGCAAATGGCTGGTGGACGCAAGCACCTCGTCGTGTTCATCGACGGACATGACCTGAATTGAAGCGCCAACACTTCGCCAAAGGGCGCAGACGCGCTCGATATGGTCGTCGGCGGTAGCCGTCAGCGGCGTAATGATCACCTGATGATGCTCGTACAAAGTGGGATTAACGGCATCGATGCCGCTTTTTTCTGAACCCGCTATAGGATGGCCGGGAACAAACTCGGCAGGCAACGCGCCATAGATGTCGCGTACGGCTGCGACAACACTTCCCTTAACACTGGCCGCATCGGTAAACGTAACCCCCTTCGGCAAGTGCGAATAAAGCTCCCGCATAATAGTCGGCACGGTCAACGTCGGCACCGCGATCACTACGATATCCCCAGGACTCATGCGGGCAAGTGCAGCCGGTAATTCTTCGGCGATACCGTCGACGACGCCTCGTTCCAGCGCGCGTTTTAATGTGCTGGGACTACGAGAGGCACCAATCACCTCGCGGGCGACACGCCGGTCGCGTGCTGCCAATGCCAGGCTACCGCCGATCAGTCCAAGCCCAATCACTAACAGGCGATCAAACAAGGGCTCGTTTTTCGAGGGTCTGGTTTTCGACGGCTCTGTCTGTGGTTCGGCGCTCAGAGATTCAGTCACGTCAAGAGATTCGGAAGACATAGATAAATCGGGGAGAAACTTCTAGGGATCGCAAGGACTACAAAACAGCGCGGGGATAAGACCCGAGAATGCGTAGCTCGGCGACGCGGGCCCTGACTTCCTTCAGGGCGGCAGCAATATGTGGTTCGCTGTGGTGGCCGGCAAAATCAATAAAAAACACATAAGTCCATTTGGCGTTTCGCGAAGGTCGCGTTTCGACGCGGGTGAGGTCTATATTCTGCACCCCGAAAGGCTCCAGTAAACGGTACAGTGCGCCGGGTTCGTTATGGGCGGAAACGATGATAGAGGTTTTGTCGTCACCGCTGGCCGGCACATCTTCAGTGCCAATGATGAGAAACCTCGTGGAATTATCCGGCCGATCCTCAATGTTGTTTTTCAGCTTGGTCAGCCCGTACAACTGTTCCGCCATATCGCCGGCGACGGCGGCGGAGTTCCACTCCCCCTGTACCCGGCGCGCGGCTTCAGCGTTACTGCTCAGCGCC
>OBJS01000142.1_pt1 | contig 23393 bp, 17 predicted proteins | sample 1519851 | NCBI WGS metagenome assembly OBJS01 (sample SAMN03019806, study PRJEB22545) | beach sand metagenome | biome: beach; feature: sea beach; material: beach sand | place: USA: Municipal Pensacola Beach, FL | collected 2010-10-20 | depth 25-47 cm m
CAATAATGACATTCCCGCCTCACCCGTTCACATCCAGAAGACGGACAGCAAGTGCGCGCGCTTCATCCCCGTTCAACCGGGCGGGCGGCATATTAGCGGGCGGCTTTTCAAACAGGGCGACAAGGTCCGCGATCCCGTAACGCTGCGCAAGCCCGGCCAGTGCAGGTGCCGTCCGCCCCTCCCCTTGCGGGCCGTGGCAGTTGACGCATCCCATAGCCGCGTAAATTTCACCGCCACGCTGTGTCAGTTGCATCCTTTCCGCGTCACTCAGACCGGCAAGCGGATCGCGCATCGCCATCCCGGCTGCCGCAGGGGGGGCAGCGGCAGGGCGCATGACTTGTTTGCCTTCTCCGCCCCAGACCACACGATAGATCGTGCCGGTATAATCGTCTGACACATAGATCGCGCCATCAACGCCTTCTGCCACACTGACCGGACGGCCGATGACATCTTCGTCTTTCTCAAATCCCCACAGAAAGTCGCGCGTGCTGATCGTACCATCAGCCCCCCAATGAACTGACATGACCTTGTAGCCACTTTTGCGCGAGCGGTTCCAGGAGCCGTGGAACGCGACAAGCGCTGCACCGGCAAGCCCGCCCGGTGCATCCGGATTACGCATGAAGGTAATGCCAAGCGGCGCCATATGCGCCGTAAAGCCGTACGCCTGCCCGCGCAGCGTGTCGCGGATTTGTGCGACCTGCGGATGCGTACCGAATTCGGGATCGGGCACATTATCCCCGTGAAAGAAGGGCCAGCCATAATGACCGCCGGCCACGACCTTGTTCATCTCCTCAGGCGGGAAATCATCGCCAAGCAGATCGCGCCCGTTATCGACCGCATAAAGCGCTCCGTCGGCGGGCCGCCAGTCCATGCCGACGGAATTGCGCAGGCCGCGTGCAAAGATCTCTCCCTCCCCGCCATCAAGGGTATAGCGCAGGATGGCGGCGCGGCGCGGATCATCCTCGATGCAGACATTGCAGCTTGATCCGACACTGACATAAAGCCTGTCGTCAGGTCCGACCCGCACCGTGCGCGTCCAGTGATTGCCACCGTCAGGCAGGCCGGTCACGATATGCCGGTAGTCACCCGACACCTCCCCCGACGCGGCATCGAAAGCGATCCGGCCAACGGCGCTGCGTTCGGCGATATAAAGATACCCCTCATGCAGGTCGATACCATGCGGCCCGTCAAGCCCGTCAATCAACACACGTTTTACATCGGCGCGGCCATCGCCGTCTTTATCCGCCGACAGCAGCATGATCCGATTGCGACGCGGTGCGCTGACCAGCAGGTCACCCGCAGGCGTTGCCAGCAACTCCCGCGCATTGCTGACACCGACCGCATAGCGGTTGAGTGTGAACCCGTCAGGTACCTGCAGCCGGGTTTCCAATTCGCTTTCGGCTGGTGCGTCCGCATCCCATCCGAACAGGGAATTCATGATCGGCGCATTGATCGAAAAGCGTTCAGGCAGAATCCCGGCTTCCGACATCACGACCGCACTCATTGATAACAGTAACGCCAGCATGAAACCGCTTATCCATCGCATCATTGGATCCTGCTCCCAGCTTGCCAGTATTTGCTTGGAAAGTTCTTGCTATAGTTTGCACGATAACAGCTCATTCACAGCAAATGAAATCGCTGCGGTTCACCATAACTTAACTTACAGCCATCTAATCTTTCTGTATCAAACCTGCATATGCGAGGCGGGGCGGCATGAGCGTCAAATTGACCACAGAACGGTTTGCGTAAGGAAAAGCCGATGGCGACAGGGAAAATACATTACGAAATTCATATCAAGCCCGCCAAAGGCAAATGGAAGATGGCCGGCGTCATGCAATCGCGCGATGCAGCGATCCGGCATGCGCGGGAATTATCGGGCGGCGGCGTTGCCGTACAGGTAACTAAAGAGACGCACCAGCCCAACGAAGGAAATTACCTGTCCGTATGTATTTTCCGGGAGGGTATGACGAATAACTGGTCACGCGATCCGAATGCGGGGAAAGTCGACCTGGTTGAAGCGCTGCCCTGCTTTCAGCCCGGCGATCTTTATTCCTTCGAATCGCGGCAGACGATTGCGCGGCTGCTGCGCGACAGCCTGGCGCGCTGGCGTATCACGCCGCTTGAACTGCTGCACCATCCAGGCCATCTCGAACGCCTTGAAAGCACAGGCACCGTCTTGCAGGCAGCGGTCCAGAAGGTCGCCATCGCGCAGTCCCAGGCCGGCGAAGGATCCGTGGCAGAACGGGTCAAGACCCTTCACAAGCTGATCTCGGACGCAATGAAAATTGTGTTTGTTGATCATGGCAAGAACAAGCTGCCCACATTCGATGAGAACGATTTTACCGCTCTGACGGAAAAGCTCGACGGGCATCCGCGTTCAGAATATTTACTCAATGCCGCGATTGCACACGAACTTGAGCAATGTGAAAGCTGGGACCGGAAATTGTCCACGGTCCTGCAATGGATCACCGAATTACCCGCAAACGAAACCACAAAGCGACAGGCTTTAACCAGCATTGACGGCTTTGTCGCCGAAATCATGTCCGCCTCGTCCGCGGTAAAAGATATCCTCGGACAACAGGAAAGTCTGGGTGACGCGATAACCCTGCTGGTCCGGTTATTCTCGGGTCAACTCGCTGATGGCAATAACCTCGGCGCGGGGGTCTTGGCCCTGAACCGTTATCTGGCGACCGACCGCTTGCCGCAGTCGAAAATGGCGATTGCCGGGCGAATTCTGACGGAACTGGAAAGCAATCAGCGGCTGGCGCCGAACTCCATCGAAGACGAGCTCGTCGTGACGAAAAAAATCGGTGCACAAATTACACTCGCATCGAATAACTTTCTGCCGCAGGAACAAGTGCTTGACGCATTCCGCGAGCGCACTAAACGTTTTCTGGTCCCAGAAACGCTGGAGCAAATTCTGGCTGGCGCCGAAAATCCCGCGCAACGTGTCGGCAAACTCATCATGCTGTCAGAGCATCTGGTGGGTAATGCCAATCGGCGGCAGCTTGCAAAAATCCTGACAGGCATGGTCACCGAACACGCATTGAATAGCTATTTCACATCCGACGCCACACCTGTGTCTGAACGTCTGCGGCAATTGACAGCGCTTCAGGAAAAAGTCCTGCAATCTGAAATAGACGGCGCGGCAAAACGCGAGGCAACGGAACGGTTCGATTATCTTTGCACCAGCATCATGACGTCCCACGACCTGCTGGAGAAGATGATCCGAAGCCAGCCAAACGCCCATGACAAGGCATTGGCACTGCTGAAACTTGCGGCCTCCGACATGCTGACCCGGGGCAAAGCCCGCGAAACTGCGCAGCGGCAGGCCCTGTCCTACTTACGCGAACCCGGTGTACTGACCGAATATCTGGGCGGTAATGGTAATCAGGCTGAAGGCCGCAAAAAAGAACTCAGTATCTTGCTGCAACAGGCAGGTATTGATCCGCATACAGTGCTGGGTCAATCAGTGGCCGCATAGAAGGGCGCGCTAATGCGCCTGTTCCCAGTTCAGGCCGGCATTCGCATCAACCGTCAGTTGCACTGACAAGTCCCGTGCGGGCGCGCAGGCCTGTTCCATTACCTGCGACACAAGCTGCTTAACCGCTTCGGCCTCCGCTTCGGGTGCTTCGAACACAAGTTCGTCATGCACCTGCAACAGCATGCGCGCACTAAGCCCCGCCCTGGCCAATGCCGGCGGGATACGGATCATCGCACGGCGGATAATATCGGCCGCCGCCCCCTGGATAGGTGCGTTGATTGCGGCGCGTTCAGTGAAAGCGCGCATCGGGCCGTTCTTCTGATTGATATTGGGCAGGTGAATTTTGCGACCGAACAGCGTCTGGACAAAGCCATGTTCGCGGCAGAACGCCTTGGTGTTTTCCATATAAGCGCGAATACCGGGAAACCGCTCGAAATAGGCATCGATATAGCTTCTCGCTTCCGATTGCGGGATGCGTAGCTGATTGGATAATCCGAATGCGGAAATTCCATAGATGATGCCAAAATTAATCGCCTTGGCGCGCCGCCGGATCATCGGGTCCATCCCCTCGATCGGCACCCCGAACATCTGGCTCGCGGTCATGGCGTGAATGTCATGGCCTTCCGCAAAGGCCTGCTTCAGCGTCGCGATATCGGCGATTTCCGCCAGGATCCGCAGCTCGATCTGGCTGTAATCGGCGCTGATCAGCACATTACCCGGTTCGGCGATGAAAGCTTCGCGGATCTTGCGGCCTTCTTCTGTCCGGATCGGAATATTCTGTAAATTCGGATCGTTGGACGACAGCCGCCCGGTCGAGGTGGCGGCCAGGGAATAGGAGGTATGCACCCGGCCGGTATCGGGATTGATATGCTGTTGCAATGCCTCCGTATACGTCCCTTTAAGCTTTGACAATTGCCGCCAGTCAATCACCCTGGCGGGCAAATCATGGCCTTGTGCCGCCAGTGTCTCCAACACGTCGACGCCTGTGGAATAACCACCCGACTTGGTTTTCTTGCCCCCTTCAAGCCCGAGCTTGCCAAACATAATTTCGCCAAGCTGCTTGGGCGACCCGATATTGAATTTCTCTCCCGCCAGGTCATAAATTTCGTCTTCATATTGCGCCATACGTTGCGCAAAATCGCTTGAGAGACGCTGCAGCAAGCCGCTGTCGACTTTCACGCCGGCGCGCTCCATCTCTGTCAGAACGGGGACAAGCGGGCGTTCCATCGTCTCGTAAACAGTGGTCATCCTTTCCGCGACGAGCCTGGGCTTGAGAAGCCCATGCAGCCGCCCTGTTACATCGGCATCTTCCGCGGCATATCGGGTTGCGGCATCAAGCGGGATCTGGTCAAACGTCTTCTGCGACTTGCCGCTGCCGACCACATCCTTGAAGGGGATCGGCTTGTGACCAAGATGGATTTCAGACAATTCATCCATGCCATGCCCGTGCATTCCCGCATCAAGCGCATAGGAAATCAGCATCGTGTCATCGATTGGCGCAACGGTGATGCCATGCCGCGCCAATACCAGCAGATCATATTTGAGATTCTGCCCGACCTTCAGGACAGACGGGTCCTCAAGCATCGGCTTGAGCGCTGTGAGCGCTGTATCGACTGCGATCTGCTCGGGCGCATTGTCCGACAGTGCAAGCCCGCCCTCCGCATCGCTGCCGCAATGCGCAAGCGGGATGTAACAGGCTTTGCCCGGCGCCGTTGACAAGGAAATGCCAACAAGTTTCGCCTGCATTGCATTCAGCGAATTGGTCTCGGTATCGACCGCAACTCTTCCCGCCTTGAACGCGGCGGCAATCCAGCGCGCGAGCGCGGCTTCATCGGTGACCGTTTCATAAACTTCCGGGTCAACGGGCGCATCGAGATCGGGATCAACCGCACCTGGTATCCCCCGCGCGGTCCGTTCGGGCGCAATGATTTTCTCATCACCCGGATCATCCGGCGCGGGCGGCGTCACCCCCATCTCCGCCGCGATCCGGCGGGTGTGGCGACGACAATTGCGCCGGGTCAGGGTATTGAATTCCATATCCACAAGAAAGCGCAGCAGCGTATCGGGGTCCGGGTGGCCAACGGTCATCCCTTCCAGCGCAATTGTCGTCGCCACATCATCGCGCAATCTGACAAGCTCACGGCTGATCCGGGCCTGTTCGGCAAATTCGATCAGATTTTCGCGCCGCTTCTTCTGCTTGATCTCCTCCGCCCGCGCAAGCAGCGTATCAAGATCGCCATATTCATTGATCAGAAGCGCCGCAGTCTTGACGCCGATGCCCGGCACACCGGGCACATTATCGGTGGAATCGCCGGCGAGTGCCTGCACATCGACAACTTTTTCGGGACCGACTCCGAATTTGTCGACCACCTGTTCGGGGCCGATATGAACGCTTTTCATGGTGTCGAGCATATCGACACCCTCGCCCACGAGCTGCATCAGATCCTTGTCCGACGAAACGATGGTTACCTGTGCACCGCAGGCTTGCGCCTGCCGCGCATAGGTTGCGATCAGATCGTCGGCCTCGAACCCTTCCATCTCGATCGCTGGCACATTGAACGCCCGCACCGCATCCCTGATAAGCCCGAATTGCGGCTTCAGATCCTCGGGCGGTTCGTCACGATTGGCCTTGTAGTCAGGGTAAATATCGTTGCGGAAAGTCTTGCGCGCGCTATCGAAAATCACCGCGATATGGGTCACGGTTTCGCCGGCCTTGGTATCCTCCAGCAATTTGTAGAGCATATTGCAAAAGCCGCTGACCGCACCGACCGGCATCCCGTCGCGCTTGCGAGTAAGCGGCGGCAAGGCGTGATAGGCGCGGAAAATATAGCCTGACCCATCGATCAGATAGAGGTGATCCCCCGGCCCCAATGGTTTGTTATCGCTCGTCACCCTGCACCTGTTATCTGCCTGTCAGCCCGGTTGCAACTGCGCCGACACTTTTCCGCCGTGCATTGCGCAAAAACAGAAGGCGCCATCAAACCGGTTGATGGCGCCCCTATTCATATGCCGCCCCGGAAGTGGGCGGTGCGGCATGTCAGTCAGGAAAACCCGGCACGCCTTCTTCGCGCTGGACACCCAGCGTGTTCAGCCCCATGGCCAGCATATTATACTGGCCGACGGTAAACACCACATCCATCAGCTGTTCGGTGCTGAGATGTTTGGACAGGGTATCCCAGGTCGCATTCTCGATAATCGCATCATCAAGCAATTCGTCGGCAGCCTGCAGCAAAGTCGCTTCAAGTTCGCTCCAGCCTTCGGCCTTTGGCCCCTCCTTGATGCGCAAATGATCATCATGGGTCAGGCCCGCGGGCTTGCTCATCAGCACATGCTGACCCCATTCATATTCCGACTGGGTCAGCCAGCCGACCCGCATGATCAACATCTCGCGATGTTTGGGGTCAAGCGAGGAGGTCCCCATGATATGGTTTGCGAACCCGTTCCAGGACCGCAGCAAATCCATATGCCGCATCAAGGTCTTCAACACATTGAAGACCATACCGAAGCGCTCCTTGGTGGGCGCAGTCATCTTTTTTTGCTCGTCGGTCCACTCGCCTTCGGGAAGCGGTGTAATACGCGGCGCACTTAATCGCATGGTTTCCCCCTGCCTGTATTGTTCAGCCTTCCGTTACCCATGCCCGATCACACAGTAACCGGTTGCGGTAAGCCCGGCTGATTTATTGATAATGACATTCGTCCAATGCCTGCGGCATGCATCCTAGCGGCAGAAAAATGTGCTGACTAGCCTTCGCACGCCCACGCACATGCTTCTGGCCAGTTGTCTTGTCATGGCGGGGATTTAGCGTGAGACTTGCAATCCGGCTTGACAATCCCCGCCCCAGACGCGATCACCAAGGGCAGAATATCTCATAACAATATAGCGAGAAGGGAACGATGACAAAACGAGTGCCCCTGGAAGAGGGCTATATGGTCATCCCTGAGAATCCGGACGAACCGTGCCGGCTGCTCGGATCCTATAGCAAAGCGGCGGACAAGCATTATTTTCCGATCCGCAAACGTTGCCCGATCACGGAAAAAGACGTCGAAACGGTCGAGCTTTCGCCCGTCGGCGAGCTTTATTCCTGGTCGTTTATCCGCATGCCCAAGATGGGCAGCCGCAAGGTTGACGCGGGTGGCGGCTATGGCGTGGGCCAGATCGACCTGCCCGAAGGCGTGCGCATCCAGTCTGTGATCGACGGCGAGCAGGAGGATTTGAAGATCGGCATGAAGATGCGGCTTGAGGCCGTTCCGATGTATACCGCCGAAGACGGCACGCAATATTGCGGCTTTAAGTTTGTTCCGGTGAAGGAGGGTTAACCATGAACCGCGACGTTTATGTCATCGGTGTTGGCATGCACCGTTTCACCAAGGAATATGTGCCGATCCGCGACATGTATTTCACCGCAGGCGTCGAAGCGCTGAAGGATGCGGGCATCGATTTCCGCGATGTCGGTTATCTGTATAACGGCTATATCGGCGGCGGCATGATGGAAGGCACGGGCTACGCCAAGGATCTTGGCCTGACCGGCATCCCCGTCGTGCATGTCGAGAATGCCTCAGCGACCGGCTCGTCTGCATTTCGCGAAGCGGTCTGGGCCGTATCGGGCGGTGCGTCCGATGTTGCCATGGCGCTTGGCTTTGACGATATGGCACGGATGGGCATGGCCCGGCGGAAGCCTGCACCTGGTGTCGACAAGCGGGTGCCGTCTTTTGAAAACACCCTGCTGCCGGCGGGCTTCTTTGCCATGTGGGCCGTGCGCCGCATGCACGAAGCAGGCACGACGGTCGAAACCTATGCGAAGATCGCCGCCAAGAACTGGAACCATGGGCGTCACAACCCGATGGCCCAGCGCCGCGCCGATCACGAGGTCACGGCTGAAGAAGTGCTCGCGGCAGACATGGTGGCCTATCCGCATACCGCGATGATGGCCTGTGCCAGCGGTGCGGGTGCGGCTTGCGCCATCGTCGCAACCGAGGAATGGGCGAAGAAGCACGCCAACGGGCGGCCGATGGTGAAAGTCACCGCCTCGCAGCTCTGCTCCGAAGTCTATACAGACGGTCATATCTTCATGGGCGCGGTTGTCGGCCCGGCCTATTCGACCGAGCGGACAGCGAAGCTTGCCTATGAAGAAGCCGGCATCGGCCCCAACGATCTGAGCCTTGTGCATGTGCATGACGCCTTCCCGATCGAAGAGCTGATGTATTACGAGCTGCTTGGCATCTGCGGACCGGGCGAAGGCGACAAGCTGCTGCATGACGGGGAAACCCAGATTGGCGGCCGGATTCCGTTCTCGACCGATGGCGGGCTGATCGCGCGCGGTCACCCGGGCGGCCCGACCGGTCTTGCCCAGGTCTGGGATGCCACAAAGCAATTGCGTGGCGAACAGGGCAAGATCCAGGTTGAAGGCGCACAGAACGCGCTGGTGCACATGATGGGCGCGGGCTCGGTCTGCGCGGTGCACATCCTGCAAAAGGCCTGATTTGCGCGCACTTGTTTGCGCCAAATAATCAAGCTTGAAGGGCCCCTGACGGGGCCCTTTTTCTTTGCCTGCCGGACTTTTCCCGGTTCATAATGGCGGCTGAGGAAAATCCCTGGCAGGTGGCAGGATGCGCAAGTTACTGGTCAGTATCGTCTTGATCGCGCTTTTCTATGCGGGCTTCATACTCATTGCCCCAAAGTTTTTCGGCTTTCCGGAAACACGTCGTGCGGTCAACCCGATTCCTGAAAGCGCGCAGATCACTTACGAGACTGTGCATTTCCCCTCCACCCAACACCCCATTCAACTGACCGGTTGGTGGATGCCTGCGGAGGATGCGCGTGGCGTTATCATCCTTGTCCATGGCTTTCGGGGACAGCGGGAAATACCCCGCTTTGGGGGTGTCGCCTTCGCCAGGCAGTTGATCGGTGCGGGCTATTCCGTCTTGTCCTTCGATCTGCGGAATCATGGGGACAGCGATGCCAGTCCGGATGGCGAACTGGTAATTGCCGATTTGCCAAGGGATCTGAGCGGTGCGCTCGACTGGGTTGCGGCAAAACAACCGGATCTGCCGGTTGGGGTGATCGGATTGTCACTTGGTGGTGATGTCGTCATCCGTACCGCAGCCCATGATAGCAGGATCGCAGCGATTGTAACCGTGGACGGCGCTTTTGAGCCGGTTGCGGCAAGTTTCAACTTCATGGTTCGCGAACGCGGCATTCCGGCGCCGCTTGCGCGCCAGCTTGTCTGGTCGATGCAATATGTGCACCGGATTTGGCCTGATGAGAGCGCCCTGGATATCGGCAAACGGCTTGACGGACGAAAACTGCTTCTCATCCATAATGAAGCTGATCCTGTCAGCCCGGCTTCCGGTGCACGCAAGCTCAAAGCGGCGCTACCTGACGCGGAACTGTGGATTACGCCTCCGCCACCTGCCGACCATCCACTCATGCGGAATGCAGGCAGGCAAGGCAGCCATGTGCTGTCCTATCTGCTTTATCCCGAGGCATTTGTTGAGAAAGTGCTGAACTTTTTTGACCAGCGGCTTGCTTATACCGCACACAGCTGACCGGCAACAGAGTTCTAAACAGGGCGTCTGGTGCTATCCGGCGGCGCGTAGAACCTTTGCTTCCCCTGCACCACCACGACTGACGGCAACCGGAAGATAGCTGTCCAGATTCTTGCCCTTAAGCGGTTCAGCATGCTGCCGCGCAAATTGCAGGAACAATATCTGGCCACGCTGCCCGGTGCGGTTTTCGGACAGGCGATAGATCAATTTGGGATGGATCAGCATGACATCCCCCACCCCCATAACGGTGGTGTGACACGGCTCATCCCCGGCAATTTTGACAGTACCGGGGAAAAGCGCGCGCGCATGGTGATGATATCGGACATCGCCGCTGCGATGGCTGCCGGGAATCAGGGTCGGTGCACCGCTGTCGAGGCTTAACTCGGTCAGCGCAATGGCCATACCCACAGCCTGACGGCTGTCGACGGGCAGCAATACCGTATCCTGATGCCATGGATAGCCGGCACTGTCGGGATGCACGAAGAAGACATGACTTTGCACCATATCAATATCCTTGCCCAGAAAGGTGCAAAGCACCTGTTTCACATCCGGGATCAATACATGCCGCAAGGCAGGCCATTCATGCAGGTTGAACAGACTTGAAACACTTGCGATGGGATCGGTTTTTTTCGGCATGGCGGTATCACGCATCACGATCAGCGCCTCACGCTGATGACGGATCCATTCTACGCCGGTTGGCGGCTGCGCGTCCGCCTCACTTATAAGCTCGGCAACTTCATCGCGGATGACACCGCACACCATCGGCTGCACCGCCTCGCGTAGATGTAGGAAACCCTGCTTCAGAAAATTACGCTGCCAGTTCGAACCAAGCACATTCCTGCTCCGCCAAAATAAATTATCCGCTCTGAACAGGCGGAAAGATAAAGTTTGATCTTTAAGGAATGATTAGGACGCGCGGAACTTTACACGCAGATAACAGCCATATGACCATGCGGGAATAATACTGCACGCACCGCCGCTTCCTGCTAGGAATGGGATCATGGATCAGCGAATAAACAGCCTCGCCGCCTGCCCTGTCTGCGCAAATTCGGCCCGCAATCTCTTCAAAGAGGATCCGCAATGGCCATCTTACCGATGCAGCGATTGCGGCACGGTTTTTCTTGATCCGATGCCCGACGCAGCTGCCCTTGCAGCACTCTACACAGATGCTTATGAGGGGGCGGCGACGGGCTATTTCTCAAAGCCGGAGAAAAAACTGCGGCGCAGCCGCGGCCGCATTCGTCTGCTGCGCAAATTCATGCCATCGCCCGCGCGTTTCCTCGATATCGGCTGCAATGGCGGCTTCATGACCGAAGCGGCGCGCGAGGCGGGCTATGATGCCTGGGGGATCGAACCTGATCCCGTCTCGATCAGCTATGCGCGCACGCATTTTACGCAATGCCATTTCACCGAAGGCACGATTGAAGGCTTTTCACCCACAAATCCCGATGGCGCGCCCCTTCAGTTCGATCTGGCCTATTGTTCGGAGGTGATTGAGCATATCCCCGAACCGGCCAGCTTTCTTGCGCATGTGCACCGGCTGCTCAAACCCGGTGCCATCTTCTATCTGACGACGCCCGATATCTCACACCCGCGGCGGCCCAGGGATGTAACCGCCTGGGACGGGTATTGCCCGCCCTCCCACTGCATCTATTTCACACCCAAAAGCCTGACGCGCCTGCTTGGCGCATGCGGATTTTCGGTCATTCGCAAACAGATTGCCTTCAAGCCGGGGATCAAGCTGATTGCCCGGCGCGATGATCGCCCTGATCGCGTGTGAGCAATGGCAGAGGCAGATAATGGCGCAGTTCTGAGGCGCGCGCCTGATCGGCTCGACCGGCAGGATGTCGACATCCTGATCGTGGGCGGCGGCGCAACGGGCGCTGCTATCGCGTGGGACGCAGCATTACGCGGTTACACGGTTGCACTGATCGAGAAAGGCGATTTCGCGCAGGCGACGAGCGGCGCATCCTCAAAAATGATTCATGGCGGGCTGCGCTATCTTGCCAATCTCGAGATCGGACTTGTGCGCGAAGCCTTGCGGGAACGGCGGATTTGGCGCCATGCCGCGCCGCATCTTGTTACCCCCCTGCCCTTTCTTATCCCCACATCAGGATGGATCGACAAGCTCGTCCTGCGGGTCGGGCTCGGACTTTACGATCTTCTGTCGCTGAGCGCGCCGAAACTTCCCTTCGCCGCGCCGCATTTGCCGCGGCACAGTGCCCTGTCACGTAAAGAAGCAGCCGCAACCGAGCCCGTGCTTGCCGGCATCGCAACCCGTGGCGCATTGCGCTATTACGACTGCCAGATGCATATGCCCGAAAGGCTTGCCTGGGAAATGCTGCGCGGCGCGGCGGAAGCCGGCGCAACGATCCTGAACTATGCGGAGCTTACAGCATTCAGGCAGAACGGGCGGCAGATCACGGGTGCGGAGTTCATCGATCGCTTGAACGGCCGGCCACATACAGTGAATGCACGCTGCATCGTCAATGCGACAGGCCCCTGGGCTGACAAGCTGATCCAGCTGGCGCAGACCGAACCGAACGCAAAAGCGCATCCGCCCGGCGCTCCGCTTATCCGCCACTCAAAGGGCATTCACCTGATTACCCGGCCGCTATCGCATCGGCACGCCATCGCGGTTCTTGACCGCAGCGCGCATTTTTTCGTGCTGCCCTGGCGGGGTCATTCGCTGCTTGCAACGACCGATACGCCCTTTACCGGCAACCCCGACGATGTCCGGGTTGAGGAAGCCGATATCGCACTGCTGCTTGACACGGTGAATACGGGACTGCCCGACGCGCGGCTTACCCGCGACGATGTCCTGTTCGGCTATGCGGGGCTGCGGCCGCTGGTCGCCGATCCGGCAAACCCCACCGCCGATACCTATGGCGCAAGCCGGGGCTCCGAAATCCTCGACCATGGGGCGGAGGGCGGGCCGGCAGGGCTCATCTCGGCGATCGGTGGAAAATGGACAACCTCGCGCAGCCTTGCGGAAAAAGTCGTCGACCGGATCGGCATGCAGCTTGATCATTCGCCCCGCCCCTGCCTCACCGCGCATCGCTTGCTGCCCGGTAGCGAACCGCCCGAGCATGCTCTGACCGAAACCGTATCATTGCCCGACGATACCCGCGAATTTCTGTGGCAATGCTACGGCAACCGGATGGATGAATTGCTTGGCCTGATCGCCGAAACACCCGCGCTTGCCGCCCCCTTGACCACCGAACGGCCGGAAATCGGCGCGCAAATTGTATATGCAGCGCGGGCAGAGATGGCGCTCACGCTCGAGGATGCAGTGTTCCGGCGCACCGGGCTATGTACCCTCGGCGATCCGGGCGCCACAGCTATCGCGGCGGCCGCCGAGCTGATGGCAGCGGCACTTGGCTGGGACGACACACACCGTCTGGCCCAGATCAAACAGGTCGAGGAAAAGCTTGCCCCCTTCCGCAAGACGCGCTGACGCGCTTGCCGAAACTAGGCCCCGCGATCACGCTTCAGGAGGAGGCTGCGGTATCTCCTCCCCCGTCTCTTGCGCCGTTGCCCCTTGCGGGCCCTGCCAATGCTCCATCAGGATCGCGGCAACCACATCGCCGCTGACATTGACCGCCGTACGACACATATCGAGGATCCGGTCCACCCCCATGATCAGCGCGATCCCGGCCGGCGGCACACCGATCGTCCCAAGCAGCATGGCCATGATCACAATGCCGACCCCCGGCGTGCCCGGCGCACCGATTGCCGCACCGACCGCAGTCACCACAAGCAGCAGCAGACCGCCAGGCCCGACATCCACAGCAAAGACCTGCGCCAGGAAAATCGCAGCCACCCCCTGATAAAGCGCAGTGCCATTCATATTGATCGTCGCCCCGAGCGGAATCACGAACTGCGCGATCGCGGGCCGCACCCCCATCCGCTCCTGCGCTGTCTTGATCGACAAAGGCATGACAGCAGCCGAACTTGAGGTGGAAAAAGCGAGCAGCATCAATTCACGCATGCCGCTCAGAAAGCTTCCCGGCCCGCGCCGTGCAAACAGCAGCAAAATGACAAGATAGACCCCAAGCAATAGCAACAGACCAAGCAACACGGTCAGCACATAAACCGCAACACCGGCAAGCGCATTGAGCCCGATTTTGGAGGTAAGCTGCGCAAGTAAACCGAATACCGCCAGCGGCGCGAGCAACATCGCCCACCGCACGACCATCATGCAAACCTCCTGCAACGAGCCCGCCAGATCGATCAGCGGGCGCGATTGCGCCGGGGCCATGCTGACAAGCGCCGCGCCAACGACAAGCGCGAAAATTACCACCTGTAACATTTCCGCCTGTACCATCGCGCTCAAGGGATTGGTCGGCAACAGACCGAGCAGCATTCGCGGTAGCTCGGCGAATGCGGGTGCAGCAGGTGTATCGGCTGCCGGCTGCTCGGCCAGGGAAAGACCTGCCTGAAGCATATCGCTGGCGACAAAACGTCCCGGCTCGATCAGATAAGCAAGCCCGAGCCCGATCATGATGGCCAGTGCGGTCGTTGCCACGAAATAAACCACCATGATCAGTCCCGTGCGGCGCAATTGCTGCGCATCGCCACCCGCCGCAAGGCCCCGGATGATCGAGGCGAAGACAAGCGGAATGACAATCATCTGGATAAGGGCAAGGAAAAGCTGCCCGGGGAAGGCCAGCCAGTTGCCGATCACCGCGGCACGCCCGGCCTCGACCCAGCCGACGGAAGGGCCAAGCAGAATACCGGTCACGATCCCTGCCACCATCGCGATCAGCACCTGCAGCCAAAGCCGTGTCCGAATCAGCAGGAATAAATGATCACTCAAATGCCGAAAGTTAAGCGGCAGGGGCGCAGCCGCCTGTCTTGTGTCCGGATTATCTTCCCGCGTCATCCCCGATCTCCGCTTTTTGTGAAAAACGCGCTCAGTCAGACGAGTTTAACCGATCATCGGCAGTTTGAAATTGATCTGGCGCAGAGATAATCCCCGCACCTGTTCAGGCAATCCGTGTCAGTTCCGGGCCTTCGCATCCTCTTGCGCCAACAGATCGCGCAATTGCGCCTTGGCAATTTTTTCGAGGGTCGAACGCGGCAATTCCGGCACGATCCGGATTTCGCGCGGCACCTTGAAATCCGCGAGCCGTTCGCGGCAATTGGCAAGGATACGCTCAGCAACATCGGGTGCGGCGGCGTCCGGGCCGCCGGGCACCAGGATAAAGGCCACCGGCACTTCATCAAGCATCGGATGCTTGCGCGCAACGACCGCTGCTTCCGCCACAAGCCCGGATTCCATGATCACCCGCTCGATTTCGGAGGCCGCAACATTTTCGCCCCCGACCTTGAGCATATCCTTGTCGCGATCAGCGAATTGCAGATAACCATCCTCGCGCAGCATGACCCGGTCGCCGGTTATGAAAAAGCCGTCCTCATCAAAGGAGTCCTCGGTTGCCTGCGGATTGTTGATATACTCCGCGAACAGGCTGATCCCCGGCACACCCTTGATGCGGAAATCACCGGTCTCCCCGGGGTCGACCGGCGTGCCGTCGGGCCGCAGAATGGCAATTTCACGGTCCGGGCAGGGCAGCCCCATCGTCATTGGCGTATTGCGCGTATAGGGCAAGCCGACGGTGCCGACACTGATCGTCTCGGTCATCCCCCACCAGCCGATGGTCTTGACCCCGAAATGCGCATCAGACGGCAGATCGCAAACGCCATTGCCCCACATCCGGTAAGTATGATCAGGCACCGGCTGATCAGCGATCGCTTTCAGGCAGAACGGCACCATCGACGTCCAGCTACAGCGATGCCTGAGCGATATCTCCCAGAAACGGCTGGCGGAAAAACGCGGCTGCACCACCACGCTTGCCCCCACCCAGAGCGCGGCCAGGACGCTATAAGCCTGCGCGTTGGTATGAAACAGCGGCAGATAGCATAGATGCACATCATCGGGCCGCAGGGTTTCATAGGTCGCCATCATGCGCGCACCGTAAAGCGCATTTGCATGGGTCCAGAGCACACCCTTCGGGCGCGATGTCGTGCCGCTTGTATATTGGATGCCGGCGGGCGCCATCGGGTCGACCGCGCGGACGGGCAGCCTGTCCGGTTCCGCGTCGATCGCATCGAAGCTGTCGGATGCGGCAGGCGCCTGACCGGGGGCCGGATCATCGCCATTATCTTTTTGGGTGACCGCAATCCATTTCAGATCAGGGCAGGCGCGATTGACAAGCGCGGCAAATTTCGGCTGGGTCACGGCGGCAACCGCGCCCGAATGGGCCGCGAAATAGTTGAGATCATCAGCAACCGAGCGGGCATTGGTTGTCACCGGCACCGCGCCAAGCTTGGCGCAGGCATACCAGATCAGCACCGCTTCCGCGCAATTATCCAGATGGACAAGCAACCGGTCCCCAGCGCCAATACCCCGCACGGCAAGCCCCGCTGCAATCCGGGTGATGCGCGCCTCGAACGCGCCATAGCTCCAGCTTTGCGCCGGTCCGTTAAACGGTTCCCAGATCAGAAACGGGTGGTCGGGCCGTGCCTTGGCATGCGCCGACACAAGACGCGGCACGTCCCAGCCGGAGAATGGATGAATGAGTGGGGCTTTAAGGCCGTTACGCATCGCGGTTACCTGTGCATTCTGGAAATTGCTTGGACGGAAGCCAGACGCGAGCGCATATCGCGCCTGTCAGGCAGAGTTGCCGGTGTTAGGACAGCGCCTTCTTGACGGCCTTGCCGGCAGCTTCGATCGCGGGTTTTACCGCATCGACAATGCCGCCCATCGTCAGGAAACCGTGAATCATCGTCTCGTAATTCACTATTTCCACCGGCACGCCCGCTGCACGCATTTTCTCGCCATACATCCGGCCCTCATCGCGCAGCGGATCGAACTGCGCCGTCACGATATAGGCCGGTGGCAGGCCGGATAGATCAGCGGTCTGCATCGGCGCAAGACGCGGATCGGTGCGGTCCGTGCCAGCCGGCACATAATTGCCGTAAAAGAAATCCATGGTCTTCTGCTCAAGGAAATAGCCTTCGGCATTTTCCTTTTTGGACGGCGTATCGACGTCTGCATCAGTTGCAGGATAGATCAGCAACTGGAACGCTACCGCTGGCCCGTCATTATCGCGCGCAAGCTGGCTGACCACCGCGGACAGGTTACCCCCCGCCGAATCACCGCCCACCGCGATACGATTCGGATCAACGCCGAGCCCCGCCGCATGTTCGGCAACCCATTGCAGCGCGGCAAAGCTGTCTTCCACCGCTGCCGGGAACACATGTTCGGGCGCCAGCCTGTAATCCACCGCGATCAGCAGACAACCCGATGCGTTGCATAATGCCCGGCATGCCCCGTCATGGGTTTCGAGATCACCGATCACAAAGCCACCGCCATGATAGAAAACAAGACAGGGCAAAGGCGTAGCCCCCGCCGCCACCGGCGTATAGACACGGATGGGGATCTCACCGGCGGGCCCCGGAATCTTGCGGTCCTCGATCTTGCCGATGGGAACATCCTGCAGATCGAACATTTCGGACATGGCGCGATACATGGCCCGTCCGCCTTCGGGGGGAAGGTCGGCGATAGTTGGCGCGTCGGGGTTCGCCGCTGATTGTTGAAGAATTGCTGCTACTTGCGGGTCCAGTGCCATTGACCCCTCCTCCCTGCATTTGCTGACATATCCGATCGCACACCGGGCGCGATCTCATTTTGCGGCATTGTGACGCCGGTAGCGCCGCGCCGCAAGCTATTGGTCAGCGTCTGGAGAGACAGCAGCAGAAATAAGCTGGCCCCTTAGAACCGCTCAGTGAACGGTAATTTCTTTTTCGCGCAAATGCCCGTCGGCCATATCAGTGATCATCGCCTGTAAAGCAGTCCAGTCGGGGATCAGTGCTTTCTGCCCGGAGCGGATCATTGCCTCAAGCCCGTCCACCGCGAAATCAAGCGCCTTGCGTGCGCCATGCCGCGCGACAAGCAATTGTGCTGTTGCATGCAGATCCTGTGTCGAGATCATCTTTCTGCCCATCCTTGCAATTATCGAATGGTTTTCAAGCAAGCAACATGCCAGATCCAGACAGCCTGAAATCCGCCTGAAAGGCGGGGAATACCGCACATTTTCGATAATTCAGGGCAGTTTCTGCCCGACCTGCCTGCACTATAGGCAGAAATTGCACAGGCTTGGGACACACTGTGGATAAGCTGGGGAGGGATTGTGGATAAGCTGTCAGCCCGGCACCGAGTGACCACGCGAAAAGTCCGCGATGATCAACTCACATTACGGGTGACATTACCGGCTCAATTCGGATTGTGGTTGAGGGGCCCATGGCCCTGCCCCAGGCCGGGTGCCTGGCGGATCGCCCGGGCGACAAATTCGCGGGCGCGCAGCACCGCATCGATCAGTGGCATCTGTTGCGCAAGACCCGCCGCAATCGCCGAGGCAAGGGTGCAACCGGTCCCATGCGTATGTCGCGTGTCTATCCGCGGGCTTGTCATAATGTGGACATCGCCATCCGCGATCAGGACATCCGAAATCTCGTCTCCGGTCAAATGCCCGCCGGTGATCAGGGCCGCCTGTGCACCGAGATCGCAAATCCGCCGGCCGGCGGCAATCATCGCGGCGGTATCGGCAACCTCTATGCCGGTCAGCTGTTCAGCCTCCGCCAGATTGGGCGTGATCACCGTCGCCCGGGGCAACAGCCGCTCGCGCAGCGCCCCCACCATATCCCCGCCGGCAAGTGCATCACCGCTGGTCGCCACCATCACCGGATCGACGACAAGCGGTACCCCGCATTCCCGCGCATCCAGAAAATCACAGATTGCACGCACCGTTTCCGCATCAGGCAACATGCCGGTTTTCATGCAATCCGCGCCGATATCATCAAGTACCGCGCGCATCTGCGCGATGACAAAGTCAGGTGGCACAGGGTGGATGGCCTGCACCCCCAGGGTATTTTGCGCGGTCAGTGCGGTAATCGCGGTGGCCGCATAGCCACCCAGCGCCGAAATCGTCTTGATATCCGCCTGTATCCCGGCCCCGCCGCCTGAATCGGAACCCGCAATGACAAGAACACGCCCCTCGAACGACTGCATTGCAGAAATCAGACTTCCGCCTCCAACGCGGTGACAATCTGGCTGACGACGGCTCTGACAAGCGGTTCGTCTTCACCTTCCGCCATTACGCGGACAACCGGCTCAGTGCCCGATTTACGGATTACCAGCCGCCCTTTCTCGCCAAGTTGCGCTTCCCCATCGGTGATCGCCGCCTTGACGCTGTCGCGATTCAGTGGTTCGCCATTCTTGTAGCGGACATTATGCAGGATCTGCGGCGCCCGCTCGAACACATCGAGCGCCTCGCTCACCGGCTTGTTGATATTGCGCAGAATCCATAAAATCTGCAGCGCGCTGATCAACCCGTCACCGGTGGTGGTGTAATCGTTCATTACGATATGGCCCGATTGCTCGCCACCCAGATTATAACCGCCCTGACGCATCTTCTCGACGACATAGCGGTCGCCAACCTGGGTCCTGAGCAATTCGATCCCCAAGCCCTTCAGATAACGTTCGAGCCCGAGATTGGCCATCACCGTCCCGACCACCCCGTTGCGGGTCAACCGGCCCGATTGCTGCCAATGGGCGCTGATCAGCGCCATGATCTGATCGCCATCGACCTCTTTGCCTTGTTCATCACAGATCAGCACGCGGTCCGCATCACCATCGAGCGCAATCCCGATATCGGCCCTTACCTCACATACTTTATCCGAAAGCTTCTGGAGGTGCGTCGACCCGCAATCCTGGTTGATGTTGAAACCGTTAGGCTCCACCCCGATCGCAATCACATCGGCGCCAAGCTCCCACAAAACCGTCGGGGCGACGCGGTAAGCAGCCCCGTTCGCGCAATCGATCACGACCCGCAAGCCGTCAAGCCGCAAGCCCCGCGGAACCGTGCTTTTCACAAATTCGATGTAACGGGCGCCTGCATCCTCAAGCCGCTTGGCGCGGCCCAGCATATCGGGCGACACCAATTGATCAAAAATGCCGTTTTCCATCCGGCGTTCGATCTCGATTTCATTTTCATCGCTGAGCTTGTAGCCGTCCGGCCCGAACAATTTGATGCCATTATCGCCAAACGGATTATGGCTGGCCGATATCATGACACCGATATCGGCGCGCATCGACCGGGTCAGCATGGCCACCGCGGGTGTCGGCACCGGTCCCAAAAGCACCACATCCATACCGACCGAGGTAAAACCCGCCGTCAGCGCCGGCTCAACCATATATCCTGACAAGCGGGTATCCTTGCCGATGATCACCTTGTGTCGGTGATCACCTTGCGTGAAAAGCTGCCCTGCCGCCATGCCAACACGCAACGCGATATCGGCTGTCATCGGAAACTTGTTGGCGGTGCCGCGAATTCCATCAGTTCCAAAATATTTTCGGGCCATTTCGTCCTCTAAAAATCTGCAAACAATAAGTTCGTACAAATAAAACTGGCAACGAGTGAAATTCGCCCCCTCGGTTGCGCAAACGACTTATTCCTAGCGCAAGTTTGTGTCAAATTTCCTAAGCGCGGACCAGACCGCCAACCCCTGCCGCAAACTGCCCGCGTCATGGGTTCGAATATAGTCCGCACCGGCGAATGCCGCATAAAGCTCAGCCGCAAGACTTGCCGCACCGGCCTGCGCCGCCTTTGCACCGCTCACCTGCTGCAAAAAGGATTTGCGCGACACCGAAATCAACATCGGCAGGCCGAAACGCTGCTTTAATTGCCGCAATTTGCCAAGTATCGAAAGTGACGCATCCGGCACATTACCCAAAAAAAAGCCCATTCCGGGGTCCAGAATAATGCGATCTTTCGAAATACCCGCATCCGTCAACGCCAAAAGCCGCGTCTCGAAAAATCCGGCGATCCGTGAATAGAGGCCGTCCACATCTGTCGCCACACGGGTTGCTCCGCCTTGCGACTGCACCGAATGCATCACGATCAGCTTGCAGTCCGAACGCGCCAAATCAGGATAAATTTCTGGATCAGGAAACCCCTGTATATCATTAATATAACTGATATTTTTCCGAACAGCATAAAGTTGCGTTTCAGGCTGGAAGCTGTCGATGGATAAAGCAATGCCGGTATCTGACAGCGCCGCAACAACTGGCTCGAGGCGGGCGATTTCCTGCGCGGCCGTCACCGGCTGGGCATCGGGATGACTTGAGGCCGGGCCGAGATCGATGATATCGGCCCCGGCCGCAATCAACGCACGGGCATGCAGGATCGCATTCCCCGGATCGAGATATTTGCCGCCGTCCGAAAAGGAATCGGCGGTGATATTGACGATACCGAGGATTCTCGCCCTATCGAATCTGGGGGTCATGACACCCAATCCTACACCGCCATGCAGGCACCGTTGTCCTGCCTCAGCAAGCAGATACGAGGGCCGGGTTTTTGCAAACCGCGGCCCTTTCTAACGTCAGGACCCTTGCGGCTGCGGCTCCATCGGCCCGCCGGCGGACGAACCGCCCCGTGACTTGCCTGCTGTCGGGACAGCCGAGCCTGATCCTTGCGGTGCAGGCTGGGAATCAGGCTGATCGCGATGCAACGATTCGCCGCGAAGCAAGGCCTTGATTTCATCGCCTGACAGGGTCTCATACTCCAGCAAACCGTTCGCCAGCGTATGCAGATCATCAAGATGCTCTTTGAGGATCTTTTCCGCCCGCGCATAGCATTCATCAATAATCCGGCGGATTTCCTGATCGATCAGCTTTGCAGTCTCGGGTGAAATATTCTGCGTACGGGTCACCGAATGGCCCAGAAATACTTCTTCCTCATTCTCACCATAGGCAAGCGGTCCCAACGCCTCGCTCAGCCCGTAACGGGTGACCATGGCGCGGGCCATTTTCGTCGACATCTCGATATCCGACGACGCACCAGAAGTGACCTTCTCATGTCCGAAGATCAGCTCTTCCGCAATCCGTCCCCCCATGAATACGCTGATATCGCCCAGCAGTTTTTCACGGGTTACAGACAATTGATCGCGTTCAGGCAGCCGCATGACCATGCCAAGCGCACGGCCGCGCGGAATGATCGTCGCCTTATGCACAGGATCAGTGCAGGGGATATTGAGCGCGACCAGCGCATGGCCGCCCTCATGATAGGCGGTGAGACGGCGCTCTTCCTCCGACATCACCATGGAGCGCCGTTCGGCCCCCATCATCACCTTGTCCTTGGCGGCCTCAAACTCTGCCATGCCCACGAGCCGCTTGCCGATACGGGCGGCAAGCAATGCCGCCTCATTGACCAGATTGGCAAGATCCGCACCGGAAAAGCCCGGCGTTCCGCGCGCCAGAACCTTTGCATCCACATCCGGGGCAAGCGGAACTTTACGCATATGCACCTTCAGGATTTTCTCGCGCCCCATAATATCGGGATTGGGCACAACCACCTGCCGGTCGAACCGGCCCGCGCGCAACAAGGCGGGATCCAGCACATCGGGACGGTTGGTCGCGGAAATCAGGATCACGCCTTCATTCGCCTCGAATCCGTCCATCTCGACAAGCAGTTGGTTCAGCGTCTGCTCGCGTTCGTCGTTACCACCGCCAAGGCCCGCGCCGCGATGGCGGCCGACCGCATCGATTTCATCCATGAAAATGATGCAGGGCGCGTTTTTCTTGGCCTGTTCGAACATGTCCCTTACGCGCGATGCGCCAACACCGACGAACATCTCAACGAAATCAGAACCCGAAATTGTAAAGAAGGGGACATTCGCCTCACCGGCAATGGCCCGCGCCAGCAAGGTCTTGCCGGTGCCTGGCGGGCCAACAAGCAGGACCCCCTTGGGGATGCGCCCGCCCAGCCGCTGAAACTTCTGGGGATCGCGCAGAAACTCGACGATTTCGTGAAGCTCTTCCTTTGCTTCCTCGACGCCCGCCACATCGTCGAATGTGACGCGGCCATTTTCCTGTGTCAGCAGTTTGGCCCGCGATTTGCCAAACCCCATGGCGCGGCCGCTGCCGCCCTGCATCTGACGCATGAAGAAAATATATACTGCAACCAGCAGCAGCATCGGGAACCAGGAAATCAGCAGACCGAAGAAAGACAGCCCGTCATCATCGACCGGCGCGGCGGAAATATTCACGCCGCTTTTTTCAAGCCGGGCGACAAGCGCGGGATCATTGGGAGCAAGGGTCGAAAAGCTGCGTCCGTCGCTGAGATGGCCAACGATTGAATCACCGCTGATCGTCACATCGCGCACATTGCCCGCGTCTGTTTCGGAAAGAAATTGCGAATATGAAATTGCGTTCGCTGAATGACGATCGCTTGGCCCCTGAAACAGATAAAACAAGAACACCAGCAAAACCGCGATGACCATCCACGGTATGATATTACGA
>OBJS01000143.1_pt1 | contig 23224 bp, 21 predicted proteins | sample 1519851 | NCBI WGS metagenome assembly OBJS01 (sample SAMN03019806, study PRJEB22545) | beach sand metagenome | biome: beach; feature: sea beach; material: beach sand | place: USA: Municipal Pensacola Beach, FL | collected 2010-10-20 | depth 25-47 cm m
CAAGTGGCGGAGAGGAAGGGATTCGAACCCTCGATGAGCTATTAACCCATACTCCCTTAGCAGGGGAGCGCCTTCGACCACTCGGCCACCTCTCCGCCCCCCTGATAACGCATCCGCGCGAGCTTTATCAAGCATTTAACCGCCCGTATCAGATGCTTTTGAGTGATTGCGGATTATGCGCGCGGTATCGCGCAGCCTGCGTTATGCACGCCATCGTGATAACGGGCGTCGGAGCGGGCGATTTCGCGATCAGAACGGCAGATTTCGGAACTGGCGGGATAAAATCAGGGATGGTGGGCGGTGACGGGATCGAACCGCCGACCCTCTCGGTGTAAACGAGATGCTCTACCAGCTGAGCTAACCGCCCTGTGACAACCGTGCTGCCGAAGCCGGCCCGGTCGTGTCAGCCTTTTCCCCGGATCGCCCAATGGGCAGGCGACAAGAGAGAAAACAACCATGAGATAAAATAACCGCCTGCTGCGATACGCCGCGACAGGCGGTTATGGAACTTGGGTAAACCGATTGCGGCGATACCGCAAGGCAAAATTGCCCGATTAGTTCACCGCATCTTTGAGGCCTTTACCGGCCTTGAATTTCGGTTGGTTGGAGGCGGGAATCTTGATCGCCTCACCAGTACGCGGATTGCGCCCTTCCGACGCTTTCCGTTTGACCACACTAAATGTGCCAAAACCGACAAGCCGCACATCACCGCCACCTTTCAGCGTCCCGGTAATGGTATCAAAGACAGCATCGACCGCCTTGGTCGCGTCGGCCTTTGAGAGTTCGGCCGCCTCGGCAACACTTGCTATCAAATCATTCTTATTCACTATGGCCCCTCAATCTCTGTTAATCGACCGTCATCAAAACGGCGCAGCGAAGTTGGGAGTCTGCCCTCGATTGGAGATTCCGTCAAAGAGAAAATCGCGGTTTTCCGCCTGTTTTTTTAATTTTTCTGCGCCGTTACGTCAGCGGTCACTCTGCATCGTGGACACAGTAACCGCACAGCGCCATACAGCAAGTCTTTGCCCTGGCGCAAAAAATACGCGCCCATCCGAAAGACCGGATGGGCGCGCAATCATCACTGGCAATCAATCGCCGCCGCGCGGACAATGGCCCTTTTTAGTGGGTCAGAACATTCTTGCCGTCATCGCGACCCGCTTCGGGTGCCGCCGCCGCAAGCTCTTTCGCCTCATCCCATTCAATCGGCTCGGGCATATTGACCAGCGCAACCTTCAGCACTTCATCGATCGTTGATGCCGGAATGATCTTGAGATCCTTCTTCACATTGTCGGGAATTTCCGCAAGATCCTTCGCATTATCAGCGGGGATCAGCACTGTTTTAATCCCGCCGCGCAAGGCTGCGAGCAGCTTTTCCTTCAGCCCGCCAATAGGCAGCACACGGCCACGCAAGGTGATTTCACCGGTCATCGCAACATCCCGGCGCACGGGAATACCGGTCAGAACCGAGACGATCGAGGTCACCATCGCACAGCCCGCAGACGGTCCGTCCTTGGGGGTTGCGCCTTCGGGCACATGGACGTGAATGTCCTTGCGCTCGAAAAGCGGGGGTTTTATGCCGAAGGCCGGTGCGCGCGAGCGAACGAATGAGGATGCCGCCTCAATCGATTCTTTCATGACATCGCCGAGCTTACCGGTCGTCGTCATGCGCCCCTTGCCGGGCAGCATGACCGATTCAATACTGAGCAACTCACCGCCGACCTCCGTCCAGGCCAGTCCGGTGACAACGCCGACCTGATCTTCGGTCTCTGCCTCGCCATAGCGGAACCGCCGGACACCGGCATATTTCTCGATATTCTTTTCGGTAATCCGGACGCTTTTGCGTTTGCTGCCAGACACCAGTTCACGCACGGCCTTGCGCGCGAGATTGGCGATTTCGCGTTCCAGATTCCGCACCCCGGCCTCCCGCGTGTAATAGCGGATCAGATGCCGGATCGCGGTTTCCGAAATATGGAATTCATCGGGCTTCAATCCATGCGCCTCCACCTGCTTGGACAGCAGATGGCGACGGGCGATTTCCACTTTCTCATCCTCGGTATAGCCGGGGATGCGAATGATCTCCATCCGGTCAAGCAAAGGCTGCGGCATCCGCAGGGAATTGGCGGTCGTGACGAACATGACATCGGACAGATCGTAATCAACCTCCAGATAATGATCCCCGAAGCTGTTATTCTGTTCCGGATCCAGCACCTCAAGCAGAGCCGAAGACGGATCGCCGCGGAAATCCGCGCCCATCTTGTCAATCTCGTCAAGCAGGAAGAAGGGATTGGTATACTTCGCCTTCTTCATGCTCTGGATGACCTTGCCCGGCATCGACCCGATATAGGTGCGCCGATGGCCGCGAATTTCAGCCTCATCACGCACACCGCCCAAGGACATGCGAATGAATTCGCGCCCCGTTGCGCGGGCAATCGATTTCCCGAGCGAGGTTTTACCCACACCAGGCGGTCCAACCAGACACAGGATCGGCCCCTTCAGCTTGTTGGTGCGCTTCTGAACCGCAAGATATTCGAGGATCCGTTCCTTGACCTTTTCGAGGCCGTAATGATCCGTATCGAGAATTTCCTCGGCCTTTGCCATATCGATCTTCACGCGCTTGCGCTTGTTCCAGGGGATCGATAACAGCCAGTCGAGATAATTGCGCACGACGGTCGCTTCCGCCGAGTTCGGGCTCATATTACGCAGCTTGCGCAACTCGCTATCGGCCTTCTCGCGGGCTTCCTTGCTGAGCTTTGTCTTGGCGATTTTTTCTTCCAGCTCGGCAATGTCATCCTTGCCATCCTCGGACTCGCCGAGTTCCCGCTGGATCGCCTTCATCTGCTCGTTCAGATAGAATTCGCGCTGCGTCTTTTCCATTTGCCGTTTGACACGGCCACGGATTTTCCGCTCGACCTGCAAGGCGTTAATTTCACCTTCCATAATGCCGAGAATATGCTCAAGCCGACTACTCAGTGTCGGCATTTCGAGAATCCGCTGCTTTTCAGATAATTCAATCGCAAGATGCGAGGCAATCAAATCGCCCAGCTTGTCAGGTTCATCAACCTGCTCGACCAGATTGGTCGCCTCCTGCGGCAATTTACGATTGAGCTTTGCATATTCTTCAAACTCCGCCGCGACAGAACGGGTGAGCGCGGCAATCTCAACACCGTCGCCGGGCGCTTCCTCGATCCAGTCGACTTCGGCTTCGAAAAAGTCGGGATTGTCCACATAACGAAGAATACGGGCGCGACGATTGCCTTCCACCAGCACCTTGACGGTCTGGTCAGGCAGCTTCAGCAACTGGGTGACCGTTGCCATCGTGCCGACTTCATAAATGTCTTCGGACCCCGGATCATCATCAGCCGCTTCGCGCTGGGCAACAAGCATGATCTGCTTATCGGCCTGCATGACATGCTCAAGCGCATTGATCGACTTGGCGCGCCCGACAAATAACGGCACAACCATATGCGGAAACACCACAATGTCGCGCAGCGGTAAGACCGGAAAGATATTCGTTTGTGAAGAACTGCTACTTTGCATAATTCGATCCCTTTATGGGCCTCGCGGATTGTCTATCTTGCGCCGATTCCCATCTTCCGCCAACTGCCAGAAATGGTCCCACGGCCGCAAAGCGCCTAGATTGAAGCACGCTTTTCGACACCTGATGTGGCCCTTCCGCGCGCGAAATTCAAGCTGTCGGCAAAACGGGAGAGATTGCGTAAACAAAAAGGCGGTGAACGGCGAAACTATCCAGATGGTCAAAGCGCCATTTCGCATCAAGCGCCAGACCAAACCGGGCGGGCTGCCCGGTCTGTTGTCCGGCTGCGCGAAACCAGTCAGGCAGACGTACCGATATCTTCGCGCCGCTCCCTGTCGGAATAGATGTAAAGCGGACTTGCTTTCCCATCCACGACTTCACCACTGATCACGACTTCCTCGACGCCTTCGAGGCTCGGCAAGTCATACATCGTATCAAGCAGGATAGCCTCAAGAATCGACCGCAGACCGCGTGCACCGGTTTTCCGCGCAATGCCCTTCTTGGCAATGGCATGCAAAGCCTCGTCCGAGAAGGAGAGCTTGACATCTTCCATATCAAACAGACGCTGGAACTGCTTTATCAGAGCATTTTTCGGCTTTGTCAGAATTTCGACCAGGGCCGCTTCGTCAAGATCGCTCAACGTCGCCAGCACCGGCAGACGGCCGACAAATTCAGGAATCAGGCCAAACGACAGCAAATCCTCCGGCTCAAGCTCTTTCAGCACCTCACCCGTCTTGCGATCATCAGGCACACGCACATCGGCGCCAAACCCGACCGATGAATTCTGTCCCCGATGGGAGATGATCCGTTCCAGACCGGCAAATGCGCCGCCACAGATAAACAGGATATTGGTGGTATCGACCTGCAGGAATTCCTGCTGCGGATGCTTACGCCCGCCTTGCGGGGGCACACTCGCGACAGTGCCTTCCATAAGTTTCAGGAGCGCCTGCTGCACCCCTTCGCCCGAAACATCGCGCGTGATGGACGGATTGTCGGATTTGCGGCTAATCTTATCCACCTCATCGATATAAACGATGCCACGCTGCGCCTTCTCCACATTGTAATCGGCGGCCTGCAACAGTTTCAGGATGATATTTTCAACATCTTCACCAACATAACCGGCTTCGGTCAGTGTGGTTGCGTCCGCCATTGTGAAGGGGACGTCCAGAATCCGCGCGAGCGTTTGGGCGAGCAGCGTTTTCCCGCAACCGGTGGGGCCGATCAGCAAAATGTTGGATTTGGCGATTTCCACATCGCCGGCCTTCACATCCTGATCGAGCCGCTTGTAATGATTATGAACAGCCACAGCCAGCACGCGCTTGGCGTAATCCTGACCAATGACATAATCATCCAGAATTTTGCGAATTTCCTGCGGTGTCGGAACCCCGCCACCGCCGGTTTTCACCAGCGAGGTCTTGGTTTCTTCACGAATGATATCCATGCATAGCTCGACGCACTCATCGCAAATAAATACTGTCGGGCCGGCAATCAGCTTCCGTACTTCGTGCTGGCTTTTACCGCAAAAAGAACAATAAAGAGTATTTTTTGAATCGCCGCTATTGCCGCCGCTAACCTTGCTCATCTAGAGAACTCCGTCTCCCTAATATTGCCGCCAGAAAATTGCTGCTCTGGTGGACCATCAACTGCCGCACCGCCTCACCGCGCCGTTGCGGACCTTACCGGGGGTTACCCAATTCGGGCAAGCCGCCCTGCCCCAATCAGGCCCAATGGACCGGCGGAACCTTGATACGGATGAGTCGAAAAAGACCCATCTGGTTATTCGAGCACGTTAGACCGCAGAAGTTCAAGAATTGATTAATCGGATTTGCCTCACTTGTCCGTTTCCTCATCCCCGGGCAACTGGCGTTTTGCAACAACATCATCGATGACGCCGAACTCCTTCGCCTTCTCCGGACTCATGAAATTATCGCGCTCGAGTGCCGTCTCAATTTCCTCGACCTTCCGTCCGGTATGGTGCGCATAGATATCGTTGAGACGTTTTTTCGTATCGAGAATTTCCTGCGCATGCAGCGCGATGTCGGTTGCCTGCCCTCTGAAACCTGCCGATGGCTGATGCACCATGATCCGTGAATTGGGCAAGGCAAACCGCATTCCTTTCTGCCCCGCCGCCAGAAGCAGCGACCCCGCAGATGCCGCCTGCCCGACACACAAGGTCGACACCGCAGGCCGGATATATTGCATGGTATCGTACATGGCGAGCCCCGCCGTCACCACGCCGCCCGGGGAATTGATATACATGAAGATATCTTTTTTCGGATTTTCCGCTTCCAGGAACAGCAGCTGCGCTGTCACAAGCGTCGCCATATGGTCTTCAATCGGACCGGTAATAAAGATAATCCGTTCCTTGAGAAGCCGGGAAAAAATATCGAATGCCCGCTCGCCACGGTTGGTCTGCTCCACCACCATCGGCACAAGCGTCTGCATATAGGTATCTATCGGGTCTCGCATAAGATCTTCTTTGGGTTACAGTTTCACCGTCCGTCGGAGACATCCCTCGCATTGCATCACTGCAACCGATTCGTAATCAACCATTCAATCGTAGCAAATATGCCAAGGCCAAGTCGTTAAGATATTTAAGACTGCCGGCATATGCATGAAAGGGCTGTCTACCCGATTTTATATCAGCGGCGGGCAAGCGCCTGTCCTCGCTGCCCGTCGTGGAAACGTTTCACCGTTACGATTTATCGTCGGCATCATCCGCATCGGGATCGCGCAACAACTCATCCTTTGAAACCGGCACATCTGTCACTTCGGCCATTTCAAGAACAAAATCGACCGTCTTGTCTTCGAATATCGGCGCGCGCAGGGAGGCCAATGCCTGCGGATTCTGCTGATAATATTCGAACAGCATTTTTTCCTGTCCCGGGAACTGCGCTGCCTGCTGCATCATGGCATTGCGCATTTCTTCCTCGGACACGGCGATATTGTTAACGCGGCCGATTTCCGCCAGCAACAATCCGAGCCGAACCCGCCGGTTTGCAATCTGGCGGTATTCTTCGCGCAGCTCTTCTTCGGATTTATCCTGATCCTCAAGCTTTTCGCCCGCCTGCTCCATCTCGCGTTCAAATTGCGCCCAGATCTGTGCTTCTTCCGCTTCCAGCATCGATGGCGGCACCTCGAAATTATGCGGCGCATCAAGCGCATCAAGCAGGTTCCGCTTCAACCGCGCGCGGCTCATACTCGCATAATCCTGAGCGATACGTTCCTTGAACGCCTCGCGCAGTTTTTCCAGGCTTTCCATGCCGAGTTTTTCGGCCAGCTCATCATTGACGACAACCTCCTCGGGCGCCTGCACCTGATGCACCTTTACTTCGAAAACCGCGTCCTTTCCGGCCAGCGCCTCCGCGCCATACTCCTCAGGGAAGGTGACATTGACGTCTTTCTCGTCGCCCTTTTTGGTACCGATCAACTGTTCCTCAAAGCCAGGAATGAACATCCCCTTGCCAAGCTCAAGGCGGAATTTTTCGGCTGCGCCGCCTTCAAAAGGCTCGTCATCAATCTTCCCGAGAAAATCGATCACAACCACATCGCCTTCCTCAGCGGCGGCATCGTCGGGCTTGTCGGCAAAACTGCGCTGCTGCTCAGCCAACCGTTGCACGGCCTCATCGACTTCTGTATCCGCCACTTCGGCCACCGGGCGCTCCAGCTTCAATGTCGCGAAATCCATCATCTCGATCTCGGGCAACACCTCGACTTCCAGCGTATATTCGAGATCCTTGTCTTCCTCGAACGTCTTGACCTCGATCTTGGGCTCCATTGCCGGGCGCAGCTCGCGTTCTTCCAGCGCCGTATGGGTCGCCTCATTGATCGTCGCCTGCAGCACCTCGCCGCGCACCGACTCTCCGTACAGCTTCTTCAAAAGCGATACCGGCGCCTTGCCAGGACGAAAGCCTTTCAGATGTGCCGACTGCTTTATTTCTTCCAGGCGTGCATTGGTCTTCTCGGCGATCGCATCGGCGCCGACCACAATCGTAAATTCGTGCTTCAGGCCTTCCGCCTTATTTTCTGTAACCTGCATGGATATTCCCAATCGACTGCAAAACTGTTCCAACTGCCGGACTATTTTTCTCTCTGCCGGTATTTTCTCCGCCGGACCCGATATTTTCTCCGCCCGACATTGACACGGCCCGGGCCAACCTGCCCTTCGCCGCATCGCACCCATTGCCAAAACATGGTGGTGCGGGCGGAGGGACTTGAACCCCCACGACTTTCGTCACCAGAACCTAAATCTGGCGTGTCTACCAATTCCACCACGCCCGCGCCCGAGGCTGCTACCGGGTACGACCTGACAGGCCAAGCGCCTGTTTTCCCCGCGTTTCGGTATGCAAACGCGCCGTTCGGTCGGCGCGCGGACCGCCTCTATAGCATAAAAGTCGCGCCGCGCCAGCGCCGCAATTCGCTCTATTGCCATTCGCGCGCCAATTGCGCAAAGACAAACGGCATCGCCGGGGCTAGGTCCTCGGCGATCAGGCCGCGTCCGACATGCTGCGCCGCCGCGCCATGACACCAGACACCGGCGCAAGCCGCCATGAAAGCGGACATGCCCTGCGCCATCAGCCCGATGATGAAACCGGCCAGCACATCGCCTGAACCCGCGGTCGCAAGCCAGGCTGGCGCATTGTCGGAAATGGCGGCCCGGCCGTCGGGCGCTGCGATTACCGTATCCGCCCCCTTCAAGACGATGACAGCCCCCGACCGGGCCGCCGCCGCACGCGCGCGGCTCAACTTGTCCTGCGTCTGCATATCAAGATCGGGGAAAAGCCGCGCAAATTCCCCCTCATGGGGTGTAAGCACAGTGGGTGTAAGCACAGCATCACCGGCAATCGCGGCAAACAGGATTTCGGGATCGTCGGCAAATGCCGTCAATGCATCCGCATCCAGAAGAACCGCGCGACCGGTGGCGAGCGCCGCCAACACTTTCTGTCGGCCCAGCGCAGTCACACCCATGCCCGGGCCAAGCAAAAAAGCGTTGAGGCGCCGATCCGAAATCAATTCGGAAAAGCGGTCCGGGGTGGAGATCTTGCGACACATCACAGCCGTCAGACTTGCCGCATAGACCTGAAATGCATCTGCGGGCGCAGCGACCGTGACCAGCCCGGACCCCATCCGCAAGGCCGCATAGGCGGCAAGCCGCGTCGCCCCGGTGCAAGCCAGCCCGCCACCTGCGACAACCGCATGGCCATGGGTATATTTATGATCCTCGGGTGCCCGGCGCGGGAATTCCGGCCGCCACAACTCAGGCCGGTTGATTGTTGTTTGCGGTGCAATGTCCTCAAGAACCTGCAAAGGTGTGCCAATATCGGCGCATATCACCTTGCCGCAATGCCGCCGCCCGGGATAAAGCAGATGCCCCGGTTTTCGGCGAAAAAAAGTGACCGTCAGCTCGGCTTGCGGTGCCGTACCAAGTACCGCCCCGCTATCCCCGTGCACACCGCTTGGCACGTCAACCGCCATCACCGGATTGCCGTGCGCCGCGATTGCGGCAAACATCGCCGCCGGTGTGCCTGTGACAGGGCGCTGCAGCCCCGCGCCAAACACCGCATCGACGACAAGCATGCCCGGCTGCACGCGATCGGGCGTCATCGCGACAATTTCTCCCCGCCAACCAGCCGCAGCCACCGCCGCATCGCCGGTCAGCTTGTCAACATCGCCAAGCAAGGCAAGTGTGACAGGCCAGCCGCGCTCCGCAAGCAGACGGGCAATCACAAACCCGTCCCCGCCATTATTGCCCGGCCCACACAAAATCAGTGTCGCAGTAAGGTCCCAATGACCGCAGATCGCATCCGCGCAGGCTTTGCCCGCAGCCTCCATCAATGTAATGCCCGCGACACCGCCGTCGATCGCAAGCGCATCAGCGCGATACATCTCCGCAACGCTGAGAAGTATGGGGTCCTGTGCCGCCGACATAAACGCCGCCTTCTATACTGTTGTCCGCACTTTGCCCGTGCTAGAAGCATCACATTAGCAAACTCAGAGCTGCGACCACCAATGGCAATTGCTCCAGGACACAAGTTGAATCTGCGCGTGCGCCGCCTGCATGCGGCCGGAACTGGCACGGCAATCGTTTTTGCGCGGCCGCGGCAATTTTCCGTTTGCCTCATCGCACTGCTTCTTACAACCGGCGCAGCAATGCTGGGTGGCTGTTCACCAATCAATCATCTGCGCGATGACTATATGGGCAAAAGCCTGCTGCAACCAGGCAAGGCCCGGCCGGGCAATGGCAGCATGACCGACCCGGCCCTTGAGCGTGCGCGCCGATATAGCGAGGGCGCGCGGCCAGCAACTGCCGCACCCGCACAAACACAGCCAGGCTCGGCACAATTGCCCAGAACGCCGCCGATAAGCACGCCACCGCCAAGCACGCAGCCGCAACAGACGCAACCGGGCGCATCGGACAGTCGCATCGGTTTTCCCACACTGAGACGCCACTCTTCAGGTGCGACCCCGAACAGCGGGCCGGTGCCGCGTGACGACTATGGCAATCCGATTTTGAACTAAATTCTCAGTTGATGCGGGTCTGCCCTTCGGCACCACGTTCGACAAGCTGCAATTCACCGCCAGCCACATCGAAAATCGTGACCGAGCAATTGTCCGGCGAATGGCAGCGCAACCGATCATCCCCGGTTGCATGGCCAATTGCCGCGTTGATCGCGATAAAATGGCTGAACACGATCGTGTTGCGCGAGAGGGAACATAAATAGGCGACAACATCACGCCGCCATTGCTGATACTCTGGCGCCAGATCTGACCATCCGCCCTGCATCGCGGCACGCAGCCACTCGCCGCGCGCAGCCAGATCGGCGGACGGAGATGGAATTTCCGCAACCGCATCGACAATCCGTGCATGCTGACTGATCAGGCGCTCAAGCGGCGCCGCGGTCTCGCGTGTCCGGCGCAAGGGGCTTGTCACAAGATCAATGGGCGCAAGCGGTGCAAGCTGCCGTGCGAGCGCCACTGCCTGCGCCTGGCCGGTCGCATCAAGCCCCGGATCGCGATCTTCATTGAAACCGGCGGCTGCACGCCCATGCCGAACAAGATAAATCCGTGCCATATACAATTCCTTTCGCTCGAGCGCTCCCGCAATCGCTGATACGCCGGATTTCGGCTAACCGCCTCCGAAATGGCTTGCCAGACGCGCCAGTGCCTTTTCAAGCAATTCCGGCGGTTTGCAAAAACAAAAGCGCACAAGCTGCGCCTCAGGCGGTGAAACAAGCGGATTTGCCGCATTGCCTGTTGACGCCGGCCCGTAAAAGGCACTGAACGGCACCGCGGCCACGCCAGCCTCTATTGTCAGTCTACGGCAAAATTCGACATCGGAGATGCCAGGAGCAAGTAACGAGAAATCAGCCGCAAGAAAATAGGTACCAGCCGATGGCAACACCCTGAAACCAATATTTTGCAGTCCGTCACTCAGCAAATCGCGGCAATATTGCAGGTCGCGGCTCAGCGTCGTGAAGTAGCTGTCGGGTTTTGCCAGACCGTAGGCAACCGCCGCCTGCAGATTAGGGGGCGTCGTAAAGGTCAGAAACTGATGCGCCTTGAATATCGCCGCGCATAAATGTGTCGCTGCCGTAATATAGCCAACCTTCCAGCCGGTCAGCGAAAAGGTCTTGCCTGCCGATCCAATACGGATCGCCCGCTCCCCCATTCCGGGTAATGTCATTGCCGGAACATGCCCCACCCCGTCAAAGGTCAGATGTTCATACACCTCATCGCATAGCAGGTAAGCGTCGTAACGACGCGCCAACTCGGCCAGCATAGAAAGTTCATCCTGCGCGAACACCTTGCCTGTTGGATTCATCGGGCTGTTGACAAGGATCACCTTGGTTCGCGCGCTGCATGCCGCGGCCAACGCCTCTCCAGGCAACGCCCAGTCCGGGGGCGAAAGCGGCACGATCCGGGGTACCGCGCCCGCCAACTGCACGATCGGCAGATAACTGTCATAAAGCGGCGCAAAGAGCACCACCTCATCACCGGGATTGAGCAGTCCGAACAGCGACGCCGCCAAGGCTTCGGTCGCCCCCGATGTCACCAGAACCTGATGCTCCCAATCAACACTCAGATCATAAAAACGCATATTATGCGCCGCAACCGCCTGACGCAGGGCAGGAATACCCTGCGCAGGGGGATATTGGTTGGGTCCGTCCAGCAAGGACCGGGCGGCAAATTCACGGATATCATCGGGCCCCTCACCATCTGGAAAACCTTGCCCCAGATTGATTGCGCCATGGGCCTGCGCCAATGCGGACATAACGGTGAATATCGTTGTGCCATAGCCCGACAGCACTGAATTCACAGACGCTACAGGATCGGAGACCAAAGCCGTACCTCCCATCAGGGCAAAGGGTTGCCGTCAGGACAAATGATTGTGAGAAGTGCGGCAGAATGTCAGACTAAACCAATGCCCGCAAGCGATACGCCGCCTTCGTGCCAACGGCGGAGATGCGTGACGCTGCGGTTCGGGGTTCTGCTGTATCGGATTTGTGATTATGCCAGCGTACAATAAGAACTTGCTGTTGCTGCTTCTGGTTTGTCTGGTTCTGCCGACCATGGCCTCGGGGAAAGGCCGCACCGGGAGTCACGAACCGATCGTACAGGCAAGTGAGTTGCAGCAGGCTTGTGCCACGGCGCGCTCCATGTCCGCAGGGACATCCTACAAACGCCGTACCGGTAATCCGCGATGCGATCGCTTTCTGACAGGCCTATTGCATACTCTGGAGATGGCACAACGGGGCTATTCATCAAATCAGCCGGCGATGGGACAGCTGCGTCTGTCGCGCTGTATCGAGTTCCCCGAAGGGACAATATCGCTTGTGAAACTGCGCGAAATCATCCTGAACTTTGGAGAACGTCATGCCGAAAAGCTGCATCTGCCGGCATTTGAGTTTGCGACCGCCGCGCTTGCCGCCTGGTTCCCCTGCAGCCCCTCGGAAGAGGACGAAATCCCGTCACGCTTCAGCCAGTGAATGCCTCAAACGGAGCGGCGCGCAATAAGGCACTCTTCAAGCACAATAATTAGGCACCTGCCCAAAGATCATGCAAATTCGGGATTGTTTCCGTCCTGCGATAGCGATAACAATCGCACTATTCCAATATGCGTCCAGTTTTCCGATAACTGGCACATGAAATGCTTCTGCCCAACGGCGCCGCCACCATGCCTGGACGATTTTCACCGGCATCATAACCGCGCCACCGCGAAAGGAACCGGAAACGCTCATGAAAAAAATCGAAGCGATCATCAAACCGTTTAAACTCGATGAAGTGAAGGAAGCGCTGCACGAAATTGGATTGCAAGGCATCACCGTCACCGAAGCGAAGGGATTTGGCAGGCAGAAAGGGCATACGGAACTGTATCGCGGCGCCGAATATGTGGTCGACTTCCTGCCCAAAATCAAACTCGAAATCGTGTTGTCCGATGATATGGTAGAGCGGGCGATTGAAGCGATCCGCAGTTCTGCCCACACCGGCAAAATCGGCGATGGCAAGCTGTTCGTCAGCAACATCGAAGATGCGCTGCGAATTCGCACCGGCGAAACCGGCGACGAGGCGCTGTAATTAACGGATCGCCGACGGGGCAACGAATTGCGAGGGGAAAGCTTGATACAATCGGCATGCAGCTTGCATTTGATCGCACATATGCTCTCTGCGGCAGGGATTGTTAGCGCATAACCCTTTGCAAGAATTAGAGAACGGCTTGGCTTCAATGGGAGCACCAGGCTCTTTGACGAAACACTCCTAACAGGGAACCAAAAGATGGCTGACGTAAACAAAGTTTTCAAAATGATGAAGGACAGCGATGTGAAATTCGTTGACCTGCGCTTTACCGATCCGCGTGGCAAATGGCAGCATCTGACAATGGATACAGCGATCTTCGATGAAGATATGGCTGTTGAAGGTGTGATGTTCGACGGCTCGTCCATCGCGGGCTGGAAGGCCATCAATGAATCGGACATGACGCTGATGCCGGATCTGGGTACTGCCGTCATGGATCCGTTTACCGCACAGAATACCATGATTTTGTTTTGCGATATTCTCGAACCGTCGAGCGGCGAAAGCTATGGCCGCGATCCGCGTTCGACCGCAAAAGCAGCGGAGCAATACCTTAAATATACCGGCATTGGCGACACCGCCTATTTCGGGCCGGAAGCCGAATTCTTCGTATTCGACGATGTCCGCTACAAAGTTGACATGAACGAAACAAGCTTTGCCATCGATTCGATGGAAGGCCCGTACAACACCGGCACGATTTACGAACATGGCAACCTAGCCCACCGGCCTGGCGTCAAGGGTGGCTATTTCCCGGTACCGCCGGTCGACAGCGCACAGGACCTGCGTTCGGAAATGCTGACTATCATGGCGGAGATGGGCCTGGCGACAGAGAAACATCACCATGAGGTTGCACCGAGTCAGCACGAACTTGGGATGAAGTTCAGCACGCTCGTCGATGTCGCCGACCAGATGCAGATCTATAAATATGTCGTCCATCAGGTCGCCGCTTCTTACGGCAAAACCGCGACCTTCATGCCAAAACCTATCGCCGGCGACAACGGTTCGGGCATGCATACGCACCAGTCGATCTGGAAAGACGGCAAGCCGACATTTGCGGGCTCGGGCTATGCCGATCTGTCGGAAACCTGCCTCTATTATATCGGCGGCATCATCAAGCACGCAAAAGCGATCAATGCCTTCACCAATGCATCCACCAACAGCTACAAGCGCCTGATCCCGGGCTTTGAGGCACCGGTGTTGCTCGCCTATTCCGCGCGCAATCGTTCAGCTTCGTGCCGTATTCCGCATGCCACCAGCCCGAACGGTAAGCGTGTTGAAATCCGCTTCCCTGATCCGACGGCAAACCCCTATCTGGCATTCGCCGCGATGTTGATGGCCGGCCTTGATGGTATCGAAAACAAGATCCATCCGGGCGACCCGATGGACAAGGATCTCTATGACTTGCCGCCTGAAGAGCTTCAGGGTGTGCCGACTGTTTGCGGTAGCTTGCGCGAAGCGCTCGAGAATCTCGATAGCGACCGTGAATTCCTCAAACGCGGCAATGTCTTCAACGACGATCAGATCAATGGCTATATCAATCTGAAGATGGATGAAGTCTACGCGTTCGAACATACGCCGCATCCGGTCGAATTCGAAATGTACTACAGCGTCTGAGTCAGGGCGCGCCACGCGATCTGTGGCAAAACCACTTGCCGTTTGATCAGCAAACGGCTTGAAGGCGGGAGCAATAACTCCCGCCTTTTTTATAGGCCGCATATGAATAGCCGCATAAAAAGGAAGGTTTAGAGTTTGGTAATCTCACCCGCTTAACTTAGGCGGCTGTTCCAGCGCACCCGATCGGCTTTGATGTGACCATACCGCTAAAAAATATTCTGCAAGGCAATTCTGCGGTAACATTCCGCGTATTGGATATTTCGCTTGGCTTGGCACATGCCGATCGCCTGTTCCAAAGCGATGATCTCAATCACACGATTATCTTCAAGGTACCGAGCCTGCATATTGGCGCAAACGAACCATCCCAATCCCCGGCCAACTGCAATGCCGCCCCGGAACCGGCCGGGCAAGGCAAGACACACCGGAAAGCAGTGCTGACGGCCCTGTTCGTGCCCCGCATGCGCGAAGAGCCCGAGGCAGGCGGCTACGCGATTTTTCTTGACGGTCCGCGATATGGCGCGCTCATGCAGGAATATTGCGGCGTCGACATCAACGACATACACATTCATGCGCGCGATCTCGAATTATTGCGGATTATGTCGGAAGTTCCGTCGCTTGATCCTTTTCTGCTCAAGATGCATCTGCAAAACAACGAGATGACGATCAACACACGTTATCTTGAGGTTGTCGCAGAAGAAGAAGCCGAAGTGCGCGGCTATATCGAACAGAAAGTCAGGCCCATTGTCCGGCGCGCTTACGGCGAAACAGATGGTGGTTCGGTTGATAGCCGGACACAATCATTCATCGACAGCATCTGGGAGCCGCAATCAGCCGATGCCAGCCAATTTATCGGCGCATTTCGCATACCGCCCGAAGGTATCCAGCCAACCCTCGAGGCATGGAAGGGTATCGCCTATTACCAGTATCAGACAGAGAAGACGAAAGCCGAAATTGCGGAGCTAATAAAGTGGCTGCAGTCAGACAGCTCTGTTCCTGTCGATATTCACAAACTCATCGCCGCCGAGGCGGAAACATTGATGATGTTCCGCAGCAGGACGGCACGGCAGCTACGTGACACCTATCGCGAGATCCACGCCGTCTTTGCAAATTATGACGCGGCCTATAACGCACTGATCAAGGATGGTAATCCAAATGCTTTCCGCAATTTCCTGCAATCGGCACTCAGCCAATATTGGTTAATTGGGGCCTGCAACACCGCCCTCAGCATGGCCGTCGATGTCTGGCGGCAGCATAACCGCAACGGACGGATGGAAAATTTCGATACGGAAGAATTGCGCCGAATTCTGACCACCATGCGCGATGCGCTGGAATGCGATAAAAATTCCGGAGCAGTAAGCTGAACACGCATTGCAAGGCGTCGCCCACGCTCGCCATTCAAAATATCAGACGGCAGTCACCTTGAAGGGTGCCATTCCGCGATTGGCCAGCGCATCGGCCCGCTCGTTCTCCGGATGACCGGCGTGCCCCTTGACCCAGTGCCACGTCACATGCTGATCCGCAAGGAGCACGTCAAGCTGTTCCCAAAGGTCCCTGTTTTTGACAGGTTTTTTTGCGGCAGTTCGCCAACCGTTCCGCTTCCAGCCATGAATCCATTTTGTAATGCCATCCCGCAGATAAACCGAATCCGTGTGAATATGTAAATCACATGGCCGCTTCAGCGCCCTCAGCGCTTCGATGGCGGCCATCATCTCCATCCGGTTATTGGTGGTATCGGCGGCACCGCCCATCAACTCCTTCTCGCCCTTGTCGTGGCGCAGCAAAACACCCCATCCGCCGGGCCCCGGATTCCCAGAACACGCACCATCGGTATACGCATCGACGCGTTCAAACTTCCGCTCGGCCATCAATCGAACCCGTAAGCCGCGGCATTATTGACGTCACGGTGAAAGCGCAGCTTGGCGACATATTCCATCGGGTCCTTGGGTTTCACAAAAGCCCCTTCAACCTGAAACAACCAGTCATGAAGCCGCGTCAGCAGAAAGCGCAAAGCCGCCCCCCGCGCCAAAAGCGGCAATGCGGCAATCTCTTGAGAAGAAATCGGCCGCACCGAGTGATAGCCGTCCAGCATGAAACGCGCCTTCGTGACATTGAAGGACAGATCCGGCTCGAAACACCAGGCATTCAGACAGATTGCAACGTCATAAATCAACGCATCGTTACACGCAAAATAGAAGTCAATCAGCCCACTGAGTTTATTGTTGAGAAAAAACACATTGTCGGGAAAAAGGTCTGCATGCACCACACCTTGCGGCAGATCGGCAGGCCAGCTTGCCTCCAGCTCGTCCAGCATCTGGCTGATTTCCTCGCCAAGTCCGGCGCAAATGCTATCCGCTTGTGCCGCGCATTTATTGAACAGCGGCCGCCAGTCGCCGACCGTCAGCGCATTGGGCCGGCGCAGCGCGAAATCGGCACCCGCCAGGTGCAACTCCGCCATGGCCTGGCCAAGCTGGCGGCAATGATCGGGTTGTGGTCTCTTCACCCACATGCCGTCAAGATAGGTCACTATTGCAGCGGGCCTGCCTGACAATTGGCGCAGTGCACGACCATCGCGCCCATGTATCGGTGTTGGACAGGAAATGCCACGCGCGGCCAGATGCTCCATCAGGCCAAGAAAAAAGGGCAAATCATCAGGGGAAACGCGCTTCTCATACAATGTCAGGATATATGCACCATCGGCGCTGTCTGTATGCAGCAGATAATTGCTGTTCTCCACACCTTCGGCAATTCCCTTGCACGATTTGACCTGGCCAATGTCGTACTGGGCGACAAAATCGGCAAGCGCCTCATCGCTTACTTCGGTATATACCGCCATTATTCAGCCTATCAGCTCACGGGGCAGCTTGAATTCGATAGCCTCGCGCGTCACCGCCACCTCCTCAACCGTCAGATCAAACCGGTCTGCGAATGCGTTCAGCACTTCCTGGACCAGCACTTCCGGCGCCGATGCCCCTGCTGTTATTCCAAGCACACCGATGCCGTCAAACCCGTCAATATCGAGATCAGCGGCACGCTGCAACAGCTCTGCACGCGGGCAACCGGCACGCAGCGCCACCTCAACCAGCCGTTTGGAATTGGACGAATTCGGCGCGCCCAAGACAAGCATCGCATCGCATTTCGCCGCGATTGTTTTCGCCGCCATCTGCCGGTTTGTCGTGGCATAGCAGATATCCTCGCGGCGCGGCCCCGCAATGTCGGGGAAACGGGCTTTGAGTGCGGCGATAATTTCTGCTGTATCATCAACCGATAAGGTTGTCTGGGTGATATAGGCAAGTCGGGCGGGGTCTGCAGGTATGACCTCCCTTGCGTCAGCGACCGTCTCGATCAGTTGCACTTTCCCTTCGGGCAATTGCCCCATCGTGCCGATTACCTCGGGATGCCCGGCATGGCCGATCAACAGAATTTCGCGCCCGTCCCGGTCATGACGCGCAGCCTCATGATGGACCTTGGAAACCAGCGGGCAGGTCGCGTCAAAAAACTGCAATCCTTTTTGCGTTGCCGCTTCGGGTACGGATTTGGGCACCCCGTGGGCGGAAAAAATCACTGGCCGATCAGCCGCTACTTCATCAAGTTCATCGACAAATACCGCGCCCATTTTCTGCAATCGCTCGACGACGAACCGGTTATGAACAATTTCATGCCGCACAAAAACCGGCGCGCCGAATTTATGCAGCGCCTGCTCGACAATCTGGATTGCCCGGTCCACACCCGCACAGAAACCGCGGGGCGCGGCCAGATAGATCCGTAATGGCGGTTTAAGCTGCTGCTGCACGCGACTTTTGCCTTTCCCACAAACACTGGATACTGACGCCGGCACTGGATACTGACGCCGGGCGGTCTTGCCTCTGCCTGGCTGACACTACTACAGTCATAGAACAGGCGCGAGCCAAGCGCCAGTCACGGAGGGAACCTGACATGTCCAAACCTGAAATCGCCGGCAGGGAGCCGCTCGCGGTCACGGTAGAAGAAGGTAAAACCTATTTCTGGTGCGCCTGCGGCAAATCAGAAAATCAACCGTTTTGCGATGGCAAACACAAGGGAACCGCTTTTACACCGTTGCCCTATAAGGCGGAAAAATCCCGCAAGGTCTTCTTCTGCGCTTGCAAGCAGACGGGCAACGCGCCAATGTGCGACGGAAGTCACAGTAAACTTTAGTCAAATGGGCTGGCAACAGCGCCAGGACCTGTACCGTTTTTATGAATTTCTACTGCAGATTGATCCTGTGCGCCGTCCTGGCTTCGCTATCCGCCGCCTGTGGCGTGACTGGAGAGAAAGCGAAACCGCCGCCGCAATGCCCGATTGTCGGCATTCTGGACGATACCGCACGGGCGCGATATTTCGCGGATCCGGCCAATCCCGATTTCGATATGCTGGCCTATGATGTGGAACTGCGTAATGCCGCGCTTATCAGCTGCGAATGGCGCAAGGATAAGGTTGTGTCCAAAATCCGCTTTGAAGCTGCCGCCAGGATCGGTCCCGGCGCACGCAGTGATACGGTGGAAATTCCGATGTTTATCGCCCTTATCGATCCCGAAGGCAAACCACTTGCCAAGGTACCATCGACCGAAAAGATTAAGTTTAGCGTAGAGAAACCGCTCCAGCGTTTTGCGCGGGAAGTTAAAGATATCTACATCACGCCCGAGGATGGCAAAAAGAGTGGCGATTACGAAATCCTGCTCGGTATCCAGCTCACCCGCGCGCAGCTTGACTTCAATCGTAACAGCGCACGCCAGCCCGCCCGGCCGAATATAAAGGAATTGCTGCGCTAATTCGCTGCCCCTGACCGCGCGTTTATTCCCGCGCGCGCGGCATCATGCATTCGATACCACCACCCGCAAAGCACGGGGCGTTCGTGACAAATCGCAACGGACCGTGCGCCCGCGCCGGTGGATCGAAACCGGATGATATTGCCGCACCGCCATCTGCGGCAGATCGACAAGGTAGGTGCCGTTATTCCAGCCGAAATAAGCGTCCCACTCCTCAAACCCCCAACCATCCCAACCGACAGGCGGGGGTGCCACAAGATCGGTGACAAGCGGCTGATGCACGGCGCAAAACCCGGCAACACAACGCCCCGGACTGGCGGGATCAAGGCGCGGGGCTGCCTTATGCAACAGATCAGGCGTGTAATAGCCCATCTGTTCGAGATAGATCCCGACCGAGATTTCCCTGCCCAGGGTAAAATGAATCAATGCGCGGTCCATGACAGACGCAGCTTAGCGGAAAATATTTAACGCTTCCAATGCGCAAATTCATTCCACGCAGGCATGGGTTTGTGCGGCAAAGTGGCGTCAATCACCCTCACGCTTCACATAATCAGATCCGAATGCCACCCGGCGCACACCCACCGTATCGGTCGGCTGATGACCGATGGTATGGGCGGGCGCAGGACAACGCGCCACATAGTTGGTGAGCCGGCCAATTCCCGTTACCTCAACCTCAACCACATCGCCTTCCGCCATCGGACGCGAATTGGCGGGCGTGCCGGTCAGGATGACATCGCCGGGCAACAAGGTGATATGCCGACAAAGATCGGCAAGCAGATAGTCGATACCGAAAGTGATATTGGCCACCGGATCTTCCTGCACCACCTTGCCATTGATATAGGTGCGCAAGGTTTCCTTGCGGATATCGATGCCACGCACGATCCCTGGCCCGACGGGGCAGAAGCCGTCCATTCCCTTGACCCGGGTCATGCCGCCGCTGTCCGTATCGCGATAATCGTGACAGCCAATATCGTTGCTCGGCGCAAAACCGGCCAGATAGTCCCAACAATCCTCAGGCGCGACATTGCGCATCGGCTTGCCGACAATCGCCGCAATCTCCCCCTCATAATTGAGATACTGACAATCCTGCGGCAGATGCAGCTTGCCGCGATGCGCATTCATACTGGTTGTCGGTTTCTGAAAATAGGACGGGGTTGCCTGCTCGGGCGCGCCGAACTCGATGCGCCGCGAATCATAGTTAAGATGCACTGCCAGGATCTTGGTCGGATCACAGGGCGGCAGATAGGCGGCATCCGCCTCGCGCACCCGGCGCCCGTCGCCAAGCACAAGCTCCTCGCCGTCGGGCCGCACCCATTCGGTGACCCCCTCATGCAGGATGCGCCGCCATTCTTCCCTCTTGCCCTTCAAAACGCTCATTATCTCTTCCCCGGCCTGTTGTTGTCGCCTGTTATGCAAGATTGCCCGCCGGCGGCAGACCGAGCAACAACCGCCCGTAAATCTGCCGCGCCACATCATAATCCGAAAAGGCGTGCGCCGCCGCCCCGTGCATGTCGCGGAAGGCGCGCTGCAAATGATTGTCGCGCTGCAGCGCCATGCCACCGCTCGCCCGGAACAGCCTGTCGACCGCGCGGGTGCAAAGCTCGGTCACATAGGTCGCATTGCAACGCATGCGCGTTGTCGCCGCATAATCGAGCACATGCTCGGTTTCCGCCGCCGCCATCAGATCGCTCATATCACGCCGCAGCATCAGCTTTGCGCAATCCACCTCCTGTGCGGCTTCGGCAAGCCGCATATAGGCGGGTGCGGATTCGGCGACCGTACCGCCGGTAAAGGCGGAGATCCGTTTGCCCTGATGCGCCGTATAGGCGGCAATCACCCCCTCGGCAATGCCGATCGAGGCAGCCGACAGGCCATAGGCAAAAAACGGCCCGAACGCACAGCGGTAAAGCGGATCGCGATTGACCTGATGGCCGCGCGCCGCATAGCTGTTCAGCGCCTGCGTGAGTTCGGAGCGGTGTTCGGGTACGAAAACATCCTCAAGCACCAGATCCTTGCTGCCGCTGCCGCTCATCCCCGTCACATGCCAGGAGGCATCATCGATCGCATAGTCGGTCGCAGGCACAAGATTCATCCGTGCCTCGATCTTGCCGGTTGCGGGATCCGCATGCGCGGAACCGATAATCGCCCAGCGCGCATGATCGCATCCCGTGGAAAACCGGTAGCGGCCACTGATCCGCAAGCCGCCCTCGACCGGGGTGACCTTGCCGACCGGCGCAAGCGAGGAGGACAACAGCGTGTCGGGGGCATCCGCCCACAACTCGTCCTGCGCCTTTTCGCTGAACATCGCCGCCCCTTGCGTATGGATGCCAAGCAGCATGGTCGCCCAGGCGGTTGAGGGGCAGACCTGCCCGATCATCGGCAACAGCTCGTAAAAGGACAGAATATCGAGCTCCTGCCCCCCATAACGCGCGGGCAAGAAGGCGGTGAACCAGCCCGCCTGCCGCAACGCGGCAATATTTGCGTCCGGCACCCGACGCAGCGCTTCGGTCTCGCCCGCCCGCGCTGCGATCTCGGGTAGAATTTTTTCGGTCTTTTCACGAATTTCGGCTGCCACCGCACGATGATGCGCGGCGCGCGCGGCACTGGTTTCGGCCATCCTCACCGCCTCCCCCTTGTTTTTATTTTGTATTTTTAATTTTGCGCAAAAGCGTAAGCGCTGCCCCTGTCATGTGCAAGCATCCCCGTGACGCGGACGGCTTTGTGCGGGTATGGTGACGCATGGCAGAAGATCCGGTCCGGCCCCTGAACATTCATGCAAGCTGCGTCGCGATCGGCGGACGCGGGGTGTTGCTGCGTGGACCGTCGGGCAGCGGCAAGAGCGATCTGACGCTGCGGCTGATCGACAGCTATCCCGATTGCCGGCTTGTCAGCGACGACCGTACCGACCTGACCACACGTGCCGGCACGCTTTATGCCCGTGCGCCGGCGCGGATCGCCGGATTGCTGGAGGTGCGCGGGGTCGGCATCGTCACACTGCCCTTTATGGCAGAGGCCGCCATTGCCCTGCTCATCGATCTGGTCCCCCGTGCAGCGGTGCCCCGCCTGCCGGCAAGCGAGCCGGGGAAATCAGGCCCGCAAGCAGGCCAGAGCGCGGAACTTGCCGGCATTTCCCTGCCCCGGCTCGCACTGCATGCCTTTGACGCCGCAACAGCTGCGAAAATCCGCCTTGCGCTCAGCCAGTTTTGACATGCGCCCAAAATTCATAATTAGCGCCTCCGCACCGCTTTTTGTGACACCGCATGAATTCGACGAAAAACCACGAGACGGCAATTGCCCCAAGACCCGAGTTGGTCTAATGTCCCGGCCCACGCAGACGCGCACGCACCCGTAGCTCAGCTGGATAGAGCGCTGCCCTCCGAAGGCAGAGGTCACAGGTTCGAATCCTGTCGGGTCCGCCAAGCTTCCCAGCACCTCAGACGACGGCAATACCGCCGCCACCGCGCGCGGGTCCGCAGTCTGTCCGCGAACTCACCTCTCGATGAGAGGCAGACCGTGCGCTTGTCGTGGTGGCAGTTCCTCCTGGGGCGGGATGACCGGGTTGCGCCTCAGGCAGCGGCATCCTCCGGAAAGGGCGGCGCCAGCCCGCAATCGGCGGCCAGCGCGTTCAGATCGCGGCGCAGGCCCGGGTTGAGCGCAAGCCCCTCGCGGCGGCGGGTCTCGGCGGCAGCGGTCTTGCCGTCGCTTCGGGTCCGACGTGGTC
>OBJS01000144.1_pt1 | contig 23045 bp, 22 predicted proteins | sample 1519851 | NCBI WGS metagenome assembly OBJS01 (sample SAMN03019806, study PRJEB22545) | beach sand metagenome | biome: beach; feature: sea beach; material: beach sand | place: USA: Municipal Pensacola Beach, FL | collected 2010-10-20 | depth 25-47 cm m
GCATTGATCGCGGCCTTGCATACAGCGGTGCAGGATGCGGGCAAGGCAATTCATCCGGGCTATGTGGAAGGTCAGATGCAGGGCGGCGTCGCCCAGGGTGTCGGCTGGGCCCTGAATGAAGAATATATCTATGGCGAGGATGGCCGGCTGCAAAATCCGGGCTTCCTGGATTACCGCATGCCTGTGGCGTCCGACCTGCCGATGATCGATACGGTGATCGTCGAGGTTCCGAACCCCGCGCACCCGTTTGGGGTACGCGGTGTGGGTGAGGTGCCGATCGTGCCGCCGCTCGGTGCGACCGCCAATGCCGTGTCGCGCGCCATCGGCAAGCGGATGACCGATCTGCCCTTGTCGCCGCCGGCGATTGTCGCCGCGCTCGACAGTTAAGAGGTAGAGAGTATGGCTCAGGTTGTACTGAGCAATGAGCTTGGCCGCCAGTTCGCTGGCGGCCAAACGCATTTTGAGGTGGATGCCGCCAATGTCCGGAAGCTCATTCAGGCATTGGACAAGATGTTTCCCGGCATTGGGGCCGAGCTGGAATCAGACGGCATCGCTATCGCAATCGACGGCGAAATTATTTCCGATCCCTTTCTTGAGGTGATCGCGGAAGACAGCGAAGTCTTCTTCCTGCCCGCGATCAAGGGCGGGTAATTCAAGGGCACCAGTTGGCGCTTTCCTGTAGCTTGTCGCGCCAGCCGCCCGACCAGTTTTTGGCCCATATGTATTTCCGTGGCCTGTTTTAGCCCGGTTCGCGTCGCGTCCTGTATCCGTGCATATCACAATTACGGGCAGCCAGACCCGCCCCTTCACACTATACTGATCACCGGGGCAGGGATGCGTTGTCACGGGATTAGTATGATCCCGATGTAATTTTATTGACAATATGTCAGAGTAAAAGGAAGATAACTGACATGTCTGTTACCAATGACATAAATGACGTCGATGAGTCGGCAAATGGCACCTTGTCAAAGCGGGAGCGGCGGAAAGCCGAAAGCCGTGAGCGTTTGATGAAGGCTGCCAGCAAGCTGTTTGTCGCGCATGGCTATCATGAAACCCGTCCGCAGGATATCTCGCGCGAGGCCGGGGTGGGGCACGGTACGTTCTATCTGTATTTCTCCGATAAACGGGAATGTTTCCAGGCATTTGTCGCGCAGACCCATGCGGAAATCGAAGCATTGGTGCAGCCTGAACTCGCGAAATGCCGAAACGGGGCTGAGCGCGTCTATGCGGCGCTGAAAGTTGCGATGGAATATTCCGAAGCCAATCCCGGTGTGCTGCGCGCTGCCTGGGCAGGGCATCAATTGATGAGCCGCGAAGAGGGCGGACCCGCCGAATCGATTGTCGATCATTGGGCCAGGGGCTGGGCGGCAGCGGTGCGGCAGGCGCAACGCAGCGGGATGGCCTGGGCCGATTATGATCCGGAAATTATCGGCCGGGTGATTTTGATGGTGACAAGCGTTGTCACCATGCCGGTGGGAGGCAAGAGAGAGGATAAGGAGCGTTATCTTCGAAATGTCACACAGTTCGTGGTGCGCGCGCTGGCTGCGCCTGACTGCCATGGCAAGGCGCGGATCGTCAGCGGACCGGATGCGGATGGCGCCATACAGGTGGAAGATCCATAAATTTTAAAATTAAAGGGTGGAGAGGTTCGCAATGGCAAAGAATGTTTATAGCTATGACGAGATCATGGCCGAGCATGATTATGCGCAACCCCATGAAGTTATGGGCAAATTGCTGCATGGCGGATTTGATGCGGAAGGGAATTACATTTCCCCGCGGATGCTGCATCGCGGCCCTGCCGTGGCACAGTGGGCCAGCAACCTCGAGGCCCGTGGCGGCAAGCTGATCGATGCAAGCCAGAAACTGTTGAAACGGGATAACTACCCCAATCACGCGCAGCAGAAATTCCTGTTGCAGCATGGGCTTGGTAAAACTTTATGGGACTCGCTGACACTTACCGGCATCATCGAGGGGCGCGGCAAGGTCTTCAGCGATGTCGTCGGTCCCGACTTCCAGGAATTCTTTGTCGAGGATATTTCCGAACTTGCGGTCGGCCATTTGAACAAGGGGCTGCATCACGCGCATGGGCGCGATGAAGGCGGCATGGATAACAGCGATATCGGCGCACATGACGAAATGTGGTTCGTCGTCCGTGATCTGCTGTTCGGAAAAGACGCCTTTGCCATTCCAACCGCACCTGAAGAAATCGGGCGTCCCGAAATGGGGCGGTTGTTTCCGCAGATCTCAAAGACGCTCGAAGAGTTCCTGCTCATCTATATGAACATTCTGATGGTCGAAGTGCGTGCGGAAAAAATGTTCTCATTCTGCTGTGAACTGTTCCGCGATCCGGAAATGTTCACCGATCGTCGCGACATTGCCGAACAGGCGGCGCAGATGGTTGAACGGATCCGCCAGGACGAGGCGATCCATGTCGGCTATCTGCAGGCGGTATTGTCTGAAATGCGGACTTTGACATTCAAGACGGTCGATGGCGGAACAATCAGCGGCAGCGAACTGCTCGATCCCGTATGGGAGGGCATGGTCGCCTATCATTCGACGACCGTCTATGACACGGCGCGCGAACAAACACGCGCCAGCATCGTGCGGCAATTGGAAAAACTAGCTGACTCCGATCAGTTGATTGCCGAATTCGACAGGCTGGAAACGCCGCTTGCGGCTGCAGCCGAATAGGCGCCGCCGTCACCACAGTAAATCCAGGTTCTACCGCTTTGTAAATTACAGGATAGTAAGATGTTGAAGCTTGTTTATTCCGCCGATGAGCTCATGGCGAGCCATCCCTTTGCGCAATTTCATGAAGCTGCCGGGCACAAATTGCATGGCGGTTTCGATAACGACGGGGCCTATACGCCGCCGCGTTCGCTGCACCGCTGGCCCGCCATTCATGCCTGGCAGGCGGAGGTCGAGCGCAAGGGGTTGCCGCTTATTGACTGCAGCCCGGATCTGCTGAAAATGGGCAATTATCCGAGCACGGATCAGCAGCGGTTTTTGCTGCGCAACGGTTTTGCGCAGACATTGTGGAATTCGCTGACGATCGCGGGCATCATCGAGGGGCGCGGCAAGCTGCTTGCGGATTTCCCGGCCCCGAATTTTCAGGAAATCATTGTCGAGGATATCAGCGAAATGTGCCTGGGGCACCTGAACAAGGGGCTGCTGGTGGCGCATGGCTGGGACGAAGGGGGTAATCCGGCCACTGATATCGGTGCGCATGACGAGATGTGGTTTGCGGTACGCGACGCATTATTCGGGGAAGGGGCATATCCCCTGCCTGAACCGCCTGAACGGATTGGCCGGCCCGAGCAAGGTCGCCTGATGCCGCAGATCCCGCAGGCGCATGAAGAATATCTTCTGCTGCTGATGAACCTCACCATGATCGAGGTGCGCGCGGAAGCGACTTTCCGCTTCTATGAAAGTGTCGTCAATGCAACGGATACCTTTGCGGATAATCCCGAAGGGGTTCAACTGGCGGCCGAGCTGATCGATCGTATCCGGCAGGACGAGAATATCCATGTCGCAAGCCTGCGGGTCATGCTGTCGGAATTCCGTGGACTGACGATCAAGACGAATGATGGCGGCACCATGGCCGGTAAGGATCTGTTCGATCCGATCTGGGCGCCGATGATCGAGTGGCATGTGACGACGGCGTTCCAGGCAAGCCGCGAGCAAACCCGCGACACCTTGCGTGAGCAGATACTGGCTGCGCCCGATGGCGAAAAACTGTTTGCCGAATTCGAAGCGCTGGAACAGCGCCAGATGGCGGCGGAGTAGCTCGGGATGAAGGATCTGGCAGGCAAGACCGCCTTTATCACAGGCGGTGCAAGCGGTATCGGTTATGGCATGGCGCAGGCATTCGCCGCCCAAGGCATGAATATCATGCTCGCGGATATCGAGCAGGGGGCGCTCGATAAAGCGGTTGCTGCCCTGTCCGATGAAACGAATGTCCGCGTTGCGGGCGTACTTTGCGATGTATCGATGCGGGATGCGGTATTCGAAGCCGCGCAGAAGGCTTTTGACGAATTCGGCAAGGTGCATATCGTCTGCAGCAATGCGGGGATTGGCGCCGGCGGTCCGATCGAAAAGATTCCGCAATCCGATTGGGATTGGGTGGTCGGGGTCAACCAGATGGCGATCGTCTATGCCATTCAGGCCTTTTTGCCGCATATCAAGGCACATGGCGAAGGGGGACATTTTGTCACCACCGCCTCGATGGCCGGCATTATTGCCGCAGGCGCGACAGGTGGGCCCTACACCGCCACGAAATTCGCCGCAGTCGGTATCAGCGATGTTCTGCGCGGCGAGCTGGAAAAAACCAATATCAGCGCGTCGGTCTTGTGCCCGGGATTCGTGAATACGAACATCACCAATGCCGGGCGTAACCGGCCAGACAGGTTCGGCGGCCCGATCGCGCCGGTCGCGCCAAAAAGCGACTCAGATGCGGTGCGGCAGGAAATGATGCTTCAGGGCATCAAGGGCGGCCTTGATCCGCGTATTGTCGGTGAGCTTGTGCGTGAAGGGGTGGAAGGCGACTGGCCCTACATTTTCACCGACCCCAATATGCGCGCGATTGTCGAGATGCGTTACAAGGCCATCCTCGATGGCTTTGACAAGCTTGTCGCAAGCAAGGCGCTGGCGGGAAAATAATGCCGGCGCAGGCCTGACAAGCACAGGCCTGCGTTCTGCCAACAGATAATGACGGGTGAAGAAAACCGCCCGCTTCAACAATGCGAATGGGCATAATGATGTAGCAGGGAGCGATAAAGCGATGAAATTCGGAACATTTTATGAGCACCAGTTACCGCGTCCATGGACAGAAGGGCTTGAGCAGCAGCTGTTTCAGGACGCGCTGAAGCAGGTGGAGCTTGCCGATAATCTGGGGATCGAATTCGCCTGGGAGGTGGAGCATCATTTCCTGGAGGAATATTCGCACTCTTCCGCGCCCGAAGTTTTTCTCGCCGCCTGTTCGCAGCGGACAAAGAACATCCGGCTTGGTCATGGCATCGTGCTGATGCCGCCTGGATATAACCATCCGGCGCGGGTGGCCGAACGGATCGCGACGCTTGATCTTGTGTCAAATGGCAGGGTTGAATGGGGAACCGGCGAATCTTCCGCCTTGCTTGAACTTGGCGGATACAATGTCGATGTGGCGCGCAAGCGGGCCGCTTGGCGCGAATGCGTCGAACAATGCGCCAATATGATGGTCATGGACCCCTATCCGGGCTTCAAGGGCGAATTTTTCGATATGCCGACACGCAACGTTGTGCCAAAGCCGGTACAACGCCCGCATCCGCCGATCTGGGTGGCGTGCTCCAACCGTGAGACGATCAAGCTTGCCGCGCGCTGCGGGATTGGTGCATTGACCTTTGCCTTTGTCGATCCCGAGGAAGCGAAAAAATGGGTCGATGATTATTACAGCATCATCAAATCGGAAGAATGCGTGCCCATCGGCCATACGGTGAATGCGAATATCGCGATGGTGACAGGGTTTTCGGTTCATCCCGATGCCCAGGTCGCGAAAGATCGCGGGATGGATGGCTTCCGCTTCTTCGGCTATGCGCTTGGCCATCACTATATTTTCGGGGAGCATAAGCCGGGCCGGACCGATATCTGGAAGAATTTCGAACAGGCGCGTGCTGCATTACCCGAAGAGGGCGAGGCGCGCGGCATCGGCACCCCCGATCAGTTGCGCAATCACCTGCGCGGATTTCAGGAAGCCGGGGTCGATCAGGTGGCCTTCATCCAGCAGGGCGGCAAGAACAAGCATGAGCATATCTGCGAGGCGCTTGAGCTGTTCGCGCGCGAGGTGAAGCCCGAATTCAGCGAGTTCGAGGCGGAGCGCGAGAAGAAAAAGAATGAAGAGCTTGCGCCCTTTATCGAGAAGGCCTTGGCGCGCAAGAAATTCATGAAAGCGCTGACCGATGAGGAAATTCCAAATGTGATCGCGCTTGGCCGGCAGATCACCGATGAGGGCAGCGGTGCCGTGCAGGAGGAGCCCGAGCAACGCTCCGGTTCGGGGATCAGCATCGTGCGCAATGACCCCACCCGGGCAGCGGAGTAGCGGCGCGCTGAACCGCGTTTGCGGGATCGCAGACGGAAACTGTTGAATGCAGCCTGGCCAGGTCCCCGGCCCTTGCGCCTGGCTGCATTGTCCGCTCGCCCATCATCGGGCAGATACGGCAAAAGCCCTGGCAATTGCTACGGCCCTATGTTCCAATTTCCCCTGATTTCGATTTCCCCCGATTTCGATTTCAAGGACAATCAATAGGGAAGGGAACGGTAGGATGGATGTGGGGCTTGCATTGGTGTTTCAGGGCACCGACCAGTCAAAAACCGATCAATATGTATATCAGAACGAGCTGCGGCTCGGGATGATGGCCGAAGAGCTTGGCTTTCAGTCGATCTGGAGTGTGGAACATCACTTCACGGATTATACGATGTGCCCGGATGTTACTCAGTTTCTGAGTTACTTCGCGGCGAAAAGCGACAAGCTGCTGCTCGGTTCCATGGTCATTGTGTTGCCCTGGCATGATCCGATGCGGGTGGCTGAAGAGATTTCGATGCTCGACAATATGTCGAACGGGCGGATGATCCTCGGGGTCGGTCGCGGGCTGGGCCGGATCGAGTTCGACGGCTTTGGCCGCGATATGAATGAGAGCCGCGAATATTTCACCGAATCCGCCGAAATGATCCTTGAAGGGCTGGAAACCGGGTTCTGCGAATATGATGGCCGGCTTGTGAAGCAATTGCGCCGTGAAATTCGTCCACGTCCTTTCAAAAGCTTCAAGGGGCGCACCTATGCCGCCGCTGTGTCGCCAGAATCATCAAAGATCATGGCGCGTCTGGGTGTCGGGATTCTGATCATCCCGCAAAAGCCCTGGGAGCATGTGGAGCGTGAGCTTGCCGATTACCGCGCAATCTATCGCGAGGTGAACGGGACCGATGCGCCCGCACCGATCCTGGGCGGTTGGACTTATTGCGACGCGGATGCGGCGCGCGCCGAAGAGATGGCGTTGAAATATATCGGCGGATATTACCAGACCGTTGTCGACCATTATGAAATGCAGGGCGACCATCTGAAGAACACGAAAGGCTATGAAGGGTATGTCGCCATGCAGGAAATGGCGAACCAGAATGTCAATGCGATGATCGAGTTCTTCATGAGCATCCAGGTCTGGGGCACGCCTGAACAATGCTATGATCGTATTGTCAACTTTACCTCGCGCACCGGGGCGGGTGCTTATAACGGGGTATTCAGCTATGCCGGCATGCCCTACGAGGATGCGGAGAAAAGCATGCGTCTGTTTGCGAAAGAGGTTATGCCGGAGGTCAAGAAACTGCCCGGCGCGCCGTTGATGGAACTGGCCCGGGCGGCCGAATAAAAAAAGCGAATGCGGGGCGGGTTGCCCCGCATTCTTGCCATAATTTAAGAACATGTATTTGCTTTAGTACGCGCTGTCATCGGGGCGATGGCAATGAATTTGAGAAGGGGATTTTGATGAAAAAGCTACTTTGGATTTTGGTCGTGCTGGTCCTTGTGGTGGGTGCGGCGCTGTATATCAGCTACACGCAGCTCGGCGGTATCATAGAAGCGGCAATCGAGGAATATGGCGCGGACATTACCGCGACCGAAGTCGAAGTTGACGCGGTGGATGTGGATCTTCCCGCCGGCAAAGCGGCAATAAACGGTTTTGTCATCGGGACGCCAGCGGGATTTTCAGCCGATCATACCTTTAGGCTCGATAAGATCGCGCTCGCATTGGATACAAATAATCTGAGTGCGGAGCAGGTCGTTATCAACAGTTTGGAGATTAATGGTCCTGTGATCTGGTATGAGCTTGGCAATGGCGGCAGCAACATTGCCGCCTTGCAGAATAATGTCGATCGTTATCTTGCGGAAAGTGGGATTGAGTCCCCGGCGGAGCCGGATCAGGCAGATGCCGCAACGGACGGACAGGCGGTTAAGCTTGTTATCAATGATCTGTATTTCCGGAATGCTTCGGTTAATGTCAGCACGACAGCGGTGCCGGGAAAGAAAGTTTCCGTGACTATTCCGGATCTGCATCTGCGTGATCTTGGCAAGAGCGGCGATGGCGTTACCGGCGCGGAACTGGTTGACAAGATCCTCGAGGCGCTCAAACCTGAAATCGTCAAGGCGGCAAGCAATATCGACCCTGCGGAACTGATCGGTACGCTGGGCGATCAGGCCGGGGAATTCGCATCGATGCTTCAGAAAGGTGTTGCAGCCGACGGCGGCAAGCTCGCGGAGGACCTCAAGAAGGCGTTGGAAGGCAAGCTGCCGGCAGAGGCAGGCCAGATACAGGAAATGCTGCAAAACGGCTCGGGTGACGCGGAACAGACGCTCGAAGATGCGACGGACGGTGCGAAAAAGTCGCTCGACGACATCAAGGGCATGTTTGGAAAATAACCTGGAAAGCACGCAGTTCCGGGATTTAAGGGGCGACATTCAAGTCGCCCCTTTTTTGTTGTGAATGCGATCCGGTTCAGCTGTTTTCCTGCGCTTTTAGATGGCGCGCCAATACATTGCGGCATTCCACCGCGAACGGGAAGCCGGCATAGGCTGAATACATCAGGATCATTTCTTCAAGTTCAGGGACCGTCACGCCATTCGTGATGGCGGCGGGCACGTGGATCTCAAGCTCATCCTGTCGTCCGAGTGCTGCGAGGACAGACACGACAAGCAGGCTGCGATCACGGCGCGGCAGTTGTGAACGCGCCCAGATATCGCCAAAGCAGAAATCAACCGCTGCCGCGCCAAGCGGGCCAAGCCCGACCGCGCCCTTGCTGTCATCAGTGGGGCGTTCGGTGGGGATCGGTCGGCCCGTGATGATGCTGAGTCCCTCGGCACCGCGTTTCCACCGTTCCGCATCGCTCAGCCGTTCGGCCGGCGGCAGTTTGCCATCGGTGGGGGCGTGGCCCATCTTCTCAAGCACTTCGTTGGTTACACGCATCGCATCGAGCGCGCGCGGAAATCCCGCATAACCGCACATATGGGTCATGACTTCGCGCACTTCCTCGGGCGTCATGCCGTGATTGATCGCGCCGCGCACATGCATTTTCAACTGATTGGTCTGGTTGAGCGCAGCCAGCACCGAAATCACAACAAAGCTGCGATCGCGGCGGCTTAGGCCCGGCCGGCTCCACAGGTCGCCAAGCGCGTAATCGACGACGAACGAACCGAGCGCGCCATTCGCGTCTTCCAGCCGCTGCGCCTGCGCTTCAGCGTCATCACGCCCGCTTAAGGTAGTCAGTACGTCAAGGCCGCGGGCACGCCGCGCCGCATGAGATCCGTCACTCATTGTTGCTCCTCCCCTGAAATCTTTCTTTGGATTATGTTTATCAGGGGATGGTAGCGCCTATTAAGGGCTGCGCGAAAGCCTTATATCCGGAACCCCGCGCTACCGGCTAGAAACGATAGCCGATCACGGTACCGAGGTAGAATTGCGTCAATACCTGATCAAGCGTGCCCGCGATCGGGCTTGTTTCCGCATCGCCCAGAAGCCGCCCGGCCCCCCCGTCGATTGACAGGTACATGCCACCCTGAAAGCTATGCACAAAGCTTGCATAAACATTGGCGTCACGCGGTCCCGCCTTGGCGCTGAATGCGGGAACCTGCGGCGTTGCGCGTGCTGTCGGTACGCCGAAATAGGCCTCCATATAGCTTTGGTCGGCAGCAGTTACGTTGACACCCAGAAACAAGGTGTCACGCGCGCCCGCGCGGATGGCTGTCGCCATATCGAGACGCGCCAATGCGCCCTGATGGCCACCGCCAACGCCCTTGCGGATGTCGCCCTTGACGCGCAGCCAGCCCAGATAGCTTTCGAAATAGAGGCCGACTTCCGCGCTCGGATCGATATCGGCAAGATTGCGTGTCAGATCATAATCGCTTGAATCGCGGCCTTCGTCGAATGTGATGCGCGGGCCCGCCCGGAAGTTGCCTGTATCGAACAGGAACAAGCCAAGCCCACGCTGCGTGCTGGCAAAAAGACGGCCGCGATATTCGACATCGATAAGCGGCAGGAGCGACGTTTTGTAATCTTCCGCGCCCAGAAATTCAGGGCGTTGAAACAGTCCAAGACCAAGATTGACTTCCAGATCACGATCGCCACTTGGCAGGATCGAAACCGCGCCCTGCAGTGCTGTTTCCATCTCGATTGCGTGCGCAAGGCGTGTCATTGCGGGCAAACAGCAGATTATTGCCGCAAAAAAAGAAATGGCCAAACGACGCAGAGTCATAAATTCACACCTTTGGAAGCACCTTTCATGCGGGCAACCTAACTGAACTCTCTGCGGGCGACAATGTGATTGGTGACGCGCCTGCCTGAATAGCCTAATGACTGACGGAAATTATTCAGGCGCAGCGATGCGCCGTATTCGACAACAATTGAAGTTGATGCCATGGCAGCTACGGGCGGTACGCATATTCTGGTTGTAGGGAATGAAAAAGGCGGGTCTGGCAAGACCACGACGGCCATGCATATTGCGGTGGCTGTCATGCGGGCGGGGCATAAGGTTGCGACAATCGATTTGGACCCCAGACAGCGCAGCCTGACACGTTACGCCGAAAACCGGCGTCACTGGGCGGAAATGAAAGAGCTCGCCATACCGCACAGCACGCATCGTTTGATCAAACTCAGTGATCGTGAATCGGTGACCGCACGCAAGCAGGATGAGGAGGCAAGGCTCGCGCGCTGCATCGCGGAACTCGGCGAAAGCCATGATTTCATCATTATCGATTGCCCCGGCAGCGACAGCGCCTTGTCACGGGCCGCGCATAGTTATGCAGACACACTCGTCACGCCGCTGAATGACAGTTTCATCGATTTTGATTTGCTTGCCCAAATCGATCCGGAGACATTCGCGGTGGATGGTCCAAGCCTTTACAGCGAGCTGGTTTGGGACAGCCGTAAATCCCGTGCACTGCGTGATCGCGGCACGATCGACTGGGTTGTGATCCGCAACCGGATGTCCAGCCTGAATGCGCGCAATAAGGAGCGGGTCGGCGAAGTGTTGCAAACGCTGTCGCGGCAGGTGGGGTTCCGTCTGGGCGCGGGATTTGGCGAACGGGTGATCTATCGCGAACTGTTTCCCAGCGGATTGACGCTACTGGATTTGCGTGACGAGGATGTCGATATAACATTCAGTATGTCGCACGTCGCCGCGTTGCAGGAATTGCGTGATATTATTGCCTTCCTCCGGCTGCCGCAGCTTGTGCTGCCCTTTGATGCTTCCGGGAAGGCGGTAGCAGGCGGGATGCATTGAAGCGGGACGTCATGACTAAAAGGAAACGGGCATCTATTATGTCCGCCATTCAGGTTTCAGGAGCCGCTGATCAAGGCACATGAGTGAAAAACTGCCCGGCAGGAAAAAGGCTTCGGCGCGCGAGCTTGATGCATTCGTCGCAAAGGCAAAGGCGCTGAGCAATGCCGAACCCGGACAGCAGCCGGGCCGGTTGCTGTTTGCCATCGATGCGACGATGAGCCGGCAGCCCAGCTGGGATATGGCAAGTCATATTCAGGCCGGGATGTTCCGTGAAACCATGGCAATCGGCGGGCTGTCGGTTCAGCTTGTCTGGTTTCGCGGATTTTCCGAGTTCAAGGTAAACCCCTGGGCGAATGACGCGCAGGCCTTGGCGCGACAGATGCAGCCGGTGCATTGTTTGAGCGGCCGGACGCAGATCGTTCGTTGTTTGACACATGCCCTGAAAGCCGGGCGCAAAGACCGGCTGAAAGCGGTGATCTATATTGGCGATTGTGTCGAGGAACCTGAAGGGGAACTTTACCGCCTGGCCGGACAGCTTGGGCTTTCGGGTGTTCGCCTGTTCACATTTCATGAAGGCAATGATGCGCGCGCCGAGCGCTGCTTTCGCGAACTGGCACGGCTGTCCGGGGGCGCCTTTGCGAAATTCGATCTTAACTCGCCTGATCGTTTGCGCGAGTTGTTAGGTGCTGTTGCCGTCTATGCGGCTGGCGGACGGCAGGCATTGCATGATCATGGGAGGCAGGGGGCAGAAGCAGCAAAGCATCTTCTTGCCCAGATGCAGGGCGATACGTCACGCTAACCCTGTTTGCGATGGAAAGCCGACGCAATTTGGGGCGTATGTCGCAAACTGATTTGAGGTGGGAATGATCTGGCTGTTTTTCGGTTTGTTGTTTCTTTTTGCGCTGATGTTGCTGACGCGACAGATCGGTCAGGCAAACCGGGCACAATTATCGCGGTGGTTGCGCTACGGCGGGGCGGGGCTGATGGCGCTGATCGCCGCCTTTTTTGCACTGACCGGGCGATTGCCGATCGCGGCGCCCTTTGCGGGGTTTGCCATGCTGCTGCTGGGCGGGGCGGGCGGCGTCTTGCGACGCACCCTGTTTGGCGGGAACAGCGCCGGATCGGCAGGCAGCGGTCCGAATAATGCCGGCAGTTCCGAAGTTGAAACTGATTACCTCCGCATGCGACTTGATCATCAAAGCGGCGATATCACGGGGGAAGTGCTGCGCGGGGAACAGGCGGGCAAAAAGCTCGATATGCTGGATCTGGCACAAAGCATTGCACTTTATCATGAAGTGTCCGAGGTCGACCCGCAGTCGGTTGCGGTGCTCGAAACATGGCTCGACCGTCGATTTGGCGATGACTGGCGCGACGCGGCCCGCAAAGGTGAGGGGGCCGACAAGTCCGACCAGGCGAATCGGGGGCAATCGGGGCGGCGCGCACGTAGCAGTGGTGGCGCCATGACACGGGCGGAGGCGCTGGAGCTTCTGGGGCTGAGCGAAGGCGTGGGTCGGGATGAAATCCGCGCGGCCCATCGCCGTCTCATGCAGAAATTTCATCCCGATCATGGCGGCTCCGACTATCTTGCCAGCCGTATCAATCAGGCTAAGGAAGTGCTGCTGTCTTGAGTTTGTCTGAACCATCACTTGCAGGTGACAGGCGTGCATGTAAAACAGTGGCTGATTGTGACAGCTCAGGTGGTGCGGAAGAAGATATGACGGTAGCTCCGGTCAAGAAGGCGGTGTTTCCAGTGGCGGGACTCGGTACGCGGTTTTTGCCCGCAACCAAGGTCATGCCGAAGGAAATGCTGACGGTTGTCGATAAACCTTTGATCCAGTACGCGGTGGAGGAGGCCGCTGCGGCGGGGATCGAGGAATTTATTTTTGTCACCAGCCGGGGCAAAGGCATTCTGGAGGATCATTTCGATCAGTCGCCGGAACTGATGGCTGCACTTGCCGATAAAGGTAAGGACGAAATGGCCGCGGACTTGAAATCGTGGTTGCCTGCGGCGGGGAAAGTCATCTCTGTCCGCCAGCCCGAACCGCTGGGTCTTGGCCATGCGGTGTGGTGCGCGCGGCATGTGGTGGGGGATGCGCCATTTGCGGTGTTGCTGGTGGATGACCTTATCGATGCCGCCCCTTCCTGCATGGCGCAGATGATCGCGGCCTATGAACAGCTGGGCGAGAATCTGGTGCTGGTCGAGGAGGTGCCACCGGCGCAGACGAACAGATATGGCATTCTGGATGTCGCCGAGGATCAGGGCGATTTTGTGAAGGTGAAGGGGTTCGTGGAAAAACCGGAACCCGAAGATGCGCCTTCCAACCTGTCGATTATCGGACGGTATATCTTCCAGCCGCAAATTTTCGATTTTCTGGCGCAGCAGGGCAAGGGTGCAGGCGGTGAAATACAACTGACCGATGCAATGGCCAGCATGCTGTCAACGCAGCAATTTCATGGCGTGCGCTATCAGGGGGAAAGGTTCGATTGTGGCGACAAGCTCGGCTTTTTGCAGGCAAATGTCGCGTTGGGGCTCGCGCGGTCGGAATTTAGTACGCCTTTGCGGGCGTTTCTCGAGATGCGGTTGAAAACAAGAACGAATGGTTGATTTGGGTCTTTCAGGTATTCCAGAATAAGGATTTTTTATGCGCGTAACTGTAATTGGCACTGGCTATGTTGGCCTGGTATCGGGAGCCTGCTTTTCCGATTTCGGCCATGATGTTGTTTGTGTCGATAAAGACCAGACGAAAATCGATGCGTTGCTTGCGGGTGAAATTCCGATTTTTGAGCCCGGTCTCGATCAGCTTGTTGCGGAAAATGTCGCGGCGGGCAGATTGTCATTCTCAACCGATCTTGCGCAATCGGTGCCCGACGCCGATGTTGTCTTTATCGCTGTGGGCACCCCCACCCGGCGCGGGGATGGCCATGCGGATCTGAGTTATGTCTATGCGGCGGCGCGCGAGGTTGCCGAGGCGATGACGGGATTTACCCTGATCGTCACGAAATCGACAGTGCCCGTGGGGACCGGATCGGAAATCGAGCGGATTATCCGCGAAACCCGTCCCGATGCTGAATTCGAGGTTGCCTCGAACCCCGAATTTCTGCGCGAAGGGTCGGCGATTGAGGATTTCAAACGCCCTGATCGCGTTGTCGTCGGCATCAAGGGGCCGCGTGCGCGCGACCTCATGCGGCAGCTTTACCGTCCGCTCTACCTGCTTGAAACACCAATGGTTTTTGCCGGTCTTGAGACCGCTGAGCTGATCAAATATGCGGCCAATGCGTTTCTGGCAACCAAGATCGGCTTTATCAATGAAATAGCCGATATTTGCGAGAAGGTTGGTGCCGATGTCGGCACGGTGGCGCGCGGGATAGGTCTTGACGGGCGGATTGGCGGTAAATTCCTGCATGCGGGGCCAGGTTATGGCGGTTCCTGTTTTCCCAAGGATACGCTCGCATTGACGCGGACGGCGGCGGAAGTGGGCGCGCCGGCAACAATTGTCGAGGCTGTCGTGCGCGCAAATGATCAGCGTAAACAGGCCATGGCCGACAAGATCATCGCCGCCTGCGGTGGCAGCGTGGCGGGCAAGACCCTTGCGGTGCTGGGGCTTACCTTCAAGCCTAATACCGATGATATGCGGGAGGCGCCCAGCCTTGTGATCGTGCCTGCATTACAGGCTGCGGGGGCAAGCGTGCGGGTATTTGACCCTGAAGGCATGGATGAGGCGCGCAAGCAGCTTGAAAATCTAATCTGGTGCGATAGCGCCTATGAAACGATGGGCGGGGCGGATGCGCTTGTCATCCTGACGGAATGGAACGCATTCCGTGCGCTTGACCTTGCGCGTTGCCGGCAATTGCTCAGCCAGCCATTGATTGTCGATTTGCGCAATATCTATGAGCCCGGGGAGATGGCGCGCGCGGGCTTTGATTATCACAGTGTCGGCCGCCCCAACGCAGCAATTCGCGATGCCGGGGATCCGGCGTCAGAGGTATAAAGCGCCAGCCCTGAATGCAAAAAGGGTGGCACGGTTCCCCGTACCACCCTTTGCGATTTGTGCCTTGTTGCTGCCGACTACATGGCGGCGGCGGCTTCCATATTCTTTGCCTGCATTTCCTGCGCGGCGCGGCGCATCGATTTCTGCAGTTTCTCGAAAGCCCGAACCTCGATCTGCCGGACACGCTCGCGGCTGATATCATACACCTGGCTGAGATCTTCCAATGTTGAGGGATTATCTTTCAGCCGCCGTTCGGTCAGGATGTGTCGCTCCCGCTCATTGAGCTCCTTCATCGCGGCCAGCAGCATCTTGTGGCGCAGCGTAAATTCTTCGCTTTCGCCAAGCTGGGTTTCCTGATCGGGCGTCTCATCGACCAGCCAATCCTGCCATTCCCCTTCGGTGTCCGCGCGCAGCGGTGCGTTCAGGGAGTTGTCATGGCCAGCCATTCGCTGGTTCATCGAAGTGACATCGCTTTCAGAAACATTCAGCTTGTCGGCGATCAACTGCACCTGCTCGGGCGTCATATCGCCTTCCTCAAGTGCCTGTATCTGTCCCTTGACCCGACGCAGATTGAAGAACAGCTTCTTCTGCGCGGCGGTGGTGCCGATTTTTACAAGGCTCCATGAGCGCAGGATATATTCCTGGATCGCCGCACGGATCCACCACATGGCATAGGTCGCAAGCCGGAAACCTTTATCCGGTTCAAACCGTTTGACCGATTGCATCAGTCCGACATTGCCCTCGGAGATGACCTCGCCGATCGGCAGACCATAACCGCGATAGCCCATGGCAATCTTGGCAACCAGCCTTAGATGGCTTGTCACGAGTTTGTGTGCCGCATCAGTGTCATTATGCTCGCGCCAGCTTTTGGCCAGCATATATTCCTCTTCCGGCTCCAGCATCGGAAACTGGCGGATTTCCTGCAGATAACGTGCGAGGCCGCCATCGGGCGTAAGAACAGGAAGGTTCTTGGTATTAGCCATCTTGTGTCCCCCGCTTGGTTGAACTGTCACATCAAAACAAGGCTGAACGAATTAAGTTCCCTTTAATAGGGAAATGGATATTTCTGTGCGTAATTACAAGGGGACATCATCAGTTTTATAATTGTTCAAAACTGTTCACCAATTCGTGAAGATCATGCGGCAGGGCACTCTCAAAGCGAAGCTTACGCCCGCTTTCGGGATGGATGAAGCCCAAAACCGCGGCATGCAGCGCCTGCCGGCCAAGTCGGTCGATCAATGCATTAAGTGCATCGGGTAGTTGCTTGCGCTTTATGCGCGCTTGTCCATAGACTGGATCACCGATAATCGGATGCCCGATATGGGCCATATGCACGCGGATTTGATGGGTGCGGCCGGTTTCAAGCCGGCATGCTACCCGGGTGGCGAGTGGCGAGGCGGGCGGCCCGTAATAGTCGGTGCAACGATAATTCGTAATGGCGTGCTTGCCGTTCTGGCGCAGCACGGTCATCTTCTGCCGATTGTAGCGGCTGCGGCCCAATTGTGTTTCGATCCGGTCTTCTGCGTGTTGTGGCGCGCCCCAGACAAGTGCTTGATAGCGCCGCTCGACGCTGTGTTCCTCAAATTGCGCGGCAAGGGCCTGATGCGCCAGATCGGTCTTTGCAACGACAAGCAGCCCGCTTGTATCCTTGTCGAGCCGATGCACGATGCCAGGGCGCTTGATCCCGCCAATTCCCGACAGACTGTCGCCACAATGATGCAACAACGCGTTGACGAGCGTTCCCTCGCTGTTGCCGGCCCCCGGATGCACGACAAGGCCTGCCGGCTTGTCGATCACGATCAGCGCCGCATCTTCATAGCGGATATCGAGGGCAATTTGCTGCGGCTGGGGCGTGGCCTCCACAGGTGCGGGAATATCCACGCAAAAGCTTTCGGCCGGTTTGACCCTGTAGGACGGGTCCTCTATCGTGCCGCCATCGCGCGTCACGTTTCCTTCATGCAGCAATGATTGAATGCGGGCGCGGCTGAGCTGCGGAATCATCCGGGCAAGCCATTTGTCCAGACGATCGCCGGCAGCGCTTTCATCGACCGTTACATGGACCGGGCCGTGATATGGTTCATTATTCTGTGGATCTGACATGAGCGAACAAGTGACGCAAAATTACCGTGGGCTCAAGGCTGCTGTGATCATCATGGGGGTATTGTTGATCCTTGGCACAGCCGCCTTGATTGCCGGGCTTATCCGTCAGGCGCAGAAAATCGACGATCATTTTAGCGCAGCACCTGCCCGTTGGGAAGCCGTACTGCCGCCCGAACTTGCAGGCGAGGTCAGCGCCATCGCACAGGACGGCGCGCGGTTAAGCCTGCTGATCGCGCGCGAGGGTGGGCAGCATATCGTGATTATCGATACCGGCTCGGGCGATATCGTCGGCCATCTGCGCACCGCGGTCGGGGACAGGGAATAGTACCCCATGACGGCCGGTCGCGCGCTCCGGATCGCGTCGCACCATCTTGCCCGCATCGGGGAGGAGGCACGCTTCGCCCTGCCGCGCGAGTGTTGCGGCCTGTTATTGGGGCGAGAGACCATCGATGGCTGGCAGGTCACCGAGCTTGTGACGAGCCCCAATGTCGCACCTGCCGATCGGCATGACCGGTTTGAAATCGATCCACAGATTCTGATCGCGGTGCAGAAGCGGCTGCGCAGGGAAGGGGGGGCGATGATCGGTATTTATCATTCTCACCCGAACGGCCGCGCCACCCCGTCTGATACGGATCTGGCCCAGGCCTGGCAAATCGGCAAAATCTGGGTGATTGCCGCGCTCTCGGCGGATGCGCCGTTATCGCTCGGGGCATTCTTGCGTACCGATACAGCTTTTGCCCCGGTGCCAGTGATCGCAGAGGGAACGGGATGATGAACCGCAATTTCCTGAGTGACAACGCATCCGGGGTCGCACCGGAAATTCTTGCAGCCGTCGAGCGGGCCAATTCCGGCTCATCGCCTTCTTACGGCGCGGACGCCATCACAGAAAGGCTTCAGGACCTGTTTGGAGAGGTTTTCGGCAAGCAGGTCTGGTGTTTCCCGGTGGTCAGCGGGACGGCGGCGAATGCCTTGGCCTTGTCCGCGATGACACCGCCCTGGGGGGCGATCTATTGTCACGCGCATGCGCATATTGCGGCCGATGAATGCGGCGCACCGGAATTTTATACGGGCGGCGCAAAGCTTGTGCCGTTACCCGGTTCCGATGGTAAGCTCGACCCGTTGCATTTTCGCGATACGCTGGCAGCGCGGCCCGCGGGCAATCAGCATGAGGTGCAGCCCGCGGCAGTCAGCATCACCCAGGCGAGCGAATGCGGCACGGTGTATCTGCCCGAGGAAGTGCAGGCGCTGTCCGGTATCGCGGAAAAATACGATATGCATGTGCATATGGACGGGGCGCGGTTTGCAAATGCGGTGGCGCATCTGGCCTGCCGTCCCGCGGATATAAGCTGGCGGGCAGGTGTTGATGTTCTTTCCTTCGGGGCAACCAAGAATGGCGCCATGGCGGCGGAGGCTGTGCTGTTCTTCGATGGCTATCTGGCGGAAAATTTCCTCTATCGGCGCAAGCGCGCCGGACATCTCCTGTCCAAGATGCGCTTCCTTTCCGCCCAGCTTGAGGCTTATTTGACGCGCGGGCTCTGGCTCAAGCTGGCGTCCCACGCCAATATGCAGGCGCAGCGTCTGGCCGCAGGGCTGGCTGAACTGCCCGGCTGCAAGCTCATCTATCAGGTGGAAGGTAATGAGATTTTCTTGCGTCTGCCCGGGGCAATGATTGAGGGGCTCGCGCGGCAGGGCTTTCTGTTCCATCGCTGGCATGCGGCAGGGGCGGATACCATCCGCCTTGTGACAGCCTTCGATACACGCGATGAGGATGTGGACGATTTGATTCAGGCCGCCACCCATTTTGCCGAAGATGCCTGACGCAAATGACTTGATTGCGGGCGGGGTGAGGTATATATGCGAAGCCCGTTCAATGGTCATGTCCCCTTCGTCTAGTGGCCTAGGACATCGCCCTCTCACGGCGAAAACAGGGGTTCGAGTCCCCTAGGGGATGCCATTCCTGCCGTCATTTCCCGATCCCGCGATAACCGTAATTCCGACGCGCTGAGGCGTGACCCGCGTCGGGTCGGGTGATAGGATGCCTCCATAAATAATGATAAGAGTTTAGGAGGGCTGCGGGAATGGCAAGGCTGTCGAAATTAAGCCGTTCGGTTGAAGGGCGCGGGGTTCTGATTACCGGCGCGGCAAGCGGCATGGGCCGGGCGACTGCGCATCTGTTTGCCGATGAGGGCGCGCAGGTGGCGGTTACCGATCTGACCGAGGAAGGGGTGGCCAAAGTCGTTGACGAGATTACGGCAGCCGGTGGTCAGGCGCGCGGCTGGGTGCTCAATGTCGCTGATGCGGATGCGATTGAACGTATCGTGCCGGAAATCGGGGCGGCGTTCGGGCGGCTTGATATCATCGTCAATAATGCCGGGATCGGGGCGGGCAGTGCGATCGAATCGTCCAAATTCGAACGCCGCTGGCAGAAAGCCATGGATGTGATGCTGGCGGGGCCGGTACGGATCGTGCGGGCCGCCATGCCCTATCTGCGCAAATCCGATGCCCCGCGTATCGTCAATATCGCCTCGACCGAGGCTTTGGGCGCAACGCCGAAGGGCGTGCCTTATGCTGCGGCGAAAACCGGGCTTGTCGGGGTGACCCGCTCGCTTGCGGTCGAACTTGGCGGCGACGGATTTACGGTCAACTGCATCTGCCCTGGTGCGGTGCATACCGGGCTGACGACGGTCATTCCCGATGAACATAAACAGATTTATGCGCGCCGGCGTGTGCCCGCCAACCGCTATGCCGATCCTGAAGAGATCGCGCATATGACGCTGAGCCTGTGTCTGCCCGCCGCATCCTATACAAACGGGGCGATTATCCCTGTCGATGGCGGATTGACGATCAAGAACGGCTAGACGGCCGCGGGGCGTGTTGCACAGACCGCCCCGAAAGCCCGCAACAAACCGGACCCTGGCGGGCCGGTTTCGGTTGTGCGGGCCTCACTAGACCTTGAAATAGTCCGGCTTGCCATAAAGCCACAGATCGCCCCAAAGCTGCTGCCCGCCATCGACGGTGATGATTTCGCCTGTGACGAACTTGCCTGATGGCGCGGCGAGATAGACGCAGCATTCGGCGATATCGTGCGATTCGCCTGTATGCATCATGGGGTTGGCGTGCTTGAAGGTTTCGGCAGCCTCGGGCGGGTAATTGCCAAAACCTTCGGTTTCCACAGCACCCGGTGCGACGCAATTGACCTGAATGTCATATTCCGCCCATTCGACCGCGACCGTTTTCGACAGATAGGTCACGCCCGCGCGCGCCGCGCAGGTATGGGCCGCATCGGGCATGCCGCGCCAGAAATCGGCAACGATATTGATGATATGGCCAGGCCGCTTTGCGTCGCGCCATTTCAGTGCGGCATTCTGCATCATGTACCAGGTGCCATTGAGGTTCGTGTCGATCACCGCTTTCCAGCCCTTGACGGCGAAATCGATCGATTTCTGCGAAAACTGGCCGCCGGCATTATTGACGACCACATCGACACCGCCGGTTTCCCAGATCCGGTCGAACATTGCGGCGACCGCCTCGTCATCACGGATCGACAAGGCGTGAACTTCCGTTTTCGCGCCGAATTTCTCAAGCCATGTGCGGGCCGTTTCCAGCCGCTCCTCATTGCGGCCGCAAATGATGATATCCGCGCCAAGCCGCGCGAACAGGTAGGCCGTTGCCTTGCCGATACCGCTGCCCGCGCCTGAGACGAGCACCCGCTTGCCCTTGAACAGATCATTGCGGAATACGGTGGGCTTGTTGGCGAGTTCCTCGTCCGTTGCGCCGAATTTACCCTCTGGCGCGTCCGCCTTGCTGTATCGTTTTGCCATGCCGCCCTACCATTCTGTTCTTGTTGACTGTTGTTATGGTCTTCTTGAACTGAAAGGCGCGGATGGATGGACCGCCCGCGCCTGTCTCCCGTGCCTTGTCTATAGCGGTCGATGCGCGCCCCGTCCATCGGACGCGGCGCGCAAACGGCCTCAACGTCCCTTGAAGACAGGCTCACGTTTTTCCATGAACGCCTTGGGGCCTTCCTTTGCATCTTCGGTCTGGAAGACGGGGGCGGAGAATTTCGCCTCCATGGCAAGCGCCTCCTTCTCGGGATGGCCGATGCATTCGCGGGCCGAACGGCGGATCGCCTGCACCGCGATGGGGCCGTTCTTGGCCAGCTTCTCGGCATATTCCATCGCCGCTTCCATCAGATTGGCCGCCGGCACAACCTTGTTGATCAGGCCGACATCAAAGGCTTCCTGCGCGCTGATCAGATCGCCGGTGATAAGAATCTCCATCGCCCGGCAATAGGGGATCTGACGCGGCAGCCGCACGGTCGAACCGCCGCCCGGGAAAATCGCCCATTTCACTTCCTGCAGGCCGAACCGTGCATGATCAGCCGCAACGCGGATGTCGGTGCCCTGCAGCATTTCAGTGCCGCCCGCAACCGCAAAGCCGTTCACCGCCGCAACAACCGGCTTCACCGTGTCGAAATCGCGCAGGATGCCGATGCCGGTCAGCCCGCGATCCTTGACGACCCGTTCCTCATATTCGTTTTGCGGTTTGCGCGCGCCGGTGAAAAGCGGGATCAGCTGCCCAAGATCAGCGCCCGAGCAGAAGGATTTCGCCCCTGCGCCGGTGACGATGGCGACGCGGATATTGTCGTCGTCATGAACTTCCTGCCAGTAATCGACAAGCCGGCAGATCATCTCCGGGCTCAGCGCATTGAGCGCATCGGGACGGTTCATGGTGATCGTCGCGATATGGCCCTGTTTCTCAAATAATGCATGCATCTTTTTTACTCCCGCATGTCCGGCGTCCGTTGGAACCGAACGCCATGTTTGTTTCAGGTGAAAAGTTCGATTTGTTTCCGTCTAGCGCCCCTTGAAGACGGGTTCGCGTTTTTCCATGAAGGCCTTGGGACCTTCGACCGCATCTTCGGTCTTCAGCACCGGCGCTGCGAATTTCGCCTCCATGGCAAGTGCCTCCTTCTCGGGATAGCCGATGCATTCACGGGCCGAACGGCGGATCGCCTGCACCGCGATGGGGCCGTTCTTGGCCAGCTTCTCGGCATATTCCATCGCCGCTTCCATCAGATTGGCCGCCGGCACAACCTTGTTGATCAGGCCGACATCAAAGGCTTCCTGCGCGCTGATCAGATCGCCGGTGATAAGAATCTCCATCGCCCGGCAATAGGGGATCTGACGCGGCAGCCGCACGGTCGAACCGCCGCCCGGGAAAATCGCCCATTTCACTTCCTGCAGGCCGAACCGTGCATGATCAGCCGCAACGCGGATGTCGGTGCCCTGCAGCATTTCAGTGCCGCCCGCAACCGCAAAGCCGTTCACCGCCGCAACAACCGGCTTCACCGTGTCGAAATCGCGCAGGATGCCGATGCCGGTCAGCCCGCGATCCTTGACGACCCGTTCCTCATATTCGTTTTGCGGTTTGCGCGCGCCGGTGAAAAGCGGGATCAGCTGCCCAAGATCAGCGCCCGAGCAGAAGGATTTCGCCCCTGCGCCGGTGACGATGGCGACGCGGATATTGTCGTCGTCATGAACTTCCTGCCAGTAATCGACAAGCCGGCAGATCATCTCCGGGCTCAGCGCATTGAGCGCATCGGGACGGTTCATGGTGATCGTCGCGATATGGCCCTGTTTCTCAAATAATGCATGCATC
>OBJS01000145.1_pt1 | contig 23000 bp, 19 predicted proteins | sample 1519851 | NCBI WGS metagenome assembly OBJS01 (sample SAMN03019806, study PRJEB22545) | beach sand metagenome | biome: beach; feature: sea beach; material: beach sand | place: USA: Municipal Pensacola Beach, FL | collected 2010-10-20 | depth 25-47 cm m
CTACCAGGGTATCTAATCCTGTTTGCTCCCCACGCTTTCGCACCTCAGCGTCAGTACCGGACCAGTGAGCCGCCTTCGCCACTGGTGTTCTTCCCAATATCTACGAATTTCACCTCTACACTGGGAATTCCACTCACCTCTCCCGGACTCTAGCCTGGCAGTTTTGAAGGCAATTCCGGAGTTGAGCTCCGGGCTTTCACCCTCAACTTTTCAGGCCGCCTACGCGCGCTTTACGCCCAGTAATTCCGAACAACGCTAGCCCCCTCCGTATTACCGCGGCTGCTGGCACGGAGTTAGCCGGGGCTTCTTCTGTGGGTACCGTCATTATCTTCCCCACTGAAAGAACTTTACAACCCTAGGGCCTTCTTCATTCACGCGGCATGGCTGGATCAGGGTTTCCCCCATTGTCCAAGATTCCCCACTGCTGCCTCCCGTAGGAGTCTGGGCCGTGTCTCAGTCCCAGTGTGGCTGATCTTCCTCTCAGAACAGCTATGGATCGTCGGCTTGGTAGGCCTTTACCCCACCAACTACCTAATCCAACGCGGGCCCATCTTTCGGCAATAAATCTTTCCCCCGTGAGGGGCTTATCCGGTATTAGCCCGAGTTTCCCCGAGTTATTCCGAACCAAAAGGTAGGTTCCCACGCGTTACTCACCCGTCCGCCGCTTTCCACATCCCGAAGGATGCTTCACGCTCGACTTGCATGTGTTAAGCCTGCCGCCAGCGTTCGTTCTGAGCCAGGATCAAACTCTCAAGTTTGATCTTCTGCTAAAACGCTTGACGAGGTTTCACCGCTTCATGCCCCACCGGCAAACCGGCCGGACATAAGCAATGACACCTTATTGAAACGCCGTAGCAGTATAACTTCGACAGTCATACCGCCGCCTGCGTTTCCCTTCCAAAACCAAATTGTCAAATAGCATCCAGACGTTAACGCCTGGTCCCGGCGACACAGATAGCCGCACTGCGAAAGCAGTACAGACAATTTGAGTCAATGACCGAGATCTCCCGAAGCCGAGTAACTCTCTCGCAAGTCGGGCTGAACAATATAATGCTTGCTAAATCGCAGTGCAAGAACTGTTTTCGCCCGGAGCGGAGCCGCTGTTTGGCCTCGCGATGAGCGGGTTATATGCGGCGGGGCTCTTGGAAGTCAACAACCGTTTTGCAGTTTTTTTCATCAGACGGTCACAATTTGTGCGGAAGCGCCGAAATCGGGCGTTTTTTGCCGCCCGTTAACGGATGCAAAATGCTTGGCGGGTACCGTTTGGAGACGGGCAGGCGCTTGATTAACCGAGCAAATCCGCGTTGACGGAGTCGGGCTGGAAAGGCATTGTTAGTCACGAATCGCAACGCAATGCCGCAGATTTCCGCGATTATTGTGGCGGATGACCGGCTGCTCAGTGGACAGAGGGTAAGTGGTGGACAGATGAACGACCCTTTTTCGCAAACTCCGAATCGCGACGACGACGAAGTGACATCCGAATCGTCCGCTGTTGCGGGCAATCAAGACGCCATTGCCGGCGGCGGCATGACCCGTCGCTTCAAAGGCAAACAGATTTTTGCCGGGTTCAGCTTGCTCGTCGCATCGGGCACCCTATGCGTTAACGCACAAATCAATCTGATCCACCAGTTTGGGCGGTTTCAGCCTGGCGACTCAATGGAAGCGGATCTGCTTGGCGCCGAAAACCGGCCGGATGTTTTGTCGCGACATCTGCCGCCGCCCGATGCGGAGGCGGAGAATATGCGTTCGACAACCCTTGTGGTCGAGCGCGGCGACACTTTGCAGAAGATGATTCGTCGTGGCGGCGCATCCGCGGCGGAAGCCGAAAACGCCGTAACCGCGATTCGCGCCTATTTCGACCCCCGCAAGCTTCAGATCAATCAGGAAATCAGTTTGACATTGGAGAGCCAGCAGCTGCCGCTGGCGGCTGCGGGATATCCGCACGGGGCAACCGCAGACAATCCGCCGATGCGGCTGTCGCATTTGACAATCCAGACCGATGTCGATCGTTTCGTGTCCGTCAAGCGCCAGCAAGATGGGCGTTTTTCCGCGGAGGAAATAATTACCGAGCTGCTACGCCGCCCGACATTGGCAAAAGGCACGATCAACGCCAATCTGTTCACCGCGGCCCGCAAGGCCGGGGCCAGTGCGGATACGGTTGTCGAACTGATCCGCCTGTTCAGTTTCGATGTCGATTTTCAACGCGATATCCGCGAGGGCGATGCATTCGAAATCCTGTTCGACCAGGAACTCGATTATAATGGCGAGGTCGCGCGGGCTGGCCCGATCCGCTATGCCTCGCTGACGCTTTCAGGACAACGCAGAGAGCTGTTCCGGTTTCAGCCGCCCGGCGATCCGGATGCGGACTATTTCGACGAGAACGGCAAAACCGCCCGCAAGGCATTGATGAAAACGCCAATTGACGGCGCGAGACTGTCATCCGGCTTCGGCCCGCGAAAACATCCGATTCTGGGCTACACCCGCATGCATAAAGGCACCGACTTTGCGGCACCGCGCGGCACGCCCATCATGGCGGCGGGGAACGGCACGATCGAAATCGCCGGCCGCAACGGCGGCTATGGCAATTACATCCGCATACGGCATAATGGGCAATACAAGACCGCTTATGCGCATTTGTCGAAATTCGCGAGCGGTATCCGAACGGGTGCAAGAGTCAGGCAGGGTCAGACGATCGGTTATGTCGGGAGCACCGGCCGCTCGACCGGACCACATCTGCATTATGAAGTGCATTTCAACGGCAAGCAGGTCAATTCGCGCACGTTAAAACTGCCCACCGGAAGGTCGCTGCAAAATTCTGCCCTGGTCGCCTTTCAGCAGTCACGCGAGAAAATCGAACAGGAACGTATCGCGATGAACGGGGACCCCGTGCAAACGGCAGATGCAAAGTGACGGCAATTGGCGGACAAAACTTCCGGGTACCGCTGGTATTGCTGGCCTTGCTCAGCCCTGTATTCGTCTGGTCCTGGATTGATCCTTACGACCGGCTCGTCTGGTGGCTCGAGGCGAGCCCGGCGGTAATCGCAGTCATTTTGCTTGGGGCGACGGCGCACAGGTTCCGGTTTACCGACCTCGTCTATATCCTTATCGCGCTGCATGCGGTGCTGCTTCTTGTCGGTGCGCATTATACTTATTCGCGCATGCCGTTATTCAACCATCTCAGCGACATGCTGGATCTTGGCCGCAATCACTATGACCGGCTTGGTCACATATTCCAGGGGTTCGTGCCTGCGATGGTAGCGCGGGAGCTGTTGCTCCGGACCTCTCCCCTGCGGCCGGGGAAATGGCTGTTCGCACTGATCGTCCTAAGCTGCGCGGGCATCAGCGCGATCTATGAAATCATTGAGTGGCTGAGTGCTGAAATCGGGCATGACGGATCAGATGATTTCCTGGGGTCGCAAGGCGATATCTGGGATGCGCAGAAGGATATGCTGCTCTGTACGCTGGGCGCGATGGCTGCACAATTGCTGTTGGCCCGCACCCATGACCGGCAGCTTGCAATGGCGACCCCAAGCTAAAAGTCACGCATAGTTCGAGCCGCCGCTCACCCTTCTCGATGTGCGATAAATTCGGGCCTGGGCGCGGTACCCCCGAACGGTTGCACAAGCCGGTTGCTAACCGCATTGAACACAAAGAACGCATTACTACGCGCAAACGGCGTGATATTGCTATTTGAACCATGCATCAGATTGCAGTCGAAAAACAGCACCGACCCCGCCGGCCCGATCGCCGAAAAGATTCCGCCTTCGGAAATCAATCCCGCCAAGGCGTCATCGTCGGGCGTCCCGAAATATTGTTCTTTCAATGATTGCTTATAATGGTCGCGCGGCGTTACCCCCTGGCAGCCGATAAACTGGCGATGAGAGCCGGGAACAAGCAACATCGGACCATTCGCATCGACATTGTCGCGCAGGGCCAACACGACACTGACGGCCCGCATGCGCGGCATGCCGTCTTCGACATGCCAGGTTTCAAAATCGGAATGCCAGTAAAATTCACGCCCCCGAAAGCCAGGCTTATAATTCAGACGTGTCTGATGCAGATAGAGATCGTCTTTCAAAATAAAGCGGACGAAATCGAGGATCCGCGAATCATTCGCCACCGCGCCAAAAGCAGTGCTGAACAGATGAATATCAAACACTGTCCGAACACAGTCTTCAGAGCCTGGCTCGGTAACAAGCTCCTCACGCTGCCGCAGCGCCTTGTCCGTGCGGATCCGCTGCATCTCCCGGTTTAGCACCGCGACCTCTTCGGCGGAAAACAACTCGGGCAGAAAGTAAAAACCCTGCGCGTCGAACTGCCGGGCGGCCGCGGCTCCGTAAGGACAGTTTTCTAACTGAGCATCATATAAGACAGGATCCTGCCGCAACATGACTTGCGGCTTCGCCCCAGTTCGCGATGGATAGTCGTCCTGCATAATCCTTCAAAATGTTCTATAGATAACTTGCTCCCGCATCCAAACCGCCAGGCGCGGCATTACCGACCGGCGACTTCGGCCTCGGTCGGATAGGCGCCTGTCTCATCATGCACTTCCTTGCCATGCAGCGGCGGATTGAACACGCAGGCAAATTTGATTTCCGTTTTCGCCCGCAAGATATGCTTGTCGTGCTGATCAAGGATGTAAATCGTACCGGGTGAAATCGGATAGACCTTGCCATCGGCAACGGTTTCCACTTCCCCTTCGCCGGATATGCAATAGACCGATTCCAGATGGTTTTTGTACCACATATGGGTCTCGGTTCCCGCATAGATGGTGGTGATGTGAAATGAAAACCCCATCCCGTCATCTTTCAACAGCAACCGCGTGCTTTCCCAGGTTTTGGAGGTGACCCTGCGGTCGGTGCGGTCAGCATCCTGTAAACGGCGTACGATCATAATTGTTCCATCTCATTCTGACTTTATTTTTGTTGGAGAGGCGACGCGATGCGCCCTAGGCGGCCTTGCGGCCAAGCTCGCGCATGACCTGACCGACAGCCTTATCCAGAATATCAAGCCCCTCATCAAGCTCGGCATCGGTAATCGTCAGGGGCGGCAGGCATTTGACAACCTGATCCTCTGAGCCGCTCGTCTCGATGATCATATTATTCTCAAATGCGCAATTGCTGATCGCGCCGGCAATATCGCCGTTGCCGCATTCAATCCCGCGCATCATGCCGCGGCCTTTCGCCATCAGCCGTTCCTTGCCGTGGCGGTCAACGATCTCCTGCAGTCGCTGCGCAAGATAATCACCCTTGCGCGCGATCTCGTTACAGAAGCTGTCATCGGACCAATAATGGGAAATCGCCTTTTCCGCCGTGACAAACGCATGATTATTGCCCCGGAACGTGCCGTTATGCTCGCCGGGCTTCCACTTGTCATATTCCGGCTTGATGAGCGTCACCGCGAATGGCAAACCAAAGCCGCTTAAGGACTTTGACAATGTCACGATGTCAGGGGAGATCCCCGCATTGTCAAAGCTGAAAAAGGTGCCGGTCCGTCCGCAGCCAGCCTGAATGTCATCGATAATCAGCAACATATCATGTGCGCGGCAGACTTTTTCCAGCCGCTGCAGCCAAGTAAAGCTCGCTACATTCAGACCGCCCTCGCCCTGCACGGTTTCGACGATTGCCGCCGCCGGCAAATCAAGCCCGCTACTCGGATCGCTCAACATCGCATCGAGATATTCGATCGTATCCAATTTATCGCCAAGATAATTGTCGAACGGCATCGATGTCGCACCAGTCAGCAGCAGCCCGGCGGCATCCCGATGATGGGAATTGCCGGTGGCCGCCATCGCGCCGACGGATACGCCGTGAAATCCATTGGTGAATGAAATGACGTTCTGCCGCCCGGTCACATTACGGGCAAGCTTCAGCGCGGCCTCGACCGCATTCGTACCGGTCGGGCCGGTAAACTGCACGACGTAATCCATGTCACGCGGGGTAAAGATATTTTCACCCAGCCGCGACAGAAACGCCTCCTTGGCAACCGTATGCAAATCCAGGCTATGGGTGATACCGCCACGGCCAATATATTCAAGCAGCGCATCCCGCAATATCGGGTTGTTATGGCCATAATTCAAACTGCCAGCGCCGGCCAGAAAATCGATATAACGCGCGCCCGTCTGATCGTATATGACGGCGCCTTCCGCTTTATCGAAGATAACCGGGAATGCGCGCGCATAACTCTGAACCTCCGATTCCATCTCCTCGAAAGTTGTCAGGTCCTGCTCTGTGTCAGCGCCCGTTTCTTCAACGATTTGCATGATTTCACCTTTGTTAGCATGTTGTTTTTCTGGGTTTTGTTACAGCCGCGTTACGGCATCAATCAGCAGCGGCCAGGTCGAATGGTCCGATCCTCAGGAGGAACTCACTCGGATGTTCGCCCGCCAGATGCATGTCTTGGTCAAAATACTTTTCCTCTGCCCACTGAGCACCAAGACCATTCGCGAACTTCCGGAAGAAGGCCCGGGAAGACGCATTCGTCTCGGTGACCGTTGTGTGCACATACCGAACTTCGGCATTTTCAGGCCGCCGCAGGATATTGCGTAGCATTTGCCCGGCGACACCGGTGCCGCGCGCGGCCTCGCTGACCGCCACTTGCCAGACGAACAACACGTCCGGCGAATTTGGCAATCTGTATCCAGACAAGGAACCGACAAGCGCCTCACCATTTTCAGCGACAGCGCAACTATCGGAGAAATGCGTGCATTGCAGCAGATTGCAATAAAGGGAATTGGTATCAAGCGGAGGGCAAGCGGCTATCAAGCGATGCACAGCGTTCCCGTCGTCCGCAACCGGCTTCCGAATTGTGAGTCCAAGGGTCATTGATTAATTGCAATAGCACCCGACACCAGCACCCAACACCATATGTGGCGCACAGTTGCCATGTCCTGATTGTATCTGGCCAATGAACATCGCCCTTTACCAAACATGTATGACCTGCGATGTCAACAGTCAGCCCGCTTAATCCCGATACAGAATATTATTTGGCGCAGTGATACGGCGGGCACCGGCGGCGAACAGAGCTGACATGAAAACCCGCCGCCGAATAAACAGCGGCGGGTTATGGCTAAATGCCAAATTGTGAACTATTCAGGCCGCCTGCTTTGCGTCCTGACCGTTAATGGTCAACCCGCTCTCGCCGGCATCGATGAAAACCGTCTCGCCATCCTTGATATCTCCCGCAAGCAACCGTTCGGCAAGGGGGTTTTGCAGGGTCCGCTGAATTACCCGCTTCAGCGGCCTGGCACCATAAACAGGATCATAGCCTGCATCCGCCAGCCAGCTTAGCGCGGCATCCCGCAATTCAAGTGTAATCTTGCGATCGGCAAGCAATTTCTTCAGATGCGCGATCTGAATTTCAACAATCCCCGCCATGTTTTCGCGACTGAGACGGTTGAACAGCACGACTTCATCCAGCCTGTTGAGAAATTCGGGCCGGAATTGCGCGCGGACCACATCCATCACTGCAGCACGGGCATTTTCGGCCGGCTCTCCGTCCGGAAGCGCCGCCAGATGCTCAGCTCCCAGATTGGAGGTAAGGATGATAATTGTATTGGTGAAGTCCACTGTCCGACCCTGACCATCGGTCAGCCGGCCATCATCAAGAACCTGCAACAGCACATTGAACACATCCGGATGCGCTTTTTCGATTTCGTCGAACAGCACCACCTGATAGGGCCGCCGCCGGACAGCTTCCGTCAGCGCGCCGCCTTCATCATAACCGACATATCCCGGCGGTGCACCGATCAGTCGCGCAACCGAATGCTTCTCCATATATTCGGACATATCGATCCGGGCGATTGCACTGTCATCATCGAACAGAAAGGCCGCCAACGCCTTGGTAAGCTCCGTCTTTCCGACCCCGGTCGGACCGAGAAACAGGAACGAGCCAATCGGGCGCGAGGGATCCTGAAGGCCAGCGCGCGCGCGCCGGACCGCATGGGCGACGGCACTCAGCGCCTCATTCTGACCGACCACCCGCTGGCCGAGCAGCGCTTCCATCTGCAACAGCTTTTCACGCTCGCCTTCCAGCATCTTGTCAACGGGGATACCTGTCCAGCGCGAGACGATACCGGCAACATGCTCATCAGTCACCGCTTCCTCAAGGCTGTGCCGCTCACCGGCTTCCTCGGCCCCGCGCAGCTTCTGCTCCAGATCGGGGATCACGCCGTAAGACAGCTCTCCAGCGCGCGCCAGGTTGCCGTCCCGCTGCGCCTGCTGCAATTCGTTGCGCGCCTGATCGAGCTGCTCTTTCAACCGATGCGCACCCGCAAGCTGTTCCTTTTCCGCCTGCCAGCGCGCAGTCATCTCGGCCGATTGCTGTTCCAGATCAGCCAGCTCTTTTTCAAGATTTTCCAACCTGTCTTTTGAGCCCTGATCGGTTTCCTTGCGCAACGCCTCGCGTTCGATCTTCAGCTGAATGATCCGCCGGTCAAGCTCATCTAGCTCTTCAGGCTTGGAATCGACTTCCATGCGCAGCCGGCTTGCCGCCTCATCGACAAGGTCAATCGCCTTGTCGGGCAGAAACCGGTCCGAAATATAACGGTTCGACAGAGTTGCCGCAGATACAATTGCGCCATCAGTAATCCGCACGCCGTGGTGCAGCTCATATTTTTCCTTCAGACCGCGCAGGATTGAAATCGTATCCTCGACAGTCGGTTCAGCCACAAATACCGGCTGGAACCGCCGCGCAAGCGCCGCATCCTTTTCCACATGTTTGCGATATTCATCGAGCGTGGTTGCGCCGATACAGTGCAGCTCGCCGCGGGCAAGCGCCGGCTTCAGGAGGTTGGACGCATCCATTGCACCTTCCGACGCGCCTGCGCCGATAATCGTGTGCATCTCATCGATGAACAACACGATCTCACCGGCGGCACTCGTGACTTCCTCAAGAACAGCCTTCAGCCTTTCCTCAAATTCACCGCGATATTTAGCGCCAGCGATCAGCGCCCCCATATCAAGCGCCATCAGCTTCTTGTTCTTGAGGCTTTCGGGCACATCGCCATTGACGATGCGCTGGGCAAGCCCTTCGACAATCGCTGTCTTGCCGACGCCGGGTTCACCGATCAGAACTGGATTGTTCTTGGTCCGCCGCGACAGGACCTGGATCGTACGGCGAATTTCCTCATCCCGGCCGATCACCGGGTCGGTCTTGCCATCGCGTGCCGCAGCGGTCAGATCACGCGCATATTTCTTCAGCGCGTCGAAACTTTCCTCCGCTGTCGGATTATCGGCGGTGCGCCCCTTGCGCAAATCATTGATGGCGGCATTGAGCCGTTCGGCTGTGACATTGGCATCGGCGAGGATTTTGGCAGCTTTCGAACCTGCTGCAAGGGTGACCGCCAAAAGCAACCGTTCGGCCGTGACATAGGCATCGCCCGCTTTCTTCGCCAGCTCCTCCGCCTGCTCGAAAAGTTTGGCAAGCTGCTGACTGAGATGCAGCTGCCCCGCGCCCGGACCGCTGGCAGAAGGCATTCTGGCAAGTTCTTCCTCGACGGCACGCTTGGCCTGTTCGGGATTGCCACCGGCTGCGCGGATAAGATTGGCCGACAGGCCATCCTCATCATCAAGCAGCACTTTCAGAATATGTTCGGGGGTATATTGGCCATGTCCGCTACGCTGGGCGAGCGTCTGGCCAGCCTGGATCATGCCGCGCGAACGTTCGGTATATTTTTCAAACTGCATTTCTTACCTCATAAGCACGCATGCCATCCGCGATCTACCGCAGACATATGCACCCCAGACGGGCATGCATGGCAACGCCTTCTTCACCAGGACAGCATAAGGATTTGCTGCCGGGCCAGCCCCGATCGGGCACCAGCCTCAGGCAATATTTGGGGCGTGGGCGGCCGGGTACAAGGTCAGAAATGCGAAAAAACGGCGGCAAATTGCCGCAAATCCTCCGAAGGAGAGACGGTTTTATTTCAGCCTGATCAATGCGGCGCGATGCACGGATCGGAACCGCTTTTGCTTGCGTATCCGCTATCGCCTACATGAATGATAAACAGGCGATTCGAATTATTCGGCAATCACCGCCGCCTGCACCGGCTGTTCATCCGCGTCGGCAGTCATGAGCGATGACGCATCATCAGACGCCGGTGCGGCCGAGACAGCAGCGGAATCATTATCGCTCTTCTCCTGATCGCTTGCATCAGCTGTGCCGGGAGCTGCTGTTGCATCGCTATCATCCGTAGCAGCCGCGCGGCCGTTCCGGCGCCCGCCACCATTCTGGCGTCTGCCCTCGCGCTCTTTCGGCGCCTCCGGATCGGGTGCATTTTCCTTGCTCTGGGACTGCGCTTGGGCGGCCGCCATCAAGCGGTAATAATGTTCTGCATGCTGCAGATAATTTTCCGCCGCCACATGATCGCCCGATGCATTGGCATCACGGGCAAGTGATTGATATTTATCGCAAATATGCGACGCATTACCACGAATTCTAACATCGGGTCCATTGCTGTCGAATGTCCGGTTTGGGTTATTACCGTGCGGTTTGCGGCCTCGGCCACGCGCACGTTTACTATTCTGACTGGTTCTCATAACGAGTAGATCTCAGGCATCATATCAAATCCCGCAAATTTGTCGCAGACTGGCTGCATCCAACACCCGTAAAAACAACCGGGCAAAGCCGAAACTGCCTGCCAGTCCCGCATCATCAGCGTTTGTTCAAGGAACGATTTGGGACGCAACCGTCCCACATAACGCTATCGACTATCCATTCCGGCTCTCTCGAAACCGCATCTTACCTGCGATATAGCTGGATAATCGCGAGAGCCTCAAAGGCTCAATCGCTCCAGAGACGTTAGCCGGTTCCCGAGACATTTCCAACCATTTTCTCGCCACTAACCAGCTTTATCCGTCCAAATTCAAAAATAGGTACTGTTTTCATTCCCGACGCCAATTTCGACGTCAAAAATCTGTGAAAGAAATTCAGCGGCAAGTCCCGACAATGACACGCGCAACGCCGGCTAAATCATGCCAGGGCGGATGCACCATCATCCCCTGCGCGCGTAACAGGGATGTGACGGGCTCTGCCTGACCAATTCCGACTTCAAGAACCACCGCACCCGCCGGTGCCAGCAAATCATGCAGGGAATTTGTTATCACCCGGTAAAAATCAAGACCGTCTTCCCCTGCAAAAAGCGCCTCTTTCGGATCATAGTCACAGACCTCGGGAGCAAGCTGCGATTTGGCACCGATCGGTATATAGGGGGGATTGGCAATTACCAGGTCAAACTGTGCGCCAATCTCATCGACCCAAGTCGATTGCAGCAAATCCGCTTGTCGCCACTGACTGCGCCCGGCTACGCCGTGGATTTGCGCATTCAGGCACGCCTGCTGCAAAGCCTGGCGCGACACATCAACGCCAACCCCGACGGCCTGTGGCAATTCCGACAGCAATGCTATCAGAAGACAACCGCTACCCGTTCCCAGATCTGCGATCCTGACCGGCTGCATCGGGTCCCCTATCTGGGCAAGCGCCGCCTCGACCAGCGTTTCGCTATCGGGCCGCGGATCAAGCGTCGCCGCGTTGAGCGCGAATGTCATCGACCAGAATTCGCGTTGCCCCAGAATTCGCGATACCGGTTCACGCCTTTCCCGGCGCGCGACAAGCGCCGCGAACCGCGCGCGCGGCTCTGCATCGATTTCCGTATCGCCCTGTCCGATCAAACGCGCCTGATCCCATCCCAGCACGGACCCCATCAGCAACCGGCAATCGCGTGCCGCGTGCGGCACGCCGGCAGCTAACAGCCGGCGCGTCGCGGCGCGCAGCACATCATCAATAATCGGCACCATCTCACGGTCCCCGGATCCGCCTGGCATTTCAGCCTTCCCCCGCCATCCCCATATGGGCCAGGCGGTCGGCCTGATCGTGGGCAATCAGCGGGTCTATAATCTCATCGAGCGCTTCACCGGTAATGACCCGGTCGAGCTTGTAAAGCGTCAGATTGATGCGATGGTCGGTTACCCTGCCCTGGGGAAAATTATATGTCCTGATCCGTTCGGATCGGTCGCCGCTTCCGACCTGTCCCTTCCGGTCGGCGGCGCGCGCGGCTTCCGCTTCCTGACGTTTATGATCATAAAGTGTCGCGCGCAGCATCGTCATTGCCTTCGCCCGGTTCTTGTGTTGGGATTTTTCATCCTGACACTGAACAACGACACCGGATGGAACATGGGTGATCCGCACCGCGCTGTCGGTGGTATTCACATGCTGCCCCCCCGCACCCTGCGAGCGATAGGTGTCGATCCGCAAATCCTTCTCGTCGATGGCTATATCGACTTCCTCGGCCTCCGGAAGCACGGCGACCGTTGCGGCGGATGTGTGAATCCTGCCCTGGGTTTCGGTTTCAGGTACGCGCTGCACGCGGTGCACCCCTGATTCATACTTCAATCTGGCGAACACATCCTGGCCGCTGACCCGGCCGACAATTTCCTTGAACCCGCCCGCCTCGCTTTCGGACGCCGACATAATCTCGACCCGCCAGCCATGATCGGCGGCATAGTTTTGATACATCCGGAAAAGATCGCCCGCAAACAAGGCCGCCTCATCGCCCCCGGTGCCCGCGCGCACCTCAAGAATGGCGTTCTTGCGGTCGGCCTCGTCTTTGGGAGCAAGCAGGACAAGCATGCGGTTTTCAAGCTCGGGCAACCGGTCCGCCAGTTCCTGCGCTTCCTCTTGCGCCATAACACGCATTTCCGCATCCGTATCGGGATCGTCCAACAGCTCCTCGATCCCGGCAAGCTCACTGCGTGCGGCACGCAGTTCGGACACGGCCTTGGCGACCGGGCCAAGCTCGGAATATTCACGCGACAAGGCGACATATTCATCAGGCGGCAAGTTCGCCGCCATCCGCGCTTCAAGCTCCTGATGCCGTGTCAGGACTTCAATCAGTTTTGCTTCAGGTATTCGCACCGGTCACTCAATAGGCTGATTCGCAAAGGATACCCGGTCAATATGCGGGTCCTCGCATGTTTCATCATTAGGGCGTGTCAGGCCTGTACCGCTGCCTCGGCCGTGTTTGCTGCCTGTTCGCGCGCCATTTCGGCGGCTTTCGCCTCCACCAACGCGACAATATGATCGATCATACCGTCATTTTGCAATTTGTGATCGGGTAGCCCCGCAACATAGACCATGCCGCTGCCCGCACCGCCGCCGGTAAAGCCGATATCAGTTTCACGCGCCTCCCCCGGACCGTTGACGACGCATCCAATGATCGAAACGGTCACAGGCTGCGAGATATGCGCAAGCCGTTCTTCGAGAAGCTGTACGGTTCCGATCACATCAAAACCCTGCCGCGCGCAACTTGGACAGGAAATAATACTGACACCCCGATGACGCAAATTCAGCGCCTTGAGCAGTTCAAATCCGATTCTGATCTCTTCGACAGGATCGGCGGATAACGACACCCGGATCGTATCGCCAATTCCCGCCCATAGCAGCGAACCCATCCCGATAGCCGATTTGACGGTGCCGGTCGTCAGTCCGCCTGCTTCGGTAATCCCCAGATGAATGGGGAAGTCGCCGGCTTCGGCCAGTCCCTGATAGGCGGCAACCGCCAGGAAAACGTCCGATGCCTTGACACTGATCTTATACTCCCTGAAGTCATGTTCTTCGAGCAGATTGGCGTGATAAAGCGCGCTTTCCACCATCGCCTCGGGGCAGGGCTCGCCGTATTTTTCAAGCAAATGACGTTCAAGCGATCCGGCATTGACCCCGATACGGATCGAACAACCATGATCGCGCGCGGCCTGCACGACATCGCGCACGCGCGCGGGCGATCCGATATTTCCCGGATTGATCCGCAAACAGGCGGCGCCAGCCTGCGCCGCCTCGATTGCCCGACGGTAATGGAAGTGAATATCGGCAACAATCGGCACCCGTGCCTGCCGGGTAATCTCATGCAGCGCCGCGGTCGCCGCCTCGTCGGGACAGGACACGCGCACAATATCGGCCCCTGCTTCTTCGAGCGCACGAATCTGGTTCAACGTCGCGGCCGCGTCGCCGGTTACCGTATTGGTCATCGACTGCACTGTAATCGGCGCATCGCCCCCGACAGGAACGTCACCAACAAAAATCTGACGCGACTTCCGCCGCCGAATTTCACGATAAGGTCGCACACTCATTTAAGGCAAATCCCGCTTAAAGGCGTTATTCGATACAATCGTTATTCGATACACTAATGAATTCAATCGCACCGCGTGCGACCGCTGTCCGAGCTAGGCCCGATAATCGGCGGACTTGTCAAGTTAACGGTTCGCGCGTGCCCGCAATTCCGCCGGATCAAGTGACAGGTCGCGCAGAATTTCTCCGGCCGCGCCCAATGCGGGCAACCGTTCGCCATTCAATAAGACGACCAACGCCCCCGCGTCGCTGGCCGTCAAACGTATATCGGTTCCCTCGGGTACCGGCACAACCTCATCCACCGCCAGCACACGGGCAAGCAACACTTCACCCGAAGCATTGGAAAACTGTATCCACACGCTGTCCAGCGCACGCAATTGCATATTGCCGCCGCGAGCCATTTGGCGCTGCCGATCCGGCACAGGGGCGGCCGACGCTGCGATACTTTCATCCGCACGCGCGTCCGCGGCAGTCAGCGGTTTCGGAAGCGGCTGGCGCATGGCGACGGCTTCCGCGCCTTGAGCCGCCATTTCTGGCGCGGCATCCGGCTCGGATGGCTGCCTGCCGATTTCCGGATCATCTGACGTTGATTGCAAAGAGCCAGCTTCATCGCGTGCCGTATCCGCCAAAGGTTTTTCCGCGTCCGACAAATCGGCCCGCATGTCAGCAGGACCCGAATCCACCGCAAGCGCAGCCTCTTCGCCAGACGGCAATGTCGAGTTGTAAAACTCCGCTCTGGTCGGTCGCTCCGGCAACAGCTTGTCGCCGGCCGCCAGCCCGTCATCCCCGCCACGTCCGGGCAAAACCGCATCCGCGTCAGGCGCTGTTTGGAATTGCTGCTGCAGGCGTGCGGGGACATCAGCGACAAGATCCCGATCACCCGTTATTTCCCAGTCTGCCTGCCGGAAATAATACCAGGCGCCATACAGGAGTCCCGCACATAGCAGCGCAGCAATTACAACCACAAGGCTTGGCGCGCGGGACTCGCGCTCGGGTTCCGGAAAATGAAGATCCTCCGGTTTCAATTTTGGGACATTGGTCTCGGTCTTCAGCCGCAAGATAATTTCATCCGGGTCAAGACCGACATATCCGGCATAGGTCCGCACAAAGCCGCTGACATATGTTGAGCCGGGCAATTCAGCGAACTGCCCGGCCTCGATGGCCTGCAAATGACGCTCACTGATGCGAATTGCCCCGCAAATGTCCGCAACCGAGCAGTTGGCTGCAAGCCGCGCACGACGCAGATCATAGCCGACCCCCCGATAAGGGCCCTCTTCGCGATCGCCGGAATTCATAATTTCGCTATCGGTAGCTTCCATCACTTACCCTTCGGGCGGACGTTACATATCTGCGGCATCGTATCCTTTCGTCACAGGCAACCCCATCTGAACAAAAGAAATGGCACAGTGCAAGCCGGCCGCTGCGTCAAACCGGCACTTGCTGACTTGTTGCAAACGATATCAGCTGCGCCCTGATATCTTCCCTGTTGGTACGGATTAGTTCGCCCATGAACTCACCCACCGCCGCCACGTCAAGATTGACGAGCATCAGCTTGACCGGACCGATGGAAATCGGTGACATCGACAAACTCCGAAAGCCAAGCCCGATCAGCGCCATTGCCTCAAGCGGCCGGCCCGCCAGTTCACCACACAGGCTGAGTGGCACCTGATGCGCATCGCATTCATGCGCAATATGGCTGAGAAGCCGTAACCCGCCGGCGCTGAGTGAATCGTAACGTCCCGCAAGTTTCGGATTGCCACGGTCATAGGCAAAGAAAAACTGCAGCAGGTCATTCGATCCCACCGAAACAAAATCGACAAGCGGCAAAAGTCGATCAAGCTGCCAAACAAGTGCCGGCACTTCGAGCATGGTGCCGATACGCAGAGTGGCAGGCCGCTCTATCCCGCGCCGGTCCAGGCGCGCAAGCTCCTGCTCGACCATCTCACGCGCCTGCACGAATTCCGCGATATCGCAAATCATCGGGAACATGATGTTGAGTTGCCGGCCAGAGCCCGCAGCCAATAATGCACGCAATTGGTAGCGCAGCAATCCTGGCCGCTCCATCGCCAGACGGGTGGCGCGCCATCCCATCGCCGGGTTTTCCTCCCGCCCATGCTCAAGGTAAGGCAGCGCCTTGTCCGCACCGATATCCAGTGTACGGAATAAAACCCGCCGCTCCCCCGCAGTGTCCAGAACTGTTGCATAAAGCCGCCGCTGCTCTTCAAACCGCGGAAATACCGCGGAAATAAGAAACTGCAACTCAGTGCGGAATAAACCGATTCCGTTTGCCCCGGTATCGTCAAGATGCGGCAGATCGACAATCAAGCCGGCATTGATTTCCAGGTTGATTGCAACCCCGTCCCTGCTGACAGACGGTTGAAGACGCAATGCTTCATATTGCGCCTGCCGCTTGGCCTGCACGTCCATACGCTCGGCATATGCGGCGCGCACATCTTCCGCAGGGCGCAGATAGACCGCGCCCAATTCGCCATCCACAATGATGGCGTCACCACCCTGAACCCAGTCGAGTATGTCGCTCACCCCCCCGACCATGGGAATTTCCAGCGCCCGCGCCACAATTGCCACATGCGAGGTTCGGCTGCCCTCCTCCAGCACGATGCCTGCAAGTTTGGAACGGTCATAGTCAAGCAGTTCGGCTGGCCCCATCGTGTGCGCGACGACGATGGCATCATCCGGCAAATCTTCCGCTGACGGAACTTTTGTTTTGCCGGTCAAATGCCGCAGCAACCGGTTGGCCAGATCATCGAGATCCTGCAATCGCTCCCGCAGATAAGGCTGGGTGACCTTTTGCATCCGCGCGCGATTTTCCATCTGCACACGCTCGGCAGCGGCCGCGGCGGTCAAACCGGAATCAACCGCCTCGTGAAGCCGCGCCGTCCACCCCTTGTCCTGAGCGAACATTTGATAGGCCTGCAGCACCTCGCGATGCTCGCCGGCGCGGTCAAGCTCGGATGTGCGCAACATCCTGTCGACCGACTGCCTTAAAGATTGCAGCGCTTCGTCAAGCTTCTGCCGTTCGGCTGCCGGGTTGACAGCGATGATCTGTGTGATATCGACGCGCGGCTCGTGCAGCACCACCTGCCCCATGACAATGCCCTCCGCCAGGCCCGTGCCATGCAGCCGGTGGGAATGCAGCGGATCGATCTGACCTGCGCCGCCGGTCTCGACATCGACAAGCGTACCCGATGCCGCGACTTCCGCCAGCACCATCGCCACCGTTTCTAGGGTCTCAAGCTCCTCATCAACATAGTTACGCATGGTGCGGTTTTGCACCGCCAACACGCCGATCACCCGCCCGCCGCGCATGATCGGGACGCCCATCATGGATTTGTAGATTTCTTCGCCGGTTTCAGGCCGATAGGCGAATTTCGGATGCGCCTGCGCATCGGACAAATTGATATGCTTGGCCGTCTGCGCGACAGTGCCGATCAGCCCCTCGCCGATCTGCAGAAATGTCTGATGTACCGCATCGGAATTGAGCCCCTCGGTCGCATACAGCTCAAGCCTGTTATCGCCGCGCAACAGATATAGCGAACAGACTTCCGCCACCAGATTGGCGGCGATCGCGCTGACGACCAGATTCAGGCGCGTTTGCGTGTCCTGCGGCTCCGCCATGATCTCGCGAAGCCGCCGGAGCAGGACGCGCGGACCGAGTGGGGAGCCCTGCGGCACTATCCTGTATCCCTTGATGCTGTCGCTGTCATAGCGCGTGCAAACATTTCGCTACCTGTAACTTTGGGCCCGTGTCGATCGGCCTCACGCTGCATCCAGCCCGTAGGCTGTATGCAGCGCCCGTACTGCAAGTTCTGTATATTCCGCAGCGATGAGCACGCTGACTTTGATCTCGGAGGTCGAGATCACCTGAATATTAATACCCTTCTCCGCCAATGCGGAAAACATCCGCTGCGCAACGCCTGCATGGCTGCGCATCCCGACACCGATCACCGAGACCTTCGCAACGTTGGAATCGGTCACAAGCTGCGCATAGGCAATGCCATCACGCACATCAGTCAATATTTTCGCGGTTCGCTCAAGATCCCCGCGTCCGACCGTGAATGTAATATCGGTTGCCGCCCCGTCTTCGGAGATATTCTGGACGATCATATCGACATTCACATTGGCATCGGCCAAAGAACCAAAGATACTCGCAGCCACCCCCGGACGGTCGGCGACGCGCGTCAAGGTGATCTTTGCCTCATCCTTGGAATAAGCGATCCCGCTGACGACTTCCTGTTCCACAATCTCTCCTTCATCACAAACAAGCGTCCCCGGCTTATCTTCAAAACTTGACAAAACTTGGACGCGGACATTGTGCACCATCGCCAGCTCTACTGAACGGGTCTGCAGGACTTTTGCCCCCTGCGACGCCATTTCGAGCATTTCTTCGTAAGTGATTTTATCAAGCTTGCGCGCCTGCGCAACGATCCGCGGATCGGTGGTGAAAACCCCCTCCACGTCGGTGAAGATGTCGCATCTGTCCGCGCCAATCGCCGCCGCAAGCGCCACAGCGCTGGTATCGGAGCCACCGCGTCCTAATGTCGCAATCCGGTTATCAGGCGCCAACCCCTGAAATCCCGCGATAACGGCAACCTGCCCCTCGCCCAGCCGTTCTTCGAGCAGACTGCCATCAATATCAAGGATACGGGCCGAACCATGTACCGCACTGGTCGAGACAGGTATCTGCCAGCCAAGCCAGGACCGTGCCGGCACATCAAGATTTTGCAGCGCAAGGGCCAACAGGCCGGCGGAAATCTGCTCGCCGGCGGACACCACCACATCATATTCGCGCGCATCATGCATGGCTGATGCCTGGCGCGCCAGATTGACAAGGTTATCGGTTGTGCCTGCCATCGCCGAGACAACGACCGCCACCTGATGGCCGTCATCCACCTCCCGCTTGACGCGGTTGGCGACATGCCTGATACGCTCAATATCTGCAACGGACGTGCCGCCGAATTTCATGACCAAACGGGCCATTCTCTCGCAAACCTGTTTGTTGTTTCCTTGGATACGCCGAATGTCGCCGCATTCACTGCCGCTGCATGCGCGGCGGTGCGGTTCATGCGATGTCACATGTACCGCGCAGCTTGCCATGCGGTGAGGCGAAGCGTATCCATACTGAATTGAGACGGCGCGCGCAAGCTGCGCTGCGTGAATGCCATCGGGCAGACGCCGTCACCGCCAACGGAACCGGACGATGAGCAGCGATACGACAACATCTGCGGAAAATACCGTCGATCAGGACGAAGTCGCCCAGTTTTCAGCCATGGCGGACAGGTGGTGGGATCAGAACGGACCGTTTCGCCCATTGCATAAGTTCAATCCCGTAAGGCTGCGCTTCATCCGGGATGAAATTTGCGCGCATTTCGACCGCGACACCAACGCAGCCCAGCCATTTGACGGGTTAGCTTTGCTCGATATCGGATGCGGCGGCGGATTATTGAGCGAGCCGGCCTGCCGGCTGGGCGCGCAGGTCACCGGGGCAGATGCGTCGGCGGAAAATATCGGCTGCGCGACGACACATGCCGCGCGGCAAGATCTGGATATCAATTACCGTAATGTCACCACGGAAACCCTGATAACCGAGCCAGCGCGGTTCGATGTGATCCTGAATATGGAGGTCATCGAACATGTTGCAAACCCGGACGCGTTTATCGCGCAATGCGCAACGCTTCTCGCGCCGGGCGGGTTGATGATCCTTGCCACGCTGAACCGGACGGCGAAAGCCTATGCGCTGGCTGTTTTCGGGGCGGAATATATTTTGCGCTGGCTGCCCAGAGGCACCCATGACTGGAACAAATTTCTGTCGCCGCAGGAACTCACCGCCATGCTGGAAAAAGCCGGATTGGCGCGCGGCGGTCAAACAGGGGTCAGTTATAATCCGTTGCTCGACCGGTGGCGACTGTCACGCGATCTTGACGTGAATTACATGCTGACCGCCATCAAGCCGAAATAAGTAGCGGCGCGGGCACCAGGAACAAGGCTGATGACGGGTCAGTTTTCGCGATCGGGCCAGGGAATTGGCGCAACCGCGATCCCTTCATCATGCAGATCCTTGACTTCCTCAAGACTGGCATCGCCGTAAATATTCCGCTGCTCTGTCTCGCCATAATGGATCTTGCGCGCTTCTTCAGGGAAGCGTTCCCCGACATGCTCGGAATTGCTTTCGACATATTCCCGGACAGCCTGCATGACCGCACGCATCTTGACCTGTTTTTCCGCCGCCATCGCCGCGCGCTGCGCCGGTTTGCTGTTATTCTTGCGACCGATCTGGGGGGCCATCAACGCTTTTGAGATTTTTTTTGATTCGCAGACGGGACAAGCCAGCTCGCCCGCCGCAAGCTGCGCATCGTAAGCACCGCTGTCGGAAAACCACCCCTCAAAGGGATGTTCCTTGTCGCAAATCAAATCATAGCGGATCATTCAGATTACCATTAGTTTGTGACAATTAAGGCTTCGCCACTATGTGAATTGGCTACTTAAATGGGCATTGTCGGCAAAAGCAACAATATTTCACCCTGGGTAGCGGGCCATGCCGGGCATATCCCCGCGGGCGCAGAAGTGCTTGATGTCGCCTGCGGCAGCGGGCGGCACAGCCGGTTTTTCATTGAAAGGGGCTGTTCGGTCACGGGGATTGACCGCGATCTCAGCGGGCTTGGCGATCTGCGCCATAATCCGCGCTTCACCGCTATCGAATGCGATCTGGAAACCGAAGATACGGTCTGGCCAGTTGCCGCGGGCCGGTTTCTGGGGGTCGTCGTTACCAATTATCTGTGGCGTCCCTTATGGCCGCATCTGATCGCGGCTCTCGCGCCGGGCGGCATTCTGATTTACGAAACATTCATGCAGGGTCATGAACGTTTCGGTCGACCGAAAAACCCCGACTTTCTTCTCGCACCGGGCGAGCTGCAAAGGGCTTTTGGCGATGCGCTCGACATCCTTGATTTTTGGCAGGGTCAGGACCCGGAACCGGCCATGCGGCAGCGAATTTGCGCCCGCCGCCCGCAGGCGCGGTGAGCGCGCGATATTGCGAAACCGACGGCAGGTCGCCGCACGCGCCGCAACCGCATCTGCACAGAATTATTCCTGAGCGGCCATGGGAACCGCATAATCCACATCATGTGTCAATGCCGGCACCTGCCCGCGCGCCTGCGCGATCAATGCGGTATCGATGTCGGCGGTGATAAAACCAACATCGGTCCCCGCATCCGCCAGTATCTCCCCCCAGGGCCCGACAATCAGGCTGTGCCCGTATGTTTTCCGCCCGTCCCCGACATGGGTTCCCGTCTGCGCCGGCGCAAAGACAAAACAACCGGTCTCGATCGCGCGGGCGCGCAGCAGAATGTGCCAGTGCGCCTCCCCCGTGACCTTGGTGAAGGCGGCCGGCACCGTCAGGAAATCCGCACCGGCCTTTGCCAATGAGCGATAAAGATGCGGAAAACGAATATCATAGCAAACCGACAATCCAAGCCGTCCCCATGGCAGATCGGCAAGCACAGCCCTGCACCCGGCTGCAAACGCCCTGGATTCGCGGTAACGTTCCCCATTGGGCAGATCCACGTCAAACATATGGATTTTATCATAGGTCGTGACGATACGGCCGCGCGGATCGAACAGAAAGGACCGGTTGGCAACCTGTGTCTCACCCACGCGAATGGGTATCGACCCGATCAGCAGCCAGACACCAAGCTCGCCAGCCAGAGCGGCAAATGCAGCCACTGCGGGATCTTCATCCTCACTGAAAGTCGTTGAGCGGATCACATCGGGGCGCAGTTTCGTCACGATCGAGGTGACTTCGGGGGTCAGGATGAGATCCGCGCCCTGTCCGCGCGCAGCCCGTGCGAGTTCCGTGACCGTCGCGATATTCTCCGCAATGACATCTGTTGAATTGAGCTGCAGGCACGCAGCCGTGAATTTATCGCTCATGGCTTATAAACCCCGCACTTCCGGCTTATTGCGCGAGCAGGGGGTCAAGCTCGCCCGCCGCATCCAGCGCATAAAGGTCATCGCATCCGCCAATATGCCGCTCGCCGATGAAAATCTGCGGCACGGTATAGCCGCCATTGGCGCGGCGCGTCATCTCGTCGCGCGCACCGGGTACCGAATTGACGTCGATTTCCTCATAAACAGTCCCTTTCTTGTCCAGCAGGCTTTTCGCCATATGGCAATAAGGACAGATCATCGTCGTATAAATCGTAATTGCCGGCATAATATGTCTTGTTCTCCCATTCCCGTAATTTTCATATGCGTCCCGCGCCATGCTGCGGCAAGCCTGAAATGCCGGTCGCCGCAAACACCGCCCGGACCATAACCCCCAAAATATGGAACCGGACATTTTTTCTTGAATTATACGCCTGTTTCCAGAAATTACACGAATGTGTCCACGGGGCGAACAACCCGCGCCAAAGTGAGGATATCGACCTGTGCGGCGCCATGGCCGCGCAAAGCCCGGGCACAGCTTTCCGCCGTTGCCCCGCTCGTCATGACATCGTCGATAACCACGATACGCGCACCGGGAAGCAGATTTTCATATTGCGGTGCAATGGCGATCGCCCCCTTCAACTGTCTGAAGCGCACAGACCGGCTCATGCCCTTGAGCGGTGGTGTCGGCCGCACCCGCCGCAGCATATCAGCAATCACCGGCTTGCCCGCAATCCGACCAATATGCGCTGCCAATACCGCTGACTGATTGTAACGCCGCCGCAGAAGGCGCCGCCAATGTAATGGCACCGCGACGAGATAGTCGGCATCATTGATAATTTCCGCACCCGCGCGGGCCATCCATCGGGCAAAAGCGGGGGCACCCTCAAGCCGGTCACCATGTTTGAAGGCGAGAATCATCTGCCGGCTGTGGGCGT
>OBJS01000146.1_pt1 | contig 22675 bp, 18 predicted proteins | sample 1519851 | NCBI WGS metagenome assembly OBJS01 (sample SAMN03019806, study PRJEB22545) | beach sand metagenome | biome: beach; feature: sea beach; material: beach sand | place: USA: Municipal Pensacola Beach, FL | collected 2010-10-20 | depth 25-47 cm m
ACACTCACCCCCATTTATCCGGCAGGCGAGGGGCTGACACAGCAGCGTCTGCGCAAGCTGGCGGCGCAGGCCCTGGAAAAACTCGCTGCCGGCGAACTGGCGGAACTCCTGCCGAGTACGCTTTGCGGCCAGTCGGCACTGTCACTCGCCGATGCTCTGCACCTGCTGCATGCGCCGCCGTCGGATGTGTCTTTGCACCTGTTGGCAGCAGGCGAGCACCCCGCTCAGCAACGGCTGGCGTTCGAGGAATTGCTGGCGCATCACCTGAGCCTGCAACGGATGCGCCAGCAAATCAAAAAGCGCGCGGCGCCGGTCCTGGCGGTAACGACGGTGCTACAGGAGCGGTTTTTTAGTCAGTTGACCTTCGCCCTGACTCAAGCGCAACAACGTGTCAGTGCGGAAATTGCCGCTGATTTATCCCGCGGTACGCCTATGTTGCGCTTGCTTCAGGGCGACGTAGGCTCCGGGAAAACTGTTGTCGCTGCGCTTGCAGCCTTGCAGGCCATTGGTGCCGGCTACCAGGTGGCCCTGATGGCGCCGACCGAGATCCTGTCCGAGCAGCATCTGAACAATTTCGAGACCTGGTTTCGCCCTTTGAATATAAAGGTAGTCTGGCTGACCGGTCGCAGCAAAGGCAAGGCGCGCGCAGCGATACTGGATGCCATTGCCGGGGGGCAGGCGCAGCTTGTCGTCGGCACTCATGCGCTGTTTCAGGCCGACGTCGTTTTCCACAAGCTGGGCCTGACGATCATTGACGAGCAGCACCGGTTTGGCGTACATCAGCGACTGGCCCTGCGCGAAAAGGGCGCCGCCGGTGCCATGCCGCATCAGTTGATCATGACTGCCACACCGATTCCCCGCACGCTGGCAATGAGCGCCTACGCCGACCTGGATTTCTCGGTGATCGACGAATTGCCCCCGGGCCGGCTGCCGGTCAATACGGTGGCGATTGCCAACGAGCGCCGTGAAGCGGTCGTCGAACGTATACGCGCCGCCTGCGGCCGCGGCCAGCAGGCATACTGGGTGTGCACTTTGATCGAGGAGTCCGAGACATTGGCTGCCCAGGCCGCCGAGGTAACGGCAAATGAGCTTGTCCTATTGTTGCCGGAAGTCCGCATCGGGCTGGTGCATGGGCGTCTGAAGCCCGCTGAAAAAGCTAAGGTCATGGCGGCGTTTCAGGACGGTGACATTGAACTCCTGGTGGCGACGACAGTGATTGAGGTGGGCGTCGATGTGCCCAACGCAAGTTTGATTATTATCGAAAACCCGGAGCGTCTGGGTCTGGCCCAGTTGCACCAGTTGCGGGGTCGGGTCGGTCGGGGCGCAGTCGCCAGCCATTGCGTCTTGCTGTACGGCACACCGTTATCACAGCGGGCGCGGGATCGCATAGCGATCATGCGCCAGACCAACGACGGTTTCAGAATCGCCGAAGAAGACCTACGCCTCCGTGGGCCGGGCGAAGTGCTGGGCACTCGCCAGACCGGCGAATTGAGCTTGCGTATAGCGGATCTCGAGCGCGATGCGCACTTGCTCGAGCGGGTCAAGGAAACCGCGGGCGCACTGCTGCGCGAACATCCCGACAATGTAGAGCGCCTGGTGCAGCGCTGGCTGGGTGGCAACGAGCGTTACAGCCAAGCGTAAACCACTTTCGACGTGGCCCGCCTTTGTGGCTTTGCCTGCGCGATCGGCTAAGACGCTAAAAGGTCGACTGCATCCACCAGGTTGCTGCGAAATAGAACGACGCGCCGATAAACAGTGCTCCGGCGATTTCGCGGGTCTGTTGCGCGGCCGGTGCCGGTTTTGAATGGGAGTCGGTTTGCGCCATGGATTTGTCTCCGTCCGGAGGATCGGTGCAGACAGAGTAGCGGTGCAAAGTGACGCGGATATGACAGCAAGCCAGCTGCAATTGGGATCGTCGACACTACTCGCTCCGGCGGTGGACGGGGGGCTCGTCGGCGCCCTCCTGGAACTCATCCCGGTCCGTCATATCCTGAAACAGCGCTTCGTCAAGTAAGCCCTCACTTCGTGCAACAACAGTGGAAACCATACAGTCTCCAGTGACATTGACCGCTGTTCGCATCATGTCCAAAAGGCGATCGACACCGATAATCAGAGCGATGCCTTCGACTGGCAGGCCCACCTGCTGGAGTACCAGCGACAGTGTAACCAGGCCGACGCCGGGGACGCCGGCGGTGCCAATCGAGGCCAGCGTCGCCGTGAGAATAACCGCCAGATACCCTCCCAGAGAGATATCGACCTGAAAGGCCTGGGCGATGAATACTGTCGCCACGCCCTGCATGATGGCGGTGCCATCCATGTTGATCGTTGCGCCTAGTGGCACGGTGAAGGATGCGACCGAGTTGTCCAGGCCGAGGCGCTTTTCCGCCACGTTCAATGTCACAGGTACCGTGGCGCTGCTCGAGGATGTACTGAAAGCGAATAGCACGGCCGGTCTTATATTTTTTAGCAGCACCCAGGGGCTGAGGCGGGTCAATACTTTAAACAGCACCGAATAGACGCCGAGACCATGGAGCAGCAAGACCAGGGCCACAGTAAAGAAATATTTGGCGAGATCGGCAATGGCAGCGATACCCAGCTCACTGAACAGTTTAGTGAGCAGGCAAAAGACGCCCCAGGGCGCCAGGTGCATCAGGAAGGTGACCATGGTCATGATTACGGCGTTGGTGCTTTCAAAGAAATCCAGCAAGCGGTTGCCGGTGTCTCCGCTCCGCGTAATGGCCACCCCCATAAGCAGCGCAAAGACGATGATCTGCAACATATTGCCTTCGGCCATGGCGCGAATGGGGTTGGTGGGGAAAATATTGATTAGCACCTCTTTGACTGAGGGCGCCGGCCCCGCTTCGTAAGTTGCGGTGCTGGTCATCTCGATACCTACACCGGGATCGATCAGGTTGGCGATCAGCAGTGCGCTGGAAACCGCGATGGCGGTGGTGAGCAGATAAAGCGAGAGGGTTTTGATGGCCATCTGGCCCATGCGGGCATTGACGCCCATGGCGGCAGCGCCGCATACCAGCGACACGAAGACCAGCGGCACCACCAGCAGTTTAAGCGAGGCGATAAAGATTTGGCCGACGACGTCGAAAGCAGAATTGACCAGCCAGGCCACGAGGTCCGCGGCGAACCACTGATTTGTGCCGATGATATTAAACAGTGTGCCCAGAACGACACCCGCGGCCATGCCGAGAAAAATCTTGCTCGATAAGCTCATTGGCGGTTTTCCGTTAGTCCTGTCGCTAGGGCCGCTCCGGGGGCGGATTATTGCCAGTCGCCGCGTAGCGCCAATACCCGCTCACGCAGGGTTTGCGCATCGAGCGCCTCGGCCATTACCGGTTCGGCGGCGCGAATGCCGATGCGGCTCCAGAAGCGTCGAAAAGGGGCACGGAAAACGCCGGCGCCGCTGTGGCTGAAAAAACCGCCCCAGAGTCCCTGCAAAGCTACCGGAATAACCGGCACGGGTGTACGTGCAACAATGCGCTCGATACCCGGACGGAACTCGTCGATCTCACCATCGCGGGTGAGTTTGCCCTCGGGAAAGAGACATAGCAGGTCGCCGTTGTCGAGTCCCTGTGCGATGGCCTCCATGGCTTCGTTGTAGACACGTTCGTCTTCCCTGGGCGAACAGATCGGAATCGCGCGGCCCGTGCGAAAGATGAAATTGAGCACCGGTATCTCGTAAATGGGCTTGTACATGATAAAGCGAATGGGTCGACGGATGGCGCCGGCCAGTAACAGGGCGTCGACATAGCTGACGTGATTGGCGGCGATCAGGGCCGGGCCTTTCTCGGGGATGTTTTCCAGGCCATCGTGGCGCACCCGGTAAATACTGTGGCTGACTATCCAGATCAGGAAGCGCATGGTGAATTCCGGCACCTGCTGGAAGATGAATACAGCGACGGCGATATTCATCAGTGCGATCACCAGGTAGAAGGTCGGGATACCCATATCCAGCATGCCCAGGAACACCACGCCGAGCAGGCTGGAGATCACCATAAACAGCGCGTTGAGAATATTGTTAAAGGCAATGACACGGGCGCGTTTGGATTCATCGGTTCGCGCCTGCACCATGGCGTACAGGGGCACAATATAAAAACCGCCGAACATGCCGATCAGTATCAGGTCGATCAGCACCCGCCAGGCGCCGGTCTGAGCGAAAAAGGTCCACGGGCTTACCAGGGTCGTCAGCTCGGCGAGCCCACTTTGATAAGCGTCCGCCGCAAAAAAAAGATCGATACCGAACAGGCTGATGCCGATGGCACCGAAAGGCACCAGCCCGATCTCCACCTTGTGGCCACTCATGCGTTCGCAGAACAGGGAGCCTGCAGCTATACCGACGGTGAAACCACACAGGAGCAGGGCGACGAGTCCAGGGCCGCCGTGCAGGTGGGTGACGGCAAAGTTGGGTGCTTGTGTGAGATAGCTGGCGCCCACCATCCAGAACCAGGAGATACCCATAATCGCCAGCAGCACGGCATATTTTTCGCGCGCCAGTTGAAACAGCTGGACGCCCTCGCGTACCGGGTTGAGATCGAGTTTCAGATCGGGCGCAGTGGCCCTGGCTGGTGGCACCGATCGGCTGCAGAGCCAGCCGATGCCGGCGACGGCGATGACGGCAGTGCCGACCCAGATGGCAGAATTTTCCAGTCCACCCATCAGGCTGCCACCGATAGTACCGATAAGTATGGCGACAAAAGTTCCCATCTCGATTTGTGCATTGCCGCCGATCAGTTCGTGAGTCGCCAAATGCTGTGGAATGATTGAATATTTTACTGGGCCAAAAAATGCCGACTGTGTGCCCATGGCAAAGAGCACGATCATCATCAGCCAGATTTCGTTGAACCAGAGAGCACAAAAACCGCCCGCCATGATTAGGATCTCGGCGACTTTAATGCGGCGAACAATAGTTGCTTTTTCGTATTTGTCGGCGAGCTGGCCGGCAAGCGAAGAGAACAGAAAGAACGGTAGAATAAACAGGCCCGCGGCAATATTGACCAGCAGGTTGGTGTCGGCACTGGCGCCTGCTATGCCGGTGCTGACCAGGAGCACCAGCAGCGCGTTTTTGTATAGGTTGTCGTTGAGCGCACCGAAAAACTGGGTCAGAAAAAAGGGCAGGAAGCGCCGGGTTTTAAGTAGCGCGAATTGGCTGCTTTCCGTGGTACGCGACGCGTCTGATGCAGGTGCGCTATGTTCAGCTACCGGCTTAGTGTGCTCCTCCAAGAGCGGCTCTCCTTGTTATCGACATGGCGTTCTATGCTGCGCAGTCGGTGGCATATTCAGTCGTCGGAAAAATCGGGCGGTCGTTTTTCCAGAAAGGCCTTGCCGCCTTCCTCCAGAAACGGAGCAAGACACAGCACCTGCCCCCGGTCCTCCATGGCAACCACCGCTTCCAGGCTGCTCGCGTCCTGCGAGATATTTAAACCTTCTTTAGTCATGCGCAGTCCCAAAGGCGACATGGCGAGCATTTCATCGACCAGCGTCTGGCCGGTGGCGTCTAGCGCCTCTGCCGGCACGACCTCTGACACCAGGCCGATGCGCAATGCTTTTTCGGCGTTGACAAAGCGCCCACCCATCATCATTTCCGCGGCATTGGATGTGCCCACCGCGCGGGGCAGGAAGTAGCTGATGCCAACATCGCAGCCGGTAAGACCAATTCGAGTCATGGCTACATTCATGCGAGCGTTGTCGGCGGCGTAGCGTACGTCGCAGGCCAGCGCAAAGGCAAAACCGCCCCCGGTAGCTGCGCCCTGCACAAGTGCGATGATGGGTTGTGGACAGCGGCGCATGCGCATAATGATTTCGGAAATCAATCGTTGACCACGCATGTCGGCCGGGTTGCTCTGCCCGAAATGGCCGGCGTCGTTAAGGTCGAGACCGGAGCAAAAGTGTTTGCCGGCGCCACGCAGTACCACCACGCGCACCTCGTGCCTGAAATACAGGCCACCAAAATAATCGAGCAGCTCTTCGGTCATTTTCTGGTTGATGGCGTTGAACGCATCGGGTCGGTTCAAGGTCAGATAATCGACCCCTTTGTTATTTTCGATGGCAAGAGTTTCGTATTGCTGCTGACTCATGGGGGTCTCCCGTATCTAGGAATGCATGTGGCGCTTGTCTTTAAAACCGGATTTCCGACCTGTGGGACAACACCTGCGTGGCCGGCGGTCATGGTCGCGGCGTCGGGCTGTGTCTATCGCTTTAGTGTCGAAGGTGAGCAAGGTCTTGTCTTTATTGCCGTCGTACACAGGCCCTAGCATATTCAATATTACCGCAGCGCACTTTTATTGTCGCATGCCTCGGAGGATAATTGCCGCCATGTCGAAGTACCGGTTTGTTGTTTGGTCCGCTTTATTCTTTTCGCTTCTCTTGAGTGCTCTGGCGGCCAGGGCGGCGGAGGATCCCTGGACGTTTAATCTTTATTTCGAGAACGATCTGTTCGGCGAGACCGATCAAAACTATACCAACGGTATTCGCCTCTCCTGGGTGTCTCCGGACACTGACTCCTACGTGCAAGACGATATCTTTCCCTCGTGGGTGCGCGCGGTCAATCGCAAACTGCGGTTTTTTAATCATGTCGATGCACAGCTCGAACACAATCTTGTTATTAGTTTCGGGCAATTGATGTATACCCCCAGCAATACAGAGGCGACAGCTCTGGTTAGAGACGAGCGACCCTACGCGGGCTATCTGTATACGACCTTCGCCTACCATACGCGCAGTGCGAACCAGCTCGATACGCTCGAATTATCCCTGGGTATCGTCGGGCCAGCGGCTCAGGGAGAGGAAGCTCAGGATTTTATCCACGATTTGCGCGGTTTCAAAAAATACAACGGTTGGGACAACCAGTTGAGAAACGAGCCCGGACTGACTTTTCTGTATGAACACAAAAGACGCTTGTTCAGCGCGCCCCTGTGGTCGACGGGCCTGGAGCACGATTTTATCGGCCACGCCGGTGTCAGTCTGGGCAATGTGGCGACGTACGCCAATGTCGGTGGCGAATATCGCATCGGCTGGATTTTACCCAATGATTTCGGGACCTCCGCCGTTCGTCCAGGTGGCGATAACAGTGCACCCGGGCGCGGCGATCTGCGTCGGCGCGAAGGGGCGTCTTTCTGGCATGGCTTGCACGCCTTTGTCTCGGCAGACGGCCGCCTGGTCGCTCACGATATATTTCTCGACGGCAATACCTTCCGCAGCAGCCACAGCGTGAGCAAAGAAAAAGCCGTCGCCGATTTTTCTGCCGGACTGAGCTTTTTGGCGGGACGCTGGAAGACCTCCTTTGCCTGGGTGTTTCGTACCCGCGAGTTCGAAAAACAACCGCACCATCACAATTATGGCTCCCTGAGCCTGTCCTATTCACTGTAGTCGCGCGGCCACATTGCGCGAATTAGTTATAGTCGGGGATTGAATTCTTGTCAGAACCCAACTGGGTAGATAGCGACCATGTGTCGATGCTTTCGCTATCTAGCCACTGGCAACACTGGCTGCTGGATCGAAGCTCCCTGACGCGACAGCTGATTGCGGCGAGTCACAATCAATTTCATGTGGAAGTGCAGCACCAGGTCTGGGCGCAACCTCTCGCTTCCGAGCGGCAACTACTTGGGATGCAGCCTCGACAGGCAGCGCTGGTCCGGGAAGTGGTGCTCTTTGGCGCTGGACAGCCCTGGGTGTACGCTCGCAGTATTCTGCCGGCGGCGACCTTGACCGGCCCCTATTATCGATTGCGCAAACTCGACAACAGGCCGTTGGGCGCGTTGTTGTTCGCCGACCCGGCCATGCAATGCGGTCTGCGTCAGATTGCCAGGATTAATACTGAGCACGCCCTGGTGCCAGCGGCTTTGTCGGGAGGGGAAGCAGTCTGGGGCCGGCGCTCCATGTTTTACCTCAGGGGCAAACCGCTGTTGGTCTGCGAGATATTTTTACCGGGGTTTTCCCCGTACAATAGCCCCGACCCAAAATGCCTTAAGCCACAATAACGATGCTGTCACTTTCGTCCGATCGCGCCCAGGATTTTCTCGAACTGATGCGTTTTGACAAACCCATCGGCACGCTGTTGCTGTTGTGGCCGACCTTGTCCGCCTTGTGGCTGGCGGCGGATGGCATCCCGGCGTTCGATGTTCTGATCATTTTTATTCTCGGCGTTGTCTTCATGCGAGCCGCCGGCTGTGCGATCAACGATTACGCCGACCGCAATATCGACGGGGCGGTCGCCCGCACGCACGACAGACCCCTGGCCGATGGCCGCGTTTCTCCCAGGGAAGCGTTGGCGGTTTTTTCCGCCTTGAGCCTGCTCTCTTTCGTCCTGGTCTTGTTAACCAATTCTCTGACGGTATTGCTGTCGGTAGTCGCCGCGATACTGGTCGCCCTTTACCCTTTCGCCAAGCGCTACACGCACCTGCCCCAGGTGGTTTTGGGAGCGGCCTGGGCATGGGTCGTGCCCATGGCATTTGCCGCGCAAACGGGCACCATAAGCCGCCACATCTGGCCGTTTTATCTTGGCGTTGTCCTGTGGACAGTAGCGTTTGACACGTTTTATGCCATGGTAGATCGCGAAGACGACAAGAAAATCGGCGTTAAGTCCACGGCCATTTTGTTTGCGGAAATGGACCTGATGCTGATCGGTCTGTTGCAGGGCGGTGTCATCGTCGCTTTGTTGATCACCGGTCAGGCGTTTTCTCTAACGGGTTGGTATTTTGCCGGCGTGGCTATTATAGCGTTGCTATTCGTCAAGCAGCATTTAATCGCCCGGGACCGCGATCGCGAGGGTTGTTTTGCAGCTTTTCGGCAAAACAACACGGTGGGAGCGGTACTTTTTGTTGCCATCGTGCTCGATACCAGTGACGTTGCCACCGATTTTCTTTTCTCGATTTTCGGCCATCTGAGTTTTTACTAAGGCCTGTTAACATCAGTCCGGTTATCCCGGCCAGACAGGTTTTATTTTTATCCGCGCTAAGCTGCGCAGTAGCCGTCAACTACTTTTCACCATAACGCATGAAAAACTAAATTTTTTCTGAATTTTTGCCCTCCAACTAAAATATTTATGCGACATATTGTCGCAGGTTAACGCTGGTTTTTCCGACCAGGTCGGTCAGTACTCCAACTTTTTGGGCTCTGTCGGTGTATTTGTAATGGCTTGTATATAAAAGAATTTATTGTGTTTTTCCGGGTTTTCTGTCCATCCCGCAGCGGCGTCTTGTCAGTTTCAGACCGCCTTGTGTCACTTTTCCACGCCGTTGATTGATCTGCCTGCGCCCGCATACATTTTCCGTGGCCGGTAAGTTTTCTGCGATTAAACCCGCAGTAATAAACCGGCGACAGAAGATATATGGCAGGAGGGTCAACAATGAATATTCGACAGCACAAAATTATAGATTCCGCGGTCGCCGGGGAGCTGGTCGACAAAGTTAATGCGATGCCCCTAGGGGATATCGATGTCTCCGATCCGGCACTTTATGAGAGCAATACCCACTGGCCCTACTTCGAGCGCCTGCGCCGGGAGGACCCGGTGCACTACTGCAAGGACTCGATGTTTGGCCCCTACTGGGCGATTACCAGGTATCAGGATATTATGGAGGTGGAGATGCACCACGAGGTGTTCTCCTCCGATACCAGCAACGGCGGCATTACCATCCAGGATGGCAACCTGGGTCTTGGCGTCGAGATGTTTATCGCCATGGATCCGCCCAAGCACGATGCGCAGCGCAAGGCCGTCAGCCCAATGGTTTCGCCCGAAAACCTGGCGCGGCTGGAAAGCACCATCCGCGAGCGTTCGCAGCGTATCCTCAGCAGCCTGCCGGTGGGCGAAACCTTCAACTGGGTGGAGAAGGTCTCCATTGAACTGACCACCCAAATGCTGGCCACGCTGTTTGATTTTCCCTGGGAGGACCGCCGCAAGCTGACCCGCTGGTCCGAGGTGGCTACAGCCCTGCCCGGTACCGGTGTCTACGAGACCGAAGAGCAGCGTCGCGAGGAACTGGCGGAATGCCTGGCTTACTTCACCCGGCTTTGGAATGAGCGGGTCAATGCCGAGCCGGGCCCGGACCTGATTTCAATGATGGCCCACTCCGATGCGACCCGCAACATGGGTCCCAACGAGTTTCTCGGCAACCTGATCCTGCTGATTGTCGGCGGCAACGACACCACCCGTAACACCATGAGTGGCAGCGTACTGGCCCTCAACCAGAACCCTGATCAGTACCAAAAGCTCTGCGACAACCCGAAGCTGGTCGAGAGCATGGTGCCGGAGCTGATTCGCTGGCAGACGCCGCTGTCGTCCATGCGCCGTACCGCCCTGGCCGATTACGAACTGGGCGGCAAGACCATCCACAAGGGCGACAAAGTGGTGATGTGGTATGCCTCGGCAAACCGCGATCCAGAAGCCATCGAGAATCCCGAGCAGTTCATTATCGATCGCAAGCGGCCGCGCCAGCACATTTCCTTTGGCTTTGGTATTCACCGTTGTGTCGGTAACCGCCTGGCGGAACTGCAGTTGAAGATCCTCTGGGAGGAAATCCTCAAACTCTGGCCCGAGCCCTGTATCGAGGTGGTCGGCGAGCCCAAGCGGGTCTACTCGCCGGTGGTACGCGGTTATACCGAGATGCCGGTGCGGATCAATGCCTGAGCCGACCGCAGTGAGCACCATGACGGACGCCCCGACTAACAACAACGCCGTCATCATCGGCGCCGGTCAGGCCGGCGCCCAGGCCGCATTCAGCCTCCGTCAACAGGGTTTTAAGGGGCGGGTGGTGCTGGTAGGGGACGAACCCACCCTGCCCTACCAGCGCCCGCCCCTATCCAAGGCCTATCTGGCCGGCGAGCTGCCCGAGGCCCGCCTCTACATCAAACCCCAGGGCTTTTACGACAAAGCCGACATCGAGTTGCTGACCAGCGCCAGAGTGGAAGGCATCGACCCCGGCGCCCGACAGGTAAGACTGGCCGGTGGCGATACGCTTGCTTACCGCCACCTGGTGCTCGCCACCGGCGGCCGGGCGCGGCGGCTGAATTGCCCCGGCGCCGATGACCCCCGCGTCCACTACCTGCGCACCCTGGCCGATGTGCAGGGCCTGCAAGCCGATTTTGTTGCCGGCAAGCGCCTGGTAGTCATCGGCGGTGGGTACGTGGGTCTTGAGACCGCGGCAGTGGCGGCCAGGCATGGCCTGCAAGTTACCGTACTGGTAGCGCGCCCCGCCGTGCTGAACCGGGTTTGCGGCCCTGAAGTGAGCCGCTTTTTTACCCGGGTCCATCGCGAGGCCGGGGTGGTGCTGCACTGTAAAACGGCGGTCACTGCAATCCGTAGTGAGGGCGGCTACCTGGTGGTCGATACCGATGCCCAGTACAGCCTCGAGGCCGACTTGGTGGTGGCCGGTATCGGTCTGGAACCCAGTACCGAACTCGCCGAGGCCGCCGGCATCGCCTGCGACAACGGCATCAGTACCGATGAAAACGGGCGCTGCTCAGTGCCGGATATCTACGCGGCGGGTGACTGTGCCAGCCACCCGAGCGCCATCTATGGGCGGCGCATGCGCCTGGAGTCTGTGCCAAACGCGGTAGAGCAGGCCAAGACCGTGGCCGCGAGTATCTGCGGCAAAAACCGGCCTTACACCCAGGTGCCCTGGTTTTGGTCCGACCAGTACGCGCTCAAGCTGCAAAGCGCCGGCGTGGTCAGCGGTTTTGATCTCAGCGTGGTGCGGGGTGATCCGGAGACCCACAGCTTCGCGGTGTTCTATTACTGCGCCGGGCGTCTGATCGCGGTGGATGCCATCAATCGCCCCGCCGAATTTGTCGCCGTTCGAAAATTGATTGAACAGGGGCTGTCGCCGGGACCCGAGATCGTCGCCGACGACAGCATATCGCCCGCCGACTTCGAGGCTGCAATGCCCCGTGGGAGAGCCGTTGCCAGCCGCGGCTGAGGCCGATAAAGCCGAACTCGACAAAACGAGCCAGAGGACAGAATATGACGATTAAAGTCACTTACATTGAACACGATGGTACCGAACGGGAGGTCGTGGTCGAAGAGGGCGTCAACCTGATGGACGCCGCCCTTGATAACATGGTGCCCGGCATTGACGGTGACTGCGGCGGTGTCTGTGCCTGTGCCACCTGTCACGTGCACGTGGCCCCGGACTGGGCCGACAAACTGCCCGCCATGGAAGACACTGAAAATGCCATGCTGGAACTGGCCGATAGTCGGGACGAATATTCGCGCCTGGCCTGTCAGATTACAGCCGAGCCGACCCTCGATGGCCTGGTGCTACACACCCCCATCGGGCAGCACTAATGGTTACTGAAAGCCCTGTTCGCCCCTGGGCCGGAAACTGATGTGCCACGACGCTCTGAGAGCGAAGCGATCAACCACAGCGGGCGGTGAACAACCAGGTTTTTAACCATGCGGTTTTGCACCGGGACGCGTTGAAATGGAGGCCCGGTGTATTTGCGGTGTAGCAACTGGAGGCTGGCACGCCGGGTGTCTAAAAATCTAACTGGCCGCTGCCGCCTTCTACGAAACCCTTCCAGGTGGTCATGTAATCGACAAAGGCCTCACCCAAACCTTCCTTGCGCAAGTGCGCTTTTGATACCGGGTTAGCCACTGGCTCGAAGCCCTCGTCCCGGGCCATTTGCGTCGGAAAATCGTGGTGAATAATTGCCGCGCGCCCCAGCAAAATAAAATCGACGCCGCTTTCCATACAGCGGACGGCATCGGCCGGTGTTCGAATCTTGCCGGCAAAACCTAGGCGCACCTCGCCGCGGTCGAGTTCGGTGAAATAGGATGCAAGGCTGCGTCCCCGATAGGCCGGGTCGGCAGGCTCCTTAAATACATCCCAAAGCGACATGTCCAGATAGTCGATTTGACCGGCGCTCATCACCCGCTGGGCCAGGGCCGTTGCTTCCGTTAGCTCGATACCGAAGCGCTCTGGCGACAGGCGCAGGCCGATATTGAACTGTTCGCCGCAGCGCGAACGGATGCCATCGATAATCTGGGTGATCGGTCGACTGCGGTTTTCGAGGGAGCCACCGAAGTCGTCCTCGCGCCGGTTGGTCTCGGCACTGAGAAACTGGCACAGCACGTAACCGTGAGCGCCGTGGATCTCGATACCATCGAAGCCCGCGCGCTGGGCGCGTTCTGCAGCGAGAATAAAATCCTCGATCAATTGTTCGACTTCGCCAAATGATAGAGCACGAGCACCGGTTTCTTCGTCCTCGGAAGGTGCCACTGGCTGGCAGCCGATCAAGTCGCCCGGCGAGCGCATGCCGGCGTGATGGATTTGCACCACCGCCAGGCTGTCGTGTTTTTTTATCCCTTCGGCAAGACGGTCGAGGCCCGGCAAATGGTCGTCGGAAAAAATGCCGAGTTGGCCGGGAAAACCCTGCCCCACGGCCTGCACGTGGGCCGCGCAGGTCATGGTGAGCGCGAAGCCGCCTTCGGCGCGCATGGTCAGCCATTTGTATTCGTCGTCGGACAGGCGACCGTCTTCGTGACTTTGCAGGTTGGTCAGGGGCGCCAGGACAAAACGGTTTTTCAATGCCGGGCCGTGGCGAAAACTCAGGGGTTCAAATAACTTGGACATCGCGGGTACACCCATATCTTGAAGTGGGGATTCTAAAAATGACAAAGCCGGCGATCCTACGCTGATCGGTTCATGGCGGTCAAACCCGATGGCGCCGACCGGGTTCCGCTGGCCGGGATTTAAAGCGCGTCAAGCAGTGCCGCCACATCGAGCATGCGGTTGGAGAAGCCCCACTCGTTATCGTACCAGCTCATGACCTTTGCCTGCCGCGCCTGGATTTGGGTTTGGGCGGCGTCGAATATTGATGAGGCCGGATGGTGATTAAAATCGATAGACACCAGTGGAGCGTCGTTGTAGGTCAGGATGCCAGACAACTCGCCGTTAGCCGCGTCGCGCATGGCGTTGTTTATCTCTGCGACATCGGTGTCGCGGCCGGTTGTAAAATGAAAGTCCACCAGCGACACATTTAGTGTTGGCACGCGCAGGGCCATGCCCGTGAGTTTACCCGCCAGCTCCGGCAAGACCAGGCCGACCGCGGCGCTTGCCCCGGTTTTGGTGGGAATAATCGATTGGGTCGCCGAGCGCGCACGGTAGAGATCTTTGTGCTGCTTGTCGATGAGGTTCTGGTCGTTGGTGTAGGCGTGCACTGTCGTCATGTTGCCGTGTTCGATACCGACGGTGTCGTGCAGCACTTTTGCCACCGGCGCCAGGCAGTTGGTGGTGCACGAGGCGTTGGAAATGATGCGATGGCCGGCATCAAGCTGTCGGTGGTTAACGCCGTAGACTACGGTGATATCGGCATCGGCCACCGGGTAACTGATCAACACTCGTTTGGCGCCGGCATCCAGGTGTTGTTGGTTCAGGTCGCGTTGCTTGAACTTGCCGGAGCACTCGAAGACGAGATCCACATCCAATTCAGCCCAGGGCAGGTTTGCCGTATCCTTCTCCGCACTGATACGAATAGCCTGGCTGTTGATAGTCAGTGTGTCCCCGTCGAGAGCGACTTCGCCGGGAAATCTTCCGTGGGTCGAGTCGTAGCGGGTGAGGTGGGCTAGCACTTTGAAATCGGCGAGATCATTGATGGCGACGACTTCGAACCGGTCAGTCAGGCCGCGTTCGTGAAGCGCCCAGACCAGACAACGGCCGATACGGCCGTAACCATTAATAGCAATACGCATATGTTACTCCCGGTATTTGGTGATGCTTTGCTACAGCAAAGCATCGACAGCCCCACGGCGCCATACGGTATTACACGAGATGACCCCAGTTTGACGAGCTCCATTTGCCGAATGGTTTGATCTTCCTTTAATTCGGCAACGGATATCACACGCTGTTTTACAGAGGCGTGCGTTTAGCTATCCGGTTTTCAGTTCTTGAAGCCAAGTGTTCAGAAAATAAGGTAATTGCGTTAGTTGCAAAAATACTGCCAGGAAGTGACATTAATGTTTCCAAGTATTGGGTTCAACGCTCTGGCGTACTCTTAGCGTTATATCGCAAAAGCGCTGTAATCGGCCTGCGCATCGACTGCGCGCTGGAGCCGCGCGATTGTTTGAATTCCCGTCCCGAAACCCTGGACAGCGAAGATACGCTACCATCTGATCCTAAAGACAACCTACAAGAATCGGCAGGATAATCGATCTGCAACCCGGAACGGTATTGAGAAATGACGATGGTTGATTCGCCCGTATGGTTCGGGATTGCCTTGAGAAAGTGATCAAAGACATCCTGGTCAGGTATGTCGAGCAGCTCAAGTGTTTTAAAGATGGAGGCATTATCGACGATGTGGTGCTGGTCTGGACGGATAAGCCGCTGATCATAACGGGCGCTGCTTTCCTCGATCGGGCACTTAGCGAATGTCACTGAGCGGGTGAAATCGACCAAATAAATTAAGGAGGACGAATCGATGGACGACGCTTCCGGACAGTCAATAGACCAACTGCTGCAAGGCGCCGCAAGTGCCTGGGAACAGAGTTGGAATCATGTGCTGGCCTGGGGAACAAGTCCCGAGTTTTACGCACAGTTCGGGGCCATCCTGCTCACCGTAGCTTTCGCCTGGTTGATTGCAGCCGTGCTCAGGGCGCGCCTGCCTTTCTGGCGAAAGGAGCCCTCCGCGAGGGTCCGCATGCCGAAGCTTGCGCGGTTACTATTCAGGCTCCGCGGCATCGCTTTTCCCGTGCTCAACATTTTCATGTTGAGCATCGCCGCCACGGTGGCACAGCGGACACTCGAGCAGAACTGGCTGGTGCTGCTGGCCCAGGGCCTGGCCGCCGTTCTGCTGCTCTATCGCCTTGCGGACAAGTTTGTAACCAGCGGTATGATCCGTGCGCTCGCCCTCTGGGTCGGTATTCCGGTCGCGGTTCTACACGTATTCGGCTGGCTAGACGATGTGACCGAATATCTGGACAGTATTCAGCTTTCGGCGGGTAACATTCGTATTTCACTCTACGTGCTACTGCGCACGCTGCTGTTCGGTGCCGTTCTGTTCTGGCTCGGCCGTTTGTCGAATGACGTTGGTAAGCAGGCGATCCGCACGCGCACTTCTCTTGATATCGGTACGCGCGAGGTGTTTGCCAAGCTGTTCGAAATCGGTCTGTACGTCGTGCTTTTTCTGTTGCTGCTACAGATAATGGGCATCAACCTGACCGCGCTTGCAGTTTTTGGTGGCGCGCTCGGCGTCGGTATCGGCTTCGGGCTACAGCAGATCGCTTCGAATTTTATCTCCGGAATCATCATCCTTCTGGACCGCTCTATCAGTATCGGCGACTACATCGAGTTGGAAGACGGTCGCATCGGCCAGTTGCGGGAGCTGAACATGCGCTTTGCGGTCCTTGAAACCTACGAAGGCAAGGACATCATGGTGCCTAATGAGCAGTTCATTACCACGTCATATACCAACTGGACACACAAAGACCCCATGCAGCGCTATTCTTTGGAGTTCCAGGTGGCGTATAACACGGACCTGGATCTCTTGTTCGAGAACATTCGCCAGGTGTGCCGGGATCATCCCAAGGTGCTGAGCGGTGATGACTATGAATTCGAAATTCAGCCCGATGCGGAGATAGCCGGCTTTGGCGATTCCGGCATCGATATCCTTGTGGAATTCTGGATGATGGGGATCGATGATGGCAAAAACCGGGTGGGTGCCGATCTCCTACATGGCATCTGGCGGTCGATCAAAGAGCACGGGATGCAGATCCCATTCCCGCAACGGGAGGTTCGGATTCTCAACCCTGTAGACCAACCCGGCGGTTGAAGTCCAGTGTTGTTTCGCAAGCCCACTCGGCGGTTTGGTATGCGGAAATCACGAGACTGGAACCGGCTTGCGTTAGCTGTCAGCGAAACCGTCTAGATGGGGTGTGAGGCCAACCGGTCTACAGATGTCTGTTTACGACGTCGTGGGCAGGGTGGTTATTCGAAGAAGAGGGCGTTTATACTTTCTTCGTTACGATAATCTTGTTCGACAAAACTATGGTTTCCCTGCCGGTGCAGAAGATATCCGGGAGGTAGAAGGTTCCAAGTTGGTATGCTCAGCAAATTTGGATAGCCTCAACGAGGACTTTTCCAGAGGTTCGCTGCCGCACGTAAGCGAGTTCTTATGGCCGATACAACTCCCGAGCAAGACGCCGCACCTGACTCACAAACCGATTCGCTTCTAGAGGAAGTCCTCGAAGTCGACGAAATCGCCAACTACTCTGCACGAATTTGGGACTGGATTCAGACGGATCTGTTGTCCATCGACGTCGGAATTCAGCTCGGCCTGATTTTCGCGGCACTCATCCCGGCGGCTGTCTTCGGCCCGCGCATACAAAAACATATTCGGCGAGTGGTAGAGGGCCGCCTGAAAACGCCTTTCGGTATCCGTTTGGTCAATTCGGCATCTGAGCTGGCAACACCGATTGCTTTATACGTCACTCTGGCCGTCGTGCGAATAGTGCTTGGCAGTGCCGGGCGGCCTTCAGAGCTTATCGGTGCTGCGGTTGCATTGCTCACAGCCTGGATCGTTGTCCGGTTGGTGACACTGATTATTCAATCGGAATTCTGGTCACGAGTGGCGTTTTTCATCGCCTGGCCCATTGCCGCACTAGATGTTTTTGGCGCACTAGGTCCAATTGTTGAACAGATGCGCGAGCTGGCCATTCCCCTGGGAGAAAACAGCGACGGAGAGCCGATTGACATCAGCTTGCTAGACGTGGTTCGCACGCTGTTCTATTTCCTGATTCTTTTCTGGGCCGCGAATTTTATCAATCGACTGCTGCAGCAACGGATTCTCGGTATCGAGGATTTGAGCCCATCCTTAAAAGCCATGATCGGCAAGATTCTCAATGTCGTCATGCCCGTCGTTGCTCTCCTGATCGCGTTTCAGATTGTCGGCTTCAATCTGGCGACCCTGGCTGTATTCAGCGGCGCGGTCGGTCTGGGAATAGGCCTTGGATTACAGCGGGTCGTTTCCAATTTCGTTGCCGGTTTCACGTTACTTGCCGACCGCTCGATCAAGCCCAACGACGTCATCGAAATTGAAGATACCTTTGGCTGGGTGACTTCCATGCAGGCACGCTATGTGGCCTTGCGCACCCGCGACGGTACCGAACACCTTATTCCCAATGACCGGTTCATTACCGAGGGGGTTATCAACTGGTCGCGATCGGATCGCAATGTGCGACTGCACGCGCCGTTTGGTGTGACCTACGCAACCAAAGACTTACGCCGGGTTCAAGCGCTAGCGACCGAGGCAGCGAGCGTCGTGGACCGCGTTGTCGCTGACCCAAAACCTGTCTGTAACGTCGTGGAGTTTGGTGATAGTTCGATAAATTTCGACCTTAGATTCTGGATCACTGATCCACAGAATGGGATGGCCAATGTGCGCAGCGAGGTTTACATCGGCGTTTGGGAAGCACTTGCAGAAAACAACATTGAAATTCCTTTCCCACAACGGGATCTCCACATTCGCTCTTGGTCCAGAGATGCCGCTCCGCCTGCCGGCGACGCTCAGTGCTAACTGCGAACAAAGCAAAAGACCGCAATTGAGCCGCTAGCCTTAATCGGTTGGCACGGTCGATAATGCGGGTAGAAAATAGCCCGTTGCTTAACGGTGTTTAACTGTACTTCGAGGTGCCCTTGCCTAGAATTGCCCTAATTGCCGCGCTGTCTGAAAACGGCGTAATTGGCGCCGATAATCGCTTACCCTGGCGACTGCCCGCCGACTTAAAACACTTCAAACAAGTCACCATGGGCAAGCCGCTGGTTATGGGGCGCAAGACCTTCGATTCCATTGGCCGGCCCCTGCCCGGGCGCCGCAATATTGTCGTAAGCCGTCAGCGGGAGTGGCGGGCGAAAGGGGTAGATGTGTGTGCGAATCTAGACGATGCCATCGTGCTTGCGCAAAACGCTGCGGCCCGCGATGGCGTCGATGAAATCATGGTTATCGGCGGAGAGCAGATTTACCGCCTGGCCCTACCGCGCGCGCAGCGTTTGTACTTGACCCGGGTGGCTTGTCAGGTCGAGGGCGATGCGTATTTTCCAGATATCGACGGGAAGAGCTGGCGAGAAACGTTCATTAAATCCTGCCCGGCCGAGGGCGATACCCCGGCCTGTACTTTCTGGCAGCTGGATCGCCGTTAGACAGCTGACAGCTTAAAGTGCCAACGGTCGCTTTACCGGCGCCGCCCGGGCCGGCTCAACCAGACCCGGGCGATGTGGCAAGAAGAAGTCTAGAAACAGACTGAAAGTTCAAGACTAAAGGGAAGAGAGATCCCTGACTGCGCCCTTGTCGGCACTGGTGGCGAGTTTGGCATAGGCTTTGAGCGCGGCCGAAACCTTGCGTGGGCGAGCTTCGGCGGGGTGCCAGCCTTGCTCCTCTCGGGCGTGACGCCGGTGCGCCAATTCCTCGTCGCTGAGTTTGACATTGATGGTGCGGTTGGGAATGTCGATATGAATCAGATCGCCGTTCTCGATCAGGCCGATATTGCCGCCGGCGGCAGCTTCCGGCGAGCAGTGGCCGATGGACAATCCTGAAGTGCCCCCCGAAAAACGTCCGTCTGTCACCAGGGCGCAGGACTTGCCGAGGCCCCTGGATTTCAGGTAGCTCGTGGGATATAGCATTTCCTGCATGCCCGGCCCGCCGCGGGGGCCTTCGTAGCGAATGACGACCACATCGCCCGGTTTGACCTTGTCGGCGAGGATGTCCGCGACCGCCGCGTCCTGGCTTTCGCAGACGTATGCGGGCCCCTCGAAGACCAGAATGGACTCGTCGACGCCAGCGGTTTTAACCACGCAGCCGTCCTGGGCAATATTGCCGTAGAGGACGGCGAGACCGCCGTCCTTACTGTAGGCGTGTTCGATATTGCGAATACATCCGTTCTCCCGGTCCGTGTCCAGGCTTGGCCAGCGCGTGTCCTGGCTAAAGGCTGTCTGGGTGGGAATGCCGGCGGGGCCCGCCGAATAAAACTTAGCTACGTCCTCGCTGGGTTGGTTCATGATGTCCCAGGTGTCTATTGCCTCGCGCATGCTGCTGGCATAGACCGTGGGCAGTTCGGCATGCAACAGGCCGCCGCGATTCAGTTCGGCGAGGATGGCGAGCACGCCACCGGCACGGTGCACGTCTTCCATGTGGTAGAGCGGCGTGCTGGGAGCGACTTTGCTCAGGTGCGGGATGCGGTGCGATAGGCGGTCGATATCCGCCATGGTGAAATCGACGCCGCCTTCCTGGGCCGCGGCCAGCAAATGTAAAATGGTATTGGTGGAGCCGCCCATGGCGATATCTAAACTCATGGCGTTTTCGAAGGCTTCGAAGCAGGCCACGGCGCGGGGCAGAACGCTGGCGTCGTCCTGCTCGTAATACCGCCGGGTGATGTCGACGATCAACTCGCCAGCCCGCAGGAATAGCGCCTTGCGGTCGGCGTGCGTCGCCAGCACGGAGCCATTGCCCGGCAGCGACAGGCCCAGGGCCTCGGTCAGGCAGTTCATCGAGTTGGCAGTGAACATGCCCGAGCAGGAGCCGCAGGTGGGGCAGGCCGAGCGCTCGTACTCCTCGACCTGCGCGTCGCTGGCGTTGTCGTCGACGGCGATTACCATGGCGTCGACCAGGTCGAGCTTGGTGTCGGCGAGCTTGGTCTTGCCGGCTTCCATGGGGCCGCCGGAAACGAACACTGTCGGAATGTTCAGCCGCATCGCGGCCATGAGCATGCCCGGTGTGATCTTGTCGCAGTTGGAAATACATACCAGCGCATCAGCACAGTGGGCGTTCACCATGTATTCGACCGAGTCGGCGATGATGTCTCTGGAAGGCAGCGAATAGAGCATGCCGTCGTGGCCCATGGCGATACCGTCGTCGACGGCGATGGTGTTGAATTCCTTGCCGACGCCGCCGGCCTTTTCAATCTCGCCGATGACCAGTTGACCCAGGTCTTTCAGGTGGACGTGGCCGGGCACAAACTGAGTAAAGGAATTGGCGACAGCGATGATCGGTTTGTCAAAGTCCTCGTCTTTCATGCCGGTCGCGCGCCATAACGAGCGGGCGCCGGCCATATTGCGGCCTTTGGTCGTGGTGTGTGATCGATATGCGGGCATGCGCCACCTCGTTGTTGGCGTCGAATTGAAATGGCCGCCAAGGATAGCAGACCAGCCGGCCTTACCAAAAGGATTAGATTCGCTATACTCGCTTGTAATTATTGAAGTTTAGGGGATGACCCATGAGTCTCTACGAGAAGTATTTCCTGGCGTCGTTTATCAATCTCGCCTGTGGCACTAAGCCGATCATGTATCAGCGCAAGAAAGTGGTGCCGCTGTGTGAAGGCCGCGTGCTGGAAGTGGGCATGGGGTCGGCGCTCAATCTGCCCTACTACGACCGGGAGAAAGTTGAGCTCATCTGGGGTTTGGAGCCCTCCGAGGCGATGCGTAACAAGGCCGCGCCCAACATCGAGAAGTCGGGTATAGACGTCAAGTTAATCGATCTTCCTGGCGAAGAGATTCCACTGGATGACGCCACCGTGGACACAGTGTTGTTGACCTACACACTGTGCACCATTCCCGACTGGCATGCGGCCCTGCAGCAGATGCGCCGGGTTTTGAAACCTGGTGGCAAGGTGGTATTTACCGAACATGGTAAGGCGCCGGATGCGGGGGTGAAAAAGTGGCAGGATCGCGTCAACCCACTGTGGAAGAGGTTTGCCGGAGGCTGCAATCTGAATCGTCCGGTGCCCGACCTGCTGACCGAGACGGGTTTTGCGGTGGAGAATCTTGAGTCTATGTATCTGCCCTCGACGCCCCGATTGTTTGGTTATAACTACTGGGGTGTCGCCACCAAGGCCTGATCGTTCGCCACCGGGCTCGTTGGAGCGCAAAAGTACCCGGGCTTGACACAGATCCGGGTGTGGCCCCAGTCGAGGGCACGATAATTGTGCTGGTTATAGAGAAATAACAGAGTGGAACAGCGTATCAGGGCCATCGGTTCAATGGCCCGTTAAGGGAATAACCATGAAGCACATTCTCCTGCCTCCGATTCCACCTTTGATCCTGCTTATTGGCCTGGGTCTCGGCTTGGTTCAGAGCCTGGCGGCGTGCTCGAAAGGGCCCGAAGGCGGGGCGGGGAATCCCGCGGTTGCCGAAAACGCCACCCAGCCGGGCGCCCGCGCCCTCCCTCCGACGGTGAATACCGCCACTGCGGCCACGGGGCATCTACCCGAGGGTAGCGTCCGCTTGCAGCGCGTCCAGATTATGGACCGGCAGGGCTTTGACAAGCCGATGGTCGCGACTACAGTGCTGGTGCCCGTGGGATGGCAGACTCAGGGCGGTGTCGTGTGGGGTCACCAGCCTCAATGTTCTAGTAGCGGCTATACGATGGATTTCCAGGCTTATTCCCGGGATGGTTTGTTCGGTGTACATGTTTTTCCCGGCGAGCAATGGCAGTGGAGCAATCAAGCCGGCACGCCGTCGACCGCGGGTTGCCCGACCTTACAGATTACATCTATTCGTCAGTATCTGGAGGCGATGACGGCAAGAGCCAGACCCGGTGCGCAGATACTTGATTTCAGGGCGCGCCCGGATATCGCGCAGCCGCTGAAGCAACTCGAGCAATACACACCGATGCCTTTAGGTGATATGCGCACCTGGGTGGAGGCTGCTGAAGTATTAATCGGGTATCAACAATTCAGCCAGACGAA
>OBJS01000147.1_pt1 | contig 22595 bp, 27 predicted proteins | sample 1519851 | NCBI WGS metagenome assembly OBJS01 (sample SAMN03019806, study PRJEB22545) | beach sand metagenome | biome: beach; feature: sea beach; material: beach sand | place: USA: Municipal Pensacola Beach, FL | collected 2010-10-20 | depth 25-47 cm m
GCGGCGTCCAGAGCATGTCAGTGGTTCAGGTGCAGGGTGAACGCCGTGGTCACCTCCAGCACCCCCTGGCTCGCGAACGTCTCCGGGACGATCCGGCTCAGCGTGCAGCTGTCGCCCGGGGCGCTGGTCAAATCGATGGCCGCGCCGCCCTGGGTGGCCGCGACCTGAAAACTATCCGCCGCCGCGCTCACCACATGGTATTCCGTGCCCTCGGTCAATCCGCCGGGTGGCGTGCCACCGACAAACACCACCAATTCATCATCGACCAGCCCGTGCGCGGTGCGGCGGATGGTGTCGGCGCCGAGGTCCACGGTGAATTCCACCTCATCGCCCTGCAGCGGCCCCATGCCCAAAAACGTGCCGCCCGACAGCGCCGTCCAGCGGCCGATCCAGGCGACCCGGCTGCCCGCCGGCACATCCAGGCTCACCGTGGCCGACAGCGCCTTGCTGCCCCCCGCCGCCGCGGCAAAGGTCGCCGCGCCGCGCGCGTAGGCCGGGCTGCCGCCGCTCAGCTCATTGGCGCCGGCGGCGCTGTAGGCGGTGTGCAGGCTCAGGTGGGTGGTGCCCTCGGCATCCAGGCAGTTATTTTTTGCCGCGTCGGTGAACATGCAAATCTCCCGTAGGGCTGGTGGGGGGTTGTTGCGCGGAGCGCGCTTCGATTCCGGGCAAGACCGCCGCCCAGGCCGCGCGCAGCAAGGCGCGCTCGCCCGGCGTCCAGGGGCCGACCGGGCCGGTGTAGTAGGCCACGCGCGCCCGCGCATAGCGGGCCAGGCGATCCGGGCTCCAGCCGGCGAAGCGGTTTTCGTCAATGCGGGGCGCTGGGCGGCGCATCAGGGGTTGATCGCCCGAAAACGAATGCCGCACTCCACCACCTCGGCGGTGTGCCACACCAGGGTCACGGCATCGCTCATGCGCCACAGCGGCACATAGCACACCAGCGCGACATCGCTGGTGAGCACCAGTTGGCCGGTGGCGCTGCTCAAATCCAGGCTGATGGTACCGTCGCCGTGGTTCACCGGATTGCTGATGCCGCGCACGATCACGGTGCCATCGCGCAACACCAGGGCGATGACCTGCCGGGTCGGGTGCGTGCCGAGCAAACCGGCGGGATCGACCAGCGCGAAGCGCGCCGCCACGTCCGAGGCGCCGATGTGCTGCACCAGCGTCAAATCATCCTGCCAGGTGGGCAGATACACGGGCACCCGGGCGCCGGCGCGGCGGGCGAGAAAGGCGCGAAAGTCCTGGATCGCCGGGCGGCCTTCGAGCAGCCACGCATAGCTGCGCCAGAAGGCGCTGAAGGTCTGCCGCGGCCAGCGCGCCCAGGGGCCGATGCCGGGGTCGAACTCATCGCGGTAGGCGCTCCAGCCGGCGTCCGGCGCATCGCGCCAGTTGGGCTCTTCGAGGTAGACCTCGATGCCGGCGTGCGTCACCGGCGCGGCCGCCACCGGCAGGTTGGCGTCATCGCGCGCCGGGTCCAGCTCGATCACCGTGCGGGCGATATCGATGATCGCGGAGCGGCGCTGCTGCGCCCATTCCGCGGGCAAATAGCCAAAGGTGCCGGGAAAGACCTCGGTGCCGGCCGGCCAGGACTGCGCCACCGCCCGCGCCGTGGTGAGTGTCCCCGGCGTCCAGGTAGCGATATCCACCACCTCGTGCTGTGTCGGGCTCGCCCAGAGGATCGCCACGCCGCCATCGCGAAACGCGAACAGGCTGTCACCGGAGAGCGACAGGCTCATCCCGCCGCTGTTGAGCGGGGCGGCGAGCTGCGCCGCGTCCGTCCACACGGGAATCGACAGCGCGCGCCATTGGGCGCTCCAGAGCAGATGTTCGAGGGTCTGGCGGCCCACCCCATCGGCGGCGAGCGTGTAGGCGAAGGTGCGGCGCGGCACGGCGCGCTGGCTGATCGCCTGTTCCGTCTCGTCGCCGGCGGTGAGAATCGCGGTGCGCCACTCCAGCGTCTCCTCCAGCGGCTCGCCCTGGTTGGGGTCCACCGGAAAGAGCGCGAAGCGCACCCCCAGGATGCGCAGATCGTAGGTGATGCCATCCACCACGAAGCCGTAGGTGGCGTCGATGCTGGCCGGCCCTTCGGGGTCGGCCGTCAAGGTGTACTCGAACATCGCGAGCGGCGCGGCCACCACCGTGGGGGTGGGGCCTGTGAGGCTCAGCCCCTCCGCATGGGTGGCGTTGATCGCGGTGAGGTTCGCGTCACTCAGAAACGCATTCCAGAAGTACACCGTCTCGGTCTTGGGCACGATCACATTGCCCACATCGACCGTGCGCGGGATCAAATGGATGCGGAAATAAAAATCCTCCAGCAGCCCCGGGCGCACGGCGCCACTGCGCGTGGCGCCGATCGGCTCCAGATCCAAGGTGCGCGCGCCGCGAAACACCGGATCTTCCTGGGCATCCCGCGGGCCGGCAAAATAATAATCCAGCACATAGCGGTAGAGTTGCGCCGCCAGGTGCGGGTTGTCGTCCGGCGTCTTGGGCTGGGTGGTGGTGAACTCCCGCCCGGCAAAGGTGGCCATGCTCAAGGCCCGTCGTAGCGCACGGCGAGGCCATAGTCGCCGGAATGGTAATTGCTGCTCATGCCGCTGCCGCCAGTCGGCGGATCCGGCACCGCGGCATTTTTCAGCAGCACCGGGTAGAGCTTCCACTGGTCCGCGCCGATGGTGATCACATCCCCCAGGTTGTAGTTGCGCAGCCGGCAAAAGCGCAGGTGGGCGATCTCGCCAAGCACGATCAAATTACCGCTGCTCGCCTGCCCGAACAGATACCAGGGCACCAGGTTCATGCCCTGATTCCAGGGGTTCAGGCTGCGCAGGCGCAATTCGTAGAGCGAGCCCGGCATCAGGGTAAAGATGGTCCCGCTCGACCCCAGGCTGGTCTCCCACCAGGTGCGCCCGCCGGTCTCGGCATGGAGATAGCTGCCGGCAAACTGGGTGCCCCCCGTGGTCGAGAACCCGCCTTGAAAGGGAATCAGCTCGTAACAGGAGCCACTGCTGGCGCAATAGCGATTGAGACGAATCTCCAGCCCAGTTGGCGTATTCTGAAAGGGGTTCAAATTACTGAACGAACCCACGCTCGCGCTGTAATAGCCGCCGCCGGTGAAGTTCGCCGCCTTGTTGATCTCGCCGATCAACAGATGCTGGCTGTAGCCGTTGTTGTACTCGATGAAGCAAAAGAGCTCGTCCGGGCTCGCCGTGTAGTGAAAGAAATAGGTGATCGGCCAGGTGAAGTTGATCCCAAAGGCGGGGTTCATCAGGTAGGCGTAGCGGTTGTGCGGCGCCCCGGTGGGGTTGCCGCTGCCATCCTCGCCCGTGCCGCCGCGCATTCTCAGCCAGGCGGTGGTGCTCGCCTCGAATTCGGCATAGACATCGCCTTTTTGCAGCATCTTGCCGCCGATCAGCGTGTAGCCCTGCGCCTGCGCGAAGTTGAATAGCTCCGTGCGCAGCGCGACGAAATCATTGACGGTGCCGGTCTGATAGGCCATCGAGCCCCCTGGTTAGGCGCGCCGAAAGGCGATGTAGTCGCGCACGCCGGTGCGGTGAATGTTGCGCACCACCTTGAAGGTATTGCCCGCGCCGTCGTCGATCACATCGCCCACGGCGAGCGCGAAGCCCGAGATGAAAAACACGTCCTGCAAGGTGCCGTAGAGGCCATTGCTCGCATCCATCAGGTGGATCGGCAGCAACTGGCGCTGATCGGCCGGGGTGGCGTCCTGGGTGGGCTCCGTGGTGTCCTTCCCCAGCGTGAGGTCGGAGGGACCGTTGTCCGCAAACCAAGGCCAGGGCTCCACCGTCTTCCAGGTGCCATCGATAAAGTAGATCCGCTGGCGGGTGGCATTGGAGAGCATCCCCAGCACCCGGGAGGTGTCGGAATAGCGCGTGGTGCTCTCGCCGTCGATGCTGCCGGAGACCAGCATGGGGAAGTCGTATTCGTTGGGCGTCATGTTGGGCAGGTAGAGCCCGGTGTAGCCGGCATCCGTGTTGCCCTCCACATTCACCCAGAAGGCGATCTTGAGGTCGGTCACGCTGATCCCGCAGGGGATGTCGAACTGCCACAGCGGCACCGTGGCGCGCACCATGTTCGGCTGGCTCGCCCAGGGGTTGCTGGCCACATAGCCGATCGCGCCCTGAAGGACGATGTTGTAGTAATCCGAGGGTACCGACTGGAGCGTCTTGAAGCCGCAGAACACATCCGAAAACCCGGAAATGTTCGGCCCCTGCAACAGAATGGTCCAATCCGCGGTGCTGTAATCCTCGGCGTTCAGCGTCCAGCGCTGGGCGCTCGGCAAGGGCGAGGCCGTGGCCGCCAGGGTGAACTGATCGTTTACGGCAAAGTTCGTGCCGCCGGCCGTGATCTTGAACTGAATGATGCCGTTGTTGTAGGCCACCCCCGTGGTGGCATTGGCCTGGGCACCCGACACCGAGCCGCTCACCGACCACACCTCGGCGCCCGGCGTCGTGGCGTCGGTGCAGGTGAGGGTCCAGGTCTCGGTCGGCGCGGCGACCGCGCTGTCCGTCTCCACGATCACGCCGTTGCCGGTGCCGCTGTAGGCGCTCTGTGCCAGCCAGGCGCGCCCGGTGGCGATCTGGCGGAGCCGCCAAAACAGGTTCTTGTGCCCATTGCGGCCGTGCGCGGCGGCATTGCCGACGCCCGGAATGGTGGTCTCGACGTAGGCCATGGGGCTCCCGTTATTTGATCCGCGAGCGGTTGCGGTTGATGGTGTTCACCACGAACTCATCGCCCGCCGGGGTATCGGCCACGGCGCGCATCAGCTCGTCGCGGTCGAGAAAGTTGTAGACGCGCACCGTCGGCGGCTTGCCGGCGCTCTTGCCGCCATTCAGCACATGGCGCGGGTCGCTGCGGGTGAGGACTTCCTCGTTTCGTTGGAGCAGCGAAAGCACCTCATCGCCACCCACCAGGCCGCCGCTGTGGTAGCGCGGCACCCCGCCCAACACATCGAAGGGGTTGATGCGGCGCTTGGGTCCGGTGCCGGCCAGGCCGCCGCTGTGGTTGGTGCCGACCAGAAACTCGGCGATGCCGCTAACAAATGCGTTGCCGCCCGAACCGCCCAGCGCCCTCAGCACCTGGATTCGGATGGTGGTTTCGGCGATATACCGCAGCAGGTCCGCAAAAAAGGTGCGGGCCGCATCCTGGGCACTCGTCATGCCGCGCGCGAAATCGCTGATCGCGCTGGTCAGGCCGTCGGCAATGGATTCGTTAATGCGCCGCGCAAACTCCTGGGCCTCGGTGTTGAGGCTTTGCATGCCCGTCTGAATGAGATTCAGGTTTTCCAACGCGATCTGCGCGTCGTCCGCCGAAATCAGGCCATCGCCGCGCAGCGTCGCCACCAACTCTTGCGCCTTGGCGATCAAGGACTCCAGCCGGGGGTCCAGGTCGGCGAGTTCGGCGCGCAACTGATCCCCCGCCTCGCGCGCGGTGAGGTTGCCGAGTTCCTGCTGTGCCTGAATCCGCTGGATGATGGCGTTGCGCAGCTCCAGCGCCTTGTCGATCTCGGCCTGGACGCCGGCGAGCTGTTCGCCGCCAAAGGCCTGCCGGGCGGCCGCCAAACGGCGGTTCATGACCTGCTCGGCCAGGGTCGCGCCCTCGCGGTCCACCCGGTTCAGGGCCTCGATGGTGTCGCGGTATTTCTGGCGGATGAGCTCGAGCCGGGCATCGAGGTCGGCGTCATCCTCGGCGCGCAGTTGCAGCAGCTCCTCGCGCAACTGGTCCTTGACGCTGTCGACCTCCCCTTGCAGGCGCGCGGCGACCAGGCCCTCGGCTCGGGCCACCAGATCCGCGCGGCCCAGCTCGCGCAGGCCGGTCAATAGCGCATCGTACTGCCCGCGAATGTCGGCCAGGCGCGCGGCCAGGCCGCGATCCCCCTGCCGGTCCACGTCCTGTTGCAGGCGCGTCAGCTCCCGGGTGAGCTGGATCTCGGTTTCCAGGCGCAACACCTGTTGCTCGGCGGCGATGGCCTGCGCCACCAGGGCGTCGTCGGCGGTATCCGCCGTGCGCCGCGCGGCGGCGGCCTGCTCCTCGTATTTGCGCACGATGAGCGCGAGCTTTTGCGCGAGCGTGTCGGCCTTCAGTTCGGCGATGCGGTCGTTGGCCTTTTTGATCGCCTCGGCCAGATCCTCCAGCGCCTTGGGGTCGACGGGCGTCGGCGGCTCCCCTTCCGGCGCCGCGGCCGGCGTCGGCAACCGCACCGCGGGCAACAATTGGCGGGCCAGTTCGTCGCGCTTCTGGACCAGCAGGTCGAGCTGCTCGAACGCCGCGTCCAGATCCCGTTTGGTCGAGGGCGACATGATGTCGAAGCCCTCGCCGAAGCGGTCGCGGATGCTCTGCAACAACGCAATGCGGCGCTCGACTTCCTGGATCTGGGCATCCGTCGTCGCCACCTGCGCCGCCGTGGCGGCACCCGGCGCGCCGTCGAGCCCGTCCCGAGCGCGGCGCAACTCTTCCAGCTCCCGGCGCAGGTCCGCGAGCTTGGGTATCGTCTTTTCGGCGTTATTGCCCCAGGTGAGAATCAGCGTGGCCAACCCCACCGCCCAACCCACCGGGCCGGTGCCCGCACGGGCGACCGCCGCCAACACCCCCAGGCTCCGCGTCAGGCGCACGATGCGCGCCGTGGTCGCGGCAATGCCCACCAGGGTGCGGGCGCCGAAGGCCAGCCCCAGCGCCAGGGCGATGCTCTGGATGTTCTCGACCACCGGCGGCACCAGCCGCACCAGCGCGGCCAGGCCATTGGCGATATCGTTCAGGCCCTGGCGAAAAGCCGGGTCGTCCAGGGCCTCGGTGAGGCTGCCCATGGCCTCGGCGAGGCTGTCGATCAGCTCGGAATCCTCGCCCATTTCGAGCAGGGTGCGTTCCCAGGCCACCCGCAGCGCATCGAGCGCGGCGGTCGGCTCGGCCAAAGCCTTGGGCAAGTCCGCGCCGAACTTCTCTTCCAGCGCTTCGGCGAAGGGAATCAACTCGCGGGAGGTGACCTGCCCCTGCTCGACCAGCTTTTCGAGCTCCTCGATGGCATGGCCATTGGCCTCCGCGAAGAGCACCAGCGCGCCAGGCAGGTTGTCGCCCAACTGGCCGCGCAATTCTTCCATTTGCACGGTGCCCTTTGAGGCGGTCTGGAGCACCGCCCGAAAGGAGCGTTCCATCTGGTCCTGCGACAGCCGCAGCACCCGCCCGGCGGTCGCGAGCCCGACGAAAACCTGCCGGCTTTCTTCGAGCGAAAAGTTGCCTTCGGGCACCGAAGCGAGGAACTGCGCGTAACTGCGGCCGAGGTCGAGAAAGGACACCTTGAGGCGATCGGACACGCCGCGCAGAAACGCGAGCTCCCCGGCAACCGCCTGCGGGTCGCCATCAAACGCGACGCGCAAACCACTCTCGATCTGCGCCTGGCTGCGGGCCGCCTCGAACAGATTGCCGACCTGCCGGCCAACGCCGAACAACCCCACATAGCCGGCGGTGAGCGAGAGAATCTCGCCCCGCAACCGCTGGGTGATCGACAGCGCCCGGCGGGAATCCTCCCCGAAGCGACGCAGCGCACCCCCGGCGCGGGCGCTGTTGCCCGAGAGCCGGGCGAGCGCGGCGCTGGCCTGATCCTGGGCGGCGCGCAGGCGCTGCGCCTCCGCCACCAGGCGGCGCTCGGACGCGGCCAGGTTGTCGGTGGCCACACCGTTTTTGCGCAGCTCGGCGGCGGTCTCCTGCAACTGGGTGCGCAGGCCGCGAAACGCCGCGTTGGCGCGCTGGGCGTCGCGCTGGGCGCGCGCCAGATCGCCACTGAAATCCACCCGTTGCGCCGCGGGCACCCCCGCCTGGGCGCGCTGGGCGTCCTTGAGCCGGCGCACCTCGGCGGCGGCCTGGCGGAAGCGTTCATTCAGCCGCGAGAGCTGCTGCTCCTCGCGCTTGAACTGCTCGACGAGCCGCCCCTTGGCGATCAGGTCGCGCTGGGCGTCCTGCAGCCCCTGGAGTGTGCCCTCCAGCCGGGCGGTCTGCTGGTCGAGCGACCCAAAGGCGCGCTCGGCGCCCTGTGCCTCGCCGACCAGGCCATCCAACAGCTGACTGACATCGGCCAGCGTGCGGGTGATCTGATCGCGCGCGGTGAGCACCAGCTCGACATCGCTGCGCGTGACTCTGGCCATAGGCTGCTCGGATCAGGAATCGGGGTCGAGGTGGGCGTCGATCAGGGCGCCGAAGCGTTTGGCGGCCTGCTCGTCCAGGCAGGCACCGATGGCGCCGGAGACGAGCGCCGCCAGGTGCGCCTGGGCGGCGCTCAGGTGCTCCCGCGTCAGCGCGGCTTCCTGCTGGATCTGCCAGGGCGTGTAGCGGTGGGCCTGGGGGTGGCCGTGGGCGCGCAACAGCGAGACCTCGCGGGCGAGGCGTACATACCAGTGCGTGCCGTCGCTTAGTGCGGCGGGCTGGGGTCTGCGGCGCTTTGGGTGGCTGCCAGATCGGGCAAGGCGTGCCGCGCGCCGCTGAACAGCGTCACACAGCGCGCGATGAACTTTTTTCCGCCACCGGCAGGCTCCGTGGTCAGCTCCCAGATGGCGATCAGCGCTTCCTGCAAAAAGCCCGCACCCAGCCGCCGCACGGTGTCGGCCTGGTCGGGCTCGTCGGCGGCCAGGGCCACCGCCTGCTCGGCGAGCCGCGGAAAGACCCGCAGCAATTGCGGCAAGACTTCCAACTCGCCGCCCGCGGGCAGGCCGGACAGGGTCGCTTCCAGTTGGTCGAAGGCGCCGCTGTGCTCGGTCATCAATTGCCCGATCTCATCAAACGACAGGCCGCGCAGCACCACCGCGCTCTCACCCACCCGGAGGGTCCGGGTGGGCACCACCACCCCCGCCAGGCCCGGCATTAGCCCACCGCCCGGTCGTCTACATAGAGGGAGGCAAACCCGGATTTTTTCTGGACACCCACGTTGAACTGCATCTGCGCCCAGGTATCCTCGGCAGCGATGATGGGCACCTCCCCCGTCGGCTGCATGGTGACGGAGGGGAACCACCAGTCGCGGTTGCGGCCCTCGGCGTTGTCACTGATCACCCGCAGCGCGCCCTTCTTGGCCTCGGTGCCCGCGCTCGCGCGGTTGCGCGTCTCGGTGGCCGGGGTGTAATCGACCAAGATATTGGCGTCATCGGCGATACCCCCGCCGACGATAATGAAGATGCGGCCATTGGCGGCGTCCAGGGTGTAGTCCGTATTCAACACATGGGTCGGCGTGCCGCCGGAACCCGTCACCACCACGCTGGAGACATTGCGCGCCGGGGTGCTGCCGCCCAGTTGATACCAACGGCCCTGCTGGACGGTAAAGGGTTCGTCCACCACCGGCGTGTTGGTCTGGTTGATCACGCTCAGATCGGCGATCGCAAACAGCGACAGGTTGAACATATTCATGCTGTCGATCGTCAGCGAGAACGCCCGCGAGATCGACGTGGCAATATTGCGCGTCTCCTGGAGCGTTTTGCTGCGGGAGCTGAAATATTGCAGGGATTGGGTGGTCGGGCTCAGGCTCGCGCCGCCGGTCTCGCCGAGGTCCACCTCGCCGGTGGTGTTGCCGGCATCGTCAAAGGGATCGAAATAGACGATCCCGCGCGGCAAGACGAGTTCGTCGAGAATATAGAGATCTTGTGCCATGAGAGGCTCCTCGCTGGAATGCGGCGCTTACCGCGGGTGTCGAAACGAAGGGTTCAGATCACGCCTTGCTCTTTCAGGCGCGCGAGTTGGTCCGGGCGGAGATGGCCGGGAACCGGATCGCCGGCCTGGTACCGCTTGAGCACGCGGGGCGCGCCCGGTTGGGGCGCCTCCCAACAGTTCAGGTCTTTCTTGAGCTTTCCGGTGGCGGGAATGGCTACTTTGGTGTCGTCGGTCATAGCAATCGCTCCTAGGGGGTAAACCGCTCGGTGAGCGGGATCACGATGGGCAGGATGCACACGGCCGTGGGCCGGCCCTGCTGGCGGTCGGGCGGCAACACCACCCCGGCGCCGGGCTGAAGGTGCTCCTCGGCGAGGCCGCCCAGGGGTCGCGGGATGCGCCCGGGCGTGGCCGTTCCGGTGTGGGCGTTGATCCAGGCGATGCGGCGCTGCAGATCGTCGAGCAGGCGATAGGCCGCATCCGTGGGGTGGTCGAGGTCGGCGGGCCGGTCGGTCACGCCGAAGAGCAACAGCGCCCAGGGGTGCGCGCGGCGCTCGGGACGGGCCGGCGCGGCAAAGACGTCGCGCTCGTCGTCGGGTTCGAGCAGGGTCACAAAGGCGGTGTCCACCTTCTCGTACCCAAAGGCCGGCTTGCCGCGATGCACCTGCCCGGCCAGGGTGTAGTGGTACTCGGGCGCGGCCATGGCTTCCAGGTGGCCGGTCAGGGCCACCAGAATGTCCAGTCGTTTCGACATCAGCGTCTCTTTTGCGTCAGGCGGGCGAACTGCCGGTTGAATTCGGTATTCATGAAATCCGCGAGCGCCGGGCTCATGTCGTCCTTGACGGTGCGGAACACCTGATCGACGCTCGGCCCATAGAGCAGCAGGTAGCCGCGCTTGCTGGCGCGGGTGCTGAAGCCGGCACGCCGCAGGTTGACCTTGTTGGCCACCGCCTCGCGGATCGCCACGCCGCGGTTGCCGGCGCGCAGGTTGATGAAAAATCCCGAGCGCAACACCGCCTTGCCGCCGCCGCGCTGGATGCCGATGCGCAGGCCGGCACGCTTGCCGCCGCGGGTCGCCTGGGTGGCGAAGCGCGCCAGTGAGGTGGGCTCGGTACGCGCGGCGATGACCGCGCTCAGATCCTGGGGCTTGGCGAAGCGCGATACCTGAAAGCGGCCGGGTTGGTTCAGATACCCGGCGGTGAAATTCACCTGCCCGCGAATCCGCCGCGAGCCCTCGGCGCGACCCCGGCGCGCGCCGGTGTTGATCGCGAGCCGCGCGGCCTGATTGGCCGCCCGGGGCAGCGTCTGGACCAGCGTCGCATAGTTGCGCAGCCCCACCAGGCGCAGGCCAAAGGCCATCAGATCCGCTCGACCACGGCGCGCGCCTCGATCGGCGTGGGCGCCAACAAGCGCAGGATGCGAAAGCGCTCGCCGGTGGCGGTGACGGTCACGGTGGCGTTGATCTCCGGGGCGTCGTATTCGGCGCGGGCAAACACCAGCACCACGCTGTCGTCATCCAACGCCAGCGTCTCGAACTCGCCGCCGCCCTGGCGGACCAGCAGCGCGCCCTGATGGACGCGCACATGGACCGGTTGCGTCGCCCCAAAGCCGGGCGCCTGATACACCGCCGCGAGCGCGGCGCGGGCATGCAGCGCCGCCCGGGCGGTGGCGCGGATCTCCTGCAGCGTCGCCGCCATCAGCTCGGCTTACGGGTGCGGCGGGGCCGCGCGGGCGCGGCGTCTTGCTCCGCCGCATCCTCCGCCGTATCGCTCACTTCCAGGTCCGCGCGCTCGGGCGCGTCGCTGGTCGCGGCCAAACCCCGTTCGCAGGCCTCGCCACCGGGGCGCGCGATAAAGCCCGCATCCAGCAAGTAGGTGGCCCGGGCGGAATCCTCGATGAGGATTGGGTCGCCCGGTTGATATTCCACATTCGCCCGGCCGCCGGCGTCGGTCAGCATCGGGCGCAGCACCACATAGTCGGTATCGCTCATGATTCCTCCTCGGCGCCGCCCGGCCAATCACGCCGGGGCGGCGCGCCTCGGCAACCGCTATCAGTTGCTGGAGAACCCGCGCCGCAGCACGGCGGGGATGGTGCACAGCGTGATGGGGTTGGACTGCGCCCAGAGGTCGGCGCCCTTGTCGTCCTGGCGCGCCTTGAGCTTGGCGTAGCGCGGCAGGCCCAGGGTGTTGACCGTCTCGTTCCAGTCCGCCGGGGCGAAGAAGGTGCGAAACAGCCCCTGCACCCCCACCGGGAAGAACCGACACTCATCGGCGGCGATGAAGGGCGTGCCGTTCACCGAGCCCCGGTAGTTCTCCCAGGTGATGCCGCCGTATCGGAAGCTGCTGTAGGCGAGCGACGCGCCGCTCAGCGCCAAGGCCTGCTGCTGGCTGTCGTAGGCCTCGGTCGTCTTGGCGTGGGTGCTGAACTTGTCGAAGAAGGTGTCGCCACACAGGGCGACCACACCCGGCAAGGGCGCACCGCCGAGGCGATCCTGCATGCCGCGCACCACCTGCAAGCACTTCTCATGGATATTGGTGGTCGCAGTGCCGAGCACGAAGTCCATATCCGACAGCGGGGTGACGTCGAACTCCTTGAACAAGTCCCAAATCACCGTGATACCGTCGGACTTCACCACCTTACCCTTGATGGCGCCGAGGTAGAGGTGCTCCATGGTCGCGTCCAGGTTGCGGAACATGCCGGCGAACTTGTTGTTCACCACGCCCTGCACCGTCTTCAGGTTGTTGCTGGAGCCGAACTCGCGCACCCCCTGCACCTCATCGGCCATCACGGTGCCGTCGAGCTGCAAGTGCACGGCCTCGAGGCGCCGCACCGCCGCCTTGTCGGCCTTGAAGGCCTGGCCCACGCCACCGCGCGGGGTGGGGTCGACCAGGGTCAGGGTGCCGCGGATGTTCTCGATCGCGATCGAGGTGGTGGCGACCGGGGTCTCCTCGAACAGGCCCATCATGCCGATGCGGCCCGGGGTGTAGGGCAGTTCGTTGACCGCCTGAGTCATCGAGACGATGCCAAAGGCGTTGTTGTTCCAGATATCCAACATGGTTGAATCCTCATGCCAGAGCCCCGCGGGCTCCGAAAAATGGGCGAAAAAAAAGCCCCATTCGGGGCTTGGCGTCAGGAGGGAAAATCAGCCGCGGACGAGGATGCCCTTGGCCGCGAGGTCTGCCTTGCCGGCGGTGATGCCGGTCGAATCATTGCTGCCCCAGCCGAGCAGGCTCGCGATGACTTCGGCATCCCGCGCCATCACCGCCACCGCGGCGTGGCCCTCGGTGCTGTCGGTGTAGGCGCCCAGGATCGCGACCGCCGTCTGGCTGCCATCGCTGGCGCCGTTGTCGTAGGTCACGTGGTGGCCGGGCACCTTGGTCACGCTGATCGTAAAGCTGTCGTTCACCGCGAAATCGGTGGCGCCATCGGCCAGGGTGAAAGCCAGCCCGCCTTCGCTGAAGGCCACCGCGACGGTGCCGGTGCCCACGGTGGTGCCGTCGGGCGCCGTGACCGAGAAGGTGCCGGCGTTGGTGGCGGCCGCCGTGATGGTCAGGGTGTAATCCCCCACCTGGGCCGGGCTGGTCACGGTGATCGCGCCCATGGTGCCGTCACCGGTGTTGCCACCGGCTGCGGTGGCCGTCGCGGCGCCGCTCGAGAGCAGGCCAAGCACGGTACCGGCCGCGAGTTTCTGGCCCTGCATCAGGGTCACATTCTCGATGGAGCGGGTGCGATTCGCGCGGGAAAGTTCAAATTCCCAACTATGGATGGGTTCGTTCAGGGTCGTTGCCATGGATCATCTCCTGTATCGGATCAGCGGCCGCGTTCAGCCAAGGCGCTTCAGCTGCTGGACCTTGGCGCGGCGCGCCTCGATCCACTCGCCCGAGGTTTTCATCGGCCGCGCGGCGGCGGCCAGGTCATCGCCGGCACCCGGCCCGATATCGGGCACGGGCTCGGCGGCCATGGCGTGGTCGAGCGGCGATCCCGCCGGTTTGGCGGTCGGGCTCGCGGCGAGCACGCCACGGGCCTCGGCCACGCTCAGGCCGGTGCGGGTCGCCAGATACACGGCCTGTTCGCCGCGGTCCTTGGCCTCGTCGCAGGCGAGGATGCCGGCGATCCGCTCGCGCTCTGCGGCGGCGCCCTCGGCACGGGCGGCCGCCAATTGCTCTGAAGTCATGGGCGCTTCACCGCCCGCGGATTGGTCACTCATGGGATGCTCTCCTGTGGAGCGGTGGGTAGAGGGCGCGGCGCCGGGTGTGGCGGTCGCGCCGGTGGAACGCCGGCCCAGGAACTCCCGAAACTCGGCAAAAAACTCGTGTACGGCGCGCTCGCCGTCGGCCAGGCCGTGCGCGGCGGCCTCCGTCAGGCCGAAGATGCCCGCCTCGCTGGCCAGCACCTCGGCAACCGCCAGCCCCCGTGCCCGCGCCACCCGGCCGGCGAAGACCTCCCGGGCGCTGTCGACCTCGCTCTGCAGGCGCTCGCGCACATCGTCCGGCAGCGGCGCGAAGGGGTTGCCGTCGACCTTGCGGGCGCCGGAATAGATCAAATTCACGGTGAGGCCGGCGCGCTCCAGAGCGCCCGAGAGGTCGAGGTGCATCAACACCACCCCCACGCTACCGACCCGCGCGGTGGTCGTGCCGTAGAGCCGCCCGGCGGCGGAGGCCAGCGCATAGCCGCCCGACAGCGCGTTGTGTTTGGCGAGCGCCCACACCGGCTTGGCGGCATGGGCCGCGGCGATGGCATCGGCGCACTCGAAGCAGCCGGACACCTGGCCGCCGTGGCTGTCCACCACCAGGGCGATGCCGGCCACCCCCGGATCCGCCACCGCGAGCGCGAGCTGCTGCTCGACGGCGTCGTAGCCGGTCAGCCAGTCGTTCATGCCCCGGTAGTTGGCAATCAGGGTGCCGGCGATGGGGATCACCGCAATGCCGCCATCGGTCACGTCATAGCGCGCGCCCGTCGCGGCCTGGGGTTCCAGCATTCGCGCGCTCGCCGCCGGCAGCAGCGCCATGTTGCGCGCCGCCGTATCCGACAACAGCGCCGGGACCAGATTGAAACGCTCCGCCAGCGGGCGCCATTCCTCGATGTGCATGCTTCCTCCGGGTGCGCCGGACACAAAAAACCCGCCGAGGCGGGTGCGGGATGGGTGGGGCCTTACGCGGCCGGCTCGGCGGCCTGGGTGACCAGCTCGTCCATCAACCGCGCGCTGAGCTCGCCGCCGCGCACGCGAATGCGGGGTTTCGCGGTGGCGCGCTGGTCGGCGGGGTCGGCGGGCGCGGCCTCGGGCAACAGGCCCAGGCTTGCGGCACGACGGCGCTCGCGGGCGCGCTGATCCTGAATCTCGCGCCAGTCCTCGCCGGCAATCTCGGCGCTCTCGCGCTCCAGGGTCGAGAGGTCGCTCTCCATGCGCATCACGGCCGCGCCGGTCTCTTTCACCGGATCGATCTGGCCACGGCCGGCGCCGCGCCAGGTGCAGCCCGCGTAGGCCGCGGGGTGGCTCCAGAAATCCGGCGCCGCGCGCGGCAGCGGCACGTCGCCGCGATACCACATCTCTTCGAGCACCAGCCGATAGACCATGCTCGCAAAGCGCGTCGGCCCAAAGCGCCGGCACGCCAAAAAGAATTTCCAGTCCTCGAGGCCGCTGGCCCGGGCGCTGGAGTAGTTGGTCTCGCTCCAATCGCGGATGAAACGCTCGTGACTGACGCCGATGGCCGCGGCCAGGCGGCGCGTCAGGCTGCGCTCGAAGTTCTCGCCGATGCCGCCATTGTTGCGCGCGGCATTGAGCTTGAGCTTGGTGCCGATCGGCAGATAGGGAATCTTGGCGCCGTCGAGCCGCAGCGTGGAGTGGTCGGCGTAGACCGCGATCTGGTCCATCATCCAATCGTAGTAATTCACCTCCTCGCGGGTGCCGTCGGGATTCTCGACCCCGATCAACTCCATCGCCGCGCCGCGGTCCAGATCGCTCTCCAGGGTGGCGGCATACATGGCGTTGACGGCCATGTTCTGCAGCACCAGATCGCTGTAGTGGCGCGTCGCCTCCATGCCGCGCAGGCCAGCCACCACGCGGCTCACGCCACGGTTCTGGTCGGCGCGCTCGCGGTCGAACAGGTGCAACACCTGCAGCCGGCCCCAGCGCTTGAAGCGGCGGATCGTCTTGGTGCGGTAGCTGTCGACGCCGAAACCGAGGCGGTCGTCGGGATGCGCGACGCGCACATGGTAGGCCACCGGCTCGCCGCGCGGGCCGAGCACCACGCCCCGGCGCAGGCTCGGGCCATCCGTCACCCCCATGGGGTTGCACAGCCGATCCGGGTCGATGGTCTGGATGGCGGTGCGGTAGGGGCCGCGCCCCAGCCATTCGGCGGTGGCGAGAAACTCGCCGGCCTCGAACAACTGGCTGGCCACCAGCCGCACCTGTTGCGTGAACGACTGCACGCGCTGGGCGTCCGCCCAGCAGTTGGTGTCGTCCTCGGCCCAATCGGTGAATCGCTCCTCGGCGACCTCGGCGAACTCCTCGGCCCAGGTCTCGTCCAGGCGCGGATCGATGCGCCGCAACAGCCGCCAGTTGGGCCGCGCATTGAGGCGGAACTGGTGGCCGACCACGTTATCGACATGCACCCGCCGGGCGCCGGCCAGGTAGCCGTCGTTGCGGATATTCTCGCGGACCCGCGCATCCAGCTCGCGCTTGTCGCCGAGCAGGTCGCCATCGGCGCTGGAGAGGCTCGGCGGCAGGCGCATCAGCTCGGCGCCGGAGGGCCGCGTGGCGGTCCAGGCGCCCGCCTTGCGGCGCAGCGGCTGGCCCGCGGTGTCGAGGATCATCGGCGCTGTGGTGGGGGGGGTCATGGGCTGTCTCCGGCCATCACCACAGCACCCGCGCCGGGCCACGGCGCGCGGCGCCGGCGGCCTTGGCCTCGAGCTCGGCGATGGCGGCGTAGAGGCGACGGCGGTCGCTCTCGGTCATGTTGGCGTATTCGGTTTCGACGCCGTCGCTGTCGCGGAAGCGGCCGACGCGCACACCCATCAACAGATCGTCGCGGGCTTGCTTGAGCTGGTCGAGCCGGGCTTGTTCTGCTGCGCTCAGCGCCATGGCTACTCCACCTATCCGAGTTTGCGCGCCCAGTCGGCCATGCGGCGGGACCGGCGCTTGGGCGGGTCCGCGTCCGGGGACTCGGGCGCGATCAGCGTGTTGTTGACCTTCCAGTCGGTGGCGGCCCAGCGGAAGGGTTTGTTCCAATCCATGGTTTCGAGCTTGAGGTGTGTCATCAGCACCAGCGCATAGACCAACAGGTCGGTGGTCTCGTTGCGCTTGCCGGGAATCGGCCGATACCCCCGCGCGGTGCGCGTCTCGGCGCACAGCTCCTGGAAGAATTCGATCGGCAGCCAGTCGGCGAAGCGAATCGCGCCGGCGCCCGTGGGCGCGCCGTCGAGGCGGGCGAACAGCGCGTCCTTGTAGAGGTTGCTGTTTAGCGTCAACACCGGAATCTCGCCCCGCGCCTGCGCCTTGCGGTCGCGGCGCTGGGCGTCGGGAAAGCTCAGGTTCACCCGGGGTGCGCCGAGCTTGCCGGTGCCGCGCAGCAGTTGCACGCGGCTGTGCAGGCCCTGCTTGCGCAGTCGTCGCCACCAGGCGTAGGCGCGCTCGGTCACGCCGGGCTCGCCGTGGCTGTCGAGGCCCACCAGGCGGATCGGCATGCGCCGGCCGCTGCCGTCGGCGAGCGGATAGCTGCGCTGGACCACCTCCTCGGTGAGGAGATCCCAATCCTCGTCGACCGATGGCGGCCGCACCGGCCAGGGGTGCCCCTCGCCATCGAGCCGCTTGGATTTGCGAATCTGGAACCGATCGATCACCAACAGGTCGCCGCCGGCGGCCACCCCCATCACCTGCACCTCGAAGCGGCCGCGCTGCACATCCACGGTGGCGAGCAGGCAGCCCACCCCCTTGGGGACGACGCGGTCGCCCAGGGGCTCGGCACGCTCGGCCAGATCTTCCGCCGCGCGCTCGGCGCGCTGGCGGGGCGGCAGGTAGACCTCGCACTGGTCGACGTTGGTCGTGGTCTTGAGGCTGGCGTCATCGCCGGTATCGGCGTAGCGCTGGCGCGCGCGCAAAAACGCGAGCGTGATTTCCTCCCAGGTGGTCAGGGTGCTGGCCGGACCTTTCAACCAAAAGCTGGCGCGGGCGCTGTAGGGCTCGGGCTTGGCGAGCGCCGTCCGCCACAGCTTGGTGCGCGTGCGCGCCTTGGCGACAAAGGCGGAATCGCCCGACAGGGCCAGCTTGTCGCGCTCGCGCAGCCACACCCCCTGGCGCGCCATGCCATCGCGCGCCGCCGGCGGGGTGGAGAGCCCACAGGCCGGGCAGGCCATGGTGGTGTCGCTCGCGGCCTCCTCGATATCCTCGCTCGGCCCCGGCACCAGGAGCCGAAAGCTGGGCTCGTAATAGGCGCCGCAATCCGGGCACGGCCAGTAAAACCGCCGGCGGTCGCCCTCGTTGTAGAGCGCGACAATGCCTTCGCAGGGCGGCCCCAGGTGCGGCCGATCCTTGGGTTGTCGCCAGTCGTAATCGTGCTGCGGAAAGCTCGGCGAGCTGTCCGCCGCGGTCATCGCCATGGAGCCGAAGCTCTTGCCGCGCTGGCTGGCCAGGTAGAAGGGGCTGCCCTCCTCGTCCACGTCCTGTGGCATGCGGTCGTAATCGGTGAGGAAGTTGATCCCCGTCGAGTGGCCGCTCAGGGTGTTCTTCGTCGGCCACGAAATCTGCAGATGGGTGCCATTGCGGTACCAGCGCCCGTAGGCATTGGCGCCACGCTTGCCGGGCAACAGCTCGGCCTGCAGCGGCGGGCAGTGGCGGAACATCTTGTCGAGCTTGGTGCGCGCGAAGGTGCGCGCGGCGGTCTCCGTCTTTTCGTAAAAGCGCATGTCCATGGGGTTCACCAACCCCATGTAGAGCATCAGGTTGAGGGCGCACTCGGTGCCGGCGCTCTGCGCGGGCTTGACGTACACCCATTCGCGATACTGCCGGCTGGCGAGCACGTCCATGGGCTCGACCAGGTAGGGCGTGGTCTCGTTCCTCCACGGCCCGACATAGGAGCCCGGGTTGCTCAGGTAGCGGTAGCGCGCGGCGGTCTCGCTCACCGTCGTTCGCGCCGGCGGCAGCAAGACGGACGCCGCCTCGAGGATGATCTCGCCGATCGAGCGGTAGCGCCGCAGGGGCGCGTTCACGCGGTCGTCTCCAGGGTGGTGCCGGCGGTGTCGGCCACCGCATCGTGCATCTCGCGCAGCAGCTCGTCGCACACCTCATCGACGACGCCGGTCTGGCGCGCGGTCAACCCGGCGCGGCGTTCCAGGGTATCGCTGATGGCGCGCACCTTGCTCGCCAGCGGCTTGAACACCGCGGAAAACGCCTCCAGCACCGCCTCGTCGGCCCACAGGTGCCCCTCGCGGTGCGCGAAGGTCTGCTCCTTGAGCTTGGCGTCCCAGTAATCCTTGGCCTCCGCGGGCGGCAGCTCCGCAGGATCTTCGGCCACCGCCACCAGCATGGCATTGCGGTCACACAGGTGCGCGGCCGCCGTGGGAATCGTCCAGGTATCCACCGCCCGGCCGCGGCCCTCGGAGCGCCGCCCGTCGGGCGCGACCCGCCGCAACCGCGCCGCAACCGTGTTGCGGTGCAGCCCGAACAACTCCCCCAGCTGACGCTGGTTGAACTGGGGGAGCGGCTTGTCGGTCGCGTCTTTGGGCATGGTATGGCCCGCCCCAGGCGGGCCCGGCCTCCGCTATCCGGGGGGACCACAAACCGCCGGCAGCTCCCGCACATAGGCTTGCAGGTGCGCAAGCCGCACGGCTTGCGCGTCGGCGTCGGCAGCTAGACGTACAAGAAATTCTTCATCCGCTCGAGAAAGTCCCGCGGGGGCGGCTGCATCAGCTCCGGGTCCGGCGGCACGATCTGAATCGGCTCCGGCGGTGGCGGCACAACCGCGCAATCGGTGGCGCAACCGGAGATTGTCGCCGCGCAGATCAGCCAGCACAGCATCCAGCTGCGCTTCCTGTTGTCGCCGGGCTTCGCGATACGCACGGTCGTTGTCCTCCACGGTCTGGCGGTGGGCGGCCTCGAGGGCGCGGTGTTTGCGCTCCAGCGCCTGATACCGGGCCTGCGCGGCCAGGGTGGCTCGCGCCCAATCGGCGCGGATCTGCTCGCGGCCGGTGTCGCGGCCGTGGAACCAGGCGCCGGACAGCAAGGCCAGCACCACCCCCACCGCGACACCCACCCCGGCCAGTTGCACGCGGCGATTACTCCGGCAGTGTCGGGTCGACGCGGCGGGACGCGGCGGCAAGCCACATCCCGGCGCCATTGGCGAGCGAGCCAATCCACCCCAACAGGTAGGCGGCCCCCATCAGCACCCCGGCGCCGGCGCGGCGAATCATGTGGCGAATGTCCATCAGGGTCGCTCCTCGTAACCGGTGCGGTTGAGCTTCAGCACCTGGGTGAAAATCTGCCCCACAAAGGGCACCGTGGCGGCAATGACGCCGCTGATAATGCCCTCGGCGAGGCCCGGGCTCTGCGTCTCGCGCACCACCGCCACCGCCAGCTGCGGGGCATACCACGCATAGAGGCTCGCCGAGGCGAACGCGAGCAACAGCAACAGGCGGGGGAAGATCTGCAACGCGCAGATCACCTCGGCCAGGTCGAGCCACCATTGCTTGGCATTCATGCCGCCACCTCCGCCAACACCAACTCGGCCTCGCCCTGCCGGCGGCGGTTCATGCCGCCCTCGATGGCGGTGCCGACCCAGATTCGCCGCATCGCGAGGATGTGCTCGGCGATGCACTGGTAGTCTGCCGCCGGGATGCACGCATCCCGGATCACCCGCATCTCGGCGCGGCGGTCGCCGGCCATGGCGGTGCCGCGGTTGTAGACCACGGAGAATAGGGCGTCGCGCGCGCCGGGGCGCAGATCCTCCACCCCCGGGAAAGCGCGGGTCGTGGCGCGCCAGTAGCGCGGCACCACCGCCTCACGAAAAACCTGCTCGGCCAGCGGGTAGCCCGTCTCCACATCGCGCATCCTCGCGACCAGCGCGCGGGCGGCCTCGCCCTTCACACCGGCGGCGGCGGCCAGCGCCTCGACGCGCGCATGGGCCTGCCAGTCAGCGCGGATCACCGGGGCGATCTGGTGCCCCAGATCGTAGCCGATCCCCACGGTCGCCCCGCTCGCCCCCTGGGGCCAGATCGGCCGCACCAGATAGCGCCGGTAATAGGCCGGGGAAACCACCTCGAACGCCACCACGAACGCCACCCCCTGGGGCGAGACCGGCGGCTCCTCGCGGTGCACCGCGGGCGTCAGCCGGGGCAGCGGCGCGGGCGCCACCTCCAGGGGCTGTTCGGTCGTCTCCGGCTGCGGCGCCGCGGGGCGCTCACAGCCGATCAGACCGCATGCGAGAACAAGACCAGCCAGATAGCGAACCATGTCAGCCTATCCAGAGCGACCACCGCGACGCCGCGATAGCCGGAATCCGTCCACTCGGTGAACAGCCCCAGCTCCTCTGAGCGGCGCAGCGGATAGAAAAACAGCCAACGGATCGTCGCCGCCAGGGTCGCGGCAGCAAAGCCGATGATGAGTTGCTGGAGCGCCACATAGACGCCGGCCAGGCCATCGACCGTCGCGCCCGGGTCCAGCCAGCGCAACCAATAAAACGACGCCACCAACAACCCGAACATGCCGGCGATGATCGACCAGTCGCGGGCCACCTTGGGCACCAGCCGGCGGGAATGGGTGGTCGGATCAGGTCTCATCGCGATACTCCATATCCCGCTTCAGCAGCGCCATGCGCTGGCTGTGGTATTCGATGTCCCGCAACTCTTGACGGCGCGCCGCCTCCGCCTCCTCCGCCTCCCTGCGGCCCCGACGCCTAATCGCGCTCGCGTGGAGGATCAGACCGGCAACCCCAACGAAGCCACCGACAAACACGCCGCACGACGCAATCACCAGATGATTCTCGGCCAACCAGCCCCAGACGCCGCTGGCCACCGCCACGCTGCTCCCGACACCGCTGAGTTTCAGCGAGCCGGCCTCGAGCAATTGTCTGATCGGGTCGGACACGCGGCGCACCCCCTGCTGGTTGGTCACAAGATCGGCCTTCCCATCGGGCGGCACACGGAAGAAAAAAGCGCGCGGCCCAGGGGCCAGGCGCGCAAGGCCCCTACATCGGCGTCTGCAATCCGATGGGGGCGGGAGGAGTCGGGAAAGGCGCTGCAGGCATGGCCGGAACCGGCCCGAGCAGCACCCACAAAAAAGGGGCGCCGGCCATTCAGGCGCAGCACCCCATCGTTAGAGCCAAAACTAGCAAAAAATTCCCGGTCGTGCAACACCGCGCGGCCTATTGTCATGCCGCCGCCCCCGCATGCCGCCGCACATGGCGCAGCAACTCATCCCCCCACCCCCGCAGCAGGATCACCGCGTGGTAGTAGCGGTAGCGCCAGGTCGCATACCAGGTCGAGTCCGCCATGGTGTGGCCGATGGTCGCCAGCGCCGCGTTGAGGTATTCAAGCCGCGTGGCGTCCGTCAGCTCCACCGGCCGGCGGCCGTGGCAGCGCGGACAGGTCGTCATCACCTGCCGGCCACCCTGCAGCCGCCGCTTCTCGCCGCGACCGTCGCAGGTCAGGCACAGCCGCAAATCCTCGGTCAGCACCTCCAGCACCGCCACCACCGCGCACGCTCGGAACAGTTGCGCGCCGCGCTCGTAATCGCGCTTGTCCCACCCCCGCTGGTGGCCGAGCCGGGCAAAGGACCACCACGCCTCTTTCGCCAGCCGGCCCAGGTTCGCCGAGTCCGCCAGGTAGCGCACCTCCGCGAGCCACACCAAGTGCTGCGGCGGCGAGCCCATACCCAAGACCGCGGCGATGTCCGCGCGCGACAGCGCGCCGTGGCCGGGCGCGCCGGCGATCACCCCCGGGCTGGCGAGGTTCAGGCGTAGCAACAAGGA
>OBJS01000148.1_pt1 | contig 22497 bp, 24 predicted proteins | sample 1519851 | NCBI WGS metagenome assembly OBJS01 (sample SAMN03019806, study PRJEB22545) | beach sand metagenome | biome: beach; feature: sea beach; material: beach sand | place: USA: Municipal Pensacola Beach, FL | collected 2010-10-20 | depth 25-47 cm m
CGCTACCCGCCGCTGTACAGCGGCGCATCTGCTGATTTAATGCTCGGGTATGCCGGTGCCCGGTGTTGCAGCTGGTATATCGACACTGTTGACCGGAAGCCTTCACCGGCGTCGTCGACTTCCGCGGCGGCGACAAATAAGTCCCGCTTCGGTAGCGACAGCAGACCCTCCGGGCCGATGCCGGTGGGTAACAGTTGCTTGAATACGGGTTTGGTCGGGCGTTTAACGTCGTAAACCGCGACAAAGTTACTGCGTTCGCCGCCGACAAACAGATAGGGGGTCAGGCCGTAGAGACCGGTTTCGACGCCTTCTGGTTCGGCGCCCTTATTCTCCGCGCGAAATTCGGGGTAGTGACCGTGGGCGATGGCGAGGTTTTCAAAGCTGTTGCCGCTGTCATACCTGACCTTGCCGCGCTTGTTAAAAATTGAAAAGCCGCGACTGCCGCCAAACAGGTCGCCTTCGTTGGCACTGGCGAAGTGACGTAAGCCGATCCAGCTGACGGCGTCGGGCTCGCGGGGCACGTCGGCGAGGGAACCGCTGGGATCGACGATGTCATCCTCGATAGTATCGATGTCGTTCAGAGAGACCTCACCGGCAGGGAAGTCCCTGAGAATCTTGCCCGTCGGCAGATGGACCAGCGCCAGGTGGTTGTTTTCCTGTAGCGACACGGTGGCCACGTTAAAACGGTTGATATCGACATACTCCGGTTCCGGATCCGCCGAACCGTAGTCGGCCAGGCCCGTCATATCTACCTGGCGTGTGGTCCAGGAAGCGGGTGCCCCGACCATGTCGACGATCTTTAAAAAGCCAGCCGGCAGTTGCGGCAGACCGCCTTCAATACCGTCGACGACGATGTCCTCATCGCGTTCGTTTTCAATGGCGACCGCGGCGTAGCGCCCATCGGGGCTGGTCGCGACCGAGTCCGGTTGTCCGCCCATATCGATACTGGCGACCGTGGTGCGGGTTGCGATATCGATGACGTCGAGTTGCCCGGAAGGAGTAAGCAGGTTACTCGAAGTATTGATGCCGACCAGGGCGTAGGGGCCCTTGACACTTACCGATGTGGGCTCACCGGGCAACTGTACGAAACCCGCCGGCTGCGGATTAGCCGGGTCGGAGATGTCGATAAATCCGAGACGTTCCATCTCGCTGTCGGTATAGATCAGCAGGTCGCCGTCGTCGGATGCGGCGATGATTTCAGCGACTGTTTCGTCGCTCAAGTCGTCGATCGCCAGATCGAGGTTTCGGTAAATCGGAAAGGTTGCGATTCGATTGAAGGAACGACCTTTGAAATGTTTTCCGAAATGGCCGTGTTTCGACGACAACTGTGTATCGGCGTTGACGCTAACCGGCTCGCCGGCAAACCCCGGGCTGCCGAAGCTCATTGATGTGACCAGTAGTGTCGCCACACCCAATGGCGACTTGGAGACAAGATTTTTCACGGACTATTCCTTACTTTTACTTCGTTGTGGACTCGATTCGTCGACCGGTTGGCTGGTCGTACGGGTTCAGGCAGGTTGTGGCCGGGGAGGGTTCAGGCCGGACGGTGCGCCGCGCGCTCCCGGGGGGCACGCGATAAGACTACATTTGGTATATGAATGCCCGATGAAAGAAATATGTCGCGCCAGAGACGGTTAGTGGACGTCTCGGGGCGAAGGGTTTTGCCAAAGGCGCGTGATGCGCGCTCAGGTCAGCGGCCCAGCCACCCAGTGCGCGCCAGCGGTTGACGATGCCGCAAAACAGCAGCGCCGTGCGCTCGGCGTCGTAGCCGGCGCTGTGGGCCTGGCTGTTATCAAAGGGTATTTGCGCGGCTTCGCAGGCGCGCGACAGCACGGTTTGCCCGTAAGCCAGGGCTGACAGCGAGGCGGTATCGAGACAGGAAAAGGGGTGGAAAGGATTGCGCTTGATGCCGCTGCGTTCAGTGGCGGCGTTGACAAAGCCGAGGTCGAAGTGGGCGTTGTGAGCGACTATCACGGCGCGAGTACAGTCGTGACTCTTGACGCTGCGCCGCACAGCGGTAAATACGTTTTGCAGGGCCTGGGCTTCCTGGAGTGCGTCCCGATTCGGGTCGTGGGGATCGATGCCGGTAAACTCCAGCGACGCGGGGTCGCAGGTCATATCCGGATGGGGTTCGACCCGATGCTGGACGACTTCGTCGATCTGTAGATTGCCGTCGGCGTCGACAGTAAGCGTGACCGCGGCGATTTCCAGCAGGGCGTGACTGCGCGCATCGAAGCCTCCGGTTTCGACGTCGATCACCACCGGCATAAAGCCACGAAAGCGGTTCGACAGGGGACTACCGGCGGCGTTATCGGTAGCTTCGCTAGTGCTTTGTGTGCCGCCTTCCGCCTCAGTCACCGACGACCTGCCACTGGAGTGTCTCGCCCGCGTGCAGGGGGATTAATTCTTCGTCGCCCAAACTGCAGCTATCCGGCAGCTGCCAGGGTGATTTACGCAAGGTCACCGTATCGCTATTGCGGGGCAGGCCATAAAAGTCGGCGCCGAAGAAACTGGCGAAGGCCTCCAGTTTATCGAGGGCGCCGGCCGTTTCGAAAGCCTCCGAATAGAGCTCAATGGCCGCGTGGTGACTGTAGCAGCCGGCACAGCCGCAGGCGGTTTCCTTGTCGTGCCTCCCGTGAGGGGCTGAGTCGGTGCCGAGAAAGTACTTCGGGCTGCCGCTCGTGGCGGCATTGATCAGGGCTTTCTGGTGCGAGTCCCGTTTCAGTACTGGCAGACAGTAATAATGTGGTCTGATGCCCCCGCTCAGCAGCTGATTGCGGTTAAAGAGCAGGTGCTGCGGCGTGATGGTGGCGGCCAGGCGGGAATCGGCTTCGCCGACAAATTGTACCGCCTCGCTGGTGGTGATGTGCTCGAGGACAATTTTCAACTCAGAAAAGCGTTGCATGAGGGGTGCAAGCACCCGGTCGATAAATACCGCTTCGCGGTCGAAAATGTCGACATTGGGGTCGGTCACCTCGCCGTGGATCAGCAGTGGCAGGCCGTTTTTCTCCATGCGTTCGAGTACCGCCGACACTGAGTCGATATCAGTTACGCCGGCTTCCGAATGCGTGGTTGCGCCTGCCGGATAGTATTTTACGCCGTGGACGAAGCCACTTGAGGTCGCGGTGTCGATTTCCTCGGGTGAAGTGGCCTCGGTCAGATACAACGTCATCAGAGGCTGCCACGCGCTTTCCCGGGGTCGGGCTTCCAGTATCGCGGTCCGATAGGCGGCCGCCTGTTCTGTTGTCACGATCGGTGGTTTTAGATTGGGCATGACAATGGCGCGGGCAAAATGCCGCGCCGCATCGCGCACGGTATCTTTCAGTGCGGCGCCGGCGCGCAAATGCAGATGCCAGTCGTCGGGCCTGGTGATGGTCAGTGTGTCCATGGATGCCTTCGCTGTCGGGCCGATCATCGTACCGGAATAGGTCGAGCGGCAACAGGCGTCTAGGCGACACCTTCGTCTGTTATTGCCGCGGCCCGCGGTTTAAAATCACGCTTTCTCAACTTGTTATTTATTTGCGCTGTGGAGTCCCAGGTGTCTGATCATTCCAAACCCGCTGTTGATAAAGTTGTACTGGCCTATTCCGGTGGTCTCGATACATCGGTGATCGTGCGCTGGCTGCAGGAGACTTACGCCTGCGAGGTCGTAACGTTTACCGCGGATATCGGGCAGGGTGAGGAAGTGGAGCCGGCCCGCGCCAAGGCGCAGGCGCTGGGCGTCAAGGAGATCTATATCGACGATCTGCGCGAGGAGTTCGTTCGGGATTTCGTCTATCCCATGTTTCGCGCCAATACCATTTATGAAGGTGAATACCTGCTGGGTACTTCTATTGCCCGACCGTTGATCGCCAAGCGCCTGGTGGAAATCGCCAACGAGACCGGTGCCGATGCCATTGCCCACGGTGCCACCGGCAAGGGCAACGATCAGGTGCGCTTTGAACTTGGCGCCTACGCGCTAAAGCCCGGTGTCAAGGTGATTGCGCCCTGGCGAGAGTGGGATCTGACTTCGCGGGATACCCTGATGGCCTATTGTGCCGAGCATTCGATACCCGTCGATTTCGCCAGCCAGAAGAAAAAATCGCCCTATTCTATGGACGCCAATCTGCTGCATATCTCCTATGAGGGGGGCGTGCTGGAAGAGCCTTGGGCCGAAGCCGAGGAAGACATGTGGCGCTGGAGCGTGTCGCCAGAAGCGGCGCCGGACAAACCGCAGTACATCGAGCTGACCTTTAGCAAGGGTGACATCGTGGCCATCGATGACGAGAGTCTCTCGCCCGCTGCAGTGCTGGAGCGGCTCAACGCCCTGGGGGGCGCCAACGGCATCGGCCGGGCGGACATCGTCGAAAACCGCTACGTGGGCATGAAGGCGCGCGGTTGTTACGAAACCCCTGGCGGCACCATTATGCTCAAGGCGCACCGGGCCATCGAATCCATCACGCTGGATCGCGAAGTGGCGCATTTGAAGGACGAGTTGATGCCGCGTTACGCTAGCCTGATCTACAACGGCTACTGGTGGTCGCCGGAGCGACGGGCGCTGCAAACGCTGATCGACGAGTCCCAGGCCCACGTCAACGGCGTGGTGCGGCTCAAACTCTACAAGGGTAATGTTATGGTGATCGGACGCAAATCCGATGACAGCCTGTTTGATGAGCGCATCGCCACCTTTGATGACGATGCCGGCGCCTACAATCAGCAGGACGCGGAGGGTTTTATCAAACTGAATGCCTTGCGCATGCGTATCGCGGCCAACAAGAAGCGCTGATTTCCCCTATAGCGCACATCGCGGACAAATCCGATGCTAAGTTAGCCGGGTCGGCGCGGGGCATTCGCTGTCTTTCAGATGCCCTAACCCATTGGCTGGTGTTTCCCGGTTGTTCAAGTTCTGCGCGCTGTCGGGGATCCCGTCGGTCGTTATCTGGCACTGCTCGCGATCGGCAGGATGCTTTTTTCAGCTACTGGTAACCGTCTGAGCGGCATCTGGCGGTAACCCCCTATAGAGTGTCTTGCTGGTCTGTGTTCGCATGCGCCGCTGTGCTATGTCATAGTGGCTGGTGTGCTGTTTCGATTGGCCGCGAACATTATGTCGAAGAACAGGCCGATAAAAATAATATTACGCTCGTGCGGGAGAGGCGTTTTATATCTTGTCGTTTTGCCGCTATGTTTGTTGGCGCCTTTGCATTTGCGGGCAGAAGCAGACAATGCCGGTAAGTCTTATCGCGATCTCGAACACCTGTTTGTGCTGGCAAATCTGGAATTTACGCTGTTGCACGAGTTCGGTCACGCGCTGATCGATGATTTACAGCTGCCGGTCTTTGGTATGGAAGAAGATGCCGCTGATCGCATTGCCATAATAGCCATGCTCGGGGTGCGGCGATTCGAACCCGAACAACAGATGATCCCCTGGTTGCTTGCTGTGGCAACTGACTGGTATACCGAGTGGGAGCTGCGCGATAGATTACGCACGGGCGCCGCGTATTGGGACAACCATAGACTGGAAATCCAGCGGTTTCACAATGTTGTTTGCCTGGTGTACGGCAGTAACCCGGAGGTATTCGATGACCTGATGGACACCCGGTTTCTGCCCTTTGAACGTGCTGTGAACTGTGAGTACGAATACAAACAGGCACAGCGGGCACTGCGTTGGGCCAGCGAGCAACATGGGTACAAGGCCGGAGAAACACCCGATGCCGATCGGGTCAATGTTAGCTACAAAACACCCAATAACGCCCTGGGGAAAATGCTGCTGGGTTGGGTACAGTCTTCCGGTATGGTGGAAACCCGGGCGCGACAAATGGCGACGCGATTCCGCTTTCCGCGGCCGATTAGCATTGATTTCGAAAACTGCGGCTCGAGCAGTGATGCCTATTGGCATCAACCCACCGCCACGATCACTGTCTGCTATGAACTGCTTGGCCACTTTCTCAAGATGGCGAAGTACCCGCTGAACAATCCCGATCGGGCGTGTCAGATCCCCCTCGTGCGTGTGTATCTAAGTGAACGTCTGGGCTGCCCCGAGGAACAATCGAAGACGGGTGAGAAGATGGATAACAAGACCGAACAAGAGGTGGAACAAAAGACTGGGCGATAGCCGCTGGATTTGAGCAGATCAGGCTGTTTCCCGAAACTGCCGGGCCGCCAGTGCGGCATACAGTTCGCAATGCTGTAACAGTTCCTGATGGGTGCCGGTGGCGATGACGCCGCCGTCGGCGATAACAGCGATGCGATCGGCATGCAGCACCGTCGACAGGCGGTGGGCAATAATGATCGTGGTCCGATTGCGCATCAGTTCCTCCAGTGCGAGCTGTACCTGCAGTTCGCTTTGCGAATCGAGCGCACTGGTGGCCTCATCCAGCAACAGGATCCGCGGGTCTTTCAGTATGGCGCGGGCGATAGCGATGCGCTGGCGTTGCCCGCCCGACAGACGAACACCCTGCTCGCCCAGGTAGCTGTGGTAGCCCTCGGGCAGTGCTTCGATAAATTCATGGGCGTGGGCACTGCGCGCCGCTGCCATGACCTCGGCTTCGCTGGCGCTCGGCTGGCCGTAGCGGATGTTGTGCATGACGTCGGCGCTGAATAAATCCGGATGCTGGGCGACGACACCCAGTTGCGCGCGCAATTCCGCCGGGTCGAGTCGGCGGATATCGACACCACCGATTTCAACACTGCCGGACTGGACATCATAGAAGCGTTGCAATAGTTCGAATATGGTTGATTTGCCCGCTCCGGAAGGCCCCACCAATGCCAGTACGCTGCCTTCGGGGACTTGTAGTGATACGTCGGTCAGCGCCGGCTGCTTCGGTCGCGAAGGGTAGGCGAAAGTGACGTGGCGCAGGTTTATTTGCGCGGCGAGGGCCTTGGTGGGCCGGACTTCTACACGACCGAGGGGTGTTTCCGGCGCACAGATTTCCGGTTGCGCGGCGAGCAGTTCCATCAGGCGCTCGGTAGCACCCACCGCCCGTTGCAGCTCGCCGTACACCTCGGACAGTGTGGCGACCCCCATAGCCACCAGCAGAGCGTAAAAGACGAATGCACCCAGGTCGCCCGGCGTCATGGCGCCGCTGATAACGTCGTTGCCGCCAATCCAGAGCATGGCCGAGAGCGCACCGAAGATCAGCAGTATCACGCCTGCAATTAACAGCGCGCGTTGTTTGATACGTTGCCGTGCCACCTGAAACGCGCGTTCGACCTCGCGGCCAAAAGCCTGTTTTTCCTCGGTCTCTCGCGTGTAGCTTTGTACGGTCTTGATGTTCTGGATAATTTCACCGGCGTAGGCACCCACATCGGCGATGGTGTCCTGGCTTTTTTGCGAAAGCGCGCGCACGCGCCGGCCGAATATCAGTATGGGTAAAAGGACGGCGGGCACGCAGGCGAGAATAATCAGTGTCAGTTTGAGGTTGGTGATCAGCAGGATGATCAGCGCGCCGGTGAGGGAAATACTGCTGCGCAGGGCTAACGAAAACGAACTGCCGATAATGGTTTGCAGTAGCGTCGTGTCGGCGGTCAGGCGGGAGGTGACTTCACCGCTGCGCGTGGTGTCGAAAAACCCAGGATGCAGTGTGACGATGTTGTCAAACACCGCGGCGCGAATATCGGCGCTGACGCGCTCCCCAAGCCACGACACCAGATAAAATCGAATGTAAGTCCCCAGTGCCATCAGTACGGACAGGCTGAACAGGAAAAATACCGCATGCCTCAGTTGCTCTGTGGAGCCGGCGACGAATCCCTCGTCGATAACGAGCCGCACACCCTGCCCGATGGTGAGTGTAATGCCCGCGGTAAAGAGAAGCGCGATAGCGGCGCCCAACCATTGCGCCCGGTAGGGCGCGATAAACTTGATCAATCTGGTGATCGACGAGAGCCGCGCAAGCCGATGCCGCGTAGAGGGTTTTGCGTCGACGGATGCCGACGCTCTTTCTGGCGAGGCTTGGGCTGTGTGGGGTGAATCAGACACGTTTGGGTTCCGTTTTGTCGTCGGGCCGAGGTTGGGTGGCCAAGGTGGTAGTTTAAACCAGCTGTGCAGGAATTCCGCCGCGAAGGTCCAGGGCTCCCTAGAGACATGCTATTTATTCCTCGCGGAAAGGTGAGCTTAAACCCTATCCCGAAACGAGCGCCGATTGAGTCGGTGGTGCGGCTAAATTACAGTTTGTTGCAAAGCAGGGGGGCGCTACGAATAGGCGTGAGACACCTATGGGTGCGATGCTGGCGGGGGCAGTTAGAAAGCGGAGCCGGGTTGCTGCAGAAAGGCCAATTCTTCCGGCGTCGAAGGGCGACCCAGAATATTGTTGCGGTGTGGGTATCGGCCAAAGCGGTCGATGATGGCCTTGTGGCGTAATTCAAAATGCAGGTTTCTTTCCAACCCCGGCTGGCTAAACAGTTCAACTGCGCGCCGGTGAATCATCTGCGATTCGCTATGCATAAAGGGCATATATAAAAAAGAGGTCTGGTTGGCGTCCAAACCTTTATCGGCGCCGGCATCGATCGCGTGCTGAGCCAGAACAAGTGCCATGCTGTCCTGAGCGAAAGCCTGGGGTAAATCCCGGTAAATCTGTCGGGAAAACTGGTCGAGCACGATAATTTCTGCCAGTCGCCCGAGCGGTTCGATGCGCCAGTGGTAGAGCTCGCCAGCGACTGAACTGCGATGCAGATCAGAGAAGCGATCCCTGATTGCCTTGTCGAGATCCGGACTCTTTTGCCACCACTGTTTTGGTGTTAGTTGTTCAAACCAGAAGTTGATTACTTCCCGATATACAAGTGTCATTGGCGTAGCGACGAATCCTGGGTTTTGTCAGTTACGGGGGGCATCCTAGCGAATGCCTAACCCCGAAGTTAGGGATTGTTAGCGATAATTTGATGGTATCTGTAGCCGTTAACGTTGACTGGTTCGATTTGTTATTTTATCGAGATTCGTAAAAGTATATTTCTAAAGGTGTCGATATTGCCGGGCTTTTGCGGGCAGCACCGAGTATGGCTGGTCTCTGGCGCAGAGGTCGGCTGAATAGCGCCATCACCGATTCACCAGGCGAATTTAACGCGTGCTCTCCCGCTGAATTTTACGCTGCCACTGGATTTCTTATGATGGAGTCGATTGCGATAGTCAAAGATCGTAATGGGCATACGCGCGGGAGACTTTGCCGGCGGCGGAAAAATGAAACACCTCCGCTGACAATCCGAGAACACCCTGATATATCAGGGTAACGCTATTCGCGCCGCACAGAACGTGTTCAAGTTGAAAATGCAGTTGGGGATATTTTTCGAGTGCCTGAGACCAATATTCGCCAACGGACTGCTTGCCTTTCAGGATACCGGAGGCCTGTCCCATTAAACTGACGATGGCGGGGGATGCCATCTCGAAATCCTCTTCGTAATGGGAAAGAATACGCTTCAGGTCGTGGGCGTTCCAGGCGGCAAGCCACTCGTCGGCAAATTTTCGAGCTTGCTCTTTATCCATATAGTCCTCGATATGAATGCGGCCCAAGTGCCCAGGCGCTGCGCTTAAGCTTATATTTAACAGCAATCAGAGTGCTCGACGCAATCGACGATTGTGCCGACTCGATTAAGCTCGACAGCGCAACAGGCCAGGAGTTTTTCCCTGAGCTGCTGCCGGCCCCGGCGTAGCCGGGATTTCAGGGCCGGCAGTGATACGCCGAACTCGCGGGCTGCATCTGCCTGGCGAAGTCCGTCAAGATCTACTCGTATCAGTGCCTGGGCATAGTGGCCAGGTAACGCGTGAATGAGTGGTTTCAGGCACTGGGCCAGTTCGTGGGCCGGTTGGTAACCCTGTTCCGCTGTGACCGGCATTGAAGCTTGTTGATTGAGTAACTCGAGAACGCGATTTTCCGTTCCTTGCCGGCGATAGTGGTCAGTGATGGCGTTTTTTGCCACCTGGTACATCCAGGCGTCAGGTCTTTTTGCTGTCAGCCACTGCTGTTCACTGCGTACGATACGTAGCAGGATTTCGGCCACCAGGTCTTCGACGAACCGGTTTTCGACGCGGCGGGCAACATAGTGGCTCAGTTGCTGTCGAAACGCCGACCACCCGGCGTTCGATTCGGGTTTGTTTATGCGGTTCTTTGTCTGTGTCATCGATCGGCGCGAGGTGTCGATCAGAAGTGATCTGGTGATGACTGGCCGATACAACACCGGGATCGCTGGGTTGGCTCCGTCGGCGTGTCGTCGGTGATACGGTACCACTCCCAGCGCACTCCCTGGGAGTCTCGAGACCAGATTTTATCCTGTGTCGCGTGGCAACAGGTGTCACCGAACCGGCTTTCTTCGACAATGCCGGCGCGGCTTAGGCGATCGCGTGCCGAGACAAGTTCTTCTGCTTCGAACACTTCGACGCCAAGGTGATGGAGGCGCTGCTCGGCAGCCGGATTTTCGAATAACACGAGTTTTAGTGGCGGCGAATCGATGGCGAAGTTGGCGTAGCCGTCGCGAATTTTGTGGGCTTCGACACCAAATAGCTTGGTGTAGTAATTGATAGATTTTTCGAGGTCATCGACATTAATGGCCAGTTGTACACGCATATCCGAGCTCCGCTTATTTATTCCTGCCTAATAAGACGGACGATGTTGGAAAAAGATGCAAATGATTTACTGTAGCAGCGGCGTTTGATTGATGTTGGTGGCGAATTACCGCGCGAGGAATTTGCGCATCGAATAGGCCACCTGTATTGGGCCGGAATACCAGGGATAGGATGCGGTTAATTTGTTGCATGGCGTCACTAGATAAATAGCAGGTCTAGGGCTCATGGTGTCGCTGCCAGGTTTGCCACCGGTCGCAACAGAAGGGCTCTACTCGTCGTGTCGTTCGTTGCGCTAGGCCTGACTGTTTATTTGAGTTACCGACAACAGATATTTGAATTTCTGGCGGTGGGTGCGAAATGGGTGTTGGTAACCTCTGGCTTTGTTGCTGAGGGGCAGGGTAGCGCTGGCGACGATGTGGTGATGGGAAGCGATGTTTGCCAGGGAACACCGGATACGCTGGCAGGAAATCCGCGGAAAAACGCTAACGCTGGTATCCGGTTTTCAGATCAGGCAATAGATATCTTTCTCCCTGGCAGAACCTTTGTCGGCGACTAAGCCGGCGCCGAGGAAGATTGGTGGTCAGCCGGGGGTTCGAACCAACGGGCAATACGCCGAGCCGCGAGCAGCCCCAGCAACATCATCGGAATGAACAGCAACGTCGCGCTGTAACCATAGCTTAGTCCGGCAATCGCGGGTCCGGGGCAGTAACCGACCAGGCCCCAGCCGATGCCGAATAAAACCGCACCAAACAGTAGTGGTTTATCGATGTCTGTTTTTGTTGGCAGCGCGAAAGTTTCTGCGAATAACGGCGCGGGATTCTTCAAAATAAATTTGTAACCGATAAAGGCGACGACGAGTCCACCGCCCATGACAAAGGCCAGCGTTGGATCCCACTGGCCGGCGAGGTCCAGAAAACCCTGCACGCGCTGGGTATTCGTCATGCCGGATACTGCCATGCCCACGCCGAAAATAATGCCGGCAAGCAACGAAGCGCCCAGGCGACCTGTTTGTTTATTGATCATGGTATTAACCTCCGAACACGTGGCGCAGCAGGTAGACACAGATAAACCCTGCTGCCATAAAAGTACAGGTGGCGACGATAGAGCGCGGCGACATTCGTGAAATACCGCAAATGCCATGTCCGCTAGTGCAGCCACTGCCCAGGCCGGTGCCGATTCCGACCAGCAGGCCACCGATAATGACCATCAGGGTGCTGGCGTCCGGTATCGGGGGTTTAAAATCCGGCGATAGCAGGGCGGGAATAGCACCGCCGATAGCGATCCCCAAGACAAACAGCAATCGCCACCAGCGTTCGCCGCCCGCTTCGGTGAGTGATCCGGAAAGTATGCCGCTGACCCCTGCAATGCGGCCGTTAAGCCCCATCAGGATCAGCGCCGCTACGCCGACCAGGGCGCCGCCAATCGCAGCTAATAGAAAGTGATGCATGTCAATGCCTCGCGTGTTTTATAGTTGGTTTAGTGGGATTTTCAGGTAAGAGACGCCGTTGTCTTCCGGTGGGGGCAAAACGCCCGCGCGGATATTGACCTGGATCGAGGGTAAAATCAGCACCGGCATTTCCAGTTGCGCATCGCGTTCTCCGCGGAGTTTGACATAGGCTTCCTTGTTCTTGCCTCTGAGCTGGATATTTCCCTCGCGCTGTTCCCGCACTGTATAAACAGCCGCAGGCGGGGTCTTGGCGTCAGTGTAGTCGTGGCATAGATACAGCCGAGTCCCATCCGGGTAGCTCAACAGCCGTTGCAGGGAATTGTAAAGAGCTTCAGCGTTACCGCCGGGGAAGTCTGCCCGGGCAGTGCCGTAACCGGGCGAAAAAAATGTATCGCCGATGAAGATGGCGTCGTCGATCCTGTAGGAAATGCAAGCCGGTGTGTGGCCCGGGGTATCCAGCACCTCTATGCTCAGGCTGCCCAGCGACAGGGTGTCTCCTTCGGTGAGCAAGACATCGAACTGGCTGCCGTCTGTGGCGAGGTCGCGCAGATTGAATATTCCGCGAAACACTTCCTGCACCTGGCGAATCTTTGCGCCGATGGCAATTTGCCCGCCGCACCGGCTTTTTAGGTAGGGGGCGGCGGTCAGGTGATCGGCGTGGGCGTGTGTTTCCAGGATGTATCTGAGCTTAAGTTGCTTGGCAGACATGGCGTCTATTACTTTATCCGCGTTGTCTGTTGTGGTTCTGCCTGACTTTGGGTCGTAGTCGAGTACAGGGTCGACTATCGCGGCATCAAGGGTATCGGGATCCCAGACAAGATGGCTGAAGGTAGATGTCGCGGGGTCAAAGAAGGTTTGAATATCCATGCTTTTTGGCTCCATCGGGGTAGATCAGCATCATATAAATATATTCTAAATTAGTAAATACTTAATTATGTATTTCTTATATAATGATTGCTGTTATCAAAGGCATGTAACTGGAAATCACCTTGGTTGATAAAAGAGATCTATCTAGACTGTTCAAGCACGCTGGAGAGGCTGAAACGCTGGTCAAGCTTCTGGCAAATCGCAATCGATTGATGGTTCTGTGTAGCCTGCACGATGGCGAGATGTCCGTCGGCGAGCTTAATGACTGCGTGCCACTGAGCCAGTCTGCCTTGTCGCAGCATCTGGCAATACTGCGCTCGGCGGGGATTGTTGCGACGCGTCGGGAAGCGCAGGTTATTTATTATCGTCTGGCCGATGAACGGGCGACCACCGTTATCGATACGCTTTACCGGCTGTTTTGCGCGACGGATTAAGCTGTTGTACAGCGCATTGTCGGCTCGAGTCGAAACGGTGCTTCGGTTTTAGTCGAAGCAATGCTCCGGCGCAGGAAATTCCCCGGAGCGTACCGCCGCAGCGTAGTTTGCGAGCGCTTTCTCGATGCTATTTGTTTCGGCCAGAAAGTTGCGTGTGAACTTGGGAATCCGCGGTGAAAAGCCAAGCATGTCGTATATCACCAGAACCTGCGCGTCAGTTTCCGGACCGGCGCCAATGCCGATCACCGGAATAGCCAGCTCCTTTGTGATCCGGGCTCCGAGGTCGGTGGGCACGCATTCCAGAACCAGCAGATCTGCGCCCGCTTCCTGTAAGGATAGTGCATCCTGCAGGATTTCCTGCGCTGCGGCGTCATCCCGCCCCTGGACTTTATAACCACCCAGTTTGTTGACAGATTGCGGCGTCAGGCCCAGGTGTCCGCACACGGGAATACCGCGCTGTGCGAGCTTGTAAATGGACTCTGTCAGCCACGCGCCACCTTCCAGCTTGACCATGTGTGCGCCGGCCTGCATTAATCGGGCACTGTTGCTCAGAGTGTCGTTCTCGGTGCTGTAGGACATAAACGGCAGGTCGGCCACGACCAGGGATTTACTGTTGCCACGGGCGACAGCGGCGGTGTGATGGACCATGTCGGACATGGACACTGGCACGGTGCTCTTATAACCCAGGACCACGTTGCCCAGGGAGTCGCCGACCAGCGCCACGTCGATTTCCGCCAACTCTACCTGGCGCGCGAATGCGCTGTCGTAGGCGGTGATAACGGGGAATTTCTCACCCCTCGCTTTGTATCCGTTTAACGTGTGGATGTTGACTGCTTTCATGTGGAGGTCCCGGTAACTATTTGGCAACGTGTATGTTGGGGAATCGAATGCGATAACAAGCGCGCCGACGCCGATCTGCTACGAGGCGTGCGGCTGCGGATTGTAGTAGTGGCGTCCCGACTTGATGGTCAGCAGGTATTCGACCAGATTGCGGTAGTCATCGTCATTGTGGATCGGGTCGATCTCGGCCGCGTTGACGATGAGTAGCGGCGCATCTTCGTAGAAATGGAAAAACTGCTGGTAGGCTTCATTCAGTGCGCTGAGATATCGCTTGTCGATATATTTTTCCATGGCTACACCGCGACGATTCACCCGCTCCAGCAGGACTTCTGGCGGTGCCTGCAGGTAGATCACAAGATCCGGTGTCGGACTGTCAATCCTAAGTTGATCGTAGACGTTCTGGTACAGGCGCAGTTCGTCGTCGTCGAGTGTCACCTGGGCGAACAAAGGGTCCTTTTCGATCAGAAAGTCGGCAATGCGCAGTGGCTTGAACATGTCGCCCTGACGCAAATCCTGCATCTGCCGCACCCGCTGAAACAGAAAATATAATTGCGTCGGCAGCGCCGCCCCGGGCAAGTCCTGATAAAAGCGCTCGAGAAAAGGGTTTTCCTCGGCCTGCTCCAGCAGGACGCTGTAATTGAACGTCGTAGCCAGACGCTTTGCCAGTGCGGTTTTACCGACCCCGATAGGGCCTTCCACGGCGACAAAGCTGGGCAGCAGTGCGGGCTCCAGGTTGAGGGCAATATCGTTAGCGAGTACTACCACGCGTCTCTCCAGCGTCGAAGCGGACGATACCGTCTGGATTGCAGTTTGCCAATACCTCGGGCAGATACTTCCCGCACGGCAGCTTCAGGTGTGGGGCGATATCGGCCAGCGGGTAGAGCACAAAGTTTCTTTCCAGCATGCGTGGATGGGGCAGCGTGAGTGTCCGATTGCTGAAGATATACTGGTCATAGAGCAAAAGATCGAGATCTATGGTGCGTGGGCCCCAGCGCAAACAGCGCCTTCTGCCCAGACGGTTCTCAATAGACTGCAGTTTTCGCAGCAGGGTGGCCGGAGACAGGCGGGTCTCGACACAGATCACGGTATTGATAAATTCGGGTTGCGGGATGGGGCCAATCGCCAGCGACCGGTAACGGGGTGCTGTCTTCTGGATTCGGGTACCGGGAAGTGTCGCTATCGCGTCGATGGCGCGGTCGATCTGTCGCCACGGCTGCTTGAGGTTGCTGCCCAGGGCCACGTAGGTTTCAGTTGGCATGGGGTGCGGGAGCGCGTTTGCGCGGCCTGCGGCGCGGTCGACGCTTGCGTTTGATGCGCGCGACCATGTCGTTGCGCGTATCTTCGTCGGCTTCCTGGAAGGCCGTCCACCAAGCACCCAGTCCCTGGCAATCCTCCCCGCTTTGTTCTCTCAGTAATAAAAAATCGTAAGCTGCGCGAAAGCGCGGCTGACCCACAAGATGAAAGGCCCGCTGACCACTGCGTTGCTGCAGACGGGGTTGAAATTCCCATATTTCGCGCATGGGAATACTAAAGCGCTTGGGAATGGCGATGCGTTTTACCTGCGCGGATACGGTTTCTGAAATCGCTGTGAGATAGGCCTGGCCGGGGGGATTGCCCGCCTTGATCAAGCCGACTTCGCGTTGTTTTACTGCGGGCCACAGCAATGCTGCAAACAGGAACGCCGGCGTCACGTGCTTGCCGCGGTTGACTCTGGCATCTGTATTCGCCAGGGCCTGACGCAGGAAACCCCCGTAAGACGGGTCTTCTGCCGTGGCGCGGGCGGTTTCCGGAAACAAATGATGGTCCAGCTGGTGGTCATGCAGGTATTGCCAGGTGTCTACACCGTGCCCAGTCATCAACAGTTTCAGGGTTTCGTCAAATAATCGTGCTGCGGGAATGCTGTCGAGCAGGGCAGCTCCGCTCTCTATGTCGGCCCCGCTAGCGGACTCCAGATGGAAGCCCAATCGAGCCGAGAAACGCAATGCGCGCAGGATTCTGACGGGGTCTTCCCGGTAGCGTGCCGCCGGATCGCCGATCACGCGCAGAGTTTGCGTTTTCAGATCGGTTAGTCCGCCAGTGTAGTCGTAGATCAGGTTAGAGTTGGGGTCATAGTAGAGTGCGTTCACCGTAAAATCCCGCCGGGCCGCATCTTCGTGGACGGATCCGAAGACGTTATCTCTAAGCAGCAAACCGTGACGGGAACGTTTAGAGGACGTGGCGTCGTCGCGGGCTTTCGGCGTGTGGTGGCCGCGAAACGTTGTGACTTCGACGATCTCGCGACCAAAGCGCACGTGAACAATTTGAAAACGGCGACCGATAATGCGAGCGCGTTTGAATAAGCGCTGGGTTTCTTCGGGTGTAGCATTGGTGGCGACGTCGAAATCCTTGGGTTTGATACCCAGGATCAGGTCTCTTACACAGCCGCCCACAACATAGGCTTCAAAACCGGCTTCAGTGAGCGCAGCGACGGTTTTCAGGGCGCTTGGGCTGATTTTCTCCGGAGAAAGATCGAACTGCGAGGCGGGAACGGTATGCGGTGGACGCTGCGACGACGGTTTCAACCGGTGAAGCGCTTTGCCGATTTTTCTTAGCATTCAACGACATGGGAGTGGGAAGAGTCGCCATTCTAACATAGCCTGACGGCATCAAGTCCGTCATTAATAGACATGCTTGCTCCGATACGATTTGAGCGGATTTGGCGCGTGTCGGCATAGGCAGCCTCGAGCGCGTAAATCCGGTAGGCGGGGGGTATATCAACCTATTTGTCGTTAGGCATGGTGTGTGGGTGAGAAGTGCGGAACACCATTGATTTCGATACCGAAAGCAAAAAAGGAAGCCCGAAGGCTTCCTTTCGATATGCCACGTTTTTTCGGATCTAACCCACCCTATTAAAACTTATAGCAACTACCAAGTTTGATTATTATTATGTTTTTTGTTGTTATATTTGCTTGTTTATTGTTGTTATGATTTAGCGTAATACTACAAACCAATCGGCAGTCTCGCCACACCTTTTTTAGAACAATTAAGAATCAGTGTATGGGGTTTTTCGTTGTTTCAGAATAAAAACTCGATTCTTTCAGTCAACCGCAATCGACGCAGGTGTTTTTTTACCGCTCTCGCCGGTTTTGAGCACGTTCCTATGCCAGTTTTCCGCTGCCCACTGCAGCAACTCTGACGCGGGTGCTCCCAAACTGGATGTCGGTGGTGTCAGTCCGATGAGACCCAGACAGCGCGTAATATTATCTTGTGCGCTCGCTGGATTGATGGCTGGGGCGAAGCGCTGTTTGCTCAATTTAAGCCCGGATGAATCGGTGAGTATCGGCGTGTGCCCGTAACGGGGTGCGGGCGATGACAGAAGCTGTAACAGGTGGAGCTGGCGCGGGGTTGAGTCGAGCAGATCGCCGCCTCGTATCACATGGGTGATGCTCTGAAACGCGTCGTCAACGCTGACTGCCAATTGATATGCAAACAGCCCGTCCTTGCGCAATACGATAAAGTCGCCAATGGTTTGTTTCAGGTCAAACTGCTGGGGTCCGCAAAAAAGGTCGTTCCAGTGAACGCGATCGGCGATGTCGGTGCGGACTCGCCAGGCACAGGGTATATCGTCCTGACCTGGCGCAGTTTTCGTGCGACAGCGCCCGTCGTAGATGCCTTCAAGATGGCGTAGCCGTTTTCGCGAACAGTTGCAGGGATACACCAGACCGTCGGCGCGCAGTTGGTGCCAGGCCTCGCGATAGGCGGGGATGCGCCGGCTTTGGTATAGCACCGGGCCGTCCCAGTTCAGGCCGTGGGTTTCAAGTTGGGTCAGGATGGTGTCAGCAGCGCCGGGGACTTCGCGCGGCGAGTCGATATCCTCCATGCGGACCAGCCAGGTGCCGTGGTGAGCGCGGGCATCCAGGTAGCTGGTAACAGCTGCGAACAGGGAGCCCAGGTGCAGAGGGCCAGTGGGGGAGGGGGCAAAGCGACCGACATACATCATGCACTCGGTCTACGTGTGTCGGCGCCGAGGCTTATCCGCCCGTGATCTGCCTTTCCTTGATTTCGTCGAGCGTTTTACAGTCCACACAGAGAGTCGCCGTGGGCCGGGCTTCGAGGCGGCGAATGCCAATATCGACGCCACACTGTTCACAATAGCCGTAGTCATCGGCGTCGATCAGCTCAATGGTGCCATCGATTTTCTTGATCAGTTTACGCTCGCGATCCCGTGCCCTTAGTTCGAGGGCAAATTCTTCTTCCTGAGTGGCGCGGTCCGCCGGGTCGGGAAAGTTGGCCGCTTCGTCTTTCATATGGTTCACGGTGCGGTCGACTTCTTCCATCAATTCCTGTTTCCAGGCCAGTAACAGCTTGCGGAAATGCGTTCGCTGATTTTCGTTCATGTACTCCTCGCCCTTCTTTTCTTTGTAGGGTTCGAAGCCGTGAATAAGGACCGGCGACGTATCGGCTTTTTTCTTTCTAGCCATCGAGTACTTCCGTGACAGGTTTTTTGAAACCCGCGTTTATAGTGCTAAGCACATTAATTTGCAAGTGTTATTTGCCCTGGGGAAGGGAGCGGCCACCGTCCTGCGAAGTGAGTGGCGTTGTCGGTACAATAGGTGAAATTAATCGGGTATCGCCCATGACCAGAGCTCGAAAGCCCCGTTACGCCAGTCGTCTCGACCATATGACCTCGTTCAAGGTGGTCGATTTTCTCGAGGCTGCCATCGCCCTTGAAGCCCAGGGCCGGGATATCATCAGAATGGAAGCCGGCCAGCCGGCGTTCGAAACCGCGCCGGCGATTGTCGAAGCGGCAACGCGGGCGCTGAAGGAAGAGAAAACCCAGTACACACCATCGTTGGGTGTGACTGAATTGCGTGCGGCAATCGCCGATTTTTACCGGCAGCGCTACGGATTGGACGTGCCCTCGCACCGCGTTGTTGTGACTACCGGTAGCAGCGCCGCTATCGGTATCGCATCTGATCTGTTGATTAACCCCGGAGACGGTCTGCAGCTGACGGACCCGGGGTATCCCTGCAACGCCAATTTTGTACGCCGTGCGGGTGGCGAGCCGCAGCTGATCCCGGTTTTCGCCGAGAACGCGTACCAGCTCACTGCGCAAGCCGTCGGTCAGCACTGGCGCGATAATACGATCGGGGTGATGGCCGCTTCGCCGAGTAACCCCACCGGTGAAATGATCGAGTGGAGCAATTTGTGCGCGATTCACGATGTGGTCACGCAAAAGAACGGCACATTGATCGTCGATGAGTTGTACCACGGTCTGGTTTACGATCAGCGGGAAAAAACAATTCTCGAGTACAGCGATGACGTTATTGTGATCAACAGCTTTTCCAAATACTTCGGTATGACGGGCTGGCGTCTGGGCTGGATGGTAGTGCCGGAAGCGGCGCTGGAAGCCATTGGCATCATGACGCAGAATTTCTACATCTCGCCACCGAGCATTGCGCAATATGCCGCCCTGGGGGCGTTTCGACCGGACACCATCGCACTGATGGAAGAGCGGCGCACGGAATTCAAGCGGCGGCGGGATTTTCTCGTGCCCAGTCTGCGCGATCTGGGTTTTGTCATTCCGCACATGCCTGCGGGGGCGTTCTATGTCTATGCGAGTATCGAAAATATCGCCGAAGACTGTGAGGCTTTTTGCTGGGATATGCTGGAACGCGCTGGCGTTGCTTTTACGCCGGGTACGGATTTCGGGCACAACCTGGCCCGCCAGCATGTACGGTTTTCCTATACGCAGGACATGGACCGTCTGGCGCTGGCGGTAGAGCGTTTGCACAAAGCCCTGGCTGTCTGATGGAGTTTAGCCCACCGCTGGAAGAGGCCCGGTTTATTCGGCGTTACAAACGTTTCTTTGCCGATGTTGAGCTGGACGACGGTAGCGTATTGACGATTCATTGTGCCAATACCGGTTCAATGCGCGGTTGTATCAACCCGGGCAGTCCCTGCTGGTTTTCCCGGTCCAATAATCCAAAGCGTAAACTACCGGGTACGCTCGAGTTGGTGACCACGGAGGGCGGACGCTTTGCCGGGGTCAACACCGCGCGCACCAATCACCTGGTGGTGGAGGCGATTCTGTCCGGTTTAGTCAGCGGTTTACGGGACTACACGGAATTGGCGACGGAACAACGATACGGCGAGGAAGGTAGCCGCATCGATATTTTATTAACGGGGGCCGATAGTCCCTGCTATGTCGAGGTTAAGAATGTCACACTCGAAGCACCTGGCCGGCAAGGTCTCTTTCCCGATGCAGTGACCGACCGGGGGGCAAAACATCTGCGCGAGTTGGCCCGCATGGCCAAGGCGGGCCAGCGGGCGGTGTTGTTTTATTGTGCTCAGCTGAGCGAGACGGATGAGCTTGGCGTCGCCGGGGATATCGACCCGATGTATGCCGAGACGCTGCGCTTGGCGCAAAAAGCGGGGGTCGAGGTGATGGCCTGGGGCTGCGATCTCTCCCCTTCCGGGATTGCGATCTCGCGGGAGCTGGCGTTTATGCCGCCTTGATCGGGTTAGATGGGTTCTTGCGAACGGCGAAAGTCAGGACTTCGAAAAAAAATATATTGCAGAAGAACAAGGCCCGCAAATGCGGGCCTCTATTATTTTCTGCGTTCGATTTTTTTGTCGTGGTTATTATGACCGCGGCAACGCGGATCGCTTTTGGCCAGCCCTGGTGAACCGTCGCGGGTAGGATACCGCTGTTGTCCTGGCTGGACCTGTGCTACATCTTGCCGTCGATCTCGACAACGCGTTGTTTGAATTTCCATTGCCCATTTTGCTTGACCACGGTGTCGAGATAACGCCCGGAATTGCTGGCGCTGACTTTGTCGCCGCAATCCATAAGGATCAGATAGGCGTCGTGGCTTGCAGTGTCGCCATTGACTTCCACAATAGCATCGGTGGTGCAGTGTTTAACCTTCATAGTGGGTATCATTTTTTTGGCAAAAGCCAACAGGGCCTCGCTGCCCGAGGCTAGTTGCTTGCCGCCCATCTCAAAAATACCGTCTTCGGTAAAACATTCAACCCAGGCTTCAGGGTTGCCGTAGTCAAAAGCGCGGTTATAGCGTGCCGCCAGTTCTCGAATGGCAAGGTGATCTTCTACATTACTCATTGTTATTACCCCTGGTTGTTAGTTGTGTTCCGATAATTGAGTCGCCGAGCGATTTTATGGGATTTCGCCTGAAGGCCACAACCGGCTCCGCGTCACAGCGCGGATCGCAGGCGTGGTGCGCAGTTCGCGATGCCACCCCGGCAGGAAAAGAAGTCCCGCTTCAGCGGCGTGCTGCCAGCGTGCCAATACGCACTTCACCATCGGAGATGATATATGGCACTGAGGTTAAACTGGCGCCAGCGCAGGGGCCGGCGACACAGGCACCACTGGTGATGTCGAAAGTTGCGCCATGCGCTGCGCATAAAATGTACTGGCCGCTGCGGTCGAGAAATTTATCCGGCTGCCAGTTGAGCTCAAAACCGGCATGTGGACAGATGTTGCGGTACAAAAACAAATTGTCCTGTGTGCGTACCGCAAACAACTGACAATCCCGATCCAGGACAAAACCTTTGCAGCCATTGACCGGAATGGCGTCGAGCCGGCATAGCGTAATCGATTCTGACAATGGGGGTCGCTCGGTTGCGCTACCGGCGCCCGTGGCTACAGGCCGCGGCGCAGTGCTTCGATCCGCTCATCCAGAGGGGGGTGGGACATAAACAGGCGCATGGCGTGTTCCTTCCAGCCCCCCGAAATGCCAAACGCAGTCATCGTGTCGGGCAGTTCATTGGGAACGTGGGCGCTGGTTTCAGCTTGCAGACGCTGCAGTGCCTTGATCATGCTGCCTCGACTTGCCAGATGCGCGCCAGCGGCGTCCGCGCGATATTCCCGCCAGCGGGAAAAAGCCATGACAATAGTCGAGGCCAGAATACCGAGGACAATCTGAAGCACCATTACAATAGCGAAATAACCGATTCCGGGCCGGTCGTTCTTAAAAATTGCTTTGTCGATAACCGAACCGACGACACGGGCGAGAAACATGACGAAGGTGTTCACCACGCCCTGAATCAACGTCAGCGTGACCATGTCCCCATTAGCAACATGGCCGACTTCATGCGCCAGAACGGCCCGGGCTTCTTCCCGGTCAAACCGTTGCAACAGCCCGGTACTGACAGCCACCAGGGCTTTGTTTTTGTTCCACCCGGTGGCGAAGGCGTTGGATTGCTGGGCGGGGAAGATACCGACTTCCGGCATGCCGATGCCGGCCTTTTGTGCCAGATCCGCCACGGTTTCCACCAGCCAGCGTTCCTCGGCGTTGGCGGGGTGTTCGATGATCTGCGTTCGAGTACCCATCTTCGCCATGGTTTTCGAAAGCAGCAGCGAGATAGCGACCATCCTTGAG
>OBJS01000149.1_pt1 | contig 22382 bp, 20 predicted proteins | sample 1519851 | NCBI WGS metagenome assembly OBJS01 (sample SAMN03019806, study PRJEB22545) | beach sand metagenome | biome: beach; feature: sea beach; material: beach sand | place: USA: Municipal Pensacola Beach, FL | collected 2010-10-20 | depth 25-47 cm m
TCGTATCGACATAACCCTGAACCTCGCCATAACCAAATTCAATCGCTGAAGCGGGTGCGACAGCTAATATCGTGGCGATTGCTGTTGTTGTTAGTCCAAGCTGCGTTCTACTTGTATTGGACATTCATGCCTCCTTGGTGACCAATATTCTTTTTATTTGACTGCGCTGAAAGCTTTGTCTGTTGCGTCGGCATAACCCCAAAAAAGGAGCGGTCCGCCGCAGCGCAGCAGACCGCCCAGATATATTGAGGCATGGCACCGCCAAGACGGTGCAACGCTGTTGTCGGCACGATATTTCGCACCGCGTTTGCAAGGCACGCGTTGTGATTTTGCTCAGCTAGACTTGCAAACCCCTGATTGACTTTCACCGCCAAAATCCTCGCTCAAAAACTGAGTACGAGGAATTCCCCCCGGAATCCGCGACCGGTATATGAAACGAATTTTCCAGACCCTAAGAAGAATGCCTCTATGCTCGAATTCTTATTTGTAATTACCGAGCATTGGCGACGCTAAAATCAAATATCCCTGATTTCAAATAGAAAAAAAGTCATAACATTTACTATAAATACGTTAGATTTATTATTTTTAATATGATTATTAATTTATTAACTAATAGATTATTAGTTTATTAAATAACTATTAGAATTTTGATGATGGACGGGCGCTGAATCTTGCGGTGCGGTTAGGCTCGGGGAGAGATAATCGCTTTTGTCGAAAAGTCAGGTTTCTGACAGAATCGAAAAGGCCAGCCTTCCATTCAGGAGGGCTGGCCCATGTTGTTTGTACCGATCACAAATTGCCGCGCGTCAAGGGTGGCGGCAAGGTTGTTCCGCGCCGTTGATCAGAATGCGTAGGACACATTCAGGGACGCGAAGTCCCGATCGCTCAATGGTGCATCCGGTCCGAAATTATGCGTCCAGCTGACTGAGCCAGTCCAGCTTGACAGGTAAGTCGCGTTCGCACCGAGGGAGATCGATTTGCGATCCTCCTGGAAATTGCCGTAGGGCGCGGGTGTCCGGCCATTTATGTCCCAACGCCAGTTCACGCGTGGGCTGACATTGAACGGCGTGCCGAACAGCCGGTTATAGGTCAACTGAACACGGCCCTGCGCGCCCCAGGAAAAGCGGGTTGGCAGATTCTCCGCAAATTTCAGGCTCTTATTCACATGGTAATATTGCGAAGCCAGCGTATTGGCCAACCCGCTCGTGCCTGAAGCCGACAACCCGTCCGCGGAAGAAATTCCCGGGACATAGACCATGCCGAATTCGGTGATCAAGGTGCCTTGATCCGCCCCAAGCGCGGTCACCATTGGGTTTGAAGCGAACAGCAATTGGGTAAAGGTGGTTTGGGCTGTGAACATATCCTCGCGACGGATTTTCAGGAAGCCGTCCGAATTGACAAGTCCGCCATCAAGTGCGGAAGCCCGTGTAATGCCACCGGCGGGCGCGCCCGCCGGGCCGTTTGCATTGGGTAATGCAACCACTGCTGCGTCCGCCGCTGTTGCTGCGGTCAAGCCGGGATTGGCACCGACAAAGGCACCGCCGAAGGGATCAATCGGTGTGCCGGCCGGAATAGCGCCCGGACCGGTGCCGTTTGATGTCGGTGCCGCAAATGCTGCTGCTGCATTGGTGGCGCTGGCTGTGACGCCGGCTGTGACGATTGGCAATGTGGTGCCGCGAACAGGGTCAGGCGCTGCACCGGTCTTGAACCGGGTTTGGCCGTCCAGATCATCCGACAGGGCCAGCATTTCAGACGCCGAGTAGGAGAAGGGAGCATCATGCCGATAGCTGAATTCGCCCTGTACCGCAATATCGCCAAAGGTGGTGCTGAAGCTTGCGCCCAGCAGCTTGATATCTTCGGGATATTCCAGCCTGAACGTATTCGTATTAGAGATGACTGCCGCCACGGCTGACTCGAGATGGCTGGCAACACCGGGGCGCAATTGCGCGAAAGCGGTACAGTTGGCGCGTCCGCCAGGCGCACGCAAAGACACTGGCGCACCGCCCGCGACAGGCGCGATGGCGAGGTTACACAGAGTTTCGCCAACCTCGAACGCATCAACAAGTGCGCCGCCGGGGCCCGTGCCGAAACCGAAACCTGCGCCGAGTGCGCCAAAATTCGTTCCGGACTGGTTGCTGAAGGCTGCTGCAGGATTGGACATCGAAACCTGAAGGATCGGCAGCCGGGAGTGATAATTCAGGAAGTAGAGGCCGAATTCCGTCCCCTGATTGAAGTTTTCCGCATAGTAGCGCAAGGCAAGCCCATATTCACCGCCATCTTTGGCGTTCACATCATTGGCGCGCGCGATATGCGCGGAAGTCCGCTGGCCAGGCAATCCGACAGCGAACGGGTTGGAGGGAACCGCGACCCCGCCGATCACCGGGTCCTGCACCATGTCATCGCCAAAATCATTGCTGCCTGATTTCAGCGGCTGCGAGCCGCGGCCGACAATATCAGCAGAGCTGAAGAAGGTGCCAGACGGATCAGGGACGATATTGTCGGACTTGAACTGATAGAAGCCTTCAAGGCTCAGATTGTTGGGCAGACCAAGTGAGGCATGCGCCGCGAGCACAGGAGTAAAGAATTCCTTGATTTCAGAGCCCGGCTTGCGTGCAGCTGCGACATCGATGGGATTAATGACATTGATGCCATTCTGGATGAAGGTGCTTTCGCCCCAGCTGATCACCTGGTTGCCGACACGCACATCAAGTGGCTGATTGCCGACTTCAAAGCTGCCGGAAACGAAATAGTCGAGCATTTTCGCCGATTGCGCGATTTCGCTGCGCTGGGCATCTTCCAGATTGCGGAAATCGGTATTTGTCACCGCCGGATCGTAGAAAGCTGTGCCGCGCGCAAAAGCGGTGAAGTTCCGCCAGCCCAGCTGCACTTCGGATGTCGCCTTGAAGGCCGCGGAAAATACATCCCACTGATCATAGTTCAGATTGCCGTCATCACCGTTGGTTGCGCCGCCATTCGAGGGCAACAGGCCGGCTGCATCCAGGTCCGGACAGCCGCCATTGGCGGAGCTGACATTTTCGCAATCTCGCGCGCTTGTCCGGATGGAGGCGCCGGCCGATACGACCGTATCGACGAAACCCTGAACCTCTCCCATTTGAAATTCCGCCGCATTTGCCGCGGGCGCGCCGACGGCAATAGCGATAGCGGCAATTGCCACACCGGTTCTGAGGTTCTGTCGAGATGATGAGCCAGTGGAGCTGGCGCTGCGTTTTGCGTTCTGAATTGACATACATGCCTCCCATGCAAGTTGCTTTTTTTAACCGCGAACTTTTGGGCAATGGGCAGCTTGGCGGGAATTGCGAAAAAGTGGCGGCTTGCTATGAGTAGCAAGCCGCCAAGTCTGTGTGAGGCATGATGACAAATTGTCACCAAGGATGATTCGATGCTTAGCTGAGCATCGAGTTCGCAAGCACGCGGTCCAATTGACCAGAAGTTCTTGCAAACAGCTTGAGGGGCCTCACAACCACAATTTCAGCACTGTCTGACCAGCAATCGGGGGGCTGCTCCAGCGGATGCGCATTTGTTCTTTTGCCGCGCTTTGCTCGAGCTTCCTAAACCCGTCTTGCCCAAAATTCGATAACCTATTCAATAAAAGGTAATTTTTATGACAACTAATATACAGTCTAATAATGAGTCTAGACATTTTTTTTAATGACTATTTGATTTTAGGCAACTGTTGTAGAATTGCACCAGATGCGGCGCATTAAAGGTCAGATGCGGCGCATCAGGAGTATGCTCGGACGCAGCTTCATGCGGGCCTGTCACATCTGGACAACTGTGGGCACCAAAATTATCTCTTTGAAGCTGCACATCACGAATTTGCAGGAGTCGTACAGAGATATGCAGGCTGTGCGGCGTTCGTGGGTGAAGGGTGAAAGGCAGTTCCCGCTATGCGGGTGGCCTGCCGGTACTTTGAGTGCTGGCGTTAAGGGAGAAGTTGACGGTATCTGCACTGCAGCAAAATGTTGCTGTGCCTGGCATCGGAGGCGGCATTTTCGGAGGCGGCATTTGATGTCTGCCGGCGCGTCATGCCTGCCATGGTTCCATCAGGTGTATAGGGAATGTAAGATTTGGCGTGGGATGACAATCGGGAGTGGTGCTTGCAGGAACGCCCGACAGGAAAAACGCATGAGCGCACCACAATGGATCAGCAGAATTTTATGGCTAATAGTGAAGGCGGCCGGGGCGATAGGCTTTGCACGGCGCAAGGATGTAAAGTCAGGCGGTACTCCGGTTGTTGAATGGGGCAATGGTGCTGCGAAGACGATTGAATTTTGCGCGTTTTGAAAAGGGAATTTATTAGCCCCCTCAATGGGTTGATGTTAAAAATCAGGAGTTGGCTCGGGAAGCCGGGCAAGTTTTGCTTGATCTTTAGGGTTTCCGGGCATAACAAGCGCCCCTTGTTGCGTGCTTTCGTTCACATTTCAGCGGGAGTATTTAAGATTGTCCGCCACGCTTTCCCATAAATTCCAGACCCTCGATACAAAGCTCCATACGATGCCCGCCAAGGCGCGCACGAAGGTGGCCGAGCCGTGTCTGGAAAATCCTAGACCGGTGCTTCCGGCCGGAGAGCAGGTGGAAGAGCGTAAGGATTTCCTGATCGAACGGGACGGCGAGCGGTTTGCCGGTTCGCATTTGTTGATTGACCTGCGTCAGGCGCACCGCCTCGACGACAAGGAATATATCGATGCGGTATTACGTGATTGTGTGACTGCGGCAGGGGCGACCTTACTGCATATCCATCTGCACCACTTCACGCCTAATGGCGGCGTGTCAGGCGTTGCGGTTCTGGCTGAATCGCATATCAGTGTGCATACTTGGCCGGAATATGGCTTTGCCGCATTTGATGTCTTTATGTGCGGTGCCGCCAAGCCGCATCTGGCCGTCGATGTCTTGCGCAAGGCATTCGCGCCTGAAGTTGTGACCGTTGAAGAAAGGTTGCGGGGCAGGGGCCTATGAGTGGAGATTGGCGGTACGAACAACTTCATGACGCGTTGCGTCTGGGGTTGCGTGCTGAAAATATCCTCTATGAAAGCAAGACCGAGCATCAGCATCTTGTGCTGTTTGAGAATGCCAAATTCGGCAAGGTGCTGACGCTCGATACGGTTCTGCAAACAACAACCCGGGACGAGTTCATCTATCACGAGATGCTGACCCATGTGCCGATTCTGGCGCATGGCGCGGTGCGCCGTGTCTTGATTATCGGTGGTGGCGATGGCGGCATGCTGGAGGAAGTACTCAAGCATCGCACGGTCGAAACCGTGACAATGGTGGAAATCGACGCTGCCGTCATTGAGTTTTCAAAGAAATATCTTCCGGAAATCTGCAAAGATGCATTCGAGGATCCGCGCACGGATCTGGTAATCGGCGATGGCTACGCTTTTGTCGGACAGGATGGGCCGAAATACGATCTCATTATCGTCGATTCGACCGATCCGATCGGACCGGGCGAGGTCCTGTTCACCAGGAGTTTTTACGAACGTTGTCATGCCGCTTTGAATGAAGGCGGCATTTTGGTGACGCAAAACGGTGTACCGTTCATGCAGGCATCTGAATTGCAGCAGACGGTCAATTTCCTGCGTCCGATATTTGCCGACGTGTCCTGCTATCTTGCCTCAGTGCCTACCTATGTCGGGGGACCGATGGCATTTGGCTGGGCGACTGATAACAAGGCCCTGCGTTCGGTTAGTGCCGATAAGCTCGATGTGCGGTTTCGCAGCGCCAACCTCGATACGCAATATTACACACCGGCCGTACATAAGGCAGCTTTTGCGTTGCCTGGATATGTTTCGAAGCTGCTGGCCTGAGCGGCGTTGCTGTTCATATCCGTCTTAGATCCCTGAATCAGAAACGCGGTAAATGCGGGAAGCGTGTCTTGCCTGCGTGAACATGGACCCGGCCAAGCTCGGCGCAGCGATGCAGCGTCGGAAATACCTTTCCGGGATTAAGGCGGCTGTCCGGGTCGAACGCGCATTTCAGTCTTTGCTGTTGGTCAAGGTCCTGCGTGTCGAACATCGTCGGCATCAGATCGCGTTTTTCCACGCCAACCCCATGCTCGCCGGTCAGCACGCCCCCCATCTCCACACACAGACGGAGGATATCGGCACCGAACGCTTCCGCTTTCGCAAGCTCGCCGGGTTTGTTCGCATCATACAAAATCAATGGGTGCAGATTGCCGTCGCCGGCATGAAAGACATTGGCGACCCGCAATCCATAGTGGGCGGATAGTTGCTGCATGCGTTGCAGGGTTTCAGGCAGTTTGCCGCGCGGGATCGTTCCGTCCATGCAGTAATAGTCAGGCGAAATGCGGCCAATGGCAGGGAAGGCGTTCTTGCGCCCGGCCCAGAATGACAGCCGTTCGGCATCATTCTGGCTGACCGATACCGATTGCGCGCCGCAGCGATCGGCGATGGCCCTGACTTGTGAGGTCAACTCGGTAACTTCCGCGGCGGTTCCATCAAGCTCGACAATCAGCAACGCCTCGGCTGAAAGCGGATAGCCGGCCTGGCAAAAATCCTCCGCCGCGTGGATTGCCGGTTTATCCATCATCTCCATCCCGGCTGGAATGATCCCGTGGCCGATAATTTCGGCAACACAGGCACCGGCTGCCTCATTCGCCGCAAATCCGATCAACAGGGCGCGCGCGGTTTCAGGTTTCGGCAGGATGCGAACGGTGACTTCTGTGATAACCGCCAGCAAGCCTTCCGAGCCGCATAGCACCCCGAGCAGGTCGAGCCCTGCTGAATCGAGATGTTTGCCGCCAAGCCTGATGACCTCTCCATTCATCAGCACAAGCTCGACGCCAAGGATGTTATTGGTTGTCAGCCCGTATTTAAGACAGTGAACGCCGCCGCTATTTTCCGCAACATTTCCTCCGATCGTACAGGCTATCTGGCTGGAAGGGTCCGGCGCATAATAAAAACCCGCATTGGTAACCGCTTCGGTAATCGCCAGGTTGGTGACCCCTGGCTGGGCTGTGACGCAACGGTTTTCCAGATCGATATCGGTAATCCGGTTAAACCGCGCCATGCCGAGCAATACACCGTCAGCAAGCGGCAGCGCGCCGCCCGACAGGGACGTACCCGCCCCGCGCGGCACCACCTTGACCTGCAACTCATCGCATAATTTCAGGATGGCCGACACCTGCGCAACCGTTTCGGGCAGTACGACAAGCAAGGGGAGTTGCGCATAAGCGGTCAGGCCATCGCTTTCATAGGGCCGCAACTCGTTTTCGCGATCGATCACGCCATCGGGTACGATGCTTCTCAGCTTCGCGATCAGATTGTCCCGGCTGGCGAGGATATGCGGTTCGGGCGCCGGCATTTTCAGCGTCATGCCGTGTCGTCCTTCTCCGATGCGCGGAATTTTGCCAGCAACCGCTTGAGAAGCGGAATATCAAGCTCCAGTTGCCTGCCCAGCCACAGCGCATGATCCGAATGGTCCGCAACCGGATCATCTGTGTTGGGGTGAATGAGAACCGCGTTCTGTCCATGATTGAGGGCCAGCCAGGGAACAAGCGAGGCGAAATCCGATGCGGCGAATGCAATCTGAAAGCTGCCCACCGGATGCGGTCCGACAGGATCGTCATGCCAGCGGCCCAGCGCTACATCGAAACCTGCTGCGACAATGGCCGCGCGCAATTGTTGCGCTGCCGCTTTGCTGGTGCCCTCGTCATAGTAAACATGCGCATGATAGTCGGTGATATCTGTTACGGGACGCGCGGTTCTGCCGGGATCGTTCATGCCGATGTCGTCTCCGCCTGATGCTGGGCGGCGCGTTTTCTTTTGCGCCGCGATGTGGCCATCAGATTAAGTACCTCCACAAAAATCGAGAAGGCGATGGCGAAATAGATATAGCCGCGCGGAATATGGAAATGCAGCCCGTCTGCGATCAGTGCCATGCCGACCAGCAGCAGAAAGCTCAAGGCGAGCATCTTGGTTGTCGGGTGCTGCTGGATGAAATTGCCAACCGGTGTCGCCGCGATCATCATGATCACGATGGCGATCGATACAGCCGTAATCATGACCGGCAGATTATCGGTCATGCCCACCGCTGTAATCACTGAATCAAGCGAAAAGACGATATCAAGCGCGACAATCTGAATAGCGATCGACAGAAAGCTTGCCGCGGCCTTGCCCACCGGGTTTGCAGTGTGGCCTTCCCCTTCCACCGTGTCATGAATTTCAAAGGTGCCCTTTGCAAGCAGGAATAACCCGCCACCCACCAGAATAAGGTCGCGCCAGGAAACCACGTAATCACCAATCGAAAACAGCGGCGCGGTCAGCCCGACAATCCAGACAATGCTCGCGAGCAAGCCAATGCGGAAAAGCAGCGCCAGCGCGAGCCCCAGTTTTTGGGCTTTTGGCCGCTGTTCTTCGGGCAGGCGCGATGTCAGCACCGAGATGAAGATAAGATTATCGATGCCCAGAACAATCTCGAGCAGCGTCAGCGTCAGCAGGCTGGACCAGATTAACGGGTCGGTCAGCGCTTCCATAAAACTCTCCACGTGGAAACTGTAGCGGTGATTTGTTGTCCCGGCGGGCAGCCTGTTCTGTTGCCGCCGATTTGGCCGTTGTTAGTGTAGCCTAATTGCGTGGATTGTCATCTGCGGCGGCCATGCGCGCCGGCCGCCGCGATCTGTTCCCGCTGGCAGTCTTCAATACAGGAACATCGGTTTGTCATGTATTTGTGCGATCCGCGGGCGATACTGGTCGCGGTCATAAAGTTGCGGCACATCGACCCGTTTTTCGCCCTTGATGCAGCTATCGCTGTCCACAAAGCTGTAATTGCCGTCATGCAGCGCCATCATCTTTCCCGAAACGCCATCCGCAAGAAGCTGAACCGCCATCGTGCCATAGGCGTTCGCAACCATGCGGTCGAGCGAATCGGGTGCGCCCGCGCGCATCAGATAGGCCAGGGACTGGTTGATGATATTGATGCCGGTACGTTTTTTCAGCTCGGCGCTGAACAGGGTGCCGATACCGCCGAGCTTACGGTGCCCATAAGCATCTTCAGGACCCGATTCAATGACATCGCCGCCTTCCAGCATGGCGCCTTCGGATACAACCAGTATCGCATAGCGCGACGGGTTGCGGTCGCGGTCCGCACTGATCTGTCGTGCCAGATTGTCGATATTCACCGGACATTCGGGGATCGCAACCCTGTCGGCATCCGCCAGAAACCCTGACATCAGCGCCGTCTCGCCTGAATTGCGGCCAAAAAGTTCGATGACTGCGATGCGTTCGTGACTGCCCGAGGGCGTGCGTAATGCGGTGATAAATTCAACGGACCTGCTGACTGCGGTGGAAAACCCGATGCAGTAATCGGTCCCGAATACGTCATTATCCATGGTTTTCGGGATCGACATGATTTTCAGCCCCTGGCGATGCAGATGCGCTGCATAGGACAATGTGTCGTCACCGCCGATCGGAAACAGCGCATCGATCCCGAGATGATCAAGCACCCGCTCCACATGCGCGGTGCAGTCGATCGTGCCGTCAGCATTTTCCGGAAAGCTGCTATGCCGCAAAAAGTCCGGCAAGTCCTGTGATTTGACCTTGCCGGGATTGGTCCGCGAGGTATGCAGCACCGTGCCGCCGGTTCGATCGATGGTGCGTGTGTGCGCGACGTCGAGCGGCATGAGCCAGCGCTGCTCGCTGTCAGCATCGTCAGGGTTTATGTTAAGCGGACCTGCCCAGCCGCGGCGAAAACCGACAACGTCCCAGCCCAGTTCCGCTGCCGCGCGGGAAATTGCCTTGATACAAGGATTAAGACCGGGAACATCTCCGCCGCCGGTCAATACGCCAATTCTCATTGCTGTACCTCCATTTCGCGCGATTTGCGCGTTTTCACCCCGCACCCCTGTCTTTGCCCGCATGGCCGCCTTTAATTGTAATTTTGGGGCAACTATACCGCGCTGCAACAGAAAATCGCGCGGCGCGGACAGCCAATGGGCATATCGTCAACGTCCGGCGGTCTTCAAACGCGCCGATAATTGTAATTGCCCGGCACAGCTATCGGCTTGCGCAAGCATCGCCTGGCCAGCGCCAGCCACTGCTTGCGGGATGCTATTAGGGGTAGGGGCGCAATCTGCGGTCTCAAGCCACAATGCGGAAAGACTGGCGTCTGTCTCGATTGCCAGATCAAAAGGGCATGACGGGCAGCTAATTTCCCCGTGACAGTTCGGTGCCGCAAGCCCGACCCAGCAGGGTAAGGCGTCCGGCAAATTCGCAATGCCACCAAAACGGATATCAGCCGCTGGTTGAAGCCGGAGGGCCATGCCAAGCCGGGCCGGTATCGGCTGCTTGCCGATATTGGTCAGCGCCAGATAGATTTGCAGACCTTCGGGTTGAATGACGATGCGTTGCAACAGCTGGAATTCCCAGGGTTGCTCGGTTGTCAGTGGCGGAAAGTAGCAGGTCAGTGTTGCCCGAACATCTGAAGCGTCCTGCACGGTCCAGGGGCTGTTTGCGATATTGCCTCCATTGGCCTGCAATGCCGCGGTTTGCGTGATGAAAGGCAGGCGCGGCTGTGCGGCAAACCGCGTGTTCGTGTCATCCGCGACATTGTCTGCCGGCGCCAGCAGGTCAAATTCCTCACCGTTGGCGGCGCAGGCGCGGAAACTGCTGATGGCCCCGCCCAGCGCAGGCAGGATGTCGACAGCATAGGCATCATTTCGCAAAGAAATCTTATGCATGACGTCTTACCCTTGAAAGGGCCTGCCTGTTGATGCGCCGGCTGCTGTCTTTTTACAGCCGGATCGTCTCATCCGTTCGACGAGTATGCTGCTAGCACGCCCGTTAACCCTGCCTATATGCGACCGGAAGCCGCAGCAAGACCGTAAAGACTTTGCAACTGATACTCTATATTGAGATTATTGTCTGTTTATGGTGCAGTCAAAAAACCGCTCGGGGACAGCGCAGGATATGCTAGCCTGAATTTCCATACGGGAACTGCACCATAGTTGAGAGAAAAGGGCCAGTCGGCATGCAGCGTGCAACGACAAACAGACCGGCTTTTAGCGAGGGGAAAAATGCGAGCAACGCCCCTTGTGCTGCTTGCCCTGTGCGCCAGCAGGCTCTGTGTGCGGCGTTGAGTGACAATGAAATTGGCCGTCTCAATGAAATCAGTGTGACCAGGCGGTACGGCACCGGTGAGACAATCATTCATGAGGGTAGTGCTGCCATTTCCGGCTATAATCTGATATCGGGGCATGTCAAACTCTACAAATTGCTGAGTGACGGGCGGCGGCAGATCACGGGCTTTCTTGTACCTGGCGATTTTGTCGGTATCGCCAGCGGCGAATTATATAGCTGTTCCGCCGAGGCGATTGATGACGCGGTATTATGCGGTTTTCCCCGAACCGGGCTTGATAAGCTCATGCAGCAATTTCCCGGCCTGTTGCAGCGGATGCTGTCGATTGCCTCTGACGAGCTTATGCAGGCGCAAGAGCATGCCTTGTTACTTGGCCGCAAGACAGCGGCCGAGCGGGTCAGCACTTTTCTGTTATCGCTGGCGCGGCGGCATGGTGACTGCGCGCGTGGCGACAATGGCGGGTTGCTGGTTCCGCTCCCCATGACCCGCGGTGACATCGCTGATTATCTGGGACTGACGACCGAGACGGTCAGCCGCGTGCTGAGCGAATTGAAGCGGGGCGATATTATCCGTCTGCCCAATCGTTCCTCAGTTGAAATTGTCAGCGCGGAAGCGCTGGAAAGTCGCAGCGACCAGCTTTAGGCCGCGGCAACTTCCCTTGCGCGGGTTGGCTGCAGCTAGTTGATTTCAGCGATAAGGCGATGCGTCAATGCGTTGGCGTCAACGCCATAGCTGAAATGCGTCAGGAACCCACCATCTGGTCCCATCAGATAAATCAGGTTGGCGTGATCCATGAAATAGTAATCGGCTGGCGCGCCGGCTTCCGGATCGACCTTCGCGTAATAGATGCGATAGGCCCTGGCTGCGGCAGCGATTTCTTCCGTGCTTCCGGTCAGCCCGACAAGTTTGGGATGGAAATGCGGAACATAGTCGGCAAGGACAGCCTGGGTGTCGCGCTCGGGATCAACAGTGATGAAGAACGCCTGCAATTTACTGGCTTTGTCAGGCGCTTGCAGTTGCAACTGGTCAAGTGCCGCGCCGATAACCTGCAATTCAGTCGGGCAGATATCGGGGCAGAAGGAATAACCGAAATAAATCAGGGTGTACTTTCCCTGTAGCTGCGCCTCTGTTACCGGCTGGCCGCGATGGTCTGTCAAACTGAACGGCCCGCCAATGAGTGCCGTGCCGCTCGATGTCTGCGGCGCGCGTGCGGTTTGTCCACCATTCCATATCTGCCAGATCAGGAACCCGCCTATGGCTGCGAACAATGCGATGAATGCCAGCAGGATTGTACGTTTCATGGTGCTTACTTCCGGGGCCGTAATCGGCGTAATCATCCGCCAAGGCGGCGTGAAATGCCGATATGGTTTATGTTATCATGTCGCGCGCTGGGCAGGCATGTCGTCTTAGTCTGCATATAAGCTGGATTTCAGTCTGTGTCATGATCTATGACAGGCTGACATCTGTGACAGAACGACCCGGTACCGTCGGTTGGCATCAGGGGTGTGCACTGCCAGGTCGTGCCGGAAAGTTGGATGGGTAGTCCGGAAAGTTGGATGGATAGTAATGACACGACGCATTTTCTTGCTTTGGTCTTTCCTGATTTGGGCGCCCTTTTTAGCGGCTCCCGTTCTTGCGCAAGGCTTCCCTGATACCGAGATTATTGAGGCGGCAAAGTCAGGTACTATCGCCGATGCGCGTGCTGCGTTGCTGCAAGGGCAAAGCGTCAACAGCCGCAGCCGGGGCGGGGATCCCGCAATTGTCATGGCCGCGCAGCATGGCAACCTGTCTGTTCTTAAATTCCTGCTTGAAAAAGGCGCAAAGCCTGACCTGTATGACCGGCGGACAGGCAAAACCGCGCTTGTCGCAGCCGCTGAAATCGGTGCACCGGCGATGATTGCTGTCCTGCTATCCTATGAGGCCGATGCAAATCTTGCCGACCGGCAGGGGGAGACGCCGCTGATGAAGGCAGCACGGTCCGGTTCACTGGAATCCGTGCGGTTGCTGCTGGAGGCAGGTGCCGATGTCAATGCCACTGATTATGCGGGGCATACGGCCTTATGGCATGCGCGTGACGCGCGGAAGCGACGTATCGTCGATCGGCTGGAACAGGCGTCGAACCGGTAACTCATCGTCTTCTGGTTAAGGGCAATGTTCTTGCTACTGGCTCAACCTGGCAGGTTGCGGTTACAGAGCCGTAATGTTTTGGCGTTAGGCTTGGAACTTGGAGGTTTCCCCTTCAAATATCCGACGCGGCTCCCAAATAAGTCTGGGCCGGTTATAGTGGTTTCAACCGGCGCTGGCTGAATTTGGAGGCGGCGATGCAGGAGACGTTTGTACCGACATGATAGCTCAGATCAGAGCGCGAAACCGGCGGATGTTGAGGGGGAATCCTCGCCGCGTACCCGACCATCAGCCAGCCGCCGAAGGCAGACCTTTCCATCATCTGCCCAACGGATTGTTTCGAAACCCGCCGGGCAGTCCGCGGCGTGAGGTGGATGTTCCCACCATGCTGCGCTTTTTCACGCGTATGACACGACAGGGGCGCCAGCCGGTCGCGATACCCGACGGGCATGTGGTGCCGCAGAAGCGGGCTGTCGCGATGCTGCGCGATATGGAAGGCGCTGACAGCATCACTTGGCTTGGTCATGCCAGCTTTCTGATCCGGCTTGCCGGCAAGACGATCATCACCGATCCTTATCTGAGCGATTATGCAGGGCCGGGGCGGTTCGGGCCGAAACGCTATGTCGATAGCGGGATTGCAATCGAAGACCTGCCGCCGATCGACATTCTGCTGATCAGTCATAATCATTATGACCATCTGGATGAAGAGACATTGGCGCAACTGCCGAATAAGGAGCATATCCAGGTTATCGCGCCGCTGCGGCTTGGCGCATTCTTCCTCAAGCGTGGCTTTCAGCGGGTGATCGAGCTGGACTGGGACGAGAAAACGACTATCGATGAAGTCACGATCACCGCCTTGCCGGTCGTGCATTGGTCGCGCCGCAATGCACGTGACACAAACCGGACATTATGGGCGGGTTTTTCGATATGCGGGGCAGATCGGCAGCTGTTTTTCGGTGGTGACAGCGCCTATGGGGAAGTCTTCCGCGCGATTGGCGAGCGGTATGGCCCGTTTGATGCTGCCATGATCGGGATCGGCGCCTATGCGCCGCGCAAGATCATGCGTGCCTCCCATGCAACGCCTGAGGAGGCGGTGCAGATCGGCAAGGATATCGGCGCGCGCGCGATAATCGGCATGCATTGGGGAACGGTAGGCTTGACCGAAGAACCTGCATTCGAACCGCCGCAGAGATTTTTGGCGGCCGGCGCGCAGCAGGGGTATCGGCAGGAGGATCTCTGGGTGATGGCGATTGGCGAGACGCGACCGCTCGGTTCAGGTGATATCCGCGGCGCAGGTAATTAGCGGTACGCCCGGAAATTTACGATGCGCGCGGGCGATGTCCGGCCCTCACCCTATTCACCAATTTGCAGTAACTTGCCCTCGTTTCGGGCGACCTTCAGGCAGTGCATGAACCACCAGCACGCCGCGCTGAAATATGCCAGATCAAGAAGGATGGCCGACAGCAGCAGATCGTAGCGCACTGTCTGATCGATCAGAATTGCGCGCATGCCCTCAAAGATGTGGGAGGGCGGCAGCGCCCAGGATAGTGGCTGGATCCAGTCGGGCAGGCTGGCGACGGGGTAGTAGATCGCACAAAGCGGTGCAATGCCGAATATCAACGCCCAGGCAAGGCTTTCCGCCCCCATGCCGAACCGCAGAACCAGTCCCGAGACAAGCAACCCCATGCTCCACCCTGCCATGATCAGGCAGATGAAGAATGCGATGAGCATCAGCCCAAGCGCATAAAGATTGAACCCGAAAAACCAGATTGCCAGGACTGTCGCGGGGGCAACCCCGACAATTGTCCGGATCACACTCATAGCCAACAGTGCCGCGATCAGTTCCCGTGGCCGCAGCGGGCTGACGAGCAGATGGCCCAGATTTCGCGACCACATTTCCTCAAAGAACGACAGGGCAAAACCCATCTGTCCACGGAACAGCAGATCCCATAACATGACAGCGCCGAGCAGAATGCCGGTCGCCTGCGCGAAAAAACTGCTGTTTTCCACCAGAAAGCCGGTTATGAAGCCCCAAAGGACGATCTGCAATGTTGGCCAGTACCAAAGGTCAAGCAGGCGTGGCCACGACCCTTTGATCAGGTAGCTGTAACGCAATATCATGGCGGCAATGCGCCGCCATGCCGTCATGCTTTGCGAGACAGGTGTCACGGGGACCCTGGACACAAATCCGGTTTCGGGCGGGGTGTCGCGCTGTTCCGTCATTGGCGTGTCGCCGCTACTTCCGATTGAGCCGCATGCCCGGTGCCGCGCGCGATATCAAGGAATACCTGCTCGAGATTTTGCCGGCCATAGCGGGCGATCAAACCCGCTGGCGTGCCTTGGTCGACAATCCTGCCGGTGCGCATCATCAGCACATTGTCACACATGCGTTCCACCTCGGCCATATTGTGGGAAGCAAGCAGGATTGAGGCATGATGTCGGGTGCAATAATTTTCAAGATAGCCGCGTACCCAGTCGGCGGTATCGGGATCAAGAGAGGCGGTTGGTTCGTCAAGCAGCAACAGCTCTGGCGCATTGATCAGCGACTTTGCCAGCGAGACCCGGGTTTTCTGGCCGGCCGATAACTGCCCCGCCGGCCGGTTCAGTAATGCTGTCAGGTCCAGGTCTTCGCATAATTCGCGAATGCGTGTTTCTGTGTGGCGAACGCCGTAAAGCATCGCATAGACGCGCAGGTTTTCGGCAACGGTAAGCCGATGCGGCAGATCGACATAAGGCGATTCGAAATTCATTCGGTGCAACACCTGATGGCGTTGTTTGGGTACGGCATGCCCTAAAATGTCAATCTGGCCGCTGGTCGGTTCGACAAGGCCAAGCAGCATGGCGATTGTCGTTGTCTTGCCCGCGCCATTGCCGCCCAAAAGGCCGGTGATGGAGCCTGCCGCGACCGAGAAGCTGATGTCGCTGACCGCCTCCACCGTTCCAAAGCGTTTGCTGAGATTGGTGACGCTGATGACCGGCTTCGGGTCTGTTTCAGGAATTGGCATTGGCGGACCGGGACTCGCAGAACATGATGATGACATGCCGATAGTAGCATGGCGGACAAACAGAACACGCATCGACATAAATTGCGATAAATCATCGTTTTTCTTCCGCCGCGATGGAAGAATGGAACATTCCTGGGTAAGCGGAATGGATAAAGCATAGGATGAAACAAATTTTGTCAAAGGCGGGCTGCTTGGACAGCCTCCCGTGCAATAGCGAAGCTGTCGATCGCGCCAGCGCGTGTGCGTGATAGTGAGTGACGCGGCAAAAAATATGGCACCGCTGCGCATCCGGCTGCGCACGCTTGTCAACCTGCGCTGGCTTGCGGTGGCAGGGCAGGTTGCGGCGGTCATATTTGTTTATTTCGGGCTCGGTTTCACATTGCCGCTTTATCCGGTCTTGGCGGCGATCGCGGCCTCGGGGTGGCTCAATGTCGTTCTGACATTCAGATATCCCGCCTCCAAAAGACTGACCGGCCGGGAAGCGCGGATTTATCTTGGATATGATCTGCTGCAATTGGCCGTGCTGTTGTTCCTGACGGGGGGGTTGCAGAATCCCTTTGCGCTGTTGTTTTTGGCGCCAGTCACGATATCAGCCACGATTTTATCGCTCGGCGCCACGGTCCAGCTTGGCGGGCTGGCCTTCATATGCGTCACGTTACTGGCATTCTGGCACGAACCGCTGCCCTGGCGGGTGGGAGAAACGCTGAACATGCCGGCGCTTTACACTGGGGGTATTTGGGCGGCAATCAGTTTGGGGCTGGTTTTCCTGTCGGCCTATGCATGGCGGGTTGCAGCGGAAACAAGACGGATGTCCGATGCACTGGCCGCAACCCAGATGTCGTTGGCCCGGCAGCAGCAATTATCGGCGCTGGGCGCTTTGGCCGCGGCCGCAGCGCATGAGCTGGGATCGCCACTTGGCACCATATCCGTCGTCGCAAGGGAGCTTGAGCATAGTGCAGCCGCCAGCGGACCCATGCGGGAGGATTTGACCCTGCTGCGCGAGCAGGCCGAACGCTGCCGCGAAATTCTGGCGCGACTGTCGCACCGGCCGGGCAGCGCCGAACATCCCGATATGCTGGCGGTGGCGCCAATTACAGAGATTTTATCGGAAGTCTATCCCGCTGCTGATGCCGCAGCGCAGGGTGTCAGGATTACGGTCAGGGCGACCGGGCCGAATAAATCTGAAGAGGAGCCGCCCCCGCTTGTGCGGCGCAGCCCCGAGCTTGCGCATGCACTGTCAAACCTTGTTGAAAATGCCGTCGAGTTCGCTGAAAACGAGGTGATTCTGCACGCGGTTTGGAGCGCTGCGGAACTGCGTGTGCGCATTCTCGATGATGGTCCGGGTTTCGCATCGTCTATCATGGGGCTGGTGGGGGAGCCTTATCTTACGACGCGTCGGTCGCGCTTCGCTGCTGACGGGCAGGCCGTAAGTCTCGATCGCGGGCAAAAGGGAGGAATGGGGTTGGGTATTTTCATCGCCAAAGATTTGCTAGAACGCACAGGTGCACAGGTCAGTTTCGCAAACCGCAAATCAGGTGGCGCAGCCGTGACGATCGCTTGGCCGCGCCCGATGATTGAAGTGTTGAGTATTGATGAAACAAATATCAGCGATCTGGTTGGCGCGGGAAATTAGGGAAGATCTATATGTCTGATACCGGGCAAGAGAATTTGGAAGATGATGACGGATCGCGGACCCTGCTGATTGTCGATGACGACAAGCCGTTTCGCGATCGCCTGGCGCGCGCCATGGCGGAGCGGGAGTTTCTGGTCAGCACCGCAGAAAGTGTGGAAGCGGGCATCGCGCTGGCGGAAGAGGTCAAACCGGCTTATGCGATTGTTGATTTGCGGCTTGATGATGGCAATGGGCTGTCTGTGGTGGATGCGCTGGAAGCTGTAAGGCCCGATTGCCGTGCTGTGGTTTTGACAGGTTATGGCAATATTGCGAGCGCGGTTGCGGCAATAAAACGCGGTGCGGTGGATTATCTTGCCAAGCCGGCCGACGCGGACCAGATCGAGTTGGCATTGCTGACCGCAGGTGAGCAGGGTGTTGGCGAGTTGCCCGATAACCCGATGTCGGCTGACCGCGTCCGCTGGGAACATATTCAGCGGGTTTTTGAGCAATGCGACCGGAATGTCTCCGAGACGGCGCGGAAATTACGGATGCACCGGCGGACCCTGCAGCGCATACTCGCAAAGCATGCGCCGCGCTGAGGGCCGTGCATTTTAGCAGCCGTCTTAGCAGCTGTCGGGGCTAGGCAGCTTTTTTCCGCAGCATTTGGTCAAGGTGGCGGCCCTGGAAAAGGCTGATGCCGACGCTTTTGCCGAACTCGATGGCGCGCTGATCATCGCAGCGGCAGAGAATGACCCGCGTCGCGCCTGTCTTGTTGACGGCAGCAATGAATTCCTCGCGTTTATTGGCGCGGATATCGCTGAGAATTTCCGGATTCCACTGAATTTTCTGGAAGTCCAGTTTCAGCTTGCGCCGGTCAATCAGCGGAAATGTCATCTGGTCCAACCCGTCGAGTGCCAGACGATACCCCCTCTCATGCACGAAATCCCGTGCAAAAATATAGGCTCCCATATCGCCGAACAGATCGATGCTCTGCAATTCGAGGATTAGGGGAAGTTCAGTCAGTCTCTGGTAGCGTTCGTCGAATTTGAGAAATTCAGGCGACAGCAACGTTGCGACATTGATATTGATTGACAGCGGTACAGTCGCTTTCTGCACAAGCTCGGGCAGGGCTGTGAGCATCCGGTAATCAAGCCGCTGGCAGATCCGTTGAAACAGCCATTTATCGCTGAGACAATTGACGCCCGGCAGGAATTTTTTCTGCAACGCGGCGATGGAGACAAAATACTCCTCCATCACTGCTTGCGGTTCGCCGCCCTTGGGTATGGCGCAAATCATCTGCTGCTGCACCATCGGTGACAGGTCTGCGGTTCCCAGCGCCTTTTCAAAACGTTCCAGCAAGATCGGCGTCAGCGGTTCAACCGCAGCCGCTGAATTGTCCAGACTATTGACTGTGCCGGATGATTGCGTTTGCTCGATCCGCTCGCGTTCCTTTGCAGCCTGGCTTTCAAACGTCTCCGCTAGCTTTCGGAAAGCAGGGTAATCGCTTTCCATCTCATACCAGTGACATAGCTGGAAATCGCCTTCCTCGCTGGTGGCGATATTCGGATCACCGGAAAACAGGAATTGCAGACGGATCGCATATTCATCCATCTGTCCCAGGCTTGCCCCCTTGACGGTGACAATCAGATCGTTGTTCCACATGCGGAAGATCTGCCCCTCGAACCGTTTGAGCAACGGATCGAAAGTATTCATGGCGATGCGAATATGGTGTTCGAACTGGCTGCCCCGCGATAGTTGTGACAGCCGGATATGCAGCGCGCGGCGATCCTTGCGATGCTGACCGACACGGGTGGCGTAGTCGGTCAGGGCGGCTTCGTGGCTTGCCGGATTTTCGAAACTGGTCCGTTGCACGGCGGATTCCAATTCGTCTAAAGCGTGTCTCGAAATCTGTCGGGACTGAAATCTTCCAAGAGTGTCGCTTGAGAGCGGTTTATTTTCGGTTAAGCGGAAAATGCCGCGATCCGGCAAGCATCTGACCTGGTTGACGGTAAGAACAAGGCGTAAGGCACTATCATCGCCGTACCCCATGGTGATATGGATAGATCGGGCAAATGCTGCGATGAATTGCCCGCCTGATACTTTCAAGACGATAGTCGAGCCAATCTGTATGAGCGAGTTAGGACAATTGGCTGTCCATATGCCACGTTTCAGCGATGTGCGGTTGCTTTGCGTGGGTGATCTGATGCTTGATCGCTTCATCTATGGAGAGGTGGAGCGGATTTCGCCCGAGGCGCCGATCCCGGTCATTCGCGTGCTGCGTGAGAATGCGATGCTTGGTGGCGCCGGGAATGTGGTGCGCAATATCGCCGCGCTCGGCGCGCAGGTCTCGCTGATTGCGGTGATGGGGGATGACGAACCCGGGCATGAGGCAACGCGGCTGCTTGGTGAATGGCCTGAGGTCGATAGCAGGCTTGTCGTTGTGCCGGGGCGGCAAACGACCACCAAGACGCGCTATATTGTTGGATCGCAACAATTGCTGCGTGCCGATCGTGAATCGCAAGCGCCACTTGAGGACGATGTGCAAAATCAGGTCCTGGAGGCTTTTCGGTCCGAATTGCCCGAGGCGGATCTCGTTATTCTGTCTGACTATGCAAAAGGCATGCTGACCACCCAGTCTTTGGAGCAACTGATCCAGATTGCGAATCTGGCGGGCAAACCTGTTGTCGCGGACCCCAAAAGTCACGATTTCAGCCGCTATGCCGGTGTCGATATCCTGACCCCTAATGTGCGTGAGCTTGCGCTTGCAACTGGCGCTGTATGCAGTGATGACGCCAATATTGAAGCTGCGGCCCGGGTTGCGGGAATGCAGATTGGTGGTGCAGTGCTGGTCACCCGTGCGCAAAAAGGCATGACGCTTGTGCGCGATGGCATGGATGTGCTGCATCTTGCGGCCCGCGCGCCTGAAGTATTCGATGAATCAGGGGCAGGTGATACATGCGTCGCAACGCTTGGGGTCGCGCTTGCCGCCCGGGCGCCGATGGAAGATGCGGTTGCGCTTGCCAATGCGGCGGCCGGGCTTGCCGTTTCCAAGGCCGGCACGGCGGTCGTCTACCGTGAAGATCTGGCAGGTGTCCTTCACACCGCTGATCTGGAAGGCGCCGAAGCCAAAATTCTCAATGTCACCCGCGCGGTGGAAATGGCCGACAAGTGGCGCGCACGCGGTAAAAAGATCGGCTTCACCAATGGCTGTTTCGATTTGGTTCATCCGGGCCATGTGTCGCTGTTGCGGCAGGCGCGGGCAACCTGCGACCGGTTGATTGTGGGGCTTAACACAGATCAGTCGATCAAGCGGCTGAAGGGTGAAGACAGGCCGGTACAAAGCGAGATGGCGCGGGCAATCGTTTTGGCCTCGATGGCGCCTGTGGATCTTGTGGTTTTGTTCGATGAAGACACCCCGATCGAGCTGATCAAGGCAATCAGGCCCGACGTGCTGGTCAAAGGGGCCGATTATACCGTCGAGCAGGTCGTGGGGCATGAAATCGTTGCCGCATATGGCGGCCGTATCCATCTTGCCGATCTGGAGGATGGGTTTTCCACGACAAACACCATCGCGCGCATTGCGCGTTAGGCGGCGGAATGCGCGCGATAACAGGATGCTGAGATGATCATCGTCACCGGGGGGGCCGGTTTCATCGGCTCAAACATCGTTGCAGCCCTTGCCGGGCGGGGCCATCATGAAATCGTCGTCTGCGACTGGTTCGGGACTGATGATAAGTGGCGTAACATCGCAGCCCATGAAATCTATGACATTATCGCGCCTGAGCAGCTTCTGAATTTTCTCGATGTTTCGCCCACACGGGTCGAGGCGATAATCCATATGGGGGCGGTGTCAGCAACGACCGAGCGCGATGTTGACAAGATCGTTCAGTCGAATTTCCGTTTGTCCTGTGATTTATGGCAATGGTGCGCAAAATCGGGAACGCCGTTTATCTATGCCTCCTCGGCTGCGACCTATGGCGATGGCGGGGCAGGATTTGACGATGACGGGTCACCCGATGCACTGGCGCGGCTGCAGCCGCTCAATGCCTATGGGTGGAGCAAACATGCCTTTGATCGGCGGGTGACCCGGCTTGTTGCCAATAACCGCCCGGCACCGCTCGCCTGGGCCGGACTGAAATTCTTCAACGTGTACGGACCGAATGAATATCACAAGGGAGAGATGCGTTCGGTCATCTGCAAGATCGTCGAGACGATTGGCAAGGGGGAACCTGTGCGGCTGTTCAAATCCCATCGTCCCGATTATCCCGATGGCGGGCAGATGCGCGATTTCGTCTATGTGAAGGATTGCGTCGACGTGATCCTGTGGTTGCTCGATCATGGAAATTATCGTGGCATCTATAACATTGGAACCGGCCGGGCGCGCAGTTTCGCGGATCTGGCGCAGGGGGTGTTTGCGGCAATGAACCGCGCGCCAGAGATCGATTATGTCGATACACCGATCGAGATTCGCGACAAATACCAATATTTCACCGAAGCGCGCATGGACCGTCTGCGCGCGCTCGGCTATC